>ENA-OQKG01000024-OQKG01000024.1-human-gut-metagenome-genome-assembly--contig:-NODE-24-length-19082-cov-3.772830_pt1 | contig 19082 bp, 16 predicted proteins | sample MGYA00242649_ERZ504799 | MGnify/ENA primary metagenome ERZ504799 (study PRJEB26092, sample SAMD00036428) | human gut metagenome | host: Homo sapiens | study: EMG produced TPA metagenomics assembly of... | reverse complement strand
GGATGGACGCTTGGCGCCCTTATCCGGTCTTGTAGTCTGTTCTTCAGCACTCATAACTCAACCATTCTACAATCTTCACCTGTTTATTACCTAGGAGCGCAGAAAATCAAGGTTCACCAGTAGGGTGGTGTGTCATGCGTAAGTCTGTTAAATCTATGTTATCCCCTCTCGGCAAGGCCGTTGCCCTTGCCTGCTCGCTGGCGATGTGCGTATCGCTGGCTGCCTGCTCCAGTTCGAGCTCGGACTCGAAATCCTCTTCCGACTCTTCTGACAAGAAGGGGCAAATTGCCGGCGTGACCGCCAAGGGCAAGCTCGGCGAGAAGCCGACCATCTCCTTTAATACGCCGATGACCGTGTCCGACGGCTCCTATGTGGTGCTGCAAAAGGGCGATGGCGACGTGATCGAGGAGGGCGACCGCGTCTGCGCCCAAGGCATCGCGCTCAACGTTAAAGACGGCACCGAGCTCATGGACACCTGGACCAAGAACACGCCGGATTGCTCGCTGAAGGTGGATTCCAAGACCCTCTCCTCGACCTACTACAACCAGATCAAGGGTGCCAAGATCAACACCACGATTGGCTTTGGCGTCAACGCTCAGGATTCGTCCGGGTACTCTTACATTCTGGCGATGACGTTTGTGTCCAAGTCCAAGGACTTGGAGAAGGCCACTGGCGAGGAAGTCAAGGATGTGCCGGCCAATCTGCCGAAGGTGACGCGAGCCAAGAATGGCAAGCCGTCCATTGACATGAACGGTCAGGGTTCGGTTGATTCGCTGATCTCGCAGACGCTGATCAAGGGTAACGGCGCCAAGCTGACCGACAAGAACACCGTGGTGGTCAAGTACACCGGTTGGCTTACGGATGGCAAGCAGTTCGATTCGTCCTGGGATCGCGATTCCACAATCGACGCCGATCTGTTCAGCGATTCCAGCGGCCAGCATCAGGTTATCGAGGGCTGGCAGAAGGGTCTGGTCGGCCAGACCGTCGGCTCTCAGGTTCTGCTGGTGATTCCGCCGGATCAGGCCTATGGAGATAAGGAGCAAGGTTCGATTCCCGCCAACTCCACGTTGGTCTTCGTAATCGATATTCTCGCCGCGTACTAAAAGATATAGCAGGGGCTCCCTCTGATGAGGGAGCCCCTGCTATATCTAGAACAGCCTGAGACTGTCGTCCTCGGTGCCTTTCATATCGTCGTAATCGAGGATGAGGCAGGTGAAGCCGCGGTCTTTGGCCAAGACCTGGGCTTGCGGCGTGATGGTTTGTGCGGCGAAGATGCCGTGCACCGGGGCCAGCAGCGGATCTCGATTGAGCAGTTCGCAGTAGCGAGTCAGCTGCTCGACGCCATCAATGCCGCCGTGACGTTTGATTTCCACAGCCACATGCTCGCCCTCGGCATTCACGGCCATAATATCCACTGGGCCAATGGCGGTCGGGTATTCGCGACGCACCAGCTTGGCTCCCTTGCCGATACGCTCGATTTGCTCGGCCAGATAGCGCTGCAGATGGTCTTCCACGCCATCCTTGATGAGACCCGGATCTTCGCCCAGATCATAGGTTTGGTCGGAATAGATATGCTGCAGCGTCACTTCAAGAATGTCCGAACCCTTGTCGGCGCTGACACGTAGCACCTTTTCCGGCTCACCAGCGGCGACACTTTCCGGGGAATGCGTCGCAGAATCACCATCCACAGCCCCACCAGCGACACTTTCCCGGGAATGTTGCGCGGATTTGGCGGCTGGGTCGATCTCACGAATCGTGCAGGGCGCGGTCATCCAGTTCAGCGGCTTGTAGGAGCCCAATTCGGAGAAAATCAACAGGCTGGAATCGGCCTTGATCAGCAATACGCGCTTGGCCAGGGGCAGTGAGGCGTTGAGGCGGCCCGAATACTCGGCCGAACAGTCGGCAACAATAACTCGCATAGGCCACCACTGTAGCGCAACACATGGCATACATAGCAAAAGGGGCTCTCTGGAAAACCAGAGAGCCCCTTAAGGAGTTGGTTCAGGTCACTCGGCGGTGCCGGAGTACTGGACGTCGTGGCCGCGCTCGACCGCCACGGTGAGTTTGTTCGAGTCGAAGGAAATGAATCCGTCGGTCACCTCGAACGTGTGGCGATCGCCATCGGGCTCAACCACGGTGAGCGTACCCTGCTTGATCACCGTGAGCACAGGCTCATGGTCGGGCAGGATGCCCATGCCGCCCTCAGAGGCGGGAATGGTCACGCTCGTCGCCTCGCCGTGCCACACAGGGTGGTCAGCGGCGACGATGTTGACCTTCATCGTGGTTTTTTCCGCAGCCATCACGCACCCAGTTCCTTCTGCATGTTGTGCCACTTCTCTTCGAGGTCGTCGATGCCGCCGATGCCGGAGAACGCCTGCTCCGGGACGTCGTCGTACACGCCGTCGCAGATGCGGGTGAAGGCTTCGATGGTCTCGTCGGCCGGCACGTAGGAGCCGGGGCGACCGGTGAACTTCTCAGCCACATAGAAGTTCTGGCCGAGGAACTGCTCGATCTTACGAGCGCGGTTCACGGTGGTCTTGTCTTCTTCGCCGAGTTCGTCGATACCGATCAGAGCGATGATGTCCTGCAGCTCCTTGTTACGCTGCAGAATCGCCTTGACGCGGTTCGCGCAATCGTAGTGAGCCTGGCCCACGTAACGCGGATCAAGGATTCGCGAGGTGGAGCTCAGCGGGTCCACTGCCGGATAGATACCCTTGGAAGCGATGTCACGGGAAAGCTCGGTGGTTGCATCCAAGTGGGCGAAGGTCGTTGCAGGAGCCGGGTCGGTGTAATCATCGGCCGGCACATAGATGGCCTGCAGCGAGGTGATGGAGTGACCGCGGGTCGAAGTGATGCGCTCCTGCAGGGCACCCATTTCGTCAGCCAGGTTCGGCTGGTAGCCCACTGCGGACGGCATACGGCCGAGCAGGGTGGACACCTCGGAACCAGCCTGGGTGAAACGGAAGATGTTATCGATGAACAGCAGCACGTCCTGATTTTGCACGTCACGGAAGTACTCTGCCATGGTCAGTGCGGTCAGCGGCACGCGCAGACGGGTACCCGGCTGCTCATCCATCTGGCCGAAGACCAGTGCGGTCTTCTCAAGAACGCCAGCCTCATCCATTTCGCCGATCAGATCGTTACCCTCACGGGTACGCTCGCCGACGCCTGCGAACACGGACACACCGCCGTGGTTCTGGGCGACTCGCTGGATCATTTCCTGAATAAGCACGGTCTTGCCGACGCCTGCGCCACCGAACAGACCGATCTTGCCGCCCTGCACGTACGGGGTCAGCAAATCGATGACCTTGATACCGGTTTCGAACATCTGGGTCTTGGATTCCAGCTGATCGAATGCCGGCGGGTTGCGGTGGATAGGCCAACGCTCGGTGACCGTGATGGTTTCGTCATCCTTCTTGTTGAGGATGTTGCCGGACACGTCGAACACGTGACCCTTGGTGACATCGCCAACAGGAACGGAGATCGGACCGCCGGTGTCGAGCACGGTGGCGCCACGAACGAGGCCGTCGGTCGGCTTCAGCGCCACGGTACGCACGGTAGAGTCGCCAAGGTGCTGTTCGACCTCAAGCGTGATCTTCTTCGTGGTTTCGCCCTCTTCGTTGGCGGTGTTGGTCAGCTCAACGGTAAGTGCGTTGTAAATGTCGGGCAGGTGGCCCACCGGGAATTCGACGTCGATAACCGAACCCTGGATACGCGTGACGCGTCCAGTGGTCGGCTCTGCAGCCGTCTCGGGAGCCGCTGTGGTCTGATTCTCAGCCATATGCGTTCCTACTCTTCCTTCTTATTCAGCGCGTCGGCGCTGCCGATGATTTCGGTAAGTTCCTGGGTAATCGAAGCCTGTCGCGAAGCGTTGAGCTTGCGGGTCAGGTCGTCGATCAGGCTGCGGGCGTTGTCTGTAGCCGTATGCATGGCGTTCTGTCGGCTTGCAGTCTCGGATGCCGCCGCGGTGAGCAGGCATTCATGAATACGGGACTGGATGTACTTCGGCAGAATGGCGTCAAGCACTTCGTCGACGCTCGGCTCGAACGCATACAGCGGAGTCGCGGCATCGGCATCGGATTCCGGCACGGGACCGGAGTCCGGCTGGTCCGGAAGCACGAGCTCAACGGGCAGCATGCGCAGCACGCGCACCTTCTGCACCACCATGTTCACGAATTCGGTGAACACAATGTAGAGTTCGGAGACTCCACCTTGGTCCGCCGGCTTCATATAGGCGTCCAGCAGTGCCTTCGAGATAGACTCTGCGACTTCCACGCCGGGCTGGTCGGTATCGCCTTCCCAAGTGCCGGCAACATCACGGTTGCGGTACTTGTAATACGTCACACCACGACGACCATACACATACAGTTCCGGCTGCTTGCCCTTCTCATCGAGTCGGGCCAACAGCGATTCCGTTTCGCGGATGATCGAGGAGGTGTACGGACCCGCCATACCACGATCCGAGGTGAGGGCGAGGACAGCCACGCGAGGGTTGTCCTCGTCCTTCTTCACGATCGGATGGTCGATATGGGTGTGGGCCACCAGCGCTTGCACGGCGTCGAAAATCGCATCGGTATACGGCTTCGCGTTCAAGGCGACGTCACGTGCCTTGGCGATATGCGAAGACGCGATCATCTCCTGCGCGTTGAAGATTTTCTCCAACGACGCGGTGGAGGCGATCCTAGATTTCAATGCGAGTTGCGAGCCCATGGATCACTTCTCTCCTGCGACGATCTTTTCCTGCTCGACCGGGGTGGCGTTCTTGACGTTAGGCTTCTTCTCGACCAGCGGCTTGCCCGCGCTGGTCACGAAAGTCTCACGGAACGCTTCCACAGCCTTGTCGAGGGCAGCCTCGGTGTCGGCGGTGAAATCTTCGGTCTCGCGGATGGTCTTGAGAATATCGGTGTTGTGGTCCAGGTAGTCCAGCATGGCCTTCTCGAACGGCAGCACGTCGTTCAGCGGCAGATCATCCATCTTGCCATGGGTGCCGGCCCACACGGAGACGACTTCCTGTTCCATGGAATACGGGGAGAACTGCGGCTGCTTGAGCAGCTCGGTCAAGTGGGAACCACGGTTCAGCTGGGCCTTCGAAGCCGCATCCAGATCGGAAGCGAACATGGCGAAGGATTCCAGGGAACGGTACTGGGCCAAGGAGATCTTCAGCGTGCCGGAGACCTTCTTCAACGCCTTGGTCTGTGCCGCGCCACCAACTCGGGACACGGAGATGCCGACGTCGACAGCCGGACGCTGGTTCGCGTTGAACAGGTCGGACTGCAGGAAGATCTGACCGTCGGTGATGGAGATCACGTTGGTCGGAATGTATGCGGACACGTCGTTTGCCTTGGTTTCGACGATCGGCAGGCCGGTCATCGAACCGCCGCCGAGGTCATCGGAAACCTTGGCGCAGCGTTCGAGCAGACGGGAATGCAGGTAGAACACATCGCCCGGGTATGCCTCACGTCCCGGCGGGCGGCGCAGCAGCAGGGAGATCGAACGGTAGGCTTCAGCCTGCTTCGACAGATCGTCGAAGACGATGAGCACGTGCTTGCCGTTGTACATCCAGTGCTGTCCGATGGCGGAACCGGTGTACGGTGCGATGTACTTGAAGCCTGCGGAATCGGAAGCCGGGGAGGCCACGATAGTGGTGTACTCCATGGCGCCGGACTCTTCGAGGGACTGCTTCACCGATGCGATGGTGGAGCCCTTCTGGCCGATGGCCACGTAGATGCAGCGGACCTGCTTCTTCGGATCACCAGATTCCCAATTACGCTTCTGGTTGATGATCGTATCGATTGCGATAGCGGTCTTACCGGTCTGGCGGTCGCCAATGATGAGCTGGCGCTGGCCACGGCCGATAGGCGTCATTGCGTCGATGGCCTTCAGACCGGTGGACATTGGCTCGTCAACCGGATGACGATGCATAACGTCAGGTGCCTGGGCCTCGAGAATACGACGGCCTTCGGTCTTGATCTCGCCAAGACCATCAATCGGGTTGCCTAGCGGGTCCACGACGCGGCCAAGGTAGCCGTCGCCGACGGGCACGGAGAGCACTTCGCCGGTACGACGCACTTCCTGGCCTTCCTCGATACCTGCGAAGTCGCCGAGAATAACCACGCCGATCTCGCGGGCGTCAAGGTTGAACGCCAGGCCAAGCGTGCCGTCTTCGAAGGTCAGCAGCTCATTGGCCATGCAACCAGGCAGTCCCGTCACGTGCGCAATGCCGTCGCCAGCAGTCGCGACATAACCGACTTCCTGAGTCGGGGTATCCGACGGCTTGTACGACTCGACGAACTCATCGAGCGCCTTGCGTATCGTGGTGGGATCAATGGTAAGTTCTGCCATGATCACTCCTTATTGTTGTTTATAAATTCAGTCAAGTCTTGTTTCAGGCTTGTTCACCGTGCGGCGAACCGTCAGGCGGTTGCCTTCACCGTGCGCTGAAGATGCTGCAGCTGTGCGACCACCGTGTTGTCGGTGACCTCGTCGCCCACCTGGATGCGCATGCCACCCATGACGGTCGGATCGACCACCGAGTTGATGTGCACCGGATGACCGGTCTTCGCCGAGTAAATGGCGATGAGCTTTTCCACCTGCTCCTTGCTCAACGGCGTTGCCGTGGTAACAGTGACCATCGATTCGCCCATATGGCGGGAGAATTTGTTGATCAGCCACTGAATGGTCTGCAAGTAGCGGCGATTGCGCAGATTGCAGGTCGCGTGTTCGGCCAGGCGCTTGGTCACCTTAGTGAAATCCGCGTCTCCAATCAGGCTGTACAGCAGCTTGACACGGGCTTCACTGGAAACGGTTGCGTCATACAGCTTGGTACGCACGACCGGAAGGTTGAGCAGTGCGGAATGCAACTCTGCGAGCTCGATGGAGACTTGCAAAGTCGTATTGGTGTAATCCGCGTAGTACATCATGCCATCAACGCCGAAATCCTCAACGGCATTGGCGATATCAGACACGCGGCTCCAACGGCGAGACACCAGATCGGACATGATCTCCATCACGAGCGGATGGGCCTGGTCTCCGATCAGAGTCTTGACTACCGCAACCTTGTCTTCGACTGGGCGCGACGGGTCGGTGAGGGCACGTTCAAGCTGGATATTGTGGTCAAGCGCGCTGGTGATCGTGAACAGTTCGTTCCCGATACGCCATGCGTCCTCACCGCTGTCACGCAGCTTGGGGGCCAGCGAGTCACGCGATACGCGGTCTGCGATACGCGATGCTTCTCCTCGCATTGGTCACCTCCCTTTCTTGAAGGTTTCGATCACTTCTTGTCGCTGTCCAAGTCGGCGATCATCTGGTCGATCATCGACGACTGCACATCGTCATTCTCGAGCTTGCTACCCAGGATCTTGCCGGCCAGTGCCGTTGCCAGCACGCCGACCTCACCCTTGAGGCTCACCAGAGCCTGCTGCTGCTGCGATTCGATGGAACGCTGGGCGGTGGCGGTGATCTGCGCTGCATCGTTTTCGGCACGAGTGCGCGCGTCAGCGATGATATGCGATGCCTCCGTACGTGCGTCGTCACGGATCTTGGATGCCTCGACGCGAGCTTTGCTCAGCTGAGCCTCATACTTCGCCTTGGCTTCATCGGCATCTTTCTGGGCCTGTTCGGCCTTGGCGATGCCACCTTCGATCTTGGCAGCGCGCTCATCGAACACGGCCTGGAACTTCGGCAGGAAGAACTTGTAGAAGAACACGGCGACGATGATCAGAATGACCAACGACCAGAAAATGTCGTAGCTTTTCGGAAGGAACAATTCCATTTCGCTAGCTGCGGTCACCATAGTGTCTTCCTCCTTTCATGTTCGTTTGCGTCTTCGGTGTTACCTTGAATCAAGTCTTACTTGATGAAGGCGAGCACGAAGCCGAGCAGTGCCAGCACCTCGACGAATGCCAGACCCAGGAACATGAGGGTCTGCAGACGGCTGCCGAGCTCAGGCTGGCGAGCGGTACCTTCGATGGTCTTGCCGATCAGGATGCCCAGACCGATGCCAGGGCCGATGGCGGCGAGGCCATAGCCAACGACGTTCAGGTTGCCGGCAACCTCAGCGAGGGTAACGATATCCATGATTGTTTCCTTTCTGGTTATTGCTTGACAAGAAGCAACAATTAAAAAGCCGGCGGTCAGTCGATCTCCGGATAGCTCATATTGATGTATGCGGTGGTCAGGATGGCGAAGATGTAAGCCTGCAGGCAAGCGACCAGCGCTTCGAACAGGAACATGAACATGCCAGCCGCGAAGGTGACGACGCCGAATGGCATGAACACCTTGTTCACCACATCAATGAGGAAGTACTGCGTGGCCGAAAGGCACAGCGCAAGAATCAAGTGGCCCGAAACCATGTTGGCGAACAGTCGGATCGTCAACGAGAACGGACGGATAATCAGCAGCTCAAGCAGCTGAATCGGGGACAGCAGAATGTAGATCGGGGCCGGAACACCCTTCGGGAAGATCTCATCCCTCAGGAAGTGGCCGAGGCCCTTTTCACGAATGCCTGCAATCCAGTATTGGCAGAAGCACCACATGGCGAATACCAGCGGCAGCGTAATGGTTGCGCTTGCCGCGATATTGAAGCCTGGGATGATGCCACACAGATTGAAGACCAACAACGTGCAGAACACGGTGGTGATCATCGGCACATAACGCTTGCCGCGCAGCTCGCCCATCACCTGATAGACGATGTTGTCACGGACGAATTCGATCAACCATTCGACTGCTCCCTGCCAACGGCTGGGGATGAGCTTTGCACGGCTTGCCGTAATTCCGAGAACCAGCAACATGATGACGGTCGCAAGGATGCGAACGAGGATGATGCGGTTGATGGCGAACGGCGTGCCCTGAAAAACGAACGGATCGGGAAGGAAGTCATCGACACTGGGCATTTCGGGACCATCAGCGATGGTCAGCATGCCCTTTCCCAATGCACCAATCATTCACGCCTCCTGCTCTTGTGTCAGCTGTTAGTTTAACCCAACAACCGAGTCGAATGTGACGTTCTGGTTACTTAACCAAAGCGTACTTCGAAGTGCGCGTCGACGCGAACGGAGTCCCGTGCGACGCATTCGACTCCGAATGGCTGGATAGGATTATTAGCCCGTGTCTAGACAACATCCACACACTTGGGCTTTTCCGTACTCCCATTTGGTTTTCCCGGCGTTTCGCAGCAAGCTGTACTAACTAGACACAGCTTTGTGAATCGTCGGATAGCCGACGCAACCAATAGTTTGTTTTACGAAAACAGCATATTGATAAAACGTTTCACCAAGTATATCACATATAACACAGGTGCTGCATATAAAGAAAGAGGGGCCGCATACGCAAGCCCCCACCAGTAAACAGCCGTAAAGTCACGCGCCAATCACGGCCGCACGTCAATCACATCAATATGCGGATCAATCCACAAATCAATCGTGAATCACGCCATAACCGTCACGCACGAACGGCGCAAACGCGTCGACACGCGGCGAACCCGGCTGATGACGAATCGAACGATCCGTGCCAAGACGCTTCTGCGCACGAAGCTGCGGAACCTCGCTCAAATCGTATGGCGTGGTCTGATACACCCAATTCAGCCAATTGCGCCACAGGAGATTGGCATGGGCGCGCCACGCGAACACCGGCTCCAACTGCGGATCATCATGCGGGAAATAGTTTTCGGGGAACGGCACATTCGTCATGCCCTTCTTCATATCACGCTCATACTCCTCGGCCAAGGTGTACTTGCCGTACTCCCAATGGCCAAGCGCGAACACTTCCGAAAAATCACGGGTGGCGATCAGCCCAGGACCGGACTTCGGACCCCACGTGAGCACCTGCAACTCCGGATTGCGCGCGATATCACCCTCGTCCACCCCCGCAAGGCGAGAATGCGGCTGCAGGCAAATCTCATCGAAGCCGTTCGTCAAAAAGCAGTATTCATCCTGCAAATACTGCGGAAACACGCCAAAAATCTTCTCTGGCAAATTCTCTTTACGCACGTTATAGCGATAATTGAGCGCGCCCATCGCGCCCCAGCACAAATACATAGTGGAGAACACATGCGCGGAAGCCCAGTCAAGAATCTGCTTGAACTCATCCCAATAATCGACCTGTTCGAAATCAAGATGCTCAACAGGGGCACCCGTCACCACGAAGCCGTCGTAATAGTTGTCTTGGAACGCCTCAATGGTCTCATAGAACTTCACCAGATGGTCGGCGCTCACATGCGTACCCTCGTGCGTGGAGGTCTTCATGAAATCGATCTCCACCTGCAGCGGACTTTTCGAGATCAAACGCAGCAGCTGCGTTTCCGTCTCGATTTTCTTCGGCATGAGATTTAAGATCACCAGCTTGAGCGGACGCACGCGCTGGCGCTCCGCTTCAGGCTTTTCAAGCGCGAAAATACGCTCGGAGTCGAGAATGTCTCTGGCCGGAAGGCCGCTGGGGATCTTGATAGGCATGCTTCTATTATGGTGCGGGCTCGGATATGGCGCACTTCCCTGCCCCCACGATCAGCCGAAACCGTTATAGGAAAAATGAATAACGCGCTATTTGCAACGCGGTTTCGCATGGCCGGACTGATGCGACACGCCGATTTGACATATTTGGAAGTAATCGTAAAGTTAATAGAGCTGTCTTAAAGACAAGCCGACGCGGGGTGGAGCAGCTCGGTAGCTCGCTGGGCTCATAACCCAGAGGTCCATGGTTCAAATCCATGCCCCGCTACTGATGAAAGCTAGGAATTGCAACAATTCCTAGCTTTTTTGTTTTCCGTCGAATCTCACCAAAACCAATTTCCGGACAAAATCTGGACAAAATCCGACAAAAACCGGGTAACTATCAGCCGAGTTCATCAATCGCATGTGCCGAAAGACGAAGATTGCCGCTCAAGGCTGAAAATACCAACGTTCTCCAAGGTTGCACGCGCTACGTTGACCTCGCCAACCACATATCACCGGATATAAGGAGAACAAGGCAATGCATTATATGAATCAAGCGAACGCGCACAACGCGACGCAGGACACCACAATGCAAGACAGCGCAACGCACGATACGGCAACAAAGGCAACGCAGGACACCGCGCCGCTGAAAGGCATCACCGTGATTGACTGGACGCAGGTGCAGTCCGGCCCGTCGTGCACGCAGATGCTCGCATGGATGGGCGCCGACGTCATCAAGGTGGAGAAGGTGCAGGGCGGAGATCCGACACGTAATGAAATGAACGACGTGGATGGCTCGTACTCCCTGTACTTCCTTCAGCTCAATGCCAACAAGAAATCCATCACGCTGAACATGAGAGATCCGGAAGGCAAGAAAATCCTCGCCGAACTCCTGAAGAAAGCCGACGTGTTCGTAGAGAATATCGGCCCGGGAGACGTGGAAAAGCTTGGTTTCGGATGGAATGACGTACATGCGATCAATCCGCGTCTGATCATGGCGTCGCTGAAGGGCTTCAACAAGGGCAGCCGGTTCGAGCATGTCAAGGCGTTCGAGCCGGTCGCGCAGTCCGCGGGCGGTGCCGCTTCCACCACCGGCTGGTATGACGGCGAGCGCAATGTGCCCACGCAGTCCGGCGCCGCATTGGGCGATTCCAACAGCGGAATGCATCTGCTGATCGCCATTCTTTCGGCGCTGTTGCAGCGCGAGCATACCGGTGAGGGTTGCTATGTGTACCAGTCGATGCAGAATGCGGTGCTGAACTTGTGCCGTGTCAAGCTGCGCGACCAGTTGATTCTCGACCGTTTGGGCAAGCTTTCCTACTATGACTGCTACCCGAATTATGAGTGGGGCAAGCAAGGCAAAGCCATTCCGCGCGCAGCGAATGCGGAGGGTGGTTTGGTGCTTGGCTGGTGCTACCGCGCGAAAGGCTGGGAGCATGACCCGAACGCTTACGTATATATAGTGGTTCAACAGTCCAAGAAGGGCTTCGAGAATTTCTGCCATGCGATGGGATTCGAGGATTGGCTGACCGACCCGCGTTTCAATACCGCCAATGCGCGTGACGAGCATAAAACCGAGGTGTACCAGCGTGTTGAGGCGTACACCATGCAGTTCGACAAGTACACGCTGACCAAGGAATTGGGTGCGAAGGGCGTGCCGGTCGGCCCGGTGCTGGATTGGTATGAGTTGGAGAACGATCCTGATTTGAATGGGGATGGCACGATTGTGACCATTGACCAGCAGGATGCGCGCGGCGATTTCAAGACGATCGGCATGCCGTTTACGATGAGTAATTTCGTGCCGGATTACCAGCGTGCGCCGAAGCTGGGCGAGCATAACCGTGAGATTCTGCATGCGTTGGGATATGACGACGATCAGATCGCTTCGCTGCGTGATTCCGGTGTGATCGGCGGTAACGATGGTGTGCAGGCTGATTTGAAGTAACGCACGTTAGCGCGCACTGGCGCACGAATAAGGGCGGATCACAAGATTCGCCCTTATTTGTTATGCGTCACATCCATTGCAGTCCACGCCCCGCACTTCCGCACACAATCCCATGTCTTACGTCTCACGGTTTACCGTCACAAAAAGCGCATGCAGTAACGGAACGTTGGAATTTCAACGTTCCGTTACTATATGCGCTTCGTGAGCTACAGTGAGGATACTGAATCAGCCCACGCAGAAGGGGACGAGCCAGATCCACAGCAGACAGGTGGCCGCGAATGCCACCGTGGCGACGGCCGTGGTCGAGGCGCCTTCTTTTACATAAATGTTGTAACGGCTGGAAATAATGATGCCTGAGAACGCCGGCGGCAACGCGACCGCCATCACCAGCATCGAAATCTTGTTCATGTCACCGCCCATGCCACACAACAGCGCCACGCCAAGGAACACTGCAGGCGTCAGAATCAGGCGGAAGAACGTGTTCCAGATGGTTTCCCAACCGAGCGAGAATTTCACCGTGGAAAGCGCGAGGCCCGCGGAAAGCACGGCCACACCGGAATTCGCTTTGGCGATCAGATCGAAGGTCGGCGCCACCTGGCTTGGCACATGAATGCCCACCAACACTAGGAAAATGGCCAATAACGACGCCCAGCAGATCGGTTGCTTCAGTGCGTCGAGCAACGCCTGCAGATTGCCGTTGCGGTTCTTTCCCGTATTCGACGTGCCATGCACCATAAGTTCGGCGGTTTTGTCGGTTGCGGCATCTCGTGCCGGGTCAAGCGTGATATCGCCTTTTGCATTGGCCCTTGCATTGACCGCGTTTTCGGCCTGTACGCTAAGCTTCGCTCGGTCTTTGGCCTGGCCGAGGTTGATCAGATACATGCCGATCGGAATGGTCACCACGTTGACCACGATGGAAATAATGGCTATGACGAGATTCGTGCTGACGGTGTTGCCGTAAATCGGATCAAGCACAGCGAATCCAAGGAAACCAATCGTCGGAGATCCTGCGATCAGAGCACAGACGGCCGCCTCCTGAATGCTGCGGTGGAACAGCAACCGGCACAGATAATAGCTCACCATAAACATGACGATGACGCCGATGAAACTGATGGCGGTCAATGTTGCGTCTTTCGCAAGCATTGCACGGGTCGATTTGATGATGGACACAAATAACGCCGCAGGAAGCGCGATATTCAACACAAGTTTATTAAGTCCCTGCCGCTGATCGTCATCAAAATAACTGAATTTTCCACAAATATACCCTAATGCCATAATGACAATAATTGGCACGATGTCGTCAACAAGTATGTTTATCACTGTCGTTCTTTCTTTATATTTTTTCTATCTGCAATCTTCTGCAATATTGTTTGATTGCTGATATTGCGGATATTGCAGATACGTTGATCGGATCATTGGTTTTCAGGCAGAAAAAGTGGGCGCACGCATTCCACCGTTCGCACGCCCACATGTCATACCGACAGCCGATGCGCTACATGCGAGCGCCGGTCGCGTAGTCGTACATGGTGACTTCGGAATCAACGAGGGCTCCGACCACCGGCTTCGGATTCAACGCTCCGATATTGCCGGATTCCTTGCCCGCATACTGCGCGATCTGCACATGCACGAAGCTTGGCTTGCCTGATTCGACCGCCTCGCCGACCATGCGTTCGACTTCTTCCGGAGTGGTGGCATAGTAACCTTTACCCCCGAACGCTTCGAGGACCTTCTCGTAATGCGCGTTGTAGGTAAGCGTCAGCGGCGACGGATCACCGTCCGCTCCAAGGTTTTCGAAGTCGCCGCGGTAGATACCGCCGTTGTTGAGCACCACGAAGGTGATGGGCAGCTGGTAGCGGCAGGCCACCTCCACTTCCATACCATCGAAGCCGAATGCGGAATCGCCGCCGATGTACAGCACTTTCTTGCCAGTGGAAAGCGCCGCGCCAATCGCATAGCCGGTGCCGCAGCCCATCACACCCCACGTGCCGCAGTCCAAACGATGGCGCGGTTCGAGCATGTCGATGATGTTGCGGCAATCATCGAGCGAATTGGCTCCCTCATTGGTGAGAATGAGATCTTCATGGTGTTTGTTGTACACCTTTTTGATGGCTCCCAAGGCGTTGAAATGGCTCATGGGCAGCTGATCGGATTGTTCGCGGGTTTCAAATTTCGCCACGTTTTTCGCGCTGGCTTCCTTCAGCATGTTCAGCCAGGTTTCGTCAGCTTTGAACGGGTATTCTTCCAGAGATCCGTTGAGCAGCGTCATGGCGGAACGAATATCCCCCACGATTGGTACGTCGATACTGCGCGTGTTTTCGATTTCTTCCGGATTGATGTCGATTTGGATGAATTTCACATGTTCGTTCCACGTTTTGCCCTGGCCGAACGACAGCATCCAGTTGAGTCGCGCTCCGACCAGCAATACCACGTCGGCGTTGCGTAGCGCGGTGGAACGGCAGCTTGCCGTGCTGTGCGGGTCGGTATCGGGCACTACGCCTTTGGCCATGGACATTGGCTGGAATGGAATATCCGTTTTCTTGACGAATTCGCGGATTTCCTCTTCGGCGCGGGCGATTGCGGCGCCTTTGCCGATCACCATGAGCGGACGTTCGGCCTGCCGCAGCAATGCGAGCGCCGCGTCGATGGATTTGCGTGCCGGCACCATGGCGGGGGCCGGGTCGGTTGCCGTCCACATCAGGCGGTCGGCTTCGCTTTGGCTCAGGGTCTGTGCCACGGTGTCATCGGGGAAATCGATGTACACCGCGCCTGGGCGTCCTGAAGAGGCGATATGCATGGCACGGGCCACCGCGAGCGGAATATCTTCGATGCGGTCGATGCGCAGCGAAGCCTTGCAGAACTGCTTGGCGTAGTTCATCTGGTCGAGGCCTTCGTATTCGCCTTCCTCAAGGTCGACCACATGGCGGGTTGAGGAGCCGCCGATCATGATGACCGGATAGCCGTTCACCGTGGCTTCCAGCAGTGCCGGTAGACCGTTGAGGAATCCCGGAGCGGATACCGTCAACGTGACAGCCGGCCGACCGGTGATGAATCCGTCGGCCGCGGCCGCGTTCACAGCGTCCTCCTCATGGCGCATGCCCACGAATCGCATACCCATGCCCTGCGCGATGCGCGCGAAATCGGTGACGGGAATGCCGACCACGCCATACATGTTTCGTATGCCGTTGGCCATCAGCACCCGCGCCAGATAATGCGGCGCATCGGTAACCTTCCGATCATCGGCTCCCTGCCGTTCGGCATCCGCACGCATGCTCGCGACCATCGTTTCATCTGCATGTTCTTCTGTCATCGCAACCTCCATTCGTATCGACGACGCCATGATTGTAGATACGTGAAAATGGGAGTTCGTCAGCAGAAAAATATGTTCGTCTGCGGCTTAATTTCAACGTTTTCAGCATGATATAGCCGTATTCTCACGCACATGCGGAATATATTGCATGAAATATCGCAACTCTCATCGAGAAGCATCACCTCCGCGAGACGACATCATCGCCGCATATCATCGTCGCCGTACCGCATACAGCATGAACGCCCCGCAGCACATCACGGCAGCCGCCAAACCCAACACCAGCCCCATCGGACTTCCTGTCTGCGGCATTTCCTGCTCGGGGGCATAAAGGTTGTCGACATTGAACGTCAGCAGGCTATCCTCACGTTCCACCACATCGTTCAGCACCATCATTTTCTGCGCGGTGACGGCCTCATCCAATCCCACGGACTGGTATCCGACCTTGATATTGACCTCGCCGGCACCCGTTGCATGCCAATACACGGTGGTTCCCTCCAGTTCGGCCCAGCCGACTGCCGTGGGCTCGTCGTCCTCGTCGAACACGGCCGGACCTTCGATCGTCGCCGTGAATACGCCCTCGATCGGCTGTCCACTCGAATCCAGCAACTGCACGAACAGGCTTCCGGACCGCAATCCCTGCCGATCATCACGCGTCACCCTCGAAGAAACCGGCAGCTTGTTCGCGGCCTCCTCCCAAAGCTCGTTGACCTTGCTTTCCAGCCCGTCCATCACCGAGAAGAGGTATTGCTCATGCCTGACCCACACCTTTTGGTCGTCATAGTTGCGGTGCACCAGCACGCCGATCGCAGCATACGTGAGCACCGGTTCCCCGTCATGTTGATATTCGGACAGCAGCCATGCGAGGCGCCGCGCCGCTTCCGTATTTTCCACGGTGGTGGTTTCGGTGACCTTATAGTCGGTCATGCTTTCGATTTGCCGGCAATAATAGAATTTGCCCGATCTCGATTCCGCGTTCACCCCGATCACATACGGTTTTCCATCGAGAAAATAGTTGTAATGCTTGCCGTTCGCGCGCAGCAGCTGTTCGGCGGCCAGCGCGGCCGGGCAGGTCATTCCCACGATTATGATGCAGGCCGCCAATACCGCGGCCAGAATCGCAAGCGTATGTCGTTTCATCGCATTCATCGCATCGTCCTTTCGATATGCACATCGTTGTTGTCGTAATTCAACAGGCTTGCATACTTGCGATTGCCACATGGCCTTTTTCAAGGGTTGTGGTCGGAGGACGTTCTTTTTGCCGTTTTTGTGGACAACTTCGCTTGTCAGCAAACGTAACTTATCCACAAAAAACGTTTTACCAATCGTAGGTAAACAAGTTATCCACAAAGGGTGGAAATCGCTGGTCGGAAGATAGTTCACCCAAATCCACCTTTTCTCCTCTATAATCGGCGGTATGGCAGAAGAAGATAAGAGCGCAGAACCGCGCACCACCGCAACCAAGCAACCAGCCGTCAAGAAGACGACCGCCAAAAGCGCGGCCGCCAAAACGGCATCGGCAACGTCTCAGACGCCTAGCAAGCGCACCGCCGCAGCCAAAAAGTCCACGGCATCCACCGCTCGCAAGCGCACCACCAAAGCGAAGGCCGCCGCACCGCAAACGGTCGGCGAAGCCCCAGCCCCCGTCATCGAACGCACCAGCCCCGAACAGTTCGGCCGCGTGAACGTGCTCGACATCACCCCGAACGTTGAGAACGGCCTGTTCCCGGCACGCGTGGAGCTCGGCGAAGCATTCAACGTCACCGCCCAAGTGTTCATCGAAGGCCGCACCAAGGCAGGAGCGACCGTGTCCGTGCGTAACGCACGCGGCCGCGAGGTTGAACGTTTCGCCATGACCTGCACCAATCCGGGCCTCGACCGCTGGGAAGCCATGGTCAAGATCGGCGAACACAGCGATCTGAAGCCGTGGGATGCCGATTATGCCGCCGTCAAGCGTCAGCTGGGCGAATGGCAGATCGTGGTCGAAGGCTGGGAAGACACCTACCAGTCTTGGCTGCACGACGCCGCCATCAAGGTTGAAGTGAATGACGACGTGGAGAATGCGCTGGAATCCGGCGCACAGCTGCTCGCACGTTGGGCTGACGCGAAGGATTCCAAGCTTTCCGCAGCCGACAAGAAGGTGCTGCGCGACGCCGCCAAGACCATGGAAAACAAGTCGCTGAGCGCCGAAGAGCGTCTCGCCGCAGTCCAGAGCAGCGACATCGAGCAGCTGCACGAAACCAACCCGTTGCGCGACGGCCTGTCCGAGTCGAATCCGCAGCGTTTCCGTGTGGAACGCCCGAAGTCCAGCTTCGCCTCCTGGTATCAGTTCTTCCCACGTTCCGAAGGAGCCTACTACGGTGAAGACGGCAAGATCGTTCCCGGCAACCTCAAGACGTCGATCGCCGGCTTGGAACGCGCCGCAGCCGAAGGCTTCAACATTGTGTATTTGCCGCCGATCTTCCCGATTGGCGTGACCAACCGCAAGGGACGCAACAATTCCCTGGTAGCCGGCCCGAACGATCCGGGCTCCCGTTCGGCATCGGCTCCGAACTGGGTGGCCACGACACCGTTGACCCGCAGCTTGGCACCATGGACGATTTCAAGGCATTCTGCGAGCGCGCCCACGAGCTGGGCTTGGAAATCGCGCTTGATTTCGCTTTGCAGTGCTCGCCTGACCATCCGTGGGTCAAGGCGCATCCGAACTGGTTCCGCACCAAGCCGGACGGCACCATCGCATTCGCAGAGAATCCACCGAAGAAGTATCAGGACATTTACCCGATCGACTTCAATGCCGACATGGAAGGCATCGAAAAGGAAGTCGAACGCATTATGGATCTGTGGGTCAAGGCGGGTGTGACGATCTTCCGCGTTGACAATCCTCACACCAAGCCGGTGCGTTTCTGGCAGGATGTGATTGCCGCCGTTACGAAGAAGCATCCGGAAGTGCTGTTCCTTGCCGAGGCGTTCACCCGCCCGGGCATGATGCGCGCGCTGAGCTATGTGGGCTTCACGCAGTCGCACTGCTACTTCCCGTGGCGTAACACCAAGGAAGAGCTCGAAGAGTACCTCGAAGAGACCAACGGCAATGGCGGCTTCTACCAGCACAACACGTTCTGGCCCACCACTCCGGATATTCTCACCGCCTACGTGCGCGACAACGGCATTGCCGGCCATGCGGTGCGTGCGGTGCTCGCCGCTATGGGCAGCCCGAGCTGGGGTATTTACAACGGCTACGAGCTGATCGAAAACAAGCAGCGTCCGGGCTTCGAAGAGCAGATCGACAACGAGAAGTACGAAGTCAAGGTGCGCGATTGGGACAGCACCGAAAAGTACGGCATCGCCGAACTGCTGACCTCGCTCAACAAGATCCGTGACACTCACCCGGCTTGCCGCAGCTACCACA
>ENA-OQKG01000023-OQKG01000023.1-human-gut-metagenome-genome-assembly--contig:-NODE-23-length-19203-cov-2.144999_pt1 | contig 19203 bp, 18 predicted proteins | sample MGYA00242649_ERZ504799 | MGnify/ENA primary metagenome ERZ504799 (study PRJEB26092, sample SAMD00036428) | human gut metagenome | host: Homo sapiens | study: EMG produced TPA metagenomics assembly of... | reverse complement strand
ACATATCGATCTTGGCTGCAGCCTCTGCAAACAGAGCGATGTGGTTCTGGCCGCCCAGGAAAGCGGAGCTGTAATCGCTGTTTGCGATCTCGTTCATAGCCTTCTCGTTGTTGGTGTAGTCCTGCGTATCCATGGTGATCTGCTTCATGATGGCTTCATCGCAGGTCAGCTTCTGCATAATATCCTTAATGGTCTCGATGTTGTCGCTGCCGGCTGCGCCGCAGATCCAGGTACCGCCCCAGTAGTAGGGCTGAGGGCCTTCGCACACAGCGTAATCGCCGTAGATACCGTTGCCAACTTCTTCCTTGCCGCCCTCAGCGACAGGAGTCTCCAGAGAGTTGCCCAGCAGGGTGAAGTTGATGCCCCAAGTGGAGTAGAAGAAGCCGAACACCTTACCGGTGGGACCCTGATCGGCTGCCCACTGGCTGTCCCACAGGCTGGACTTGTTGTTATAGCCCTTATCGGTGTACTCCTTGGTCTGATCGACCCACTTCATAATGTTCTCATCAACGGTAACGGTAGTGCCGGTGACCCACGGAGCTGCCACGTTGTTGGAGAAGGTGCGGTATGCATCATCAAAGCCGGACAGCATCTTGTAGCCCTTGGCGGCTGCCTGTGCAGCTACATCATTGAACTTATCCCAGTCGGACAGGTAGGTCTGCACTTCGGCGGGATCATCGGTGCCCAGAACATCCTTGGCAATGCTGCGGCGGTATGCAAACAGACCGGGAGTTGCCTGCCAGGTGGTGCCGCGCTGGCTGCCGTCCACACTAACGATGTCCTTGGTGTACTGGTACTGGCCAGCCAGATCGTCATCGGTCAGGCCGATGTCCGCCTTGACATCCAGAACGTAATCGGAATCCACATACTTCAGAGCATAATCAGCCTCGATCAGGAAGATGTCGATCTTGTCGTCATCAGCAGCGCTGTCCTGACTCAGCAGGGCTTCGTCCAGCTTGTTCTGATAGTTGTTGTTCTCGTTGGCATTGATGGTCCACTTCACAACGGTGCCATCCTTCAGGGTGGTGGTGGACTTGTCGGCTGCGATCTCGGAAACTTCCGGATAGTAGTCGTTGAAGCGGCTCTGGAACTCATCATTCCAGCACCAGATGTTCAGCACCTTGCCCTGTGCTGCGGGAGCAGCGGAAGCAGCAGAGGAAGCCGGAGCAGAAGAAGCGGTGCTGGTGGAAGAAGAACCGCCGCAGGCAGCCAGAGCTGCACCAATGGTCACGGCACCGGAAGCGAGCAGGAAATTACGGCGAGAGATCTTTTTCATAAGGGTAAACCTCCTTCATGGTTTTCCATTATTTGCAAAAACTTTCTTCATAAAAGGTTCCGTAGCAAGAGCCTTTAGAGACATATTAAAGAATGCTGACCGACCCGCCGTCCAGCAATTTGCCGGAAACGCGGATCTGTTCGGGCAGGGTCACTCTTGGATGCTCGATCAGCTCAATGAGCTTGTCGGCAGCCGTGCGGCCCAGCGCGGCGGTGTTCTGCTGGTAAGTCACCAGCTGAGGCTTGACCACCCGGGAGAGGTAGATGCCGTCGTAGCCCATCACCGAAACATCCTCCGGGATCGAAAGCCCCTTTTCGCTGATGGCGTTGTAGCCGCCCAGCGCGGAGAAATCGTCCGGGAAGATGATGCAGGTGGGCGGCTGCGGAAGCTCCAGCAGCGCTTTGGTCTCGGCGGCACAGCGGTCAGCATCATGGTAGATGCCCTCCCGCACATAAGCTTCCGGGATCTTCAGGCCCAGCTCTTCGCAGGCCTGATAGAAACCTGCAACGCGGTTCTCGGTAACGGCGGTTTTTTCGCCGTGGATAAAGGCGATGCGGCGGTGGCCGCAGGCCCATGCCTGCCGCACCAGTGCCTTCAGGCCGAAAACGTTATCCGAGAGGATCGCCATGCGGTTATTGAACACATGATCGATCGTGACCACCGGCACCTCGCTGTTCACCAGCTCCACCACCTGCGGCTCGTAGAAGTTCACGCAGGCGATCACCACGCCGTCCACATTGCGGTAGCGGCAGTGCTCAAGGTAGCTCATGCTCTTGCCGCTGATATTGTGGTTGATAAAGGTGATGTCGTAGCCGTGTTTCTCGGCTTCCACCTTGAAGCTGTCCAGCACGGCGGAAAAGTATTCGTGGGTCAGGCCGCTCTGCCGTTCATCCACGAACAGAACGCCCAGATTGTAAGTACGGTTTGTTTTCAAGGAACGGGCGGCGGCGTTTGGCAGGTAGCCCATACGGTGCGCTGCGGCCCGCACCCGTTCTCGTGTGGCAGGCGAGATATCCGGCTGGTTGTTCAGCGCCTTGCTGACCGTTGCCACCGATACGCCGCATTCCTTTGCCAGATCTTTCAGGGACGGCATCGCTCGTTTGCCTCCTTCCGAAGAACGTTTTACGGGGGATGTTCTCCGTCAAGTCCTTAATCGTTTTCGCAATTTCATGATAGCGTATTTTGTACGAAAAATCAAGCTCAAAAGAATAACTTTCATTGCTTTTGGCTCAATTTTGGCGTTTTGTTCGTTTCTGAAGAACCGAAATTGTGCACCTTGGATGGGTTTCGTTACATTTCGGTTAAAATCAAAAGATTTTCGTTGCAGTTTCGTTACAATTTTCGCCGTATATAATATTACCTATAAATTGTGTTTCAGCGTTTTCGCTTACAGGAAGCACAAAAAGCGTGATTGAAATAAATTTTCTGAAAATCATGAAAACATACGTATTTATGAAAGATGCTTTCAGTAATTTTTTTAGAAAATCCTCTTGCTTTTTTGGCCTGCTTGGGCTATGCTAGAAGCAAAGAGAATGCTTTGATCGTCTGCCTTAATCGTTTTCGCAAAAGCGATGCCGCCGGGGTTACCGGCAGCTGATAAGGAGGAAGCATTTATGAAATTCGGCCATTTTGATGACGCACGCAAAGAATATGTCATCACCACCCCGCGCACGCCTCTGCCCTGGATCAACTACCTTGGCAGCGAGGATTTCTTCAGTCTTGTCTCAAATACGGCGGGCGGCTACAGCTTTTACCGCGACGCTCGGATGCGCCGCCTGACCCGCTACCGCTATAACAGTTCCCCGCTGGATATGGACGGCCACCACATTTACATCAAGGATGGCGATACCGTCTGGAACCCCGGCTGGCAGCCCACCAAGACAGAGCTGGACAGCTACGCCTGCCGCCACGGTCTGGGCTATACCATTCTGGAGGGTGAGAAGAACGGTGTTTCCGCTGCGCAGGAGCTGTTCGTGCCCACCGGCGATGCCTGTGAGCTGGACCGCCTGACTTTGAAAAATAAGACGGATGCCGTAAAAGAGCTGGATGTGTTCAGCTATGTGGAGTTCTGCCTGTGGGATGCCATTGACGACAGCTCCAACTTCCAGCGCAACTTCTCCACCGGCGAGGTGGAGGTGGAGCCGGCCATCATCTACCATAAGACGGAATACCGTGAGCGCCGCAATCACTATGCGGTATTCTGGAGCAATACGCCCGTTACCAGCTTTGATACCACCCGCGATGCCTTCTGCGGTGTGTATGGCGGCCCTGCAGACCCGCAGGCCGTCCGCACCGGGCACTGCTCCGGCAGCATTGCCCACGGCTGGGCACCGGTGGGCGCGCTGCACATCCATGTCACCCTTGCACCGGGTGAGGAAAAGAAGATCCTCTTCGGTCTGGGCTACATCGAGAACCCACAGGACGAAAAGTTCACGGCTCCCGGTGTCATCAACAAGGAGCGTGCCCATGCCATGATCGCACGCTATGCCACCGATGCACAGGTGGACGCGGCCCGCAAGGCGCTGGCCGACCACTGGGAAGCTCTGCTCTCCACCTACCATCTGGAATCCGGCGAGGAAAAGCTGGACCGTATGGTGAACATCTGGCACCAGTATCAGTGCATGGTCACCTTCAATATGAGCCGCTCGGCCAGCTACTTTGAAAGCGGGACCGGCCGCGGCATGGGCTTCCGCGACAGCTGTCAGGATCTGCTGGGCTTTGTACACATCATCCCGTCCCGCGCACGGGAGCGCATTCTGGATATCGCCGCCACCCAGTTTGAGGATGGCAGCGCCTACCACCAGTACCAGCCCCTGACCAAGAAAGGCAACCGCGATATCGGCACCGGCTTCAACGATGACCCGCTGTGGCTCATTGCCGGCACTGCCGCCTATCTGCGCGAGACCGGCGACTGGTCTATTCTGGACGAGCAGGTGCCCTTTGATAATGATGCCAGCAAGGCACAGAGCCTGATGGAGCATCTGCGCCGCAGCTTCAACTTTACCGTCACCCACCTTGGCCCCCACGGCCTGCCGCTCATTGGCCGCGCCGACTGGAACGACTGCCTGAACCTGAACTGTTTCTCGGAGCACCCGGGCGAGAGCTTCCAGATCACCGGTCCCAGCGAAGGCCCTGTGGCCGAAAGCGTGTTCATTGCGGGCATGTTCGTCAAGTACGGCCACGAGTACGCCGAACTGTGCGACCACCTGAACCTTGCCGATGAAGCCGCTGCGGCCCGCAAGGCCGTGGACGGCGTGGAACAGGCGGCCCTGACCTCTGGCTGGGACGGCGCATGGTTCCGCCGCGCCTACGATGCTTTTGGCAAGCCTGTTGGCAGCAAGGAGTGTACTGAGGGCCAGATCTTCATTGAGCCGCAGGGCATGTGCGTCATGGCTGGCATTGGCAAGGAGACCGGTCAGGCCGCGCAGGCATTGAAGAGCGTAGAGGAACGGCTGGATACCAAGTACGGTGTGGTTCTGCACCAACCTGCATACACCAGTTATCAGCTCAATCTGGGCGAAATTTCCAGCTATCCTCCGGGATACAAGGAGAACGCCGGTATCTTCTGCCACAACAATCCGTGGATCAGCTGTGCCGAAGCCGTTCTGGGGCATGGCGACCGGGCCTTTGAGGTGTACCGCAAGACATGCCCGGCCTACATCGAGGATATTTCCGAGATCCACCGCACCGAACCCTATGTTTACAGCCAGATGGTGGCCGGTAAGGATGCCCCCACCTTTGGCGAAGCAAAGAACAGCTGGCTGACCGGCACTGCCGCATGGACCTTCTTCAATGTGAGCCAGTATATCCTTGGCATCCAGCCCACGCTGGACGGCCTGAAGGTAGACCCCTGTATCCCACACACGCTGGGCGGCTTCACCGTTACCCGCCGCTACCGGGGCGCAACCTATCACATTGCAGTGGATAATACCGCTGCAGTCCAGTACGGTGTGAAGAGCGTCGCTGTGGATGGCAAGCCCATTGAGGGCAGCCTGCTGCCGCTGGCACCAGAAGGCGCTGTGGTAGAGGTGCAGGTGACCATGGGATAACCTTTACTGCATTTTCATAATTTCTCCTTTGTGCTGTTCTGAAAGAACAGCGGCCTCCGCATTACGATCCTGCTTGGCATCATAATGCGGGGGCTTTTTGTTTGGCAGTTTATTTTGTCGGAAATACTGTTTCTGTTGTATCTGTTTTTTCACAACCTCAGCTTACAACAAAAAATGAGATAGGTAACCCCTTTCGGGAAGTCTATCTCATTTTTTTCGTTGGAGCTATTTTGCAACGGCCCCCTACTGCCGCCAGAACACCCCATACTTATTTCAAAAGCAATCGTTTTTCTGATACTCCAGCATCAGCCCAAGAACGATTTTTCAATCCTGTGGGCAAGCTGGCAATGTCCACCCACTCCTGCCGGGTATGCGCCGATCCGCCATCTATCGTACCAATGGTATTGGCCGGGATACCCAGCGACAGCGGGATGTTGCTGTCCGTGGAGTTGGGCGTTTCGTCCGGCTCACGGCCTGTGAAGGTGCGAACGATCTCTTTACTTTTTGCCGTGAATTGACCGAGTTTTTCTGGTCAACAGGGCCGTTGCCGGGACGGATGCCCAGCAGCTCCACCTCAAAATCGCCGCCTCTGCCATTCCAGTGCGCTACAGCACGACGGAATTTTTCTTCCATCTCTTCCAGACAATCCTGTGCGGTGGAACGGAACTCATACAGCATGGATGCCTGCTGTGCAATGGAGTTGACCGTTGTGCCGCCCTCGATGCGTCCCACATTATAGGTGGTACGGAGCGTACCGGCGGTTGGATCTGGTACAGTTCATTCACGAGTCCACACAGCAGTTGAATGGCACTGGGGTCGCCAAAATTTGCATAGGAATGACCACCGGGCGTTTTACAGGTGATCTTATACCGATAAGAACCCACGGCACTGCTGCAGCAAAGCGGCATATAGATATCAAAAGAATAGAACCCCTGAATACGGGTGCCGTACTTGGCAAACAACGCCTTCGTACCGTCCAGATTGCCCAGACCTTCTTCGCAGGCATTCGCCACCACCAGCACACCATATTCCAGCGCGGTTTGTTTCTGGATCAGATATTTTGCAGCCATCAGCAAGTTGACGAGGTTGGCAGTATCATCGCCGATGCCCGGCGCAAATAGCTTGCCGCCCTCTTCCCGCAAGGGAAGATTTTCTACATCTGGGAACACAATATCCGTGTGGGCGGCAAAAACGACCAGTTCTTCGGTGTCCGGCCCCAGTTTGCAGATCACATTTTTAGCGCTGTCGATGCGGACATTTTCTGCCCCTTGTGCCCGGAGCCAATCCCGGCAGAATGCTGCCCGAAAATCCTCCTTTCGGGTCGGCGCAGGCATCTTTCCCAGTGTGCGCAGCAGTTCCAGCTGTTCGGTGCGGCATTCTTCTGCATAAGCTTCCACCTGCGCTTTTGTCTGTTCGTTCATAAAAACTTTCCCTCCCTGAACACGCCGAAAACCGCAGACAGTTTCCTGCCTGCGGTTCCGGCCTTCATTTAGCCTTCTAAGTCTTCACCATTGGTGGCGATACACTTCTGATACCAGTAAAAACTGTCTTTTCTACTGCGAGCCAGTGTGCCGTGACTGGCATCATCCTGATCCACATAGATCACGCCATACCGCTTGGACATTTCCATACTGCCGCAGGAGACCAGATCGATAAAGCCCCACATGGTATAGCCAATCAACTCCACGCCGTCCTTGACAGCTTCCTTCATCGCCAGCTTTTCGTGATTTTTAATCTTCTAACCCATGGCTCCCGGTTACGGTTTTCAAATATTCCTCTGGGTCGCCGTTCAGAATCAAATCCGCATAGCCCAGCGGGTCATTATAGATGAGATAATTCAACTCTGACCTCTGCGCCATGGTCACGTCCAGTGCATCCTCGACCCCGGTACAGTCAATGGAAATTTTTCTCCCATTCCGGAGCAGAAGCTCCACGCAGCCGGTGTCCATGTTACCCGCTGTTACTACGAAAGGGGAATTATTGGGTGAAGCAAAAATAAGCGGTAGCCTCCCATTCCTACGGGTTGGGAACCGCGGCGGAATCTGGCGGTCAGGGCCTTACGGGTTGCGTTTGCTGATTTTTCTGCAGCCCCTTGGCAGGGCTTTGAAAAATCAGAACGCGGCCCCAACAACTCCTCCCTGTTTCAGCCGCTGGCTGCGGTCGTCGTCGTTGCTGTTCAAGTCCTCTTCCGCACCGAAAAAGAAAAACCAGTACACATTGTGTACTGGTTTTTCTTGGTGCAGTAAAGCAATCCAAATCCGAACCATTTCCCTCGGATGCAACTTCTGTCGCTTCTCCAAAGGTGACGGTCTGTGTACCTTCCTTATAGTTGAAGGTTATTAAAACCTTATCATCGTATAGATAAATCGCATTGATGAAGGTATCCACCAATGCCTGCCGCTGGTCTTTCAGGCTCATGTCCAGCTTGCGGAACCGGAGCAACCAAAACCGGATGAACTCCTCCGTGACCTTGGGCTTCGCCAGCTTTTCTTCCGCAATGCGTGCTTCAAGCTCACGCTTGGTTTCTTCCAGCTGCTCCAACCGCTCCTTGGTGGAGCTGGTCAGGATACCGGCCTGAATCGCATTGAGCATATTCTGGATACCGGATTCTGCATCCCGGAGCTGCTTTTTATAAAGGGGAATGTTGGTATTCTCCTTGTTTTTGCAGTTCCATCACCTTGGCGATGATGGATTCCATAGCGGCATCGTCTTTCACAAGCTGCATGGTCTGGTTGACCACCAGATCTTCCAGCCACTGTTTGCGGACGGTCTTTTTCTTGCAGCCCTTGTGCTTTTTGGCAGTGGCACATTTATAGTAGCGGTGGACTTCACCCGTCCGGCTTGTGCCGCTTTCGCCAAACATCAACGCCCCACAGTAGCCGCAGAACAGCTTGGTGGTGAGCAGATAGTCATCCTCTGCCTTTCTACGGGCAGGGGCTTTTTTGTTTTTGGCGATTTTCTTCTGCACATCCTCAAACAGTTCCAGTGGAATGATGGGCGGGATAGCATCCGGCACGACCACATCCCGGAATTTCAGTTCTCCGATGTACCGCCGGTTCTTGAGCATATGTTCAACGCTGTTATAAGTAAATGCACCGCCCACCGGGTTCTTGATGCCGTTTTCGTTCAGCCAGTCCCGAATCTCCTTCATAGTGGAGCCTTCATTGTACTTCTTGAACGATTCAAGCACAAAAGGCGAGGTGAGAGGGTCGATGTGGAACTTCCGCTCGGAATCCAGCGTGTACCCAAAGGTTCCACGGCCACCGTTGCAGCGGCCTTTCAGGATGTTCTCGGTCTGTCCACGCACGACCTTCTCGGCAAGGTCAGCGGAATAATACTCGGCATAACCTTCCAGCACCGATTCCAGAATGATGCCCTCCGGCCCCTCGGAGATGATCTCGGTGGCAGACATGAGCTTGACGCCGTTCTTCTTCAGTTGGGTCTTATACCGGGCACTGTCGTAGCGGTTCCGGGCAAAACGGTCCAGCTTCCAGACCAGCACAATGTCAAACAGCTTCTTGTCGCTGTCCTTAATCATCTGCTGGAACTCCGGGCGGTTGTCCGTCTTGGCGGAGATAGCACGGTCAATATAGTGCTTGACGATGGTGATGCCGTTTTTCTCGGCATAAGCCGTGCATTCCCGGATCTGGCCTTCGATGGATTCTTCGCGCTGGTTGTCCGAGGAATAGCGGGCATAGATCACGGCGGTCATGGCAGGCACCTCACTTTACACATCATTGAACGGTGGAACGTTCATCTTAAGCAATGTTTCGTATAATGTATATACCACAGTTCTGCCCTGATTGCAAGCCCAATGATTTATTTTCATGATTCCAACAGACAAATTGTCTTAAGATTATATTCCGAGCAAAATGTGAAGTCCAAGCCCGGCCACGCCGCACAGGCACATGGTCAGGATGGGATTCCACTTGAGCTTCCGTAGGACAAAAAATGCCGATGCAAAACTGCCGATGCCGATCCAGTCTACGTTGGCGAGCGTCTTTGCACTCTCTCCGAACACCACCATAGACAGTATAGAAAGACCTGCACCAAAGATAAGCGCTACAATGACCGGACGCAGGCAGGCCAGAACACTTTGCAGCAGAGAAATATCCTTGTATTTACGATAGATGTAGGATAGAAGTGAAACAAAGAACAGCGCCGGTGTAATGCAACCTAGTGTTGCAATGATGGCTCCGGGTACCTGCGCGATACGCAAACCAACAAAAGTTGCCGAGTTGACCGCAATGGGACCAGGGGTCATTTCTGCAATCGTGATGAGGTCAGTAAACTCCTGCATCGTCAGCCAGCCATGTTGTTCCACCACTTGGCTCTGGATCAGCGGCATGGCCGCATAGCCGCCGCCTACGCTGAACATACCCACCTGCAAAAAGCTGAGAAAAAGCTGTAAGTAGATCATTTTGCACCACCTTTTTTCCACTGGACCAGAGCCAGCACCACGCCGAATACTGCAGCGGCAAGGATGACCACCACCACATTGACATCAAACACCGTATTTGCGACAAACGCTGCGACCATCAGGACAATATACACCCATGAGCGGGTCTTCAGCACCTTTCCGCCGAGGTCGAATACAACATCCAGAATGACCGCCGCCACACCAGCCTGCATTCCCTTGAGTAACAACGCGATATAGCGATTGGTGGCAAAAGCATTGTAGAACACAGAAATGACTGAAAGAATGACCATAGGTGGGATGATGGTGCCCAACACTGCCACGATCATTCCAATCAAGCCTTCTACCTGCCAGCCTACCAGAATTGCAGCATTTACTGCGATGGCACCCGGCGAGGACTGCGCCAACGCTGTCATATCCAGCATTTCCTGTTCATCGATCCAGTGCAGCTCATCTACAAATTTTTTCTTCATAAAGGTCACGATGACAAAGCCGCCGCCGAAGGTAAAGCTGCTAATGTACAGCGTACTCAAAAACAGCTTCCAAAGCCGTGCTAACCGTGTACCGTATGTTTTATTTTCATCCATACAAGTTTTCTTCTCCTTTTTTTGATTTTCGGACAACTATATTCGTTTTCTTACTATTTCAAACAGCTTTTAACTGTTACTGCTTGCGAAAGCCCGTATTTTCCGGTATCCTTGTTTTAAGAACTGCGAAGCACGGAGGGAATCTCTATGAAACATAATACATTTCTCGTCAAGCCAGCGTCCAGCCTGTGCAATCTGCGTTGCCGGTACTGCTTTTATGACGATGTTTCCAACAGCCGAGCCTGCAAAAATATGGGACTGCTTTCCCATGAAATGGCAGGAGAACTGGTTGAAAAGGCTTTTGCAGCCACAGAGGAAGGCGGCAGCGTCCATTTTCTGTTTCAGGGCGGCGAACCGACTCTTGCCGGGTTGGATTTCTTCCGGTTCTTTCTGGAAACGGAGCGTTCCATGCAGCGCAATATCTCTGTGTTCCACAGCATCCAGACCAATGGCATTTGTCTGGATGAAGAGTGGGCTTCCTTTTTCAAAGCCAACTCTTTCCTCGTAGGCCTCTCTCTGGACGGCACACAGGAGAACCATGATCTCTATCGGCTGGACGCAGCTGGGCAGGGCACATGGGATAAAGTAACTCATGCGCTTGCGCTGCTGGATGCCTACAGGGTCGAAACGAATCTGCTCTGTGTTGTGACCGGACAGCTGGCCAGAAAGCCGCAGCGAGCCTTCAAAAGCCTCTGCGAGTTGGGACAGCACAATCTGCAATTCATCCCATGTCTTGACCCACTTGATACGATTGGAGGGCAGGCATATTCTCTAACGCCGGAACTTTATGGTCGTTTTCTGTGCGGCGTCTTTGATACTTGGTATCAGCAGCTGCAACGAGGCAATTATATCAGCGTTCGCAATTTTGAGGACTATCTGCGTATCCTGCTGGGAATGCCGCCTACCTCCTGCGCTTCCTCCGGTTCCTGTGGACATTATCTTACCGTAGAAGGTGACGGAAGCCTTTATCCCTGTGACTTTTATGTTCTGGATGAGTGGAAGCTGGGAAATCTGAGCCACTGTACCGTTGAAGATGCGCTTGATTCTCCCACAAGCCAGACATTTCTGGCACAGGGCCGCAAACGCCCGGCGGAATGCGCAGCATGTGCTTATCAGCTGCTCTGCCGGGGCGGATGCAAGCGAGATTGGGATGCCTCTGGAAGCAACCGCTTTTGCGCAGCGTATAAGCAGTTCTTTGCCTATGTGCTTCCGCGCCTGCATACTGCTGCACATTTTCTGGCACAACAAAACCGATAAAGAGATTCTCCCGGAGAGCAGTACTGCCTCCGGGAGAATCTTTATTTTACCTTTTTGATCTTCCGGATGGAATGGCCATCGTAGAGGATGGGCTTCATGACATAAGTGTAGTTCCGGTCATCGCATTCGCCGGTGGAAATCATCTCCATAAGCCGCAGCGCAAGCTGACGTCCCATTTCAAAGCCTTGTTCCACAGAACAGGTAACGTCCTCCTGTCGATACGTCTCTTCCGAATAGTCAAAACAGACCAGCGAATAATCTTCGGGTACAGTCTTCCCCATTTTCTGCAGAGTTTTCATGACCAGTCGATAGATGATGTAGTTGCAGCAGACGATAGCGGTGCATTTAGGGATGCTCTTCAGAAATCTTTCAATGGAACGGACATAGCTTTCGTTGTGGGCTTCGTCCGAAATACACCACTTGATGTAATCATCGTTCAGTTCCAAACCACGATTTCGCATCGCTTCCGCCATGCCTTGAAACTTTTCTACGCTCTGGTAGTTGTCGTACACGAAGATGCCTGCAATGTGGCTGTGTCCGGCATCCATCAGGCGTCCTATCAACTGATGCGCACATTCAATATCATTGATGGTCACACGCGGACAGCGCAGATTCCGATAAAAATTGTTGTAGAATATCACCGGAATTTTGCGCCGATAAAGTTCCTTGTAGCAGTCAAGATTCGGGCTGAGGATACTCGACTTAACACCGTCCACGATAAAGCCATGAAAATTCTGATGCACCACTGTTTCCAGACAGCGGCGTTCGTTGCAGAACTTGTTATCGGTCAGAAATACGTGCAGATCCACCCGTTCCTGTGTCAGAACGCTGCGCACACCCTCAATCAGCCCCGAATTTGCACTCGTATCCTGACCTTGCAAAACAAGGCCGATCTTATAAAGTGCATCCTCGGTGTTCAAATCGCGCGTCATCACCTTTTCCCGGTGGAAATAGGTGCCGCTCCCTTTGACTTTGTACACGATTCCTTCATTCACCAATCGGTCAATGGCAACTCGAATCGTTTCCCGGCTGACGCCCAGCTTTCGGCAGAGTGCATTTTCCGAGGGCAGTCGTTGATTTCCAGAAAACTTGTTTTCGTCGATATAAGTCAGAAGCCAACGATATACCTGAGCAGATTTTTTCTCAGCAGCCGAGAGCATGGGCAAACGCTCCTTTTCAGTCGGTGATGGTGGGGCGGGTGCCTTCTGCGTGCTGTATCCAGTTCAGCAAGCGCTCACGAAGCTCCGCTTTGACGTCGGCGTATGCAGGATCTGCGACAACATTGTTCAGCTGCCACGGGTCTTTCTGCATATCATAGAGGAAGTCGTCCGCATACACATCAGATGCCGCAGCCTCGCCGCCATTGACACCGGGGGCATAGACAGAGTACATATAATCTGCCGTGCGGATGCAGCGGCCGCAGCGGCTCTCCGAGATTTGGGCGTAGACCTCATTAGCTCTATTATGATTTTTCTTTTCCACAACGTCAAGCAGATTTTCGCCGATCATCTTGTCGCCGACATCCACGCCTGCCAAAGCCAACAGAGTCTTGGGGATGCTCTCGGTGCTGACCAGCTCGGTGACTTCCTTGCCGCCCTTGAACGGGCCGCCGCAGATGACCAGCGGCACATGCAGGCAGCCGTCGTGGCACGAGCGCTTATAGTCATCGTATCCGTTCAGATGGGCGTCGCGGTTGCGGGTCTTGAAATGAGAGCCATGGTCGGAAGCGTAAAGGATAACAGTATTCTCATACAGACCCTTTTCTTTCAGTTTTTCCACCAGCTTGCCGAGGTTCTCGTCGAGGCTTGCGCACTGTCCCAGATAATCCGGATACTCTTCTGCTGCATTGCCGCCCAGAGCCTTCAAGTCTTCGGGGAGGACAAAATCCGCAAATCGCTGCTTCGAGCCGTTGGGGCCTTCGTAGTGGTTGTGGTCATTCTGATGGTGCGGCTCAATTTGGGATACGGTCATGAAGAAGGGCTTTTCGCCGGTGTACTGGTCGAGGTAGTCCAGCGCGAACTGGTTGATGCAGTCAGCACGGTAGCCCTTAAAATCGATGCGGTTGTTGTTCTCGTCGAACACATAGCCGTCGTAGCCGTGGGAGGTAAATTCCAGCACATCGGCTGCACGCCAGTAGCCGGTGTAGCCGCCGCGCAACTCCAACGGAACGGCTGTAATGGTATGGTCAATGGTCGGCTTCTTTTCCAGCTCGCCATCCGAGGCCAGATGCCACTTGCCGACATAGGCAGTTTCGTAGCCGGCATCTTTTTTCCATATACTCGCCCAGAGTCTTGATATTCGAGGGCAGCATCAGGTTATTGCGGAAACAGCCTGTCTCAGTGGGGTATTTTCCGGTCTGGAACAGGGCGCGGCAAGGGCCGCACACCGGCTGGGGAGAGAAAGCATTGTCAAATTTTACGCCCTCCTCTGCCAGCTTGTCCAGATTGGGTGTGACGTTGAGCGGCTGGCCGAAGCAGCCGCAGGTATCCCAGCGCTGCTGGTCACTGAAGTAGAAAATAATGTTATATGCCACGGTCTTTACCTCCTTTTACTGTTCCACTTTCGCGTTCTTCGTTTCCTTTCATCTTGCCGCGCAGGATGCCGATGATAACCACCACGATTAGCGCGATAAAAATACCAGCAATACACACTGCTGAAGAAGATTTTGGGTACTTCCATCCGAGATGAGCAGGGCGCGGCGGAAGTTCGTCTCGGTCATATTGCCCAGCACCATGCCCAGCAGCACAGGGACAGCGGGCAGCTCCAGCTTGCGCATGAACCACGCCATCACGCCGAACACCAGCGCAACGCTCAAATCAAAATAGCTGCTGTTCACCGAGTAAGCACCGGCGAAACAGAAAATCACGATGATGGGGGTCAAGATCTGCTGAGGGATGGAGACGACCTTTGCAAACAGGCTAGTCAGGTATTTGCCCTGCAGGAACATGAAGATGTTCACGAGGATAAGGCCCAGCATGATGGCATACATGATAGCGCCGTCGGTGGTGAACAGCGAGAGACCGGGGTTCAGGCCATTTATCATCAGGGCCGACAACATGATGGCCACGCAGCCGTCGCCGGGGATGCCCAGCGTCAGCAAGGGAATCAGGGTCGCGCCACAGACGGCATGTTGGCAGACTCAGCAGCCGCAACGCCCTCCACAGAACCGTGGCCGAATTCCTCGGGATGCTTGGACAGGTTCTTCGCAGTGTTGTAGGAGAACCACGAGGCCTCCGACGCACCCGTGCCAGGTACGATACCAACACAGGAACCGATGATAGAACCCATCAGCACTGGTCGGAACATCCGCTTGTATTCATCTTTTGTGATTTTGCCGTCATCATTGCCGATTTTTCCGGCGTGAAGGTTCAACTCATTCCGCTTCAGCTCTGCCTTGCCAATGATTTCCACCAGTGCGAACAAACCGATGAGGGTAACGGCAAGGTCAAGACCCAGATACAGACGGGGAATACCAAATGTAAAGCGGTCATAGCTGGTCATGGGGTCTGCGCCCACACAGGAAATAAGCAAACCAAGGCAGGCGGCGATGATGCCCTTGACAAGGCTCTTACCAGAAACGCCTGCAATAATCGTCATGCCGAACAGGCAGACCATAAAGTACTCCGCCGTGCCGAGCTGTGCCGAAATTTTTGCGACCTGAGGGCCGAGGAAGAGCAGCACCAACGCAGAGAAGATACCGCCAAAGGTAGATGCATAAAGTGCAATTTTCAACGCCGCCTTAGTGCGGCCCATTTTGGACAGCGGATAGCCGTCCAGCATAGTAGCCGCCGCGTGGGGCGTACCCGGCGTGTTGATAAGGATAGCCGATACCGAGCCACCATAGCCGCCTGCGCAGTAAATGCCCAACAGGAACATCATGCCGGGAATCGCACGCATGGTATAAGTGACAGGCAGGAATAGGATGATGCAGAGGATAACACTTAATCCCGGGATGGCCGCGAACACGCAGCCAATAAAGACGCCGAGGTTTATCCAGATGATATTTTCGAGGGTGAAAAGCAGCCCGGAGGCCGGGCCGATAAAGTCAAACAAACCCATATTCTGCCTCCTCAGAAACTAACATTCAGCACAAAGTGGAATACGACCCAAATCAACACAGCCATTGAAACTGTGATGGCATAGTAAAGGGGTTTCTTGCAGCGGAAAAAGACCAGAAATGCCAGTGCGCAGAATACAGCGCCCACAACAAACAGATCCGTGACCTCTGCCAGCAGATAAGTGACCACCAGAATGAGGACGATGACGAGTGCTTTTGTTTCCACCAAAAGATTCAGCGTTTTAGTTTTGGTCGGGCGGTGCATCACCATGTTGTATGCCTCGCGGCCCACCAGAAGGGCGCTCATGGCCAGCATGAGCCAAATCAGCATCGTCGGGAAAGCGCGGCCATTCACAACGTCTTTTTCCGAGATCTGCACCTGCTGCGGCATGATGAGCAGCAGCACGATGCCAATGACCAGAAACAGAATGCCGCAAATCAGGTCTACCGGGTACTCGATGTTCTTCTGTTCGAGCTTTGCGCCCCATTCATCCAGTTTTGCTTCGGCACGTTCTATCAGATTTTTCACTTGTTTCAACTCCTTTTGAAAACATAAAAAGCAGGGAGAAGGGGATGTCCCCGTTCCCCCTGCTTCAGCTTTTTGTCGCTATGAGGGCTTTTTATCAGCCTACCACGATGTCCTTATACTGCTCGACGATGCTCTTGACGTTCTCAATGTGAGCCTTCACATCGTCCTCGGTCATGGTATCGACTTCCAGCAGCATGGTGTCGTTCAGCCACTCGACCATCTCATCATCGGCGAGGATCTTATCATACAGCTCTTTCAGCTCGGCAACCTTTGCGGCGTCAGTACCTTTGCGAGCCATGACGAAGCAGCGGTTGCGGAAGTAGGGGTAGCCCTTGGAGCCAACGCCCTCAACGCCTGCGAAGGGGCCGTTTTCGATAGCCTTGTCATCGAATGCGCAAACCACATCAACGCCGCCCTGCTGGTAGGTCTCAAGAATCTGAGACTGGTGAGAGACCGCGAAGTTCGTTTCACCCTTAGCTACAGCCTGTGCAGCCTCCGCAGCGGACTGGTACGGAGTCAGTTTCAGCTGGTCTCCGGCACCCATAGAGCCGAACAGAGCCGCTGCCAGGAAAGCCTCGGAGCCGGTAGCGCCGTTAACGGCCACGGATACGGGGTTGCCTGCCTTGACATAGGCCTCCAGATCGTCCAGATTCTTGAGGTTCAGTGAAGAATCAGCGGACAGGACGAAGACGGAGGAGTACAAGTTCTCCACGAACTCGAAATCGTCGTAGCTGAACTGCAGCTTGGCCGGATCCAGAGTCTCGGTAATGGCGAACAGACCCTCACCGGCGAAGACCAGTTCCTTATCATTTGCCTTAGTACTGGACACCCAAGTGTTGACAGTAGCAGCATCGCCCTTGACGGCTTCAGCAACCAGTGTGATTTTATTATCAGAATAATCAGGGGACTTGGCAGCAGCCTTTTGGCTGACCATCGCTGCTACACCAGACGGTGCCCACGGGCAGGTAACTTTCCAGCTCTCCTGTTTGCTTCCGCAGCCGTAAGCATCGACAAAGCAAGGACACCGGCGGTGACCAACGCCGCAATACGCTTTTTCATCATTTTACTCTCCTTTTTGTTTTGCCTTTTCGTGTGGTAGCAAGCACTTCACCGTGCTTTTGTTACCAACAAGATAACATTTCAAGCAATTTCAAGTCAACAAATTTTTTTAATTTTTCAAAAAAAAGTTAGTCTGGTAAAAGAAGCTAAATGACCACATCTGTATTTTGCTGTAGAAAACTTATTGTGCATATTGCACATCCGCTTGAATCATCTTTGTGCAGCTTAAATTCTTTCATGATGTAAAGTGTATCATATTCATAATAGAAGTCTTACTATTGTCTCCATTCATAAATAATTTCTTCGGAATCATCTTGACGTACCCCTACGAACCATGATATTCTCTATCACAAATCCCACTGAACTTGTAGATTGATTGCAAATCTTCTGCAAAAGTGGTTGGTTATCACCGTGAGACCCACCACTTCAGTGAGGAAAAATCCACGAAAGAAGCTACCGCCCCGCAACACACCCGATTCATTTTGCCGCCGACTCACCCCGACAAAATCCATCGCTGCGCTGCGTGGGCGGTATTTTCTTTATGGGAAACGTACCTTGAAAATTTCATAAGCCGACCGAACGTGATACCGACTTTCCGTCAACGCCGCTGCACAAACAGGGGCAGGAACTTCGTTCGGAGCAAACGGTGACCCACATACATGAGCAGCACAACCTCTACTTATTTTTTTGCGCCTTAACAATTCGGAAACAATTACCCAGAAACGGTTTTGAGCGCAGCGGTAGAGGGCAAGAACCGTCCCGTGGCCACAAATTTTCAATTCTTGAAAATTTTTTGTCCATCCGGGACTTCACTTCTGCAATGCGTCCGCATTTCCGAAGTGATCTTGTTGGGGCGTGCCTGCCCCAAACCCTGCTTAGAACGGACGAGGAGGAATTGTGTCAATTTGACGCAATTCCTCCAACTTATAGAGAGAAACAGAGTGTTCCCGACGGGGAACGCCCTATTGTACATATCGCTATTGTCTGTGGTCTTTGGCAGGGTGCGTCCTATTCAGGGACGCACCCTGTTTTTATTTTGAGCCTTCACCGACTTTTTGAGATTCCGCCCTCTGCTTCCCGAATCAGAATCGTCAGCCGCTTCTGAACGCTATCATCTGCTGTGACGGTCAGATGAATTTTGCCCGCTGCTTCTCCTGCACGGACCACCGCCATGCAGCAGCCGCAGCATGGCAGGGGAGCCCAGCAGGCCGATGAGCAACAGCACCACACCGGCAACGGCGCTGATAATGGCCGCCGAGTGGACGGTCTTTTCCACGTCCTTGGGGTGGCGCGCACCGTAAAAACGCGCCACCAGCAGGTTGGAAAGCGCCAGCGGCAGACTGACCAGAAAGATCTGCTTGGCCAGAGGGCCTTCCGTCAGCGTATCGTTTGAGAACTCATACTCTTTTTCCCTTTATCCTATATATCCCTAAACCGTGCCCGCGCACACCGGGGCACAGCCTCTTTTATAAGGCACTACGCTACTTTTGCAAGATGGAAAACGGCTAAAATGGCGCAAAAAAACACGGCACCCGGCGGGGCGTCGTGTTTTTGCGGAAAATATCTCAGCCCAGGTCCTCACCGTTGGTGGCAATGACCTGCTTGTACCAGTCAAAACTCTTTTTCTTATAGCGGTTCCCGGTGCCGGAGCCGTCGTCGTTGCGGTCCACGTAGATAAAGCCGTACCGCTTGCGTAGTTCGCCGGTGGTAAAGGACACCACGTCGATGCAGCCCCACGGGGTGTAGCCCAGCAGGTCCACGCCGTCCAACTCCACGGCCTTTTTCATCTCCTCGATGTGGGCGCGCAGGTAGTCGATGCGGTAGCTGTCGTCACAGGTGTGGTCGGGCTGGAGTTTGTCGATGGCGCCGAAGCCGTTCTCCACGATAAACAGCGGCTTCTCGTACCGCTCGTACAGGGTGGCCAGTGCGTAGCGCAGGCCCACCGGGTCGATCTGCCAGCCCCAGTCGCTGG
>ENA-OQKG01000020-OQKG01000020.1-human-gut-metagenome-genome-assembly--contig:-NODE-20-length-19655-cov-3.167145_pt1 | contig 19655 bp, 29 predicted proteins | sample MGYA00242649_ERZ504799 | MGnify/ENA primary metagenome ERZ504799 (study PRJEB26092, sample SAMD00036428) | human gut metagenome | host: Homo sapiens | study: EMG produced TPA metagenomics assembly of... | reverse complement strand
CGTCGCTCCCTTCCGATTTGTTCGAGCAGGTTGATGCAGGTCGAGCAGTCGCGTTTGATATCGCGGACGAGGTCAAGGTCCATATCGGCGAGCGCCGGGCCTTTGAGCGCGTCGAGTTCCAATCGGTCCGCGGCCTGGATGGCCGAGGTGAGGATGCCGGCCATGTGTGCGATGGTCATGGCGTTCATGCCGCCGCCTCCTGTTCGAACAATTGTTCGGCCAATACGTCGCCGGGCACGTTCGCGAGCTGACGGCGCAGCATGTCCGGATCCACGCCTTGGTTGAGCAGGTCGGCGACCTTGCATGCGAGCTCCATGTACGTGTCCGTGCCCTCGCAGGCTATCGGGCTGAGAACGCGTTTCACCTCTTCGCTGCCCCACGTATACCGGCGAGTGCCGGTTTTGGGTGTGGCGAATCCGCGTTCCTTGCCTTTGACGAGCCAGTTGCGGAATTTCGCGTTCCAGTCGGCCGAGCATGTTCCCGAGTCGAGGGCACGGTCGCGGAATTTGTCGGCTTCGATGTCGCAGTCGATGCCGAGCCTGTCGGCGAGCGCCTGGTGTTCCTCAGAGGGTTTCCAGTCGGCTGGTATTGGGATTGGTTTTCTCGCGCGCGCGTTACTCTCTCTAGGTTCTATATAACTTTCTTCCTTATATAGGTTTGGGCGTAGTGATGCTGCGCCCCTAATTGCGCCTCTAACGGCTGTTTTTTGCGCCCCTAATTGCGCCTCTTGGCTGTTTTGGGGCGTAGTATGCTGCGCCTCGGATTCGTTCTTTTTCAGGGGCGCAGTTTTTGCGCCCCTGAAATCCTCCATGGTGAGGTTCCATACGATCGGGCGGTGGCGTCCGTAGTGTTCGGTGAGTCTCTGGTCGCCTTTGACGATCAGTCCGGATGCCTCCAGGTCGTGGAGTCCGTGCTGGATGGTGCGGCGACTGTATCCGGTGAGTGCGCATAGGCGTTTCTGGGAGGGGAACGCGCCGTTTCCTTCGGTGTCGGCATGGTCGGCGAGCGCGAGGAGGATGCGGAGAAGCGATCCTTTGGTCATTTCGGCGGGCACGTCGTACATGGCCCATTCCAATGCCTTCATACTCATGATTTCTCCTTAGAATTCCGGTTCGGATTCCGGCTTGCCGAAATCACCGAACGATGCCGATTTGTCCTGTGGCTGACCCCACGGGTCGGACGGCGGAAGCGAGGTGCCGGCAGCGGTGGCACCGCCCGTATAGCCTGCCGGGGCGGAGGACGGATTGCCATACGCTCCAGCCGTGCCACGCTGCGCCTTGGCTACCTGCGCGGTCGCATAGCGCAAGCTCGGCCCGATCTCGTCCACCTGCAATTCCATGGAAGTTCGGCGCTGATGCTGCTCGTCCTCCCATGAATGCTGCGTCAGCCTGCCCTGGGCGATCACACGCATGCCCTTTGCCAGGCTTTGCGCGCAATGTTCGGCCATGTCGCGCCACGCGGAGCAGCGCATGAACAAAGCCTGACCGTCTTCGAACTGGTTCGTGTTACGGTTCCAGGTGCGCGGGGTTGAGGCAATCGTGAAGCTGGCAACGGCTGCGCCGCTACCAGTGGTACGAATCTCCGGATCCGCGGTCAGATTGCCCACCACCGCGATAATCGTCTCACCAGCCATTAGAACCTACCTTTCACGGCGAGAGTCTTGATGATGCGGATGGTCTCGCCACCATCCCTGGTCTTCACCATGTGCGACAACTGAGCCTTCGCGCCCTGATGGAAACTGTCACCAGGCATCACCTCCAACACCGGAGACGCCACCTCGGACACGAACCGGCCCACCAGTCCGGTGAACCGCACGCCCAACGATTCGAGGATCTCCAGCTCCTTCCACGCCTCGGTCTCCATCGCCCGACGGCACGCCTCCGCCACCGCCCTGTCGCCACGCGTCATCCCCTTCGTGTCGACGTCCTTGACCGGAGCGTTCGGACTGAAATGCCAATGCGGCAGAATCTCCTTCATCGGTTCCTCCCTTGACCTTGATTGATATGAGATTGATTGATATGAGCCGGACCGCTGGGCGCCATGACAGCAAATAATCGCGCCCATCGTTCCCACACCCCCAAGAAAGCTGAACGAAGCGGGGATGCGGGCGGCGTTGACGGTCCGGCCAAGCGCCGGCGGCGGGATTCGAACCCACGGCGGACGGTGTGACGGCGGAAGACGTGAGAGTGAATGCGTGAGAGATGAAGGGACCCACGCCTCCGCCATCCGTCCGCGTCCTTGTACGCCGGCGAATACGGTCAGACGTCGCCATCCACGTCATCGCGTGGAGCGAACCTGACCGTCAGCCACAGGGCCGTGGCCAGATACACGCCCTCCACCACAAGCGCGCCCGTCAGGCCGCCGCCATGCCAGGTGAGCATGAGCGTCACGCTCACGACCAGGCCGACCACGGCCAGCGCGAACTTCAAACGCCTGAGCGTGTAGTTCGGCCTCCCCTTTTCAAACCTTTCCTCGATGCGATAATCGTTGTCCGTCATCTTGCGCCTCCGATCTTTTGAATGAATGTCCTTGCCTGGTCTTTTCCGATGCTCGCCAGCTCGTGGCTTCCGTCGACGTCGAGTTCCATGAGGCTGGCGCCCTTGCCCGTGACGCGAATCGCGTAGCCGGTCAAGCCGAACATGATCACCGTGTCCTTCGGCGGCGCGGGTGGCGTCAGCAGCGTTTCCTCGTCGATTCTCCTGAGTGCCATCACAGCTCCTTGTTAATCGTGTCGATGATGAGATCCACGATCCCGGTGACGTCAAGGTCGACGTAGCCGACGATGTGGCCGAGCTGCCTCATGGCCTCCGCATCCCCGTTGAATTGGTGGACGATTTCACCCTGGGTTTCGAATTCGTCGAACACCGCCTGCACACAAGCCTTGCGAATGCCGTTCATGCGACGCTCCTTGTGCAATTCGTCTCACCTTCCTCAAGCCATTCGGCCACGGCCGACTGCGGGTAAAGGATCATCCGCCCGTGCTTCACGAACCGAGGACCCTGTCCACGGAAACGCAACTGGGCCAGATACCCCTGCCGCGTCCGGATCTCCTCCGGCGTCTCGGCCCCGAAAAGCCTCGCCACCTGCGTGGTGGTCATCATCTGCTGCAAGACCATCACGCGCCTCCTTTGCGTGTGTGATGCCGGGCGGCGTTAGGAGAACCGCCCGGCCCCCTCCTAAAATCGGTGTCATCCCGCATTTCCGACGTGCGGGCCGAACAGTTAGGAGAAGAATCATGCTCACACAGCGACAGGCACTCGAAGAGGCGAGAGGAAACATCGCCTGCGGAACCAGCATCGCCGCGCGAATCAAGGAGACCTCGCAGAATCCCGAGATTCGGGAACTCGCGAAGGCTGTCTATTTCATCGGATTCGGCAGCCAGCAGATCGTCAACGCCTTCACCGACTCCGGCAGGATAAAGGATCTCTAGAAGGAAACGGCAGACGGCTTCCATCTGTCCAAGCACGGCGGCGGCAGCGGCGGCCTCCCTCAACTGCTCGAGGCCTCTGCCGCCGATCGACGACATGGCGAAGGTCGAATCAATGAGGTCGACGCTTGTCTTCGGCTGCGTCGCGGTGATGAGACGGTTCCTCAAATCATCGAACGCGGAGAGCATTGCCCTTTGCATGTTCTTGTCCATCACGCACCCGCTTCCAACGTCGGCTGGGTACGACCCCAGTACCGGTCGATGAAATAGCGCTGCCCCTTGCCCGTGACCTTCGGGGTGCGGCTGACCGTGGTGTGTCCATCCGCATGGGTGACGGTGGTCTCCTTGATGCGGAACAGGCCGAGGTCCATCGCACGCTGTGTCGGCACGTTGCGGTTCGAACCGGACTTGCCGAGATACCCGTCGGCCTGCAGGAGACGGAACAGCCGGTTCTGGCCGATGTCCATCCCGTTCTGCCGGAGCATCTTCGCCAGCTCGCCGACCAGGCACGTACCATCGGACGCGGCGACCGCGTCGGCGAAACGGGCTTTCGGCTCCAATACCTTGATTTGCGCATCCTTGGCTTGGAGCTGCTGGTTCTTGCGCTCGATGGTCTTCTGCGCGACGAGCACGGCCCTGGCCATGATGTCCTCATCCGAATCCGGCTCGGACGTCGGGATGTAGCCGCCGGTCCTGCGGATCTGGGGCAGCACCTCATGCGTCATCCAACGTTGGAACTCCTTCGCCTCCGGCTTCCGCGAACGCATGACCAATTTGTACAGGCCCGGCTCACTGATGATGAGGGGGACGCGACCGCCGTTGGAGCCAACCTGCCAATTTGGCAGGTTCGTCGCTTCGGTCACTTCATCCTCGTCAAGGTCTCTGCGCAGGTGTTCCGTTCCAAGTTCGAGGATGTCGCGCACGTCCTTGGCGACGAACCAAGGCTCCCCCGCCTTATCGGTCAAGGTGCGCAAGGATGCGCCCCTGAAATCGAACTTCTGGATTTCATTGTTCATTGGATTCTCCTTAGAATCGTTCTCATGTTTTCTTCCGTGATGATTGGTGAAATATGAGTTGGGTTACCGGCATTGATTGGTCCTCGGTGGTACCGGCGAGCGTCGTAACGTCCACGGCGGTCACGCTGCTCTTGCGCTATTTCGACAGGAACCGGCCGAATCTTGTGCTTACACGGCGTGAAGTTGTGCTGCCGAAGCACCTGTCAGGTAATCGCGATCTGTATGGCGAGCCACTGACCTTGGAGAACATCGGCACAGCGCCAGCCATTGACGTCCGGTTCGTCGGCTCCGGCTGCGTTGTCGCAGTGGAACTCAAGCCCTCGCATGGCAATGACTTACGTCACTGGGAAAGTTCCGTGCCATCCATCGCCCCGGGCGAGTCCGTCGTATTGCAGATGCACCACTCCGATGCGGATTCGATCATCGTGGTCACGCATGACCGTTTCCCCTCGATTCCTTGGCTCCGCTGGTGGAAGAAGCGTCTCCGATGTCATGTGGGACGTGTCCCCGGTGAGAATCTGTGGCCGGCCAGTGGGTATAAGGCGATTCGGATTCCCCTTTGGCGGCAGCTGATTGGCCGGCTGGAACGGTACGAGCTTCGGAATCGCACTGACGAGATCGAGGAGCCACCGGAACCGTTGCATCCGACGCCGATGACCGGGCGATGATCCCGTTCAGAAACTCGACATCGGCTTTTAGACGCTTTCGTTTTTCGATGTTCCGCTCCCAGAGTTCGATGGCGGCAACCGGATCCGAAACAGGATTCGAGCTTGCTCTGCATTCGCAGTCAAGCTTGAGGCCCAAGTCGTTCGCCTTGACGTGTGGCATGCGGCCGCACGTCGGGCACGGGTGAATCGGTGACGAGAGAATCGACGTGATTCTGGCCGCCCAGGCGTCCCACCGTTTCAGCATGAACTCCTGCGATACGCCTTCCTCTGCAGGACCATGCCCATTCGAGCAGGATACGGCGAAGTAATCCATCCTGTTGTTACCCGAATAAGCTGTTTTCGACACACGGATTTCCGGAATGCCGCCGCATAGCGGACAATCCAATGGCCTTTTCGAATCTTCGACCGGAATATTGATGTTCATTTCGGGTTCTCCTTTCGATTCATACGTCGGCGAGCGCCGACAGCTCACGGATTGCTTTTGAGAGGATTTCGCATGGATCCGCCCCACTCTCGTAGACGGCTGCGAGCCACATTCTCAATGGCATGTCCTTTTTCTTGTCCAAAAGTTTGGAGATTGTCAGACGATTGAATCCGCTTCGATCTGCAATGCTGGTCATTGTCGTCTTCGTGAGCAGGACGTTCGTTCTGGTCTTGTTGACAACGTCAGCCGCGAGCGCTTCGCAGTCAATCTCTTCTTTTGTCTCCATCGAGATTGCCTCCTTGATTTCACGTGCCATCGCTTGGTGATTTAAATAATGTCACGTGCCATCAGTTTTTGCAAACTCGGCGTGTCACGTGCCATCAAAGTTAGCAGGTGCTATCTTTTGAACATGGATAAGATACGCAGGACAAGCATCGATGAAGCTACTTCCTCAGCCATCGATGAGCTCCTCACCGACAGAGGATTCAGCAATCGAGAATTCGACCGTGCAACAGATGGCGCAATTACATACAGTCGAATCAGAGATATTCGTTCTGGCCTTCGAGGACCAATTAGACTTTCCGAATTTTTGATCATCTGCCAGACCTGCGAGGTGGACCCAGTCGCCACACTGCGCGAGATCATCGAAGCCGCCCGTGTCTACGAATCCCGCGAGCGCCTTCCCTCCCCTCCCCCTTCTTCCGTTCCGGCCTGCCCGAGACCGGACGCCGACGACGATGTGGCGGCGGCGATCCGCGACCACGAACGATACGGCCTCGCCGCCAACACCGACGGAAACCGCGACGTCGAGGCCGAGACCCCCGACTGGTGACGGACGCTTTTAGACGCGTTTAGATTCGTTTAGACGTGTCGGAATCCTTCAGAAAGCGGGTCGCCCGGCAGGTGATGCGACAGGCTCGTTTTTGGTTAACGCAATTATTCCGTTAACCAAAATATCGAGAATGTTAGCGTTTCAAATATGTCAATCATGTAAGGTTGAGCCATGCTTAGAGAATCATTCACCGAAAAGAAGACCGGAACACTACAGAAGCTCACCGGCGAATACCAAAGCCGCTACGGGCTCATCCACTACGAGACCTACTCGTTCACGCCCGACCCGCTCGGCGACGAATACCCGGAACTCTCCCAAAAGGCCGTCGGAGCCATCACACGCGCGAGCATGGCATTGGCGCGCCTCAGCGAACTCGGCGACGGAATACCAAACCCCGACCTCCTGAGACGCCCCACCATGCGCCGCGAAGCCCAAAGCACCAGCGCCCTCGAAGGCACGTACGAACGCATCGAGACCGTCCTCGCCCAGGACTACGAGCCCGGAGGCGACAAGACCGGCTGGAACGAATCGCTCGTCGAAGTGTTCAACTACCTCGACGCCGCCGACCACGGCATCAGAAGCGTGCGCGAGGGACGCCCCATCGGAATCGGCCTCGCACGCGAACTCCAACGCCTCCTCGTAGCCGACACCAAATCCGACGGCCCGCAGGCCGGCGAGATCCGCAACAGCCAGGTGTTCATCGGATCGCCCCACCCGCAGGATCGAGGACGCACGCTTCGTGCCCATGCCTCCCGGGACAGGACCTCGACATCGCGGTGCGGGCGCTGATGGACTGGTGGAACAGCCGCAACGAGCCGGGCTCGCGGTGCTCGACATGGCCATGTTCCACTACCAGTTCGAGACCATGCACCCATTCACGGACGGCAACGGACGCATCGGCAGGCTCCTCATACTCCTGCAGATGATGTCCCGCGGACTGCTGTCGCAACCGCTGCTGTCCGTGTCGCCATGGTTCGAGCAGCGCCGCCCCGACTACCAGGACAGGCTCCTGGAGGTGTCCACGCGCGGCGACTGGGAGGGATGGCTGCTGTTCTTCTGCCAGGGCATCGAGGAATCATGCGAGGACGCGCTGCTGAGGGTCAAGCGTCTCAACAACCTGCGCGACAGGTACAGGAGGCTCGTGGCCGACCACAGATACGGGGCCACCACGATGAACGCGGCCATGACGTTCATCGGCCAGCCGTATACGACCGCCCCAATCCTAAGCCGTGCCGTCGGGAAGAGCTATACCGCGACGCGCGGAGCCCTCGCCAACCTCGAATCGCTCGGCATCGTCAAGGCCGTCAAGGGCGGAAACTCCATCGGATACATGGCGGAGGACGTGATGCTCGCCGTCAGCGCCAGCGCCGGCCACGCGGTCGCCCCGGACGCGCCCCTGCTGTCCGAGGCGGGCGGCGACTGAGCCGTCAAAGAATCCTTGACGGCTCGAAACTGTTCAGAATCTGAAAAAAAGACGTTTCCCGACGCCCGTCGAAACATATTGCGAAACAAGGGTTTACGTAAAAACGTTTAGATTCTGAAGCTTTTTCGCCTTTAGAATCTAAGGCGCACGGAAGGGAACGGTGCCGAAAACGGAAAGGACGCTCGACCGCAGGAAATCGAACCTGCTGCTGCTCGCCGACGTGTTGGGCGTGCGCGTGGAGTCGGCGGCGCTGCCGGACGACCTGTGCGGACTGTACGACGACAAGAGACGCCTCGTCATCCTTGACGAACGGCTCAACTGGCGGCAGGAGGCGTGCACGCTCAGGCACGAGCTGTTCCACGCGCAGCATCATGATCCCGGATGCGGCACCGGGTACGGGATCGCCTGCGAGCGCCGTTGCCGTAGGGAGACGGCGTTGGCGTTGATATCGCCGGTGGATTATGGCATGGCCGAGACGGTGTACGAGGGCAATACGTGGATGATGGCAGTGGAATTGGGAGTCACCATCCAGGTGTTGAACGACTACCGGCAGCTATTGTACGATTCCGGCGTGTGCGTGCAGTAGAGAAAGACCCCCGGCGCCCGCATGTCCGCGAGCGCCGGTGGCTAGATTCTAAACGTCTAGCAAGTCTACTTGTATTAAGCTTTATCCCTATAGTTTCAACGTCTTTTCGTTATTGTTTTCAGATTCTAAACGTTTTTATAGTTTAGATTCTAAACAATGTGTTATAGTCATAAGTATGAACGATTCCGACTATAATCCTCGTAAACGGCACGTGGTCTTCCAGAAGCTGAACATCACCCCATCCTCAATGCCGATCATCTCGCTCATCGCGTCCATCAAGAACGTCAGGGCAAACGGTCTCGACCTGTCACCCGACTACCAGCGAGGATACATCTGGTCGAACGAATACAAGGATCAGCTCATCCTCAGCATCATACTGAACTACCCAATCGGCAACATCGTCATCAACAACCTCGACCAGCCGAACCAACGCAACGCCAGACAGGAATTAGTTGACGGCAAGCAGCGCCTCACCACCATCTTCCGCTTCATGGAGGTAGGCAACGTCGGGCAATGGCTCGACAGCTACGATGACTGGTTCCGGCTCAGCAAGAAGACCTCGGACCAGGCCAAGGAAATCATCGACCGCATCGTCGGAGACTCCGACCCCGACGGGCTCGCCCGCATGCACAGGGCGAAGCGTCTGGCGTTCTCCGACCTGCCGAGCAGCATCCAGATGAACTTCAACACGTACAACATCCCCGTGTACACGATGCAGGCCGCAGACCCCGCGCAGATCCGCAACTATTTCAAGGTCCTGCAGAATCAGGAGAAGCTACGAGCCGGGGAGATCATCAACGCGCTTCCGGACAATCCGATGAGCACATACTTCGACCGGATTCCAGCCGAGGCGTTCCTTGCGAGGACGGGATGTTCGAGCTTTAAACGCGCAGAACTGGAGAAGGTCTACTATTCCGTCCTTGGCGCATGGTTCGACAAGATCCAGCTCAATGCCAGTGACAAAACTGTAATCTCCTTCGTGGAGAACATGCCGGACCTCACCGAAACCCAGATTGCGCATATCAACAATCTGAACTCCGGAATCATCGCGATCTCTCAACTGCCTGGCGCAGTGCAGAAGATCAGATCGTCCAAACGCATGCTCAAACTCGTCTTTGGATTGGCGCTGCATGCTCCCGGATACTTCTCCACAACAGATGCATTCTCCAGATTGCAGGCCGTCTGCGAATTGTCGTCAAAGCTTGCCGCGTTCAACACCAGCGACTCCGACCAAGTGGCTTTCTCGAAATATTTCGGAGACGAATACACCCTAGACAAAGAGAACTTCGAGACGCGGAAGGCATGCGTGTACCGAGCCTTGTTCTGGAGCACATCTCGCGTATCCTCCCGCACCGCATACGCCGACGCAATCGAGATTCTACGACGCATGTTCACCGAATCGTTCGACTCCGCTTTCGAATACTACACCGCGCACAACATAGCCAAATAAAGGGTACGTAAAATAAGTGGTTGGAAAGACAACCAACCGAAAGGTCCGCCATGGCTGCCGAGAAGAAGGCCTTCGACTACGTCAACGACATCTGGTCCATAGCCGACTACGTCCGCGACGTCATCCGCCCCGCCGATTACAACAAACTCATCCTTCCCTTTGCGGTGCTGCACCTTGTCGCGGGTGCGCTCGAGCGCACCCGCGACAAGGTGCAGCACCGCAAGAAGGCCGCCATGTGGGACGACGCCGACACTGGGGAGGTGCTCGAATGAGCGAGGAAACCGACGCGATCGACTGCTGGTGCCCGAAACCTTCTCCTGGGCTCCAAAGCCGAGAGAACGCCTTCGGCCTGCCGACCGTCGTCCCAAGAACTCCAGTGAGCCTCATGAGAGAATGCGAGATGGCTTACGACGACGGGCTGGTACTTGCCGCCTTAACGCTCGTAGTAACGGTTCCCGACGTCTGCTCCCGCATAGACGGCACGGATTACCGGACATGGGCGGCGGAGTACTTGCATCTGGAAAACGACGGCAAGAGAATGGACGACGAGAGGAATGATTTGAAATCTGAGGCAGATGTCGAGCGCGGGTTCGACGAGATTCTATCGAACGGCATCTTCACGGCCTCGGATCTCTACCAGCTTCGCTGCGCGGTCGTTCATGCAGGTTCTTCCTCTATCGACGGCAAAGGCTCTGCTTACAGCCCTTATCGGGTCATCGGCGTGTCCGCAGGGTTCGGAGCAGACAAGCTCGTTGCGCAATTCGGGCATACGGCGAACGGGATGGAGCAGCTCGAGAATTGCTCCTACGACTGCGTCGTCAGCCTTGAAGGGTTGATATCGCGGATGGCGAAAGGCGTCTCCAGATTCGTGAAGGAATGCCCTGAGAGGAATCGAGAATACTCGAGCAAAAAGGGGTTCGATAGGATTGGCGTCACCGATTTTCGACCGCTTCGAAATAGAGAACATATTTGTTAAATATCGGGTTGAATCTCTAATAGATTTGTTTGTTAAATCCAAGGTTGAAGATACCCAATGCTCTTCCCGACCTCCAACCAGCAATTTAACAACCTTCAACCAGTAATTTCACATACCCCAAATAAATTTAGACCCCGGCCGCCCGCATACCGCGAGCGCCGGGGTTTGGCATAATGTCATGAGCCGCTTCTTGCCGAGCTGCCGAACAGGAAGCCGACGGCTACCATGGCGAGTGTTTTCAACGCTTCCACGCCATTGGACAGTGCGTCTCCGTTGCCTTTGAAAAATCGAGGATCGCCAGAATGAGTAGTCCGAGAAGGCATACGTTAAGGAACTGAGAAGCCACATTGTTTTTGAAGTTTTCGACGGAGAACTTATGTTGCTGTTCCGTGTCTATTTTTTCACGTGCTGGGAGCGATTCGTTTGCCGCGGCGTTCGCGTCGGTTGATTCCGACAGTGGCATGGGTATGTCCTCGTCGGCATCGTCGGGTATGCGGTTAGTGCCATCTTCCGCCATTTTCCGTTCACACTTTCAGGTAAGCGTCGAACGTGTGGTCCTCGGCCATGTCGACATTGCCTACGAATCGGCTCTTGTTCTCCACCGCTTTGCTCCATGCCGACCCTGAAAGATGGGTGATTCTGGAAAGCGTGACGGCGGGCAGATTCTTCATGTGGTCCCATACCGTGTCGATGGCTTTTTTTAGTTTCGGGGCTTGATGATTCGTCCGCCGCGTACGCATTGCCCATGGCGTCCTTCGCGTATTCGGTGATCGGGTTTCCGCCGAACGATTTGAATTCCCCGTACACTGCTCCGCATACCGGACCGTACCGCCACGGCTGGAACGATTCGGTGAGGAGCCTGTGGCCGGTGTTGCGCTGGTACAGGCATGTGATGAAGAACATGAGCTTCTGCAATTTCATCGGACTCACGGCGATCTTCTCTTTGAAGGCGCGGCGAAGGATGCTGTTGGCTATCAGCTCCGGGTCTATCCCCGTCCCCGGCAGACTGCTTCTTTTTGCTTCGGACATACCCAACACACCTCCCTGCTTCTATTTTCAATCTACCGGCGAGCGCGGGGCTTCGTCAACGTTTCTTCACAATCTGGATAATCCTGACACATTTTGATGATTTTGGTGAGCGCGGTTCGTTGTATCTAACTTGCATTACTTTACATACTTTGTTATAATAGTTATGTCAACGGAAAGGAGGTGAGCATGAAATGGACGGACATCGTGACCGCCATCAGCTCGGTGGTGAGCAACATCATCGCACTGACGGCGCTCGTCATCTCGATACGGCGCAGACCACGCCATAAGGAGATGACGAAAGGGTTCCGAGCAGACCTAGTGCCCGGAACCCCGGTTCCATCCTATTTCATGGCCATCATGAAAACAAGCACCATATTCGCCGTCTGCGGCATCACATGCGGCCTGCTGTCGGCCATGCTCGGCTTCGCTGGAAAACCATGGCAGGCCGGACTGTTCGGACTCGCGGCCGGCATCTGGAGTCTTGCCACGCTCGCCATGGGCAGACGGGGCGGCAAGGATGACTGAACGCTATCTGAGCATGACCGAGGTGGCCGAACGCCTCGGAATCACCAAAGGCGCACTGGCACGCTACAGGCTGCCCGAGCCGGACGTGGTCGTCGGCAAGGCCAGAGGCTGGCGTGAGGAGACCATCGACCGGTGGAACGCCTGCCGCCCCGGCCGAGGCGTCGGCGGCGGCAGGCCACGGAAGAAGGCGGAAGATGGCGACCATTGACGCATACGACACCAAGGACGGACGCCGATGGCGCGTCATCTACCGCAAACCCGACGGCACGCAGACCAGCCGGCGCGGCTTCCAACGCAAACGCGACGCCCAGGAATGGCTGGCCGAACACGTCACCGTCGCCAAGGCCAGCGGAACGTACATCGACCCGCAGGCCGGACGCCGGAAGGTCGGCGGGCTCTGGCCGGCATGGATAGCCAAGAAGCGCGTCTCGTCAAAGGCCAGCTACGTCGAATCGCTCGAACGCGCGTGGCGGGTCCATGTCGAACCGCAATGGGGCGCGCGCACGCTCGAGTCACTGACCCGCGCCGAAATCCAGGAATGGGTCAGCGGGCAGGCCGAAAGCAAGAGCGCCACCGTCGTGCTGCGCAACCTCGGAATCCTGCGCGGCATCTGCGCCGACGCCGTGTCCGACAGGCTCATCCCATCCAACCCGTGCGACGGCATCGAGACGCCACGCAAGAAGCGCAAGGAGCACACGTATCTCACCATCGAGCAGCTGTTCCGGCTCGCCGACGAATCCGGCGACCGGCGGACGATGGTGCTCGTGCTCGGCCTGTGCGGACTGAGATGGGGCGAGATGGCCGGACTGCACGTCGAGGACGTGGATTTCGCCAGACACCGGCTTTCGGTCAGACGGAGCGCCACCACAGTCAGCCACGAGGTGGTGGTCGACCTGCCAAAATCCGGCAGGCCGAGGCAGGTCGTGTTCCCCAGCACGCTCGACGCCCCGCTGCGCGATCGGTGCGCGGGAAGGGAAGGCCGCGAGCCGCTGTTCCCCGCGCAGGACGGCGGATATCTGGCGCGCACCGCACCGCCGAACGACCCGACCAAGTGGTTCTGGCGGGCAAAGAGGCGCGCCGGCGTCCCTCTCGGACTCACCTACCACGACCTGCGCCACACCGCGGCGAGCCTCATGGTCAGCTCCGGAGCGAACGTCAAGGCCATCCAGAACCAGCTCGGCCACGCGAGCGCGGCGATGACCCTGGATGTGTACGCCGACCTGTTCGACGACGATCTGGACGCGGTCGGTCTGGCGATGGATTCGTTGCTGCTTCGGGAAAATGTTGCCAAAATGTTGCCAAAAACGACTGCGAGCGCGGCGTGATTAAAGCGGGAGTAGGGCTTTCGGGCTTGATGTAGCGGGATTCGATTCCCCGCATCTCCACGGATTGAAAGCCGCCAGAAATGGCGGCTTTTCCCTTTATTTCCAACGGTTTCCGCCACTTTTGCAATTCGCTGCAATTCACCCTTTATCGCGATATTTCTCAAAAACATGGGCAAAATGTGGGCACGAATCATGTGTCAGCAATGACGGCTTTCTGTATTGGTAATCACATTTCTCGTTCGGTGAAACAGCGCATGTCGGCAGCAACGCCTCCGTATCATCGAAATAACCGTCCGGCGCCTTCCAATATTACAAGCCGCCGGCCAGCCAACCATCGAAAGGGACGATATCATGGCGAAGCTTACAGAGGAAATGAAGGATTTCATCAGCAGCAATCTCGCTTGGGTGGCCACCATCGGCAAGGATGGACACGTCGATTTGGGGCCGAAAATGAGCACGTTCGTCATCGATGACACTCATATCGGCTATCACGAGCGTACCGCCGGCCAAATGTACCGTAATCTGCTCGACGGCAGCGAACTGGTCATCGCAGTGGCCAATCTTGAGCAGAAGCGAGGTTATCGTTTCCGTGGCAACGTCACTCTGCATTCCGATGATGCGATCTACGATGAGCAGGTCGCCGTGGCCGAACATAACGGCACGAAGAAGCCCATGACCATTCCCGTTCTGGAGATCACGGAGATTCAGGACTTGACGCCAGGGGCGACCGCAGGCAAGACCATCGTCAAGGACTGACGCCCGTTCAACGCATACGGCTAATACCATCCATCCAAACGCGGAAACGCGCTCTGGCCCTCCCTTGGAAAGAAGGTCCAGAGCGCGTTTCGTTTTTCTGTCAAGACAAAAAGAGCTAGATCAAAGTATTTCCGCTCCGTCATGCAGTGACGTTGCGCAATAACGCTATTTGATGATCGGTCTCAACGGCGCGGACACGTCCACGTTATGCTTGTCTCCAATCACGTTCGGATCATTGACGATCTTGTCCACCACCGCTTTCTTGAGCTTCAGGTCCGAGGAATCACCCCATACGATCACACGGTCTCCCCCATTGATTTCCGTGGTGATGGAATCCTGGGTCGCCGCGGTGACCTTGGTGATGGAGTTGCGCATCGATTCCGGCAGTGAGCTGAGAATCTTCAACGCTTCCTTGATAGGACGCCTAGACAGGCTCGCATCGACGTTCTGCACTTCGATGACGGGAATGCCTTCCACGGAAACGCCGCTGACGGAATTGAGCACGCGGCCCTTGCTGTCGACCGCCGTCATATGGTCCTCGCTGGTTTTGAGCATGGCCGCGGGTTTCTGCGCCTTGATCGTCACTTCAAGCGAGTTCGGCAGCTGTTTCTTCGACTTGGCTGACGTGACTCCCGGAATCGCCTTGATTTGCTTCTCCACGGCTCCATCCGAAACCAGGAACAACGATTTTCCGGACTGCTGCCTCGCGATGTCAAGCACCTGCGATTCACTCACCCATTCGTTGGCGCCGACCACGCTGATGTTGCCTGGCTCCAAACGGAACACCGACGAGAAGAGGAACAGCCAGACGACAGCTCCCAAAACCACGGCTACGACAAGACCGATGAGCACGCGCAGGACTATGGCTCGCGCGCCGGCCTGACGGCGTTCCTTGAGCCGTTCGCCGAAATCAACCACTTTCGGACGTGTCATGATGCCGATCGTGCCGGTGGTCTCCTGCAGGGTTTTGGAAACCAGGTCCTCGCTTTGCAAACGTCGCGCGTCTACGAAGCCTTCGGCTTTTGAACGGTCCGCGTACCCTTCCAATCGACCGTCCTTCGGCATGCTCCGATGAGATGGACCGTCCGGAACGTCGTCCGCCCGACTGGTCCGTCTCCTGCACATCCTTGCCGGAACTGATGACCCGTCGAGCCATCAGCCCTCGCAATCCCAACGATGCGCTTCAAGAGCATGCAGGATGACCTCGTCCATCTGCGTGATGTCGCCGGCGCCTACGGTGAAGATGACGTCGCCATGATGCGCGCGCATCACCATCATCTGGGCCGCGGTGTGCATGTCTTCGACGCCACGGATCCAGTCCTTGGCCGGTTCATGCTCAAGCTTGAGCGCCTCGTCCACGATGGTGGCCGGAGTCACGTCGGGGAAATCCTCCTGCTTCTCGCGCGCGGGGAAGATGCCGGTAACGATGACGTCATCGGCCTTGGCAAGCGCCTGCGCGAATTCAGAGCTGAAGAAACGCGTGCGGGAGAACAGGTGCGGCTGGAAGATCACACGGATCTTGGACTGCGGGTAGCGGCGACGGGCCGCATCCAGCAGCGCAGCGATTTCGGTCGGATGATGCGCGTAATCATCGACGACCGTCACTTGGCTGACGGTGCCACGGACCTGGAAGCGGCGTGCGGCACCGAGGAACGAGGTGACCGCCGCGGAGGCACGTTCGACGTCCATGCCCAACAGCGCGGCCGCGATAATCGCCGCGGAGGCGTTGCGTGCGTTGTGGATGCCGGGAACGGTAAGCGTCACTGCGATGCGGCGCTCCTCTTCGCCGATCAGTCCGCCCGGAATATGCAGCGTGAAATGTTCGGCTCCGCTTTCGGCGGTTTCGCTTTCCGATTCGATGCGTACTAGCGTGGCGCCGTTCAGGTCGCCCAATTCGGTGGCGTTCCGTGTTGAATAGACGATCGTGCGTCCGGCCACGGTGGCGTCAAGCGCACGTAGCACGGCAAGGTTGCCTTCGTCGTCGCCGCACATGATTACGGCTTTGGTGGCGTGTCCGGCATGGTCCACGAATGCGGCCCGATAGTTGTCCTGCGTGCCGTAGTGGTCAAGGTGGTCGGCTTCGGAATTGGTGATGATGGCGATTTGCGGATGGTATTTGGCGAAGCTGCCGTCCGATTCGTCGGCCTCGGCCACCAGCACGTTGCCCTTGCCGGCATGGCCGCCGTCCAAAATGGCACCGTCTTTGCCTTGGATGGAACCGCCGATGGCATAGCTCGGATCGGCGAGTTCGCCTTCTCCGGCGTTCACGAGAATGTGCGCCAGCATGGAGCTGGTCGTGGTCTTGCCGTGGGCGCCGGCCACGGTCACCGCACGTTTCGCGTTCATCAGCAGGGCGAGGATGTCGCTGCGGTGCACGATGCGCTCCCCTGCCTCATGCGCGGCGACGATTTCCGGATTGTCCGGCTTGATGGCGCTGGAGAACACGACGGTGTTCTTGCCTTCGACGTTCTTCGCCTGCTGGCCGAATTCGACGGTGATGCCGAGGCTTTGCAGACGGTCGGTTTTGGCGCTTGGCTCACGGTCCGAACCATCGACCTCGACGCCCTGCTCATGCAGCATTTCAGCGAGCACGCTCATGCCCGCGCCACCGATGCCGATGAAATGCGTGGCACCTAGGTCATGCACCGTCTCTTCAGGTGCGAACGACGCATGGGTTGGGTCAAGAATTATGGTACCGGCTTCACGCTGGTTGTCAGACACGATTGCTCCTCGTAAATTGTTTTCAAGCTCATTTCATTATGGCCGCACCCATGGTCTCCCACGGGGTGCGGCCATGATTGTTCGGCCGGTTAATCAGCTGGCTGATCGATTAGCGCGAGCACGCGCTTCGCCATGACTTCGGCGGCGTCGCGGATGCCGTATTTCCACGCGTTGGCACCGTATCGGGACAGCTTGTCCGGATCGGCAAGCAGTTCCGGCACATGACCACGGACCCAATCCGGGGTGAAATCGCCATCCGCCACCATCAAGCCCCCTTCCGCGTCGACCACGGGCTGCGCGTTGAAACGCTGCTCGCCATTGCCGATCGGCAGAGGCACGTAAATCGCCGGCAGTCCCAAAGCCGTCAGCTCGCTGACCGTGCCGGCTCCGGAACGGCAGATGATCAGATCGGCGCAGGCGAACGCCAGATCGATGCGTTCCAGATAGGGAGCCACACGGTAATCGCCATCCGAAACGTGGTCGGGGCCAAGCTCGCCGAGCACGTCCTCTCCGGCGCTTACCGACACCAAGGAACGCACTTCGTCGTCTTTGCCCTTACCGGTCAGATGAATCACCTGGGCGTGCGCAAGCAGATCCTTGGCGGAAGCGGCCACAGCCCTGTTCACGTTCACCGCACCCAAGGATCCGCCGGTGATGACCACGAGCGGACGGTCCGGATCGACGCCAAGCTGCGCCGCGGCGGCTTTACGAGTGGCGGTACGGTCATGTTCCAGATCGGACGCCAATCGTGCGATTGCCGGACGAAGCGGCAGGCCCACGCGTTCGACTTCGACGCCCCTGCGTGGTTTCAGTCCTGGCTGGGCGTATGCGGCACCGATCATGGACGCCCAACGCGCGCCCAGCTTGTTGGCCATGCCTGCGCGTGCGTTCTGTTCGTGAATCGCAATCGGAATGCCCATGCTGTGCGCGGCCGCGTATACGGGTGCGGACGTGTATCCGCCGAAACCGACGACCACTTGGGCCTGATGCCGGGTGAGGATGTCACGTACTTTGGCCTTCTCGGCCTTCCATTTGGCTGGAAACTGCAGCGCAGCCTTATTGGGCCTGCGCGGGAACGGCACTTTTTCGATGGTTTCCAGTTCGAAACCGGCCTGCGGAACCAAATCACGCTCCAGACCGACGGCGGTGCCCACCACCGCGATATCCGCTTCCGGTTCAAGCTCGCGAATCACATGCGCCACGGCGAGCAGAGGATTGACGTGGCCTGCCGTGCCGCCACCGGCAAGAACGATATGCTTCTGATTGCTCATAATCCACGAGCTTAGCCCACCATGCGGCGGCAGGCCACGCGGCATACCGCCGCCGATGCAGATACTTACATTTCGTCTACTTTTCTTTTGCTTGCTTCGCAACTCGCATGACGGGAACCGATTACAGTATGCGGTTCTCGGCTTTGACCTGCGGCTGCTCCTTCATCAGGCTGATGGCCACGCCGGCGGCCCCCAGACACATGATAAGAGACGATCCGCCTGCTGATACGAACGGCATCGGCACGCCCATGACCGGCAGCAGGCTGACGACGACGCCGATGTTGACAAACGCCTGGCCGACGATCCATACCGCGATGCACACCAACGCCATGGTGATGTACCGGTCGCGGACCTGCACGGCCACCATCAGCATGCACCACGTCATGACGATGAACAGCAGAATCACCATGGCTGCTCCGACGAATCCGGTTTCCTCGCCGATGATGGCGAAGATGAAATCGTTGTGCGCTTCGGGAAGATAGCCCCATTTCTCGCCGGAATTGCCGATGCCGACGCCCAACAAGCCGCCGGATGCGATCGCGTATTTGCCGTGGACCGCCTGATAGCACACGCCCTGCAGGTCGGACGGAGAGCAGGTCCGGTAGGCCGCCATGATGCGGCCGAGTCGGTTGGGGCTGGTCAGAATGAATCCGACGATACCGCATATGCCAAGCAGCGCGGCTCCGGCAAGCCATTTGCCGGGGAATCCGCCAAGCAGCAATGCAATGCCGCCAATTGCGAGAATAATCAAGCCCGTACCAAGATCCTTGCCGGACATGACCAGGCAGAACGCGCACAGATAGCCGAGAATAAGCTTGGAGTACGCGCGGGGCGCGCCGACCTTCTTCACCTGCTTGCGCGCGTTGATCAGCTCGTTCGGCATCCAGATGCATAACGCCAGCTTGACGATTTCCGCGGGCTGCATGGTGAACACGCCCGGAATGCCGATCCATCCTTTGTTGCCGTTGACTTCGACGCCCAATGGCGTCAGTGTGGCGGCCTGCATGACCATGGCGCCAAGCAGGAACCAGAAGCTGATCTTTCGGTAGAAAGCAGCCGGCAGCATCATCGTGATGAATGCTATGACCAGGCCGAACACGCAGTACATGCCCTGTTTCAGCGCCTGCGCCCACGGCGACTGCCCGTTGGCGATCATGTTCACCGAAGAGCTGGAGAACACCATGATCACGCCGAAGATCGTGAGGATGATCACGCATAGGCGGAAT
>ENA-OQKG01000017-OQKG01000017.1-human-gut-metagenome-genome-assembly--contig:-NODE-17-length-22015-cov-3.772113_pt1 | contig 22015 bp, 18 predicted proteins | sample MGYA00242649_ERZ504799 | MGnify/ENA primary metagenome ERZ504799 (study PRJEB26092, sample SAMD00036428) | human gut metagenome | host: Homo sapiens | study: EMG produced TPA metagenomics assembly of... | reverse complement strand
CGATTATGACATCGAACATGTGGTTACCGCCGGGTCGCCCGTCGCCAATCATCCGATTCCGGAAAAAACATGGGTGACCAGCGTGGAAATGGACGACGAGCTCGTGGCGGCCCTCGATGGCGCCGCCAACCCCAGTTCCGACCATTGGCTGACCGTACGCGGCACCGCAAGCAAATCCAGCAGCAACCAGGAATCAACGTTCGCAGGCACTCCCGTCACAGACGCTCCAGACAACAAGGAAATCACGCATTGGCTCAAATATCACCAAGCCGCATACCAGAACGCAACGGACATGGGATCCACCGCAGTGAACACCCACGAACGGCATTTCGATGAGATCATCGACGGCGATCTGCAGGAAGTCATGTATTTCGAAGGGCGCATGAGCAAATGAAAAAAACACTGCAGCCACGGCGCGACAAGAACGGTATCACGGCATACATCATGAAAGCCATCCACCGAGCGGACAGATACGCAACTCTCGTTTACGGCTGAACGTATGCTGTAGTCTATGAAGCTTACTGATATCTCCCCTGCAATCGCATTGACCCCTCTTGACGGCCGCTACCATCAGCAGACCGCTCCGCTTGTCGAATATTTGAGCGAACCTGCGTTGAACCGCGAGCGCATGCGCGTCGAAGTCGAATGGATGATTCTGCTGGCCAACGGTTTCGAGGGCAACAGCAACCAGACCATCGTTCCCGGCGTCAAGCCGCTCACCGATGAGGAACAGGCGTTCCTGCGCGCCATTCCTGAGGAGTTCGGCGCCGAGGGTATCGCGCAACACGCCGCCCATGAGGCAAAGACCCATCATGATGTGAAGGCCGTGGAATACTACATCGACGACCAGCTCGACAAGGCCGCCGACGTGCTTGGCCACGACACCCAGCTGACCGGCCTGAAGACTTTGGTACATTTCGCATGCACGTCCGAAGACATCAACAACCTGTCCATCGCCCGCTGCGTGAAAAACGGCATCGAGAATGTGTGGCTGCCGGGCGCTCAGGCCATCGTCGACCATTTGGCTCAGAAGGCTGAGGAATACCGTGACAAGGCCATGCTGTCGTTAACGCACGGCCAGCCTGCTACACCGACCACGCTTGGCAAGGAACTCGCAGTGTACGTGTACCGTCTGAACCGCCAGCTGAACAAGGTCAGGGCTCAGGAATATCTCGGCAAGATCAATGGCGCTACCGGCACGTTCGGCGCGCATTTGGCCGCATGCCCGGATGTCGATTGGGTGGCCGTCTCCCGCGAATTCGTCACCAACCGCATGGGTCTGACGTGGAATCCGCTCACCACTCAGATCGAATCGCATGATTGGCAGGCCGAACTGTATGGCACCATCAGCCACACCAACCGCATTCTGCACAACCTGTGCGTGGATGTGTGGATGTACATCTCCCGTGGCGTGTTCGCCCAGGTTCCAGTCAAGGGTGCTACCGGATCCTCCACCATGCCGCACAAGGTCAATCCGATTCGTTTCGAAAACGCGGAAGCCAATCTGGAGATCTCCTGCTCGCTGCTCGACACGCTGTCCGCAACGCTGGTCGAATCCCGTTGGCAGCGCGATCTGACCGATTCCACCACGCAACGCAACATCGGCTCCGCGTTGGGCTACTCCGTGCTCGCGCTCAACAATCTGATGGGCGGTCTGAACTCCATCCATCCGAACGACATCGCCATCGAAGCCGAGCTGGACTCCAACTGGGAGGTGCTTGGCGAGCCGATCCAGACCGCCATGCGCGCCTGCGAACTTGCCGGCCTGCCGGGCATGGACAAGCCGTACGAGAAGGTCAAGGAGCTTATGCGCGGCCATGAGATCTCCAAGGAAGCCGTCGAGCAGTTCATCGATCAGCAGGCGTTCGATGACGCTACCACGGCTCGTCTGAAGGCGCTGACTCCGGCAACATATACCGGCGTCCGCCAGACAAACTGGTAGTATTTCGACCGCTGAAACCGAAGCTGTACAAATAAGTAACCAAAACCATACGCCCTGGAGGGTCGGCCGCGTTATTTCGTAGCCACCCTCAGGGCGTATTATCGAATGCAGTGGGGCGATATGACCCACCTGAAGCCAATCTCACGTATGGAGCAAGTCAACAGTGTCTCACTCCCCTGCAGTCAATAAGCCCGCCCCGCATATCGACGATGTGCCGCCGAAGCGCAGTCGTGATTTCGCCGATCTGACGCACGCATTCTTCGCCTTGGTGCTCGGCATAGGCGTGATTCTGTTCTCCGTGTACTTGCATGGCACCGCGTCCGGCGTGGAATCCGACGTTCATTCCGCCGGCCGCGTGGTCAGCTGGCTGATGGATGTTCCCTCGGCATTATTGCAGCAGCTTGCCATCGTATGCATCACCGTCAGCGTGCTCATCCAGCTGCTTACTTCCAAAGAGTGGCTGCAAAGCGTGATTTCCGTGGTTTCCCTCATATTCGGATTCTTTGCGGTGTGGGGCATATCCGCGCTGATCAGCAACTCCGGCAATACCATGCTGATCATTCCACTGCAATCCAACAGCACATCCGTAGGCACTGGACTGCTCCCCGATTTTTATGCCGCCATGGCATCGTTCCTCACCGTCTCCGGCCCTCGGCGTATCCGCTCATGCACCAAATGGGGCTGGAACGTGCTGTATGCAGTGGCAGTGCTGATGGTCGTGCTTTCATGGAATTCACTGGCTGGCGTCATCGCATCCTACGCCATAGGCCGTGTTATCGGCATGCTGATCCGTTTCGCCATAGGCACGCAGAACAATGGCGCGTGGGGATCACAAATCGCGCAATCATTGCGTTCCATCGGTATTGACACATCATTGCTCACCCGCCGAGTCGCCCCCTACGTCGATTCGGGAGTATTGAAGGCCACGCTGGATGACGATCTGACCGAAAATTCCCGTATTTACGATGTTGTCGACTATGACGGCAAGCAATACACCGTTTCCGTACTCGACAATCAAGTGCATGCGGCCGGATATCTCAACCAAGTATGGCAGTGGCTTCGCCTGACCGGTGTTTCCATGCGTCGCGACCGTTCCTCGGTTGACGCCATGCACCATCATTACGCCATGATTCTCGGCCTGTCCAATGCCGGTTTGGAAACTCCGCGCGTGTATGGTGTGGCCGATTATGGAGAATCCTCCATTCTGGTGTTCCACCGCAACCGCATGCCATTGGAATGCAACCAAAACACCATGTCCGACCATGATATGGAAGCGTTCATGGAATATCTCACCACAGCACACCATCATGGCTTCACCCATCGTCGCATCACTCCGGAAACCCTGTCCCGCATGGAAAACGGGCATCCGGTAATCGCAGGTTGGCATAATGGCGATTATGGCAGTTCCGCTCCGAACTTCGCACTCGACAAAGTACAGTTGCTGGTTCTTCTTGCCACACTCAATGGCAATGATCGTGCGATCGCCTGCGCTCGCAGGACTTGGGGAGACGAGCAGCTGATCGATTTGGCACCCTTCATACAGAAGGCTGCCATTCCCGCTTCCACGCGCGCATTGCCTGGCTGGGACAAGCATGTGCTTACCGATTTACGTACGCGTATTTCGGCGCTCGCTCCGCAGGATGTCGCGGATTCCATGGAAAAAGTCACGCTTTCCCGGTTCAGTCTTCGCTCGTTCATTGCGATTGCGCTGCTGGTGGTCGCCGTATATGTGGTGTTCACCCAGATTCAGCCGGCCGAAATGATCAAGGCCGTCAGAGACGCCAATCTCGCCATGGCGTTGGTTTGCGTCGCGCTTGGCTTTGTGGCGTGGCTTGGTTCCGCTATCACCTTGGGTGTGTTCATGGATTCCGATAAACGCAACACGATCGGCTTGTATTGCTCTCAGATGGCGTCCGGTTTCACTGCGGTGTCCATGCCGGCCGGCGTCGGTCCAGCATTCGTCAACCTGCAGTTCCTTCGTAAAAGCGGCTATCGCAGTACGGCTGCGACCGCGGTTATGAGCGCGGTCTGGGCCGTACAGGGAGGCACTACCATCGTGTTGTTGCTGACGATTGGCCTATTCACCGGCCGCAACACATTGTCCGGCATGATTCCGACCAATACGCTGATCATGGTGATCGCCATCGTCGCGTTGGTTGTGTCGGCCGCCATGGCGATTCCTCCAGTGCGTCATTTGGTGACCGAGAAATACCTTCCAGTGGTCAAAGCATACGCGCGCAACCTGGTCAATGTGCTTGCACGGCCAAAGGAACTGGCCCTTGGCATTGCCGGCGCACTGGTGCTTAACCTTGCGACCGGACTGGGATTCTGGGCAGCATTGATGGCGTTTGGATACCACACGAATCCTGCGGAAACCACCTTCATTTTCCTGCTTGCCAACACTTTGGGCTCCGCGGTTCCCACTCCTGGCGGTCTGGGTGCCGTGGAGGCCGTGCTGTCGGTGGCGTTCACTGCCGTGGGCATCCCCTCCTCCATCGCGGTTTCCGCTACTCTTGTCTACCGAATCGCCTTCTACTGGTTGCGTATTCCGGTCGGTGCGTTGGCCATGAAATGGCTTGACATGCATAATTTGATCTGACAAACACCCCCGTACACTTTGTTTTCCCCCTGATTTTCAAAAAAGCGACCAAAACCCTTGTAAAATGCCATTTTCCTCATAAGAGTGCGCTAATATCATAGAGAACGTGGATGTTCGTAATCAGAATGTCCCCTGACCCAAGAAGGATGCTTTTATGGCATACAACAAGTCTGATCTCGTCTCGAAGATCGCTCAGAAGTCCAACCTGACCAAGGCACAGGCTGAGGCAGCTGTGAACGCTTTCCAGGACGTGTTCGTCGAGGCGATGCAGTCCGGCGAAGGCCTGAAGCTGACCGGCCTGTTCTCCGCTGAGCGCGTCAAGCGCGCCGCCCGCACCGGACGCAACCCGCGCACCGGCGAGACCATCGAGATTCCGGCAACCTACGGCGTTCGCATCCTCCGCCGGCTCCCTGCTGAAGAAGGCTGTCACCAAGTAAGTCATGTACTGATATGTTGCTTACACGACGAAAGCCCCGACATGACGGTCGGGCTTTCGCGTTCATGACACTTGTACAAGCGTCATTCTGCGCTACACTATGCATATATATTAGACATCGTGTCCATATAGATGGAGAGAGACATGACCGATCAACGCAAGGAAGTCATCAATCAACTGCATGAATTGAACATTCTGCTGCTGCATACCAAGCTGAAGGCCACACGCACACAGACCGCGCTACGAGCCGCCACACGAGTATGCAACGTCGAAGCGGCACGTCGTGGCGTGCCACCGCTGCAACAACTTCCCAAAAGCCATGACACGGCAACGCACATGCTTGACTGCCTCAGCACCGAGGATCTTTCCACCCTCAGCGAACTTCTGCAGCGCATCATCGACAACACCGACACCAGGATTCTCGATGAAGAGGTTGCCGAGCGACGCAAAGCCATCCATGAATTCCTTATGCTGAATCACACAGATACGGAGGTGCAGGAATGAGCGACGAGCAGGAGACCATTCCCGAAGCAAATGCCCCCAAACCAATCCGCATCGACAAACGATCCCTGTTCACTCCCAGTGAAGCCGTGGCCGTGGAACAGCATTCCACAACACCACATGTGTCACGAACCCGTTATGGAACCGCACGCATCGAAGGTCGCCTCTCCTCCCCCAATGCGAGAGTACCCGCAGTCATATCGCAACATTGCGGCGGCATCACAGTCAAAGGCCATACGCTCAAATCGTTCGCCTATACCACCGACGCTGCGATCATCCGTAATACCAATGCCAACGCCATTCTCGCCGTCTACCCGTTCACTGGAGAACCGGTGATCACACAGGCGTTGCTCACTGTGGCACAAATGCCACTTTTCGTAGGCGTCGGAGGAGGCACCACCACCGGTCCGCGTGTGACCGAGCTGGCCATGGTGGCTGAAATGCAAGGTGCGGCAGGCGTCGTCATCAACGCGCCGGCACCCGCGGAAACCATCGAAACCACCATGTCCATGGTCGACATTCCCGTTATCGCAACAGTCACGGAAGACGACGAAATCACCGAATGCAAGATTCTCGCCGGTGCGGCCATCATCAACGTCGCAGCCGGAGCACGCACCGCGCAAGTCGTGGCAAGCATACGTGCGCATCATCCGGAAATACCGATCCTGGCATCGGGAGGCGGATCCGAAGATCGCATCCTCGCCACCATCGAAGCGGGCGCGGATGCCATCACATGGACGCCGCCAAGCGCGCAACAGCTGCAATCGCAGATGATGGCGAAATATCGCGGCGAAGCCTGATTCAAGCCAATCAAAAACGAAAGCGACCGCAGCGCAATCGCAAAACAATTCAGGAGAACATACCGATATGGGAGTGGGGTGTGACCGAAGCTTGTCGGCCACACCCCACTCCCATCGACGTTTCCCATTGCCACCATCGCTTACTCCAAAGCGCCAATCATGGCTTGGAAATCCTCATTCTCCCTGCATTGGAACGGATCCAGCAGCACCATATCCATCTTCCGCGGCGCATGCAACGATAGTCTGGTCCAATCGCAGGAATACTGCGCGCCATGCGATTTGGCCGCACTGACGAATCTGCCGCGCAATGCGGCACGAGTATCCGCCGGCGGCATGGTACGCGCCTTTTGCGCCTCACGACCGTCAATCAGCGAACGCAAGGCACCACGGCGAAGCAACGACGCATACAACGCGCCATTGGCCACGTCATGATAGTCCAGATCCAACTGTTCCAGCTTGCTCAGCGGAAGATCCGCACTGGAACGGGCACGTAACGCTTCAAACAGGCGGTACTTGCACACCCAGTCCACTCTGTCTCCCAAAGCATTTGCATTGCCGGAACGGAACGCTTCCAACGTATTGCGCCACTGGCGAAGCACATCGTGCACATCGGTGCGAGGCAACGACGAAGCCACTTCCGGATGCTCATCCACGAACTGTTCCACAGCCTGTAGATAACGTTCCTGCATGGCTACGGCACCACCCTGCAACGTCGATCCATCGGCCATGGCAAACGAAGCATTCACGCCGCTCATATCGCGACTGACCGCACGGTTTGCGGCACCGGCGTCCGCGAACGCGAACCGCGAGAATCCCGACTCACGTCCTTCACGCCCAGCCTGTTCGATAACGCACAGCACCAGATGCGTGGTGGCCAGCTTCATCATCGTGGCCCATTGAGAACGGTTTGAATCGCCGATGATCACATGCAGCCTTCGGAAGGCGTCGGGATCGGCATGCGGCTCATCCCTCGTGTTGACCATTGGACGCGATCTTGTGGTCGCCGATGAAACAGCCTCATCCAGAAAATCGGCACGCTGCGTGATCTGGAAACCTGATTCCGTCACCCTGCCTGCGCCAGTGAACAGCTGCCTGGTAATCAGGAACGGCAGCAATTCGTGTTCGATGACGTCCAACGGCACAAAACGACGTACCAGATAGTTTTCATGGCAGCCGAAGGAATGCCCTGCGGAATCCACATTGTTTTTGAACACATGCACTGTGGCACGTGGCCCATGCGTGGCTCGAAGCCTTTGCTGGGCGTCCAACGCAAGATCGCGCATCACCAGTTCGCCGGCCGCATCCACGGCAAGGGCGTCCATGGGATCGCAGGCCTCGGACGTGGCATATTCAGGATGCGATCCGACATCAAGATACAGTCGCGACCCGTTTTCAATATACGTATTGGTCGATCGCGCGGAGGCAACGATCGGCTGGAACATCATCATTGCCGTCTGGCTGGCGTCGCATGGCACATCCGCACCGGTCACACTGACGCCGTATTCCGTTTCAATGCCGAAAATACGAGCGAAAGAATGAACCTCACGCAACGTTCCCGCATCAAGCGGTGACGAGGAATGATTGCCGCTGTCTCGCAGCTGCGGCATCACTCGCCGCCTTTTTGCACGAAACTACCGACATATTCCTCAGCATTGGACTCGAGCACCGATTCGATATCGTCAAGCACGGCATCCAACGCATCAGCGGTTCCGTCGACTTGTACGCCGGCGGATTCGACAATGTCACCCACCTCTTGGCCTGCGGATGCGGATTGAGCCTGTTCAAATTCCTGAGGCATGACATTCCTCCCTGTAACTTCCGGTTGCAAACCTGCAAAAAAACGCTGCGCCACACCTTATATCAGGTGTGGCGCAGCATGCAACACTATGCCAAATACTGGCTCAGATCATTGGTGATCAGACCATTGGTGGCCATCACATCGTTCTCCTGGCGCCAGTGAACGCTTTCGCCGTTCCACTGGGTCAGATGGCCTTGCGCCTCCCAAATCACCACAGCACCAGCAGACACGGCAGGTACGTCCCACTCATGCAAGTGCGGTTCGAAATACGCATCGTACGTACCGTCGGCCACCTTGCACAAATCAAGGGACGCCGGGCCGACACGTTTAATATCGGCAGGACGTCCGGCAATCTTCGCCACCACATCGAGCGCACGCTGCGATTCGGACGATACCGGAGACATGCCGAAACTCACCACCGAACCATCGAGGGACGACGTGGTGGAAGGAATGATTTTTTCGCGTTTGTCTCCCAACGGAGTCTTGCGAATACGAATCGCGCCGGATCCACGCACCGCAAGATACGTCAATCCCAGCGCCGGAGCGTGCACAATCGAAAGGATCGGCTGTGCGGAGCACTGGTCGTTGAATTCGAACAATGTCACGGTGATGGCCCATTCCGGCATGCTTCGCGCGAAATTGATCACGCCGTCGATGCCACCCACACACCAGTATCGCTGGCCGGGATAGCACTGTTCAGGGCGAAGTTGCCAGAAGCCGTCGAACACGTTGACATAGGTCAGGCGGTTGCTGATGAACTGCTGCAGGCGCTTGTCGGTGTCTGAAGTGAAGTGGAAGCAGTCTTCGGACACTTCCAGTTTTCTCATGTCGTGCGGATTCATCTGGTCGTTCAACGCATGCTTGCCTGCGTCCTGCAGGATGCGTGCGACTTCGAGGGCGATTTGCCTCAGTTCCATAGATATGCCTTTTCGTTTCCTCTGTACAGTCCCGGCACGTCCTCTCCTCAAAATACCGGGATGATGTTACCTGTTGTCAATGGTCGTTCTTCGCGACCAATTGATGGCAATGTTACCCGCACAGATTGCATTTCACCGTAACATTTCCAAAATCGACGCCGCATCTTGGACACGCTCACAATAGCGGGAACATTGAGATTTGCTATATTTCAGAGGGTCTGACATATCCAATGAGACCATCGGATTCTCCACGGTATTATCACCAATCGTTCGATGGCGCACCGTAAGATGCGACCACGATGCGGCCACAACCTGTTCTGGAAAACGACGAATCATTTCGGCACGCAACCAAGCACGGGTATCGGAAGGCGCTTCCACCGAAGCCTGCACCAACTGCCCGTCCGTAAACAGCCGCTCCGTTTGGGCACGCAACCGATCGAAAATCGAGTCAGCGGGATCAATCGCAGCCCACTTTAAATCGACGGCCGCAATACGCGCATCATCCCAACCGGAGCCAATTTTACGACGCAGCTTCTCCAACAACTGCCATTTCAATAGCCATTCAATGCGGCCAGCTTGCTCGCGCATCGTCAAACGCGCATCATCATCGGCATGCCTGATGGCAGCCACATCGGCGAGCGCCTGCCCCCACATCGCCATGATGTTACGGGTCGAACGGTCAGACCATGCCGGTTCACCGGACGTGTCGGTTCCATAGATCACGGCAGCGGCAGCATACACCAAGCCACGCAGGGTGACCTCAATCTGCCATGCCGAGGTCTCGCCGCCATATTCCAGCGGCAACATGGCACCTAATGTCAAATCATGAGACACCTCGTGCATGGCGCTCACCGGATCGGCGAGCATGATTGGCTCCAACGCTTCGTCTATGTTCAATCCCGCCTCGTCGGCATGCTCAAGCAGCCACAGCAGCATGCTGGTGGTGCCGAGTTTCAGCGCCTGCGGCACATCCATACGATTGGCGTCCCCGACAATCACATGCAATCGACGGTATGCATCCGTGCTGTGCGATTCGTCTCGAGTATTGATGATCGGCCTGTCGAATGTGGTCTGCAAACCGACTTTCATATGAAAATAGTCGGCGCGCTGGCTGAGCTGGTATCCGGCGGTTTCGCTTCGTTCGCCGATACCGACGCGACCTGATCCGGTAAAAATCTGTCTCGCTACAAAATGTGCCGTCATGAGTTTCGCAACTTGGTCAAACGGCACCGAACGCAGCATCATATAATTTTCGTGGGTGCCCCAGCTTGCACCTTTGCCGTCGACATTATTACGGTGCAGCGCGATTGCGATACCGTTCTGTTCGCTGGCTTTGCGCGCGCACTCACGCATGATGAGATCGCCGGCATGGTCGTAGAGCACGGCATCGAAGGGATCATCGGTTTCGGGCGCGGAATATTCAGGATGCGCATGATCCACATACACACGGCCGCCATTGACTGCAATCACATTGGTGATGTTGAGCTGCGGAGCGTCCGTCAACAGATCAGGATGCGCGGATGCACGTTCCAGCCTGGTGCCGCGGGCGTCGTTGACCGGATCCTCCTGCCGATAGTCCCAGCGAATATGCTTGGTTTGTTCGTTCGCCGCGGCACCGACCACATCGAACGATAGCTTCACCGGATTGTAATGCTCCATTCCGAGAGCGGAAACCGCGTATTCCGTTTCCGTGCCCATGATTCGACGAACGCTCATTGATACGACTTCCCTTCGTCTGATTTCGCGTTGCCTGCCAGCATTATTCGACTGGTCGTATACGGGTGATGCGCCCTGCTTCCAAACCATTGATACGGCTCCACTGTTCCGGATTGGCGTCCAACACCGCATCGCGGGTTTCAAGAAACTCCTCGTCGACGGCCTTCGCCAACAGATCGACGCCAATCGCCGCCGGCTGTCCGCTTTCGATGGAGATTTTCACAGCACGGGTTTTGGCACGATCCACAATGTTTTTCAGCACCGCACCCGACACCACATCCGCCAGATAGATCGGATGCCATTGCCCATGCTCATCGCACACGTCGCACAGATACCGGTGCTCGTCCATCGAATAGATATCGCTGACCAGCACCCCAATCAAAGCCTTCGCATCCACCCCTGGCACCAACGGCAAATCGTCGGTCAGATAATGGCGGATGATCTGCGCCGCCTGAGCCGCTTTCGGACGCTCCACACGAATCTTCACATCCAAACGACCAGGACGCAACACCGCCGGATCAATCATGTCGATACGGTTCGAAGCGCCGATGACCATAACATTGCCAAGCGTTTCCACGCCATCAAGTTCAGCCAAAACTGCGCACATAGTGTTCACATCCGATGACACGCCGGATCCACGAGTGCGCAGCAGCGAGTCCATCTCGTCAATGAACACGATCACCGGTTTGCCATCCGCCGCACGCTCACGCGCGCGCTTGAAAATCATGCGGATCAGGCGTTCCGACTCGCCCACGAACTTGTTGAGCAGTTCCGGCCCCTTCACCGACAGGAACACGCCACGACCGCCGGCAGCGCCTTCGGCGAGCGCATTGGCCACAGCCTTGGCGATCAGCGTCTTTCCATTGCCTGGAGGCCCATACAGCAGCACGCCTTTCGGCGGCTTCAAATCATAACGTTCGAACAGTTCGCGATGCAGGAACGGCATTTGCACGGCATCGCGAATACGTTCGATCTGCTCATCCAAACCGCCGATATCAGCGAACGTGACATCCGGCACTTCCTCAAGCACCAAGTCGGCATCATCCTGCGCGGGAACCAACGCAAGCGCGAATCTCATGGACGAATCGACCGTAACACGGTCGGACACATTGATCGAAGTTTTCGACAGCGCTCCCGAACGGCGGACCAACGCAACGTTTCCACCGCCATCCGCGACCAGCAATCGCCCATCATCAATGACCTGCTTCACCGTGCGCACTGCGCCCACAGCATCGGTGCCGGCTTGCGAAACCACCACCATGTTCTCGTTGAGCAGCACCGTGCGCCCAGCCTCAAGCCTGGATGCCTGCACATTCGCCGCAACCGGCACGATCATGCGACGGCTTCCGGAAATCACCTCGGCGCTGGCATGCTGTACCCCCTGTTCGTCCGTGCGAGAGGAATGCACGCGAACCATGGTGGCGAAGGTCATGGGCGGTCCCGCCAACTGGTTCAGCTGGGCCTTGGCCTTGGTGAGCTCCTGGGTGGCACGGCTTAACGCCTTGGCCAACGCATGATTCTTGGCCATCAACTGGTCGTTGGCCTCACCCAACGACGCCAACGTCTCATCACGTTGATCCATTTCATCAGCCTCGCTTTCCACCGAATGCGTTTCGAGCCGTTCCGTCATTTCGTCATGTCATGGCGCATTCGCATTCAACATGCTCAACCCTTAAGAATACCCATTGTCCTCATGATTTCCGACAATCAAAACCATGCTTGAACAAGAATCGCCAAACATTGCGCCCACTCCCACCCTTTCCCAGCCTGGACTGCTGGTGATGGATGTGGATTCCACGCTGATCGATGAGGAAGTCATCGACGAGCTGGGCGCCGCCGCTGGAATTGGCGAGCAGATCGCGTCGATTACCGCACGTGCGATGAATGGCGAACTTGATTTTCGCGAGGCGTTGCAGGCTCGTGTTGCGCTGCTTAAGGATCTGCCGACTTCGGTGTTCGATGATGTGTATCGTCGCGTGCATTTCACACAGGGGGCGCTTGATTTGATTGACGCTTTGCATGCGCATGGTTGGAAGGTCGGCGTGGTTTCCGGCGGTTTCCATGAAGTCGTGGACCGTCTTGCCGCCGACGCGCATCTTGATTTTTGGATTGCGAATCGTTTGGAAGCCGCTGATGGTTGTTTAACCGGCCATGTGCTTGGCGATATCGTTACGAAAGATGTGAAATTGCAGTCACTGCGTGATTGGGCTTCACGCATGGGCATCAGCATGGGTCAGACTGTTGCGGTTGGCGATGGAGCCAATGATCTGCCGATGATTCATGCCGCCGGGCTTGGCGTGGCGTTCTGCGCCAAGCCTGCGGTTCAGGCGGATGCTCCGCATCGTGTGAACGAACGTGATTTGACCCGGATTCTTGATTTTCTTCGTTGATTCGCATTCTTCGATGATGCGAATCCCGATAGATCCGAGTCGCGATATAGCAAAATCCGATATTGCAGGATAACGATATTGCCGTGTGAAATGATGATGTTCACACGGCAATATCGTTATGATCCGTTTATTCGACACTACTTGCAGTAGGCTCCGTCGAGATGCGCGCCACGCGCCCAATCGGCGGCACGCATGGCTTTTTTGCCTTGGGCTTTGACTTCCAGCAATTCCAAAGGATCTGAGGAAGTACCCACCCACACGTTCTTTTTTCCGGCCACGATCCGCCCTGGTTCTAGCGAAACGGGTGTGTTGGGATTGCTCATATCGGCGCCCTGCGCACGCAACACATGCAACGTGGCCGGTTCTGCTTCGGCATTGGCGTGCAGTTCGCACCATGCGCCCGGATTGGGCGTGCAGGCTCGAATCTGACGATCCACCGCGAATACAGGAATGTCGAAACGAATATGCGCGTCTTCAACCGTGATCTTCTGAGCCACCTCATATGCGCCGGCAGGCTGTTCCACAGGCGCGATCTGATCGTCGGCCATGGCCTGCAGCGAGGCGGCAAGCAAACGGGAACCATCCTCGGCAAGACGGTTCAGCAGCTCACCCGCCGTTTCATGCGCTCCGATTTCCACAGTGGACTGCGCCAGAATCGGACCGGCATCCATGGCTCGCACGATGCGGAACACCGTGGCTCCGGTCACCTTCTCGCCCGCCCAAATGGAACGCTGCACGGGAGCCGCGCCACGCCACTGCGGAAGCAGCGAGAAGTGCAGGTTGTACCATCCCATCGGCAGCGCGTCGAGCACATCCTGCTTCAGGATTTTGCCATATGCCACCACTGCCGCGGCCTGGGCACCGGTCGCAGCAAGTTCGGAAATGAACGTTTCCTCGCTCGGATCGGATTCAATCACCGGCAAACCAAGATCAAGAGCGGCCTGCTTCACGGGATTCGGTACCAGTTTGCGTCCACGCCCGGTAGGAGCATCCGGTCGGGTGAGCACTGCGACCACTTCGAAACGCTCGGTATCTTCAGCCAGCATTTTCAACGACGGCACCGCAACATCCGGAGTACCGGCAAACAGCACTTTCAGCACGAAAAGTCCTCCTTATCAAATCCTCATCGCATCGTTATCATCGTGGGAATCATTCCGTCCGCATCAACAGCATGTAAGGCAGCGGAACGCAACACACTATGCCTGATGCACCGCGGGAATCTTCACACCCGCATCAATCAGCAGCGCACGCAACGCACGTGAATCCTTGAATCGAACGCCACGAATGCCCGCATTGTTCGCACCTACGATATTCATGGCCTTATCGTCCACGAACACCGCGCCGGAAGCGTCAATGCCGAACTGTTGCAACGCGAACTCGTAAATATCCTTATTCGGCTTACGCAGGGAGACATATCCGGAAACCACACGATCGTCGAGGCTGCGCAGAATATCGAAATTGTCGAGCGCGATCGGGAACAGATCCTTCTGCCAGTTGCTCAATCCCCACACATGCACGCCGGCCGCTTTCAAATCGTTGATGAGCACGCGGGCGCCCGGCACCACGCCGGTCAACGAGTCGACGAAATTGTCGAGATAGTACTGCAGCATGTCGGCCCATTTGTCTCCATAACGTTCACGCATCAGGGCGACGCCGTCATCATTCGACATGCCGCAGTCCAGTTCATCATTGATGTCGTAGAAGCCGGAAATATCGTTGTCAAGGAACTGTTCAACAAGCTCGTCGCTATAGCGGGGCGTCATCACGGCCACCGGATCCCAGTAGACGAGCACGTTGCCGAAATCGAAAATCACATCGGTGATCGGCTTGCCCGCATTCACCGCAGCTTCGCCGTCAGCCATGAGCACGTCGTACTCCATATCAGGCTCTCCAGGCCAACCCTTCATATGATCCTCCATTCACTGCTGTGCGGCCTCATGCCGAACTGCCAACCTGTCTAGTTTTTCACGGCGAGGGGACGTGCGTCAGATTCGCTCCTTCGGATCAAGCTGAAAACGCAGTTCTCCCGGTTCACGCGCGGCCACATGGCGGGCACTGGCGGAACGCAAACGCAACGCCAACTCACCTCGGCGACTTTGCGGCACACGCACCACCGCCTTGACACGATCCGCAGTGCCTTCCAATTCGCGCGAATCAATGGTCCGAGGCTGCGGAATAGGTACCGGCCCCAATACGGACGGCAGCATGCCTTCGGTGGTTTCGATGGCGGACAGGTCACCCCCACCCAACGCGCCGATACGTTCCAGCGTGACCTTCACCGCGTCACGACGTCCCCATACGCATGCGGCGGCAAACACAGGCGGCAATGCGGTTTGTTCACGTTCCCGCAATTCGGTTTGCGCCAGCAACGTTGAATTCCAAAGCATCAACGATTGAGCGAGCGTGGGATCGGTTTCGCCGATCAACAGGGCCTGACCTCCCCTGATTCGCGGCGCGCACAGCGAAACCGCGCGCATCCACGACGTCAACGTGTCTACGCCCGCGTCAATGCCGAAGGCGTACAAGCTGGTCCATGCGTCGAGAATGGCCACGGCCCGGTATTCGCATTCCGAGGGGTTCCTCCCACGTACACGGGGTTCTGCGCCGGGAGTGGCGATGACCAACTGCGGCGCAAACCCGATATCGGGAACAATGCCGCGTGGCTGGCTCGGCGTTGAAAGCACAATGGGCACGCCACGAAACAGTCGGCTCAGCTCCTGCGCAGTTCCGGCGGCACCCACACGAACCACGCGCATACGTTCGTTATGGCATGCCGGGCAAGCCCATTGCACAGTGGCGACACCGCACCAACGACAACGCACCGACCCATCCCGTAACCGTTCCAATGGACCCGTGCAGTACGAGCAGCGAGCCTGACGGTGGCATTTCGCGCAGCTCAATGCTTCACCGATGCCATCCTGCGGAATGCTCAACAGCACCGGACCGCTTTCCAACGCCTTCGACAGCACTCGCACCGCAGTGTGCGGCACACGCGCTCCGATGGTCGAATCCGCAAGTCTTGCCAATTCGTCACGGTTCAGCCAACGAATCCAAGGACTCGCTTCCTTGGTTACGGCAGGGAATGCGTGAATCGGCGTACTGAAACCGCTGACCTGGGTGGCACCAACATGCGCCGCATCGGTTTCCCACTGGCTTTGCACACTGCGCGCATTGGCCATCGCGACGAACACGCCATTATGCGCTTTTGCACGTAACCGCAACACTCCGCGGGCGTTGGCGTAAGGCATCATGCCATCGGCATCCTGATAGCACACGTCATCGAGAATGAGGAACAACGCATTGCCATCTACCGGCGCATACATCGCCGCCCGTGTGCCGATCACGCACCGCACCTGCCCTCCACTGATGGCCAGATACGCACGATACCGTTCAGCAGGCACCATCTGCGCGTTCAGAATGGCGAAATCGCCGCCGTACGCACCGTTGGATGATTGGGTTGGCGCGAAACAGCGCAAGCCGATCGACTGCAACGTTTCGGCCATGTCCTCAATCTCACGCATGGTCGGCAACACCAGTACCGCCGGTTTGCCCTGCAATAAGGCCGCGGCCACCATCCAGGCCACGCACTGCCTCCAATGATGGGATCCCGGCAATGGGTCGAGCACGAACGCTTGGAAACGTTGCCCTTCCAATGCCGTACGAAGCAGGTCGATATTACCGTATTGCCGCTGCAGCTGCTCGTACGATTCCCGCTCGATCTTGGCAAGCGATTCGATACGTCCGTTTTTTTCAATACCCGTTCGATTGCCGATACGTTGTTCCTGTTCGACGCGAGCCACGCGCGGAGGCACCGCCAAACGCAGGATATTGGCTCGCGTTCCGCCGAATGCGTCCGCGATAAGTGTGGCATCGTTGCGCATGGATTCCGACACAAGCACACGATCGATGACCACCCGTTCGATGAACCGCAATGACGATTCAGGGGTTTCGCTGGTATCGGTCCGTTTCCAAATGATGCCGTTGACCCGTTGCCCGCCGAAGCGGACACGCACCATTACGCCGGGCTGGGCGGCTTCGGAATACTTCTCCTCAACGTAATAGTCGAAGGTCTGCCCCAAATGGATGGCCTGAATATCCAGCACCACTTGGGCTATGGGATGCTCCGCAGCCGGCGTTTTAACCGCGGGCGCACGCTTGCGCCGCTTGCGCGGGGCAAGCCCGTCAAGCGCCAGCTGCTCGGCATCCTCAGTACTCATGATTCAAGGGTAACTCAGCCTTCGATGGCGGCTTTCAGCTCGTCGACCTTATTGGTGGTCTCCCAGGTAAAATCAGCATCGTTGCGTCCGAAATGACCGTAAGCAGCGGTCTTGGAATAGATCGGACGCTTCAGATCAAGCTCGTCGATAATGGCGGCCGGTCGAAGGTCGAACACCTTACGCACAGCCTGCTGGATCTGCTCGCGAGTCACACCATTTTCAGTGCCGTACGTTTCCACATTGATGGACACCGGATCGGCCACGCCGATGGCATACGCCACCTGCACCTCAACCTTGTGGGCCAGACCTGCCGCCACAATGTTCTTGGCCACCCAACGCGCCGCATAGGCAGCGGAACGATCCACCTTGCTCGGATCCTTGCCGGAGAACGCGCCACCGCCATGATGAGCCGCACCGCCATACGTGTCGACGATGATCTTGCGACCGGTCAGACCGGCATCGGCAGCCGGACCGCCCAACACAAACGAACCGGTCGGATTGACAAGCACGCGATATTCATCATGCGCCACACGATCGGCAAGCACATCATCAAGCACAGGACGAATCACATGTTCCGTCAACTGCTCCTTAAGCCACGCCTGATCGACTTGAGGATCATGCTGCGTGGACACCAACACCGTGTCAAGACGAACGGGAGCATCATGCTCATCATATTCAATGGTCACCTGGGTTTTGCCATCGGGACGCAGATGAGGCACTTCGCCATTCTTACGAACCTCAGTAAGACGGTAAGCCAAGCGATGAGCCAAATAAATCGGCAATGGCATCAGCACATCGGTCTCGTCGCACGCATAGCCGAACATCACGCCCTGATCGCCGGCGCCCTGCGCCTCATAACGCTGCTCGCGAGATGCCTTCGACTCCGCTTCGCCACTCAAACGAGCCACACCCTGGTTAATCTCAGAGCTCTGCTCGGTCAACGAAACGGTCACGCCGCATGAATCCGCATCAAGACCAACGCGAGAACTGGTATAGCCGATATTGCGCACCACAGAACGCACAATGCTCTGAATATCGGAATAGCCTTCACTCGTCACTTCGCCGAACACGAAGAACTGGCCAACCGTGGCGCATGTCTCCACGGCCACGTGGGACTGCGGATCCTGAGCAAGCATATCGTCAAGAATCGCGTCGGAAATCTGATCGCAGACCTTGTCCGGATGCCCCTCCGTCACTGACTCAGCGGAAATCAACTTCAATTCAGCCATCTGGCTGCTCCTTTCACGAACGCCCCACACGTTCGCCCTTCTGATTGCTACGAAAAAACGCCCCGTCCTTCGCATACGCAATCAATAGCTTCACTATGGACTATTCAAAGCGCACCGCTCAGGTATCGGGGCGAATGAAAACTTGGAATCCGGTTCTTATCGCAAGAACCGTTACATCAGTTGCCTTCGGTCAGATCGTCTTCGCCGAGGGTCTCTTCAAGCAGACCATCATTGATCTCACGGAAAGCGATGGATAGCGGCTTTTCCTGATTCTGATACTCCACCAGCGGACCGACGTTCTGCAGCAGGCCCTCGTTGAGCTGGGTGAAATAGGAATTGATCTGGCGAGCACGCTTGGCTGCGAAAATAGCAAGAGCGTACTTGGAGTCCGCATGCTCCATCAAGTCATCGATCGGCGGTTCCGCAAGACCGGTCGGGGTTGGCTGAGTGCCGAATGCCATATTGATTATCTCCCAATCATCAGATAAGCCAAAAGCTTCTTTTCCAAAGTCTTAAGTATAGGACCGCCACTGGACCTGATTCAAGCCCTTTCTCTCATGTTTTCGGCAAGCGCAAGCATCTTCGGCAATGCTCGCGAATATAACGCTTCTGGGAATTCCACATAGTGACTCTTGACAAAACCGTGTCCCGCTTAACCACCACAATAGAGAACATGGAAATGCGATCTGCAAAACTGATGAATGGACGAGTATTCGCGGGCGCACGCGCCCTCTACCGTGCCGCTGGCGTGGACGGTAAGGATTTCGGCAAGCCGATCATCGCCATTGCCAATTCCTTCGATGAGTTCCTGCCCGGCCACGTGCACCTGAACAAGGTTGGTCGACTGATCTCCGAGGCCATCAAGGAAGCTGGCGGCATTCCGCGTGAGTTCAACACGATGGCCGTTGACGACGGCATCGCCATGGGACACACCGGCATGCTGTACTCCCTGCCGAGCCGTGACATCATCGCCGACACCGTGGAATATCAGGTGAACGCGCACTGTGCCGACGCCCTGATCTGCATCCCGAACTGTGACAAGGTCGTGCCGGGCATGCTGATGGCCGCTCTGCGTCTGAACATCCCGACCGTCTTCGTCTCCGGCGGTCCGATGGAGGCCGGCACCACGGTACTTCCCGACGGAACCGTGAAGAAGAACACCGATCTGATCGACGTGATGTATGCCTCCGCCGACGACAATCTGAACGAAGAGGATCTGCTCGCCTATGAGAAGACCGTCTGCCCGACCTGTGGTTCCTGCGCCGGCATGTTCACCGCGAATTCGATGAACTGCTTGACCGAGGCCATCGGCCTGGCCCTGCCAGGCAATGGCACCATTCTGGCTTCGCACTCCTACCGCAAGGATTTGTTCAAGCGCGCCGCCGAGCAGATCGTCAAGATCGCCAAGCAGTATTACGACGATGATGACGAGACTGTGCTCCCGCGTTCCATCGCCACCAAGGAAGCGTTCGAGAACGCCATGACCATGGATGTGGCCATGGGTGGCTCCACCAATACAGTGCTGCATATCCTCGCCATGGCGCAGTCCGCCGACGTGGACTTCACGCTTGACGACATCGAGCGCATCTCCCACACCGTGCCCTGCATCTGCAAGGCTTCGCCGTCCGGCGAATGGGAGATCTCCGACGTGCATCGCGCCGGTGGCATCACTGGCATTCTCGGCGAGCTCGACCGTGCCGGCAAGCTGCACCGCGACGTGCATTCCATCGATTACAAGACGCTTGAGGACAAACTCAACGACTGGGACATCATGCGTAATACCTGCACCGAGGAAGCCAAGCAGATGTATCTGGCGGCCCCGGGTCACATCGTGTCCCCTGATCCGTGGACGCATACCACGCTGTTCGACTCCCTCGACCGCGACCGTGTGAACGGCGCGATTCACGACATCGATCATCCGGCCGTCACCGAAGGCGGTCTGGCCGTGCTGCGTGGCAACCTCGCCCCTGACGGCTGCGTGGTGAAGACCGCCGGTGTGCCGAAGGAGATTTGGACCTTCCGTGGACCGGCACTGGTCGTCGAATCCCAGGAACAGGCCATCGAGGTCATCCTCAACGACACTCTGAAGCCCGGTATGGCGCTGGTCATCCGTTACGAGGGCCCGAAGGGCGGCCCTGGCATGCAGGAGATGCTGTACCCAACGTCGTTCGTCAAGGGCAAGGGTATCGGCAAGCAGGTCGCCATGCTGACCGACGGCCGCTATTCCGGCGGCTCCTCCGGTCTGGCCATCGGCCATATCGCTCCCGAGGCGGCAAACAAGGGCCCGATTGCCCTGATCAAGAACGGCGACATCATTAACATTGATATCCCGAACCGTACGGTGAACGTCGAGCTTTCCGACGAAGAGCTGGCCCAGCGCCGCACCGAACTCGAAGCCGGCGACGGCTATGTGGCGCACCGCGACCGCAAGGTCTCCCAGGCGCTGAAGGCCTACGCGGCGTTCGCCCGTTCCGCAGACAAGGGTGCCACGCGCGATCCGGAGCTGATCAACAAGCTTTCCGGTCTCGCCTGATCCTAGCGAATATTAAATAACATAATGAGGATTGTGCAGTTAATATGCTGCGCAATCCTCATTTTTATTTCATACTTGGCTTCTTTTATATAAAAATATGCGCCCGATATGTTCGAGCGCATATTGCAATCCTTGTAATTATTATGATTACAGATTGAATTCCGTTGCGATAAGGTTCCACAGTTCATCTGCTGCCTCATCCACAACATTATTGACGATGACTTTGTCGAATTCCGATTCCGCGGCAAGCTCGATTTTTGCGGTTTCCAATCGTTTCGCCTGCTGTTCCGGAGTTTCAGTGCCGCGCCCGATCAAGCGTCGTTCCAGTTCTTCAAATGACGGCGGCGCGATGAACACGGTCATTACCTCGATACCCAACTCCCCCGCACGCTGCTTGACACTGCGAGCACCTTGAATATCGATTTCCAGAATGACTGGAATATTTCGCTCAAGATGTTCCACGACAGGTTTCACGGGAGTGCCGTAATGTGCGAGACCAAACACGTCGGCGGTTTCCAAGAACTCACCGGCAGCTTCCTTGTCGAGAAACTCCTGTTCGGGCATGAAGAAATAGTTCACGCCATCCACTTCACCTGGACGAGGCTGTCGTGTGGTTGCGGATACCGACAGCCAGATTTCCGGATGCTGCTCGCGCACGCGCCCGAGAACAGTGCCTTTGCCTACACCTGCCGGTCCGCAAAGGACGATCAAACGGCCATGCTGGGAGTCGGTCATTGCTTCCTCACTCTGTATTAGTTGCTGAAGATATTTACAAGAAGGAATTATTGTTGACAAATCGATGATGATTTACTCGCTTCTTCATCATCCCAAAAATCTCATCATACGACTTCGTTCTGGGCCTCGATGAGCGCTTGACGAATATACGAGCGCCACGGACTTCCGTAGCCGCGGCCAAACTACGGAAATAGTCCGACCA
>ENA-OQKG01000015-OQKG01000015.1-human-gut-metagenome-genome-assembly--contig:-NODE-15-length-22582-cov-2.821510_pt1 | contig 22582 bp, 16 predicted proteins | sample MGYA00242649_ERZ504799 | MGnify/ENA primary metagenome ERZ504799 (study PRJEB26092, sample SAMD00036428) | human gut metagenome | host: Homo sapiens | study: EMG produced TPA metagenomics assembly of... | reverse complement strand
CAGGAAACCTACCTGTTCGACGGTACTATCCGTGAAAACCTGCTCATGGCCTGCGATATGGGCGATGCGGATAGGGCTGGTAATGCTGGCGATCCGGACGATTCCGCGACTTCCGGCAGAGCGCTTCTTACCCCGCCCGCTCCTCCCGTTTCGTGGAATGCCGCTGATTCCGCGCTTTCCACCCGGACGCCCCTTTCTGTCGGTGATGACGTGCTGCGCGCCGCGCTCGCCAAGGCTTCCGCGCTTGAACTGGTCGACTCGCTCCCGCAGGGTCTTGATACCTCCGTCGGCGAGTTGGGCGGGCGGCTTTCAGAGGGTGAACGGCAACGCATCGGCCTGGCTCGCGTCTTCCTGCGCAACGCGTCGCTGGTGTTGTTCGACGAGCCGACGAGTCGCCTCGACGCCTACAACGAATCCGTGATTCTGCAATCGATTGACGCGTTGGCGCAGCAGGGGAGCGCGGTGCTGCTCGTCTCGCACCGCGATTCCACCATGCGCATCGCGGACCGCATCGTGCGCATGTGAGCTGGCGCGTGCGGATTGCGAACTGATGCGGCGAGCCGATGCGTGCGAACTAGCGTGTGAATCGGCGTAATGCGGGGCCTGGTGAGGTGCCCATGCCCATGCGGCCGCATACGGACGCGCCGCACGTCCGCAATGTGGTCGTATGAAAATCGCATGTCATTCGTGTTTCCTATAGCTCGCGCGACGGCGTACGGAAGCGGACGAATCGAAAGCCATGGTCGCAGGTAAAGCAAGAAAAACGGACGAAACCGACGAAATGTCGACGGAATCGAAATCATAGGGAAATGAAACAATCATGAAAATAAGGTTGCAAATTTAGCAAAACCGACTTTTTGGTAGGTTATAAGATTCAGTTCGCGTGAAATCGAAATGGAAAATCGTTAGTATCTGTGTCAAAGGCAAATCCTTCGACGAAAGGCTGGCGATGGCCAACAACAGGAACGAACTGAATAAGAATCTGGCGCAGATGCTCAAGGGTGGCGTGATCATGGACGTCACCACCCCCGAGCAGGCTAAGATCGCGCAGGACGCGGGCGCATGCGCGGTGATGGCGCTCGAGCGCATTCCGGCCGATATTCGCGCGGCCGGTGGCGTCTCCCGCATGAGCGACCCGGCCATGATCAAGGGCATTCAGGAGGCCGTGTCCATCCCGGTCATGGCGAAGGTGCGTATCGGCCACATCGCCGAAGCCCGCATCCTGCAGGCCATCGAAATCGACTACATCGACGAATCCGAAGTGCTCAGCCCCGCCGACGACGTGTACCACATCGACAAGAACCAGTTCGACGTGCCGTTCGTGTGCGGTGCGAAGAACCTCGGCGAAGCGCTGCGCCGCATTGCGGAGGGCGCGTCCATGATTCGTACCAAGGGCGAGCCGGGCACTGGCGATGTCATCCAGGCTGTGCGTCACATGCGCACCATGAACAAGCAGATCCGTGAGCTCGTCTCCCTGCGCGACGACGAGGTGTACGAGGCCGCCAAGCAGCTGGCCGTGCCGTACGATCTCGCCAAGTACGTGCACGACAATGGCCGTCTGCCGGTCGTCAACTTCGCCGCCGGTGGCGTGGCCACTCCGGCCGATGCCGCGCTCATGATGGAGCTGGGTGCCGAAGGCGTGTTCGTCGGTTCCGGCATCTTCAAGTCCGGAGACCCGGCCAAGCGTGCCGCCGCCATCGTGCAGGCTACCGCCAATTGGCAGAACGCCGAGCTGCTCGCACGTCTTTCCGAGAATCTCGGTGAGGCCATGGTCGGCATCAACGAGGACGAAATCCAGACCATCATGGCCGCCCGCGGCGAATGATCTGTTGATTCGTCGATTGCTTGATTGCTTGCAATTCCGCGAGGATTACATAAGCCGGTCGTGTGATTGACTTTGAAGGACTCGGTGGGTGCGTGTGATTTTCGGTGCTGCACGTGCCTGCCGCTTTTTGTTGTGATGTTCGGCGATTCACCGAACGATTTGTTGAACAACCTGAATGAGGAGCATCCGTTGGTTGTAGCAGTTGAATACATTTCAAAGGAAGAGTCGGCCGACGTCGCCGCAGGCTCGGCATCCGCGAAGCACGGCGTGACCGGCATTCTGGCGGTGCAGGGCGCGTTCGCCGAGCATGCGGCCATGCTGGATCGTCTTGGCGCGCCGTGGAAACTGTTGCGTGCCGCCGAGGATTTCGACGATTCGATCGATCGCGTGATCCTGCCAGGTGGCGAAAGCACCACGCAGGGCAAGCTGCTGCGATCGACCGGCCTGTTCGAACCCACCGCAGCGCACATCGCCGCCGGAAAGCCGGTATTCGGCACTTGCGCCGGCATGATTCTGCTAGCCCGCAAGCTGGATAATGATTCGAACATTTACTTTGGCGCGCTTGACGCCGTCGTGCGACGCAATGCGTACGGCCGTCAGCTTGGCTCGTTCGCCGCCACCGCCGATTTCGGCTCTGCTACTGGCGATTCCGCCGTTTTGGTTGAGCCGGGCGAACGTGTGCCGGGGTTCGCTGATTCCGCGTCGGGCGCGGGTTCGACTACTGAGATTTCCTCCGATTCCATCGTGCTGAAGGATTTCCCGCTAGTGTTCATTCGTGGACCGTTTGTGGCCGAGGTCGGGTCGGCCGCGACCGTTGAGACCTCGGTGAGCGGCAATGTGGTCGGTCTGCGCCAAGGCAAGATTCTCGCCACGGCGTTCCATCCCGAACTCACCGACGACACCCGCATTCACGAGCTCTTCCTGAGTCTCTAGATTCCGGCTCGTCGCGCACGTCTTGCGATTTTCGCCCGTTTCGTTCGTCCGTGAGCGAAAGGGGGATTCGTTCCGTATGGTTTCCTACCCTTTTTCGCTCATGTCTTGCGATTTTCATGCGTTTCGGCCGTTCGTGAGCGAAAAGGGGTGTGGCGCGCCGGTCCTTTCGTTTGCGTTTCCTTGATTTTCCAACGATTTCGATTTTGCGTTTGACGTGATTTTGCGCACGTCCTGCGATTTTCGCACGTTCCGTCTGTTCGTGAGCGAATGGGGGTATCGTCCCGTACGGCCTTACGCCCTCTTTTGCTCACGTCTTGCGTTCCGGGCCCATTCCGCCCGTTCATAAACGGAACGTCCAAGCGAAATACACAAGCAGAAATGCGGGGAATCGCACAGAAATCCTATCCCCGCTTGTCCACTGATTTATACACACTCCATGCCGCAGCGTGCCGTGCCGGCACAAAGCATCTACCATAATCGCAAGTTATCCCCGCCTGACACGCCGAAGACACGCCGAACATGTGTATTTTCTGCGTTCTCCGACCACAACCCCGGTGCAGCTGGACATCGAATCGGCGGAAGCAATACCTTCGGACCATGAATGGTATCAACGATGTGAATGGTCCGAACGGCCAGCAGCACTATAAGCCGTTGGAGGCGCAGTCGATCGCGCAACGGCAGCAGGAGGTGTGGAACGTATGCCGCGCGTTGAAAGATCGTAACGAGTTGTATGGCGTGCTGACGCGGAACTCCGCGATCGCAATGTGGGGTGTGCCAGATCCGTCGATGGATTCGGCGCGGACGGCAGATGGTGTTCCCGTGGTTCATGTCGTGGTACAGACCGCGCGAAACCGCCGAAAAGGTATTCCGGGAGTGGTCGCGCATGTATGGAAAGGGCTGTTCGAAGAACATATCTGTCATACGCAAGACGGCATCGACGTGCTTGCTCCAGAGCCGACATGGGCTTCAATGGCGGAAACGTTGAGCGTTGATATGCTGGTCGAATTGGCTGAATCGCAGATGCGTCATGGACGGACGACGAAGGAAAAACTTGCCGTTTTCCTCGAGGGAAATTCCTTTCGTGGCCGTCGCAAGTGCCAATTGGCATTGTTGCTGGTGGAATCGGGCAGTGATTCGCCCAAAGAGACCGAATTGCGATTGTGCTTACTGTCGTATGGTCTGTCTGGTTTCGCTGTTGGATACGTGGTTTCGGGAATTTCGTTTGAGAATGGGGCTGCGGTCACGCTCGATCTCGCTGATCCGGAATTGAAGATCGGCATTGAATATGATGGCGACCACCACCGTACGGATAAGATGCAGTGGCGTCGCGATGTTTGGAAGCGCCGTCAACTGGAAAGTATGGGATGGACGATTGTCGCGGTCACCCAAATGGATTTGTCGGATGAACCGCATCGTGCCGCGCTCGCCATGAACGTCGCCATGATTCGTGCGCGTAAATCGGGTCATCCGGTTGCGTTGCATACGCCGGTTTCCTGGTAGAAATGCTCTCTTCGCGGCTTGAAAGGCTGATTATGTCGAGGCTGCCGCATTGGTGATTTGGCGCATCCTATGCTGGCTCGTGATCCTGTGTGGCGGGGTGCTGTTTCCTCTGCATTTGATGAGGGTATTGCTGGTTCTGTTTTTATGAGATTCGTGGCTTTTCGCTCACGTCCTGCGATTTCGTCCCGTTTCGTCGTTCCGTGAGCGGATGGGGGTGTTCTCCCGTCCTGCACCACCCTCTTTCGCTCACGTCTTGCGGAAAATTTGACTTTCGTCCGGATGTGTGCGAAAAGCGATATCGAATGAGGGCGATTCTGCCAGTCGGGCGCCAGTCGATCGCAAATGAGCGTAACTAATCGCGAGCGAATGCCAGCCGGTCGCAGTCGATCGCAAATACATGCGTATGTCTGGATTTGACAGAATCGCAAAAGTATCTAAGATTAAAAATATCAAATGGTACACGGTTGTACCAAATACGTTCGGAAAGGCAATGACGTGCAGATTCATACCGGCAAACCCGCCGTACCCACCGCAACCGCTACACTCACCGCAACCCCCAACCGCCAGCCTTTTGCGTGGCCGAAACTGCTGACGGAAAACGGCCGTGGAATCGCATTCGGCGGCGACTACAATCCCGACCAATGGTCTGAAGAAACGTGGGACGACGACGTGCGCCTCATGAAGAAAGCCGGCGTCAACACGGTTGCCCTCGCCATCTTCAGCTGGGACCGCATCCAACCGCAGGAAAATCGCTGGGACTTCGGCTGGCTCGATCGCATCATCGACAAGCTCGGCAAAGCCGGCATTGCAACAGACCTCGCCTCCGCCACGGCCACCGCGCCGCTGTGGCTGTACGAAAAGCATCCCGAAGTGCTGCCGTGCGACAAATTCGGCCACCCCGTCAACGCCGGCTCGCGCCAATCGTGGAGCCCGACCAGCCCGGTATTCAAGGAATACGCGCTCACCCTGTGCCGCAAGCTCGCCGAACGCTACGGCGCCAACCCGTACGTGACCGCCTGGCACATGGGCAACGAGTACGGGTGGAACAATCGCAATGACTACTCCGACAACGCGCTCAACGCCTTCCGCCTGTGGTGCGAACGCAAGTACGGCACCATCGGCGCGCTCAACCAGGCGTGGGGCACCACTTTCTGGGGTCAGGAAATGAACAGCTTCGACGAGGTGCTCATTCCGCGGTTCATGGGTGCCGATTCCATGGTCAACCCCGGTCAAAAGCTTGATTTCGAGCGCTTCGGCAACGACATGCTCCTCGATTTCTACAAGGCCGAACGTGACGCGATCGCCGAAATCTGCCCGGACAAGCCGTTCACCACGAACTTCATGGTCTCCAACGGACCAGTGCTGCATGGACTATGCCGACTGGGCCAACGAAGTGAACTTCGTCTCGAACGACCACTACTTCCACGAAGGGGGTGAGATGCACCTTGACGAACTGGCATGTTCCGACGCGCTGATGGACTCGTTCGCACTCGGCAAGCCCTGGTATGTCATGGAACACTCCACTTCCGCCGTGCAGTGGAAGCCGCTTAACATGCGCAAGCGCAGGGGGGAGACGGTGCGCGATTCCCTTGCACACGTTGCCATGGGCGCCGACGCCATCAACTTCTTCCAGTGGCGCGCGTCCGCATTTGGCGCCGAATCCTTCCACTCCGCCATGGTTCCGCACGCGGGAGAAGACACGAAGCTATTCCGTCAAGTGTGCGAGCTGGGCGAAACGTTGCGAACATTGGCCGATGCGGGTGTGCAGGGTAGTGAGCTGGAACGCTCCGACACGGCGATCCTGTTCAGCGCCGAATCAGAATGGGCCACCCGTTCCGAAACGTTGCCGAGTATGAAACTCAACCATTGGCGCGACGTGCGCGACTGGTATCGCGCGTTCCTGAACGCGGGTTCGCGCGCCGACATTGTGCCGCTGAAATACGATTGGAGCGATTACAAGACCGTTGTGCTGCCGACCGTGCTGATCCTGAGCGCCGCCGACACCCAGCGGTTGGCCGATTTCGCGGCCGCCGGCGGCAGGGTGGTGGTCGGTTACGCGACCGGCCTGATCGACGAGAATTTCCATACGTGGCTCGGTGGCTACCCGGGTGCCGGCGACGGTTTGCTGCGCGACATGCTGGGCATCCGCGGCGAGGAATTCAACATCCTCGGCAGTGGCGTGGAAGGCGAGCCGGAGGCGATTCGGCTGGGTGCCGGCGGTGAGGTTGCGCCGGAAGATGCAGCCGCGCTGAACGGCGCCACGACCCGCCTGTGGCAGAACGACGTGACCGTTACCGGCGATCGCACGCAAGTCCTCGCCATGTACGCAGGCGAGGAGGCCGACGAATGGGAGCTCGACGGCATGGCCGCGGTCACCCGCGATCCGTACGGCGCGGGCGAAGCGTATTTCGTCGGTTGTGACCTGGACGTGGCCGATTTGACGAAGCTGATTCGGACATATCTTGCGGCACCGGCACAATCGCAGCAATCGCAAGCCAATACCGACGTTCTGCACACCGTGCGCAAGTCTGCCGACGCCGCGTTCGATTTCTATCTGCCGCGTGGCAAGAAGGAAGTCGAATTGCAGGGCGTCGAGGGCGAGCCGGTCGTCCTGTTCCAGACGGAACGGGGTGAGGGAAACGGCTCGTATACCGTGCGCCGCAACGGGGTTCTCGTGGTGAGGCGCTAGAATCGCCCCTGTAGCAGGGATACTGGGCAGTATTTCGAAGCGTATCGGGGGAACCATGAGCGAAGCGAGACCTTTCGCGTCTCAAACCGGCAAATCGCCATCAGAAAAGAAGCGCGTCACTTTGCGTGACGTGGCCGAAGAGGCCGGAGTGTCCCTCAAAACCGCGTCGAACGTCATCAACCACACCGGCCGTATGACCGACGCCACACGCGAAAAAGTGCAGAAAGTCGTGGATCGGCTCGGCTACCGCGTCAACGTGTCCGCGCGCAACCTCAACCGTGGCCGGACCGGCTTCATCACACTCGCCGTGCCATGCCTGACTGCCCCTTATCTTGCGGAGCTCGCCAACCGGGTGATCGACGCGGCGCGCATCTACGGCTACTCCGTGTACGTCACCACGTACGCCGAGGGCACGTCGCGCGGCGCCGCCTCGCTCCTGCGCAACTTCAACGCCACCGTTTCCGACGGCATGATCCTGTCGCTGTCCGAAATGGAGGACCTTACCCCTGAAGACCTGTCTGTGGATTTTCCGCTGGTTTGCGTGGGCGCGCGATTCACGCATCACAAGGCGGACCACGTCACACCGGACGACGTGCAAAGCGCGCGTCTCGCCACGGAATATCTGCTTGACCGTGGCGTCAGCAGGCCGGCGGTGGTCGGCTCGCGCACTGATTTCGCGCAGCTTTCGACTTTGCGTGATGTTACGGAAGGCAACGCGCAGCTTCGTATGCGCGGCGTGTTCGAAGCGTGCTGTGACCGCAATATCGCGCTTGCCACTGAGCTGATGCCCAACGTCGGCCACGATTGGTCGATCGGCTCTGGCGCGCGCAATATGCAGCGCATCATCGATTCCGGCGTGCCGTTCGACGGAGTGATCGCATTGAACGACCAGCTTGCGATGGGCGCGCTGTCGACGCTGGCCGCCAACGGCATTTCCGTGCCCGACCAAGTGCAGGTGATCGGCTTCGACAACAACGAGGAATCCGCGTATTTCCAGCCGCCGCTGACCACCATGGATTCCTGCCTCGACTGGATAGCGCCGACCGCGGTCAGTCGCATCATCGACCGCATCAGCGGCAGCCGCGTGCTTCAGCCGGAACTGATCACCACGCAGACCCGCGTGATCGCCCGCGCCACCACGTGCGCGTAGACGCGTAAGCATGTAAGCGTGCAAACGTTGCTATATATGGGCGATTGAGGTGCGTTCCGCCTGCGCTCCATGTTTCGTTAGCGTACCCTGTTACGTCGGCGAACAGACCGTACTTGCGATCGTCCCTTACTTTTCCGGCACGGCCTGCGCCGGGCAGCCATGCAGCACGGACAGCATCGCCCGCTTTTCCTTGGTGGTGACGCTCAGCCCATACTTGGCTTTCACGCCGATCTGACGGGCCACGTAATCGCAACGGTATGCGCCGTTCGTCGGCAGCCAGTACGCGGCCGACGCGGAACCCTTCTCCTGATTGGCAGGCCCGTCCACCGCCAGCAGGTTGTACATGTCGTTGCCGAACCGGTACCGCTTCGTACGGTCCCACTGGTTCGCACCCGACTGCCACGCGTTCTCCAACGCCACCACATGGTCGATCTGCACCGCTGACGACGTTTTCACTCCGCGCGTGAACCGGATCGTCGTACCGGTGTACGGGTCGGACAGCACACCCGACTTCACCTTGCAGCCGGCGCCGGACCCGGAACCAGAATCAGAGCTAAAACCAGAACCCGCTATATACCGCACATCCATCAAATCGCGCGCCAACACGTCCTCGCGCACATCGCAACCGTTGCCATCGTCATCGGTCTGCCGGAAACCGAATGAATCGCGGTCGTACCCGGCCCGGCTGGGCTGGTCGTCGATTGTCAACGATTGCAATGTTTCCGCCGCGCTGCCAGTCGCCACATACTCGCCCGTCATCTCGCCGACGGTCGGGTTGACCTTCGGCATGAGCAGACCGATCGAAATGCCGGCGACCACCGCCACGACCAGCAGAATCGCAATACGTTCCGCTAGCCCGTTGGCATTGAAACGCTGCCTGCGGAAACGCGAGTCACGCATACGTAAACGTCATCGGATCATGTCCCGCACGCGTCGGCCCATCCAACGCGTCGATGGCCGCATGCTCGTCCGGGTCAAGCACGAAACCGAACAGGTCGAGATTCTGCCGCTGCCTGTCCGCATGCACCGACTTGGGGATGATGATCGTGCCGTTTTCGATGTGCCACCGCAGAATCACCTGCGCTTCGGTGACGCCATGCGCCCGCGCGATGCGTTCGATCACACCATCGCCGGCATTGAGATCCGCGCCACGCGCCATCGGCGAATACGCCTCGACCGCGATATTGTGCGCCTTGCAATACGCCACCACCTCGCGCTGCTGCCACGTGGGATGCAGTTCGATCTGGTTGACGGCCGGATATTCGCCCGTTTCCTTATGCAGCCGCTCAAGATGCTCCGGCAGGAAATTGCACACGCCAAGCGTACGCACGCGACCCTCCGCGCGGAACTCGTCGAACGCCTTCCACGTTTCGCCGGAACGCCAATTGAACGGGGTGGGCCAATGCAGCATATACATGTCCACATAATCGAGCTGCAGCAGGTCAAGCTGACGGTCGAACGCCTTGCGTGCGGAATCGTACCCCTGTTCCGAATCGCGCAGCTTCGTCGTCACCCACAGATTTTTGCGATTTTCGCCTTGCGTGAACCCCGCGTTTTTCAGCGCGCGCCCCACGCCCGCCTCGTTGTTGTACCCCGCGGCACCGTCGATATGACGGTAGCCGGCTTCCAGCGCACTCTCCACTACGGGGGTAACGCCCTCATCGTCGATGCGCAGCACGCCCAAGCCGATTTGCGGAATCAGATTGCCGTCGGAAAGCGTGATCATCGGAGTGTGGAAAGTAGCCATGGAACAACCCCTTGAGTCGAAATGCAATGTTCTTCGCACCAGTGTAGCGGCTGTTGCGCTCGTAGGTTGTCCGGCCTGTGTCCGCGACCCGCCTGAACCTGTGCGTGGCAGCCCGCCTGAACCTGTGTCCGCAACATCGGCAACCTGCATCGGCAGTCTGCGTCAACAACCTGCACCAACAACCCGCACTGGAGCCCTGCGCTTACCCCGCACCAGACGCATATCCAACGATTATTCAACCTCCCGTAACAGACGTAACAATTCCGTGCGGGCGGACGCGCTATAACGTTGCCCGGATATGAAGAACGATTTGGATATGAAGTCGGATACAGAGAACGAAGAAGACGGCACTATGAGTACGGAGAGCGCGGACGTGCGGCCCGCGGAGAGCACGGACGCACGGCCTGCAGGAGCCCAGCAACCCACGCACCACCACTCCCAACCGTCCCACCACCACGGCCACGCGCTCGCCGGCATCCTCGGCCCCGCGTTCGTGGCGGCGGTCGCATACGTGGATCCGGGCAACGTGGCGGCGAACATCACGTCGGGCGCGCGCTACGGCTACCTGCTGGTGTGGGTGCTGGTACTGGCCAACTGCATGAGCGTGCTTATCCAATACCAGTCCGCGAAACTCGGCATCGTCACGGGCAAAAGCCTGCCGGAAATCCTGGGCGAGCGCCTCGGCGACGCGGGCCGTTTCATGTTTTTTCATGCAGGCTGAGGTAATCGCCATCGCCACCGATCTGGCGGAAGTGATCGGCGGTGCGATCTCGCTGAAACTGCTGTTCGGTCTGCCGCTGTTCGTCGGCGGCTGCATCATCGGCGCGGTGTCGACGGTGCTGCTGATTTTCGAAAAAGGCGTCACGCATCGCATTTTCGAAAAACTGATCATCGGCCTGCTGCTGGTGATCACGTTCGGTTTCATCGCCGGTCTGTTCATCGCCCCGCCAAATCCGAAAGAAGTCGTCGCCGGCTTGATTCCACGCTTCAAAGGCACTGATACCGTGCTTATGGCCACGTCCATGCTGGGCGCCACGGTCATGCCGCACGCCATCTACCTGCATTCCACGCTCGTCAACGACCATTACGCCCCGGCGAAGCGAAGCCGAGCGTGAAGAAGCTGCTTCACGGCAGCAAAATCGACGTTGCCTGGGCGCTGATACTTGCCGGCTCGGTGAACCTCGCGCTGCTCATCCTCGCCGCGAACTCGCTGTACGGCATGACCGGCACCGACACCATCGAAGGCGCGCAGCGGGCCATCCAGCATGTGCTCGGCCCGGTGATCGGCACGATTTTCTCGATTGGTCTGCTTGCGTCGAGCCTGAGCTCCACGTCGGTCGGCACTTACGCCGGCAGCGAAATCATGCACGGCCTGCTACGCATCAAAGCGCCGATGTGGGCGTGCCGAGTGGTGACGCTGGTACCCGCGCTGGTGGTGCTATGGTTCGCCAACAATCCGACGGAAGCGTTGATCGTCGGCCAGGTCGTGCTGTCGGTCGGCATTCCATTTGCGATTATTCCGCTGATGCGCTACACGCACGACCGCACGCTGATGGGGGAGTATGTGGACGGTCCGGTCAAGCACATCGTCAATATCGCGGTCGCCGCGCTGATCGTCGCTCTGAACGTGGTGCTGATTGTGCTGACAATGCTCGGCAAAGCCTGATTTTCCGTGATTTTTACGTCGATCTCCGGCGGATTTGCGGTGCTTTTTTCGTAGTTTCTCAGCTGATTTTCTAGGGTTTTTCCCGCAGATTTCCTGCGGATTTTTCCACGAAACCTACGCTGCCTGCACTTTCCCGCTGTCATAATCGACCACGGTGTACATGCCCTTCCCCTCACGCTTGGACTGGTACAACGCATGGTCGGCGAATCCCAAGCAGAGGCTCAGATCGACGTTCTTGCCGGACAGCACGCGGCATGCGCCGATACTGCAATGCACGTCCTGCCCGTATTGCGCGGACGCCTGCGCCAACTGGCGGCGGAACAGGTCCAGCGTGCTTTCGATCACGCGCTCGTTCGCGGTGTTCTTTATCAGCGCCACATACTCATCGCCACCGAAACGGACGATGATGTCATCATGCCGGTACAGCCGCTTCAACGTCTGCGCCACTTCACGAATCCAGAAATCGCCCACTTTATGGCCGTACGTATCGTTGATCTGCTTGAAATCGTCGATGTCAACGAAAATCAGAACAGCCTGGTCGTCTTCCTGCATGTGCGCGAAATAATTCTCAATCTGTTCGCGGCCGGCGCTTTTGCTCCACAAATCGGTCAGACCGTCATGCTGCGCTTCGTAGCTGACCTTCTGATAAGCATCGTCCTGCGAGCGGATCTTCTTGTTCATTTCGATGGTGTCGACCACGAACGTGAACTGGATTGAAATCGTGATCGCGATGGCCTGCAACGCCAGTCCGTAATGGAGAATCTGAACGATGGTTGTCACAATCGGCAGCACGAAGAACGACAGCGACGTGACGAACAGCGGTCGGCTGAGGTTTTTGCGGTTTTCGATGATCAGCATCACAATCAGCGCGAGCTCTACCAGACCCAGTATCTGCGGGATAGCGAACAGTGGTCCGCGGCGGTAGTAGTTCTGGCTGTCGATGTAGTAGACCATATGGTTGAACTGCGCGGCAATCGTCAGTACGATGCCGAGCGCGGACGCTGCGTAGATGACGTCAAGCTTCTTCGAACGCGGCTTTTTCGGCTTGGATCGGGCATTGGCCGAACGTTGGTTCTTACGATTACGCTTGGCTCCGCCGCTCATTCTGGCCCTCCACTCGTGCGGGCTGACGTTTTCAAGCATGTCGTCGCCGCTGACGGTTTGCCAGATATAGTTGGCGAACAGTGCGATGAAGATGAAATTGATCAGGTATTCACCAAGATTGCCGATGCGCGTCATGTAGAAGTCAAGCTTGTCGCAGCCGCCGTTGTGATACCAGGCGGACACGTCGGCCAGCAGCATCAGCGCACATAGAAGCTGCATGGAAACTTTCGTATAGGTACGCCGCGTCCTACGTATCGCGCCCACGTAGACGCCACCTGCGCAAACGATGCAGATGAGAACGCCCCATAGTTCCATCGCTATGTTGAATAACGTGACTACGGTCATACTTCCTAACCCCCTGCGCGGCGTATTCCTTCCCTGTATCGTGCCGTTACTGCCAACGCATATGTATACCACCCCGAGATGAACAAATACGAAGTTTTGCCAATTTTTCTCGGTTGAATTGGAATTGAACGTGTTCGAATAGTTTCATCTCGCGTTCGACCACCCGCAGTACTAGACTTTTTGAGTCTGTTTTTGCAGGAGTTGCGCAATACGCTGCGAGTATGCGCGGATGAGTGATGGAGGGCGGTCGGTTTGCCGTCGAAACCGGAGAAGAGGTCGGAAGTGAAGCCGGAAAAGAAAATAAACGCGAAACAGGGCCGCACCCACGGCCTGTCCCAGCCACTTACCGGCGAGGAATCGTATAAAAACGACCATTTGACGCATGCCGCGTTCGTATCGATCGCCATTCTCACCTTTATCACGTTCGTCGGCAACTTCACGCAGCTGCAGTTGAGCGCCGCACTGCCCACCATCGTGTCCGATTTCGGCATTTCCGTCACGACCGGCCAATGGCTGACGTCGATTTTCCAGCTCGTCATGGGCGTTATGGTGCCGCTCACCGCCTACCTGACCCGCCGATTCTCCACCCGCCAGATCGTGATTGCATCGATGGCGGTGTTCACGCTCGGCTCGGTGTTCGCCTGGCTCGGCTCATCGTTCGTACTGGTTTTGATCGGCCGTCTGCTGGAAGCCGTCGGCACCGGCGTGATGTGGCCGGTCCTGCAGATCACGGTATTCTCCATTTATCCTCTGTCCCGCCGCGGTATGGCGATGGGCACCGTCGGTATGGCCATGAGCGTCGCGCCCGCGATCGGCCCCACGTTGGGTGGTGTGCAGACCGATTTGAACGGTTGGCGATCGATTTTCCTCACGCTGACGGTTATCGGCGTTATTTCGCTGCTTCTTGCGATTTTCGGCTTGCGTAATTTCGGCACGCGCGACGCGTCCGCGAAAGCCGACTTCTTCTCCGTCGGCCTGTCGATTTTCGGCTTCGGCGGACTCATGTTCGGCTTCACGAACATCGAATCGTATCCGTTCACGCATCCGATGGTGTGGCTCGCCATGCTCATCGGCCTGGTCGGCATCGTCTGGTTCGTGCTGCGGCAGATCCACGGCGCTCGCCGACAGGCTGCCGACCCGTCCAAGCAGCCTCCGCTGCTCAACCTGAGCGTGCTGAAAAACAAGAGCTTCACCGTCGGCACCGTCACCGCCGCGCTGTCGTTCTTCGCCTTCAGCTCGATTATGGTGATCATGCCGCTGTACATTCAGGATTGCCGTGGCTATTCCGCCACGATCAGCGGCCTGGTGATGCTGCCCGGCGCGTTCGGCCAGTGCATCGCGCAGTTCTTCGGAGGCAAGGCGCTCGACCGTTTCGGCGCGCGTCCGGTGGCGCTGATCGGCTCGATCACCCTGCTGTTCGGCACCATCATGATGAGCCTGATTTCCATGACCTCATGGATTTGGTGGGTGTCCATCTGGCAGTTCGTGCGCCAGATCGGCATGGGATTCGTGCTCATGCCGATCACCACGTGGTCGCTTAACTGCCTGGAGCCCGAGGAGGTGAGCGCCGGCTCGGCCGTTACGAACACGGTCCGTCAGATCGCCGGTGCCATCGGCGCACCCGTGCTGGTGATTCTGATGGAAACGTTTACCGCCCTGCGCTGGGCCGCAATCGGCGGCACGAAGAACATGTACGCCGCGGCCAACGTGTTCGGCATCCAATGGGCGTTGCGCGTGAGCGCCACCATCTGCTTCATCATGGTGGTCATGGTCTTCTTCGGCGTCCGCGGCAACGGCGCCGGCTCCACCCGCGACACCGTCCAGCGCGCACTCAATCGCGTCCACCCCCACGCCGCCTAGCCTTACCTGCCCGCCCCTACCCGTGTTTTCGCCGTCCCGTAGGCATGTCCTGAGCGTGGTTTGCTCAAGTCCGCCATTCCCCGCAGCAGGAAATGAGAGAGAAATGTCCGCATAGTGGCATGTGGTACGGGTGCACGTAAAAGCACTGTGAACCTCGCGGAAAGGAGGTGGCACACCCGTGCCGTGTTGCGTATGGTGAACGGGAGCGTAATGAAAGGCAACCATGCGGCAAACCGGCGAAAGCGAGCGTGAGAGCGGCGGCAATAACGATGCCGAACGCGAACGCACGAACGAAAGCAAAATCGAGGATCTGGGCGCGCAGCTCGACAAAGCATGCGCCAGTCGTCCCCTCGACCGTGCTCAACATGGCATGACCCGCCGTACCGCAGCAACACACCTTCTGACCGCGGTGCTCTGGCTGGCCACCGCCGTCATCCTGCTGGCCATGCTGCTGCGCATGCTGCCCAACAACCTCGACGGCAAACGGTACGTGCCGCTTATCGTCGCGCTGATGCCGTGGCTGGGCATGCTGTCTTTGATTATTGCGATCACCGCGATAGCCGTCCGTGCAATAGGCGGACGCGTCCTACTCGCCACCGTCAGCGTGGTGTGCGTGGTCGTGCAAATCGGCTGGCATTGGGGTTATATCAGGCCGCAGCAAACGATTTCCGACGCGGCCAGCACCGCAGTCACGCAAGTCTCGTCCAACGGCTTGCCCAACACGTCCGACCGGTACGCCCTCATCATGACCTTCAACACCAAGGAAGGGCATGCCGACGCCAATCGGATCGTCGAAATCGTCAAAAACGAGCATGTGGAAGTGCTCGCGCTGCAGGAAGTGTCATGGGACCTGCTCAACCGGCTCAACGGCGCCGGAATCGCCAATTATCTGCCGTATTCCGTGGCCGCGCAGCAAACGTGGCATGACAACGGCGGTGTGAACGTGCTGTACAGCGCCGCGCCGATGGAAAACGCCAAACAGAACCTCATTCCCGTGGAATCAAGCAGCGTTTCCGCCGCGACGATCGATTTCGGCGGCAGCAAGGTGCGCTTCGGCTCCGTCCACCCGTTCTCGCCGCGCCCCCGCAACCAAGGTCTGTGGAACCGTAGTCTCGACTCGCTCGCCCAACTGCAGCATTACGACAATCTGTACGTGCTGATGGGCGATTTCAACTCCACATGGGACCACGCCAGCTTCCGATACCTGCTCGGCAGCCGCTTCCTGGATTCCGGCCAGCAGGCGGGCGAAGGCCTGCACATGACGTACCCGGCCATGATGCCGATCGCCGAAATCGACCATATCGTGCACGACAAGGGCGTGAACGTGGGCGATCTGGAAACCAAGTACATCGCCGGCTCCGACCACCGCGCTCTCCTCGCCACGCTCGAAGTCGCCTGACCCGCACCTAATCTGCGCTTGAACATATCTGCGCATAGCAAACATATCCGCACGTATCCCCACATATGCCCCTCAACGTACCAATAGCCGCAAACACGCCTGCTGCTATATCGACATTTTTGACATTATGTAGGTATAGGAATAGTCTATATTCACCCCGAACCTGCATATTCTGCACAAATGACGGTTATAAGGATGATGGTTATGGAGTACAAAAGCATACGGCAGACATTGGCAATGTCATCATCCACGGCCAAGCCGAAGGATGCGGCTGAGGAGGAATACCAAAAAAGACTCAACGGCTATTCAACATACCGGTCAGGTATTGAATTCGAAGGTCATGAGATGTTCGCCGTGGCGTTCAGGGAACTGTTGAACGTCATGGATTCGGTCCGTGGCATGGAAGTGCAGGTCGAATCGCTGTGGGCCGCATTGCCGCCGATTGCCCGCAGGGCGTATCTGATGGAACTCATCGGCGCGGAAATGCAGAGCACGAACTCCATAGAAGCCGTGCACACCACGCGCAAGGAAATCTCAGACGCGTTGGATGCGGCGGTCGCGGACGGGCCGCACAAGCGGTTGAGTGAGCTTGCCAAACTCTTTCTCGGACTCTCCGGCGAAAATTCCGCAACGTTGGAACTACCGAAAACGTTGCATGACATACGTAATATTTACGATCAGGTGATGGCTGGGGAACTACGGGAGGAAGACAAGCCTGACGGAATGGTATTCAGAGCCAAGCAAGTCTCTGTGTGTGACGGCTTTGACCGGGAGATTCATCAAGGCGCATGGCCGGAATCGGAAATCCAAGTGCAATTGACCAAATGGCTGGCGTTGCTTTCGGATGAGGCGATTCCTCCGCTGCTGCGGGCTGTGATGTGCCATTACGCCTTCGAATGCATTCACCCGTTCTATGACGGCAATGGCAGGACGGGCCGGTTCCTGCTTGCTCTGCAGCTGAGCAAGCACCTGTCCATACCGACGGCGATCAGCCTGAGTCCGGTTATCGCCGACGCAAAAGGCCGGTATTACAAGGCGTTTGATGATGCGCAGCATCCGCTGAACTGTTCTGACGTCTCGCTGTTCTCATATCGGATGATCCGTTTTATCGCCACCGCCCAGAAGAACATCATCTCTGTGCTCGGCGAGAAGAAAACCCTGCTTGACACCGCGCGGAAGAGGCTTGAACATTATGCGCGAACGCAGGGCATTACGGAACTGCAGCGGAACATGCTGTACTTCCTGCTGCAGGAGGAGCTTTTCGACGATGCTCCGAAACCCATATCGCGCCGCCTAATGCGCGAATGGCTTGGCGTGGGGGAGCGGAAGACCAACACCGCGCTCGCGGAACTGGTGAACAGGAACCTGCTCGAGTTCCACGGCTCCCGCCCGATCCGCTATTCGCTGACCGCCACCGCCCGCGCCGAATTTCTGCAATGATTCTGCGCGTATTGGACGATTTGCCGCATGCGGGGAACGCCTCGCGCTAAAATTTCCGTTTGGCGGGTTGCGGAAGCCATGGTGGATTTCGCAAAACCGCAACACGAAACGTTGGAAGAACGGTTAAGGGGTTTAGGCATGCACATCATGTTCGTCTGCACGGGCAACATTTGCCGTTCCCCTATGGGCGAGCTTCTGATGACCCACTATCTGAACGGCACCACCGTGCAGGTGTCAAGCGCCGGCACGCGTGGTTTGCCGATGCATCCGATCGATCCGTCGAGCGGCCGCCTTATGCAAAGCGTCGGCATTGAGTCGAGCGGCTTCCGTTCCCGACGACTGACCCGACAGATGGCCGACGAAGCCGACCTGATCCTCTGCTTCGAAAAGCAGCAGCGCAAGGAAATCGTCACGTTGGCGCCAGCCGCCGTACGATACACGTTCCTGCTTGACGATTTCGCGAATATGTGCGATTACTGCGCTCGCAACAATATGATTGCCGGACTGACCATCCAGGAACGTCTTCAGTCGGTAATCAAGAAGTCCTCGATGATTCGTCCGATGATTCCCCAGCCGAAGGACATCGCCGACCCGCATGGCCGCGAATTCAGCATGTTCTGCGTCGCCGCCGAACAGACGAACGGTGCGATCCGTAAAATCCTGAAAAGCATGCGCAAGCACCGTACGGTAACCCCCGCCCCCACTCCGCTCCCAAATCGTTGCCTGATAATTCTTTTAGGTCCATGGATTGATTCACCATAGCTTGGCCCTACTCTATTTTTTTGAGTCCGAGCGTGTTTGTGATATTCACCCATTTTTTATTATTGATATTTTGATTTGATTGGCATGTTGCATGCCATAAGAGGTAAAGAAGCCCTTTTTGAGCATCTCTTGAAAGATTAATTTCAGGATTGTTGGGGGTGGGCTGTCGGTGGCGTGGGATGGGGCGAGGGTGCTTTGCGTCGCAAGGTGGTATTGGTTGGAAAATTTTCTGAAACGTTTGCATATGTGAATTTGCAACGATAGTGGGTGCTACGGGGTGCTGGTATGAGTGTATCTGTTGCTGACAGCGTTTGCAATAGAGCAGAAAACAATTGCGTTTTAACCGCCATTTTTCAATAAAAATCACTCATTTTTCAAAGGAAAAATGTGGTATTTTTGACGCAACGTCTGCTAGTGGCAAACGTTGTCAAAGTTAGATGCAAGGAAGCAGGGAGGGTAAGGTGCGACTCAGCACTCATACGTTCGCGGGTATGGCGAACGCACTCACCAGAAAAGAGCCTCCGCACGACGATCAACCGGAGTTGATGACCCGTGCAGAGCGTAGGCGCGCGGCCCGCAAGGCTCGTGCGGCCAAAACCTGGAAGAAAGTAGCGGCGGGAACGGTGGCGGTCGCCACGCTGTTCGGCGGTATGGGTGTGGCATCCACCGCACTTGCCGCCGATCGTGACAGCTACCAGGACACCATCGGAAATTCTTCTTTCGAAGCGGCCCGTAACCAGTACGGTCTGACCAAGCACATGAAGAACGGCGCCATCCTGCACGCATGGATGTGGTCGTTCAAGACCATCACGCAGCACATGCCTGAGATCGCCGCGGCGGGCTACACTTCCGTGCAGACCGAGCCTATGAGCAAGATCAAGGAAGTCGCCGCCAACGGCAAGAAGTTCACCGAGAACTGGTACTACGTGTACCAGCCGGCGAACACCTCCATCGGCAACTTCGTGGTCGGCACCGAGGCTGACCTGAAGGAAATGACCGCCACCGCCCATAAGTATGGTGTGCGTGTGATCGTGGATGTGGTCGCCAACCACTTCACCTCCGATTGGAACGCCATCGACCCCGATTGGCAGAACAAGGAGTACTTCCACAAGCGTACCGGCTGCGACGGCCCCAACGGTGAAATCAACGATTATTCCAACCGTTACAAGGTGACGCAGTGCCACCTGCTTGGCCTGTGGGATCTGAATACGCAGAACCAGGCTGTTGCCGATCGTATGCAGAAGTTCCTGAAGACCGCTGTGGCGGACGGTGTTGACGGCTTCCGCTACGATGCGGCAAAGCACGTCGAGCTGCCGACCGAAGTCTTCGACAATAAGCAGTCGAACTACTGGAACACCATTCTGAAGAACGGCTCCCAGTTCCAGTACGGCGAGGTGCTGCAGGGCGATTCCGGCCTTGACTACAAGGCATACGCCAACATGTTCCGCGACAATTCCTCCGATGGCGGCGGCAACACCGCTTCCAACTACGGCAAGACCATTCGCGCCGCTGTCGGCTCGAACAACCTTGACGTCAAGATGGTGAAGAACATCGATACCGGCGGCGCAAGCGAAGACCAGCTGGTCACCTGGGTTGAGTCCCACGATAACTACGCCAACGGCGACAAGGAATCCACCGGCCTCACCGACTATCAGATCATGATGGGCTGGGCGGTCGTTGGTTCCCGTAGGGCCGGCGCTCCGCTGTACTTCAACCGTCCGAAGGGCTCTGGCGGCACCAACCCGCAGTTCGCCGAGCAGTCCCAGCTGGGTGACGCCGGTGACGACATGTGGAAGAACAAGTCCGTCGCGGCAGTCAACCACTTCCGTAACGCCATGGATGGCAAGGGCGAGAACCTGCAGAACTGCGGCGACAAGTCCTGCCTGATGATTGAGCGCTCCACGTCTGATGGCATTCAGAACGATGGTGTGGTCATTGCCAACATGGGTGGCGACAAGAGCCTTTCCGGCATGGAAACCACACTTGACGATGGCACCTACCCGGATGAGGTCAATGGCGGCCAGCTTGTGGTCTCCAACCATAAGATCGTTTCCGGTACCGCCAAGGGCGGCGCGGTCAGCGTCTTCTACGTGAAGGGCGAATCCGATCCGAACGTGTCCGTGGAAGCGGCTTCCAAGGAATTCTCCTCCGACAATGTCAAGGTCACGTTGCGCGCGCAGGATGCCGACAATCTGAAGTACACCACCACCGAGGGCGAGAGCGGCTCCTTCACTGACGGAAAGGTCATTTCCATTGGTAAAACTCTTTCCATCGGCGAGACCGCTACCGTCAAGGTGACCGGCACCGCCGCCAAGGATGGCAAGAAGGTCAAGAAGGGTCAGGCGCTGAGCGCTTCCGTGACCGTGAAGAAGGTGGAGGTCCCGAAGCAGAACCTTGCCGCGCAGTACAGTACCAACAAGGTGGGCATGGGCGTCAAGAAGACCATCAACTTCAACGCCGGGAAGGACGCGAGCATCGCTGACTGGGACAGCTCCATGCTGATCGCGCAGGGCGCCGCCAACGACGACCCGCGCGTGTACCGCCCGAATTCCATGTATGAGGTTCCCGATCGATCTGTATGCGTTGTATGGCGCCTACGATGACGACAACCTGTACCTCATGTGGGAAATGACTAACGTGCAGGATGTCGTCGACACTGGCGACGACTACCCCCTGAGCCAAGGCCACCTGTGGCAGACCCAGAACCTGCCGTTCCACATCGCCATCGACACCAAAGATGACAGCACCCGCATCGGCAACAACGGCGGTCTGCAGACCGGCGGTTCCCTGTGGGCATCCAACATCACTTGGGGCGGCGAGCAGAAGCTCAACAATGTGGTGACCATCTCCACCAACGGCTCCAACGGTCCGTGGATCTACAAGGGCGACGAGACTGGTCTGAACTCCAAGGCTGCGTATGGTCCGGCTGCTAACGCCGCCACCAACACCAAGAAGTCGAACATCAAGTTCGGCTATGGCAATGGCATTCTAAGCAAGGATGTCATCGGCATCGACGGTGGCTGGGGTGAAAACAACGGTCGTTTCATCGGCGATATGAAGGCCGAGAACCAGAACAAGGCCAAGTGGGTCAACTTCAACGAGAAGGGCCACAATTCCGCTCAGATGGATGATCACTACGAGATCGCCATCCCGCTGGAAGAGATCGGCACCACCGCTGACCGCATTGCCTCGAGCGGCATCGGCATCGAACTGGCAGCCACCTTCGGTCTGTCCGCCATGGATTCCCTGCCGTACGATCTGGCAATGAACGACAATGCTGACCTGCCGGACACCGGTTCTCAGGTGAATAACTCCTTCGAGAAGTCCGATGACGACATGTTCAGCGTGAAGATGGCCAACATCGGCGGCGAAGAGCCTCCGGTCGAAACCAAGTCCGTTAAGATTGATCAGGGCGACTACTCCGTGGATCTGTCCAATGGCGTGACCACGAAGCAGTTGACAGCCACGACCGATCCGAAGGGCGCGTCCGTGAGCTGGAGCTCGTCCGACAAGGACGTGGCGACCGTCAGCCCGAAGGGCGTGGTCACCCCGAGGAAGGCCGGCAAGGCCACGATCACCGCGAAGTCCGGGACCAAGACCTCGTCGATCACCGTGACCGTGACCGGTGAGCTTCCGCCGGACCCGGTCGCGAAGAACACCGTCTACGCTTCGAAGCCCTCGGGCTGGGGCAAGATCTACGCGTACGTGTACACGGGCGACGGCGCGACCGCGGCGAACAACGCGGCGTGGCCGGGCGTGGAGATGACCGCTCCGAGCGCGACCGACGGCTGCCAGCAGACCGACCTGTACAAGTACGTGGTCCCGGACGACCTCGCCAAGGGCGCGAAGGTGATCTTCAACGACGGCGGCAGCCAGCAGTATCCGGGATCCCGCCAGCCGGGCCTGGACTACAACGGCGGCATCGTGAAGTGGGACGGCTCCTCCGCGGCCCTGGCCGCGGTCGAGTGCGAGACCACCATCCCGGTCACGTCCGTCTCGGTCTCTGGTGATGGTGTGAAGGACGGGAAGCTCTCGCTGAAGTCCGGGGCGAGCGTGCAGTTGACCGCGACGGTCAAGCCCGACAACGCGACGGACCGCAAGGTCACGTGGACGAGCTCGGACTCGAGCGTCGCGAACGTGATGGGCACGGGCGTGGTCACGG
>ENA-OQKG01000011-OQKG01000011.1-human-gut-metagenome-genome-assembly--contig:-NODE-11-length-26754-cov-4.122395_pt1 | contig 26754 bp, 17 predicted proteins | sample MGYA00242649_ERZ504799 | MGnify/ENA primary metagenome ERZ504799 (study PRJEB26092, sample SAMD00036428) | human gut metagenome | host: Homo sapiens | study: EMG produced TPA metagenomics assembly of... | reverse complement strand
CCCGTCCGGAACTGCTGGCAGCCTGCGGCGCACTGATCGCGCACCCGGATGACGAGCGTTACAAGCCGTATTTCGGCCAGTACGTCTACTCCCCGCTGTTCCACGTGAAGGTGCCGATTCTGGCGCACAAGGCCGCGGAAATGGACAAGGGCGCAGGTATCGCCATGTGCTGTACGTTCGGTGACGTGACCGACGTTGAGTGGTGGCGAGATCTGAACCTGCCGCTGCGTTCCATCATCCAGCGCAACGGACGCATCGTGATGGACACCCCGGACTGGATCGAAGACGAGGAAGGCAAGCGCGTCTTCCAGGAAACCGCCGGCAAGACGACATTCTCCGCACGCAAGATCATCGTCGACGCACTGCGCGAATCCGGCGATCTTGACGGCGAACCGACTCCGACCAAGCGTATGACGAACTTCTACGAGAAGGGCGACAAGCCGCTCGAAATCGTCACCTCCCGCCAGTGGTACCTGAAGAACGGCGGCACCGATCAGAAGCTGAACGCCGAACTGATCGAACGCGGTCGCGAACTGAACTTCCATCCTGATTTCATGCGCGTACGTTACGAAAACTGGGTGAACGGCCTGAATGGCGATTGGCTGATCTCCCGTCAGCGCTTCTTCGGCGTGCCGTTCCCGCTGTGGTATCCGGTGAAGGAAGATGGCACCGCCGATTACGATCATCCGATCGTGCCGAGCGAGGACCGCTTGCCGATCGATCCGACCGACGATGTGCCGGAAGGCTACAGCGAGGACCAGCGCGACGTGCCCGGTGGCTTCACCGCCGAACCTGACATCATGGATACGTGGGCGACCTCGTCGCTCACCCCGCAGATCGTGACCCGCTGGGAAGAGCCAGGCGAAGAGAACCAGGCGATTTTCAACGCCACCTTCCCGATGGATCTGCGTCCGCAGGGTCAGGACATCATCCGCACCTGGCTGTTCTCCACCGTGGATCGCGCGCATCTCGAGAACAAGTGTCTGCCGTGGGCCAATGCCACCCTGTCTGGATGGATTCTTGATCCGGATCACAAGAAGATGTCGAAGTCCAAGGGCAACGTAGTTGTGCCGGACAAGCCGATCAAGCAGTTCGGCGCCGACGCGGTGCGTTATTGGGCCGCTGCGGCACGTTTGGGCCTGGATGCCACCTACGACGAAGGCCAGATGAAGATCGGCCGCCGTTTGGCCATCAAGCTGCTCAACGCCACCAAGTTCGCACTGGCCATCGGCCGTGAGGATGAGAACCACCATGTGGGCGCTCCGGCAACCGCAAGCTGGAACCCTGCCGACGTGACCGAGCCGCTGGACCGCGCAGCCATGGCCAAGATGGCCCTCGTAGTGCGCGAAGCCACCGAAAGCCTCAACAACTACGAGCATTCCAAGGCTTTGGAAGTCATCGAAAACTACTTCTGGCAGTTCTGCGACGATTACATCGAGCTGGTCAAGAACCGTGCATACGGCACCGCAGACTCCACCGGCCATGTGCCGAGCGAGAAGGCCGTGAAGTCCGCCCGCACCGCGCTGGGACTGGGCTTGGATGCCTTCGCACGCCTGCTGGCACCGTACCTGCCGTACGCCACCGAAGAAGTGTGGAGCTGGATGCATGAGGGCGAAGGCTCCGTGCACCACGCCGCATGGCCCGAAGGCTGAAACGTACGATGCGGCCGCAGCAGCCGTCTCCCCGGAGCTGCTCACCCCATGCCGGTGAAGCTCTGGCCGCGCTGCGTGGCATCAAGTCGAAGGCCAAGGTTCGATGAAGACCCCGATCCTTCCGTGCAGCTGGGCGTTTCCGATGAAGCGCGCGAATCCATCGAAAGCGCATTGGGCGATATCGCCGAGGCCGGTCGCGTGGTCGGACGCATCTCCTTCATGGGAGCGGCCGCCGCACTGAAGGCCGTCAAGGAAACCGCCGAAGCAGCCAAGGAAGCCGTCAAGGAGGCCAAGGCTGATGCCGAAGCCGCCATCGACGTGATTGTGGCCGACAGCGAACTTGGAGAGCCGCCGGCTAAAAAGCCGAAGAACTAATGGCAACTGTAGGTGAAACCGGCAGCCTTCGTGGCAAAGCCGTTCACTTCACCTACAGACAGTCCACAGGACTGTCTGCTTAACGGCTCAGCCGGCTAAAAAGCCTAAGAGGGGATCTTCCACGATTGGAAGGCCCCCTCTTTGTGTATCTGGATCCTATGTTTATACATTTTTATAAAACGGGAACTGCAAGCAGATATTGAGATTGCGCGGCCTTAGCAGGCTGCGATTGCACAGGCATATCCGGATACAGCTTCTGCAAAGCCTGCTGCAATATTTCGGCAGCGGCCGCAATTTCAACGGTCTCGTCAATCAAATCGCTATTATCAGGCACAATCAACGTGCGATTTCCGGAACCAGCAATGCCGTATGCTGCAATCGGCAACGCACTTGTCATCAACATTTCGGAAGATGCGGTTTTTCCTGTTGTTCCAGTATTTTCAGATGCGGAATCTACCGAATCGCCATCGCTGGATTTCTTTGATTCCACTCCCCCGACTTTCGCAACGTTCTTCGACGTGGTATCGGCAGCCGCGCCAAATGACGATCGCAGGCCGCCCGCGTAGCTCATCACATCATCCATGCTGATGGCGTTCTTGTCGTCCACCAAGCTGGCCGCAGTACCGTCGGAAGCGTTCTGCTGATTGGCCGCATCCGCCTGCGCGCGTTCCTCTTTGCGTTGGGCCTTGATACGCGCCCGCTCGGCACGGCCCGCAAGCGACGTCTCCGAAGCCGAGGCAAGTCCCATAGACCCCTTCAACGTAACTTCCGAACCATCGACAGTATCGTCGGAACTGGTCGAATCATCACCTGCATCAAGCTGATCCGCAAAACGAAGCACGATCTGGTGGAACGCACTGGCCTGACCCGTGTGCTCGCTCGCATCCGCCAACGCCTGCATCGCATCGTCAACCTTGCTTGAAGCCGACTTCAACTTCTCATTGCCGTCAATGCTGTTGCGCACATCCGCAATCGCCTGAGATTCCAAGTTTTGCGCCGAACCTGCGGAAGCCCCCAATTCCTTAAGCCGAGCGGTGTACGCGTCGGTGAAATCCATGGAATACGGAATCATCGCCGAAGAAAGCTGCGACTGGCCGGCACTGTAATCCTTGGCGCCACGCTGCTGCTCCTCGCCCGCACGCTTGTTGAGTTCCGCCACCAAACCGGATGTGCCACGCTGTTCGATGGTGCGAATCACCTCGTTCACCGCGTCGGCGGCACCCGTATGTCGGTATGCGGCGCTCACATCGTTGACCGCGTTGGCCAGATCGACCACGGACTGCGCCACCGCAGTATCGCCGTTCAATTCGGCCGCGGTGCCGAGAATGGCGGTAAGTTGCGTGGTATCGCCAATCGATCCGGAAAGATGCGTCGTATACGAGCCGACGTACGCGTCGATATACCCGTTGAACGCCTGCTCATGTTCCTGCTCACGCTGGGCGATGGTCGTTTCGGCAAGCTCCTTTTCATGATCGCGCAGTTGTTCGAGCTGCGCGATGAGCTCATGGTTGCGTTGCGATCCGACATTCGTCAAACCATCCACCAATGTGGATGCGCGATCGGTCAAACTGGTGAGATTGCCATAGCAGCCAGTTCTTTCGGAATCGCAGGCAACAGCGGCGACAGACAGCGAACTCATGGTGAAGTTTTTCGCAGTCACATACGTATGAATCGTAAGATCCTCACCCGGCTTGCCTACCGCAGCGACCAATGTCGACGAATTGCCGGCAGACACAAGCACGCCTTCGTCTGAGGTCGCGTCATTGCCGACGCGGTTGGGAATGGTGAACGCGACGATCGGCGTCAGATCAGCCGTTTCCTCCGGTCGTTCCGATTTCAGATCGATGCGGATGCCGACCACGCCCGATGCACCGGAAATCTTGGATGCGCTGACGGTCGGACCGTCCAAAGTAAAGGTCGCCGTTATATCCCACGGCAGTTTCACACGCTCTTGCGGCACGCGCTGCGAAGACGTCGCGCCCTCATCTGCATTCATGTCCGTATCAGTTGCAGAAGCGGCGTCACTCGTCAAATACAAGCGGCCCGGCTCATCAACGGACTCATATGCGCTCATCACATCGTGCGAGGCCACCGCCGAGACGTACTCGCCGTTCCGACGCACCGCATCAACCACATTCGAAACCCCGACCGCGCATACGGGAGCCGCCGAAACCAGCGTTACCGCAATGGACGCAGCCAGCATGTGCCGCAGATGGACACTCGCCACACGCATATCACGCTCACCACGCGTGCTATCGGCATGATGGGCACAAGATGCACGAAACGCAACAGAACGACGCATGCCGAGCCTCTCAATCGCAATCAAAACAACGTTCCAAAGCAATCAATGTAGCGCGCGGCATGCCCCGGCAAGAAACGATTTCGCGGAAAACAGACAGGTCAGGCGAATACGTCGAGCGCACCCGGATCGACGCCGTTCTCGGCGATGCGCTTATGCCTGCGCTTGGCTTCGGTCACCACGAATTCGCGATACATTTCGGCGATGTCGGGATCCAACCCGGCATCGACAGCAATGCGGTGCAACCGTTCGATCTGGTAATCCTCACGCTTGTAATCGGCCGGCGCGAAACCCGCGCGGGCTTTCAGCACACCCACTTGGGACGTGTATTTGAAGCGTTCCGCCAGTAGGGAAACGATGGCCGTGTCGACATTGTCGATCGACTGGCGCAATGCAGCGATTTTCGCCACGGCATCGGCGACCTCGGGATTGCTTTGCGCGGTGCCCGCATCGATGACGGTTTCGGTTTCATGCTCTTCTTCTGGCCGAAGCCAGTCATGTTCGCTATCGCTCATGCGTACAAGACTACCGCGCGCATGTCACTTGGAGAAGTACCGTTGCAGCACAATCGTGGTTTCCGTGCTCACCGGCACCGTTTGGTGGATGACGTTCAGCAGATCCTCAAGCTTGCTTGGCGAGGCTGCGCGCACGGTCAGCATGTAGCTGGGTGACCCAGCCACGGAATCGCACGACATGATGCCTTCGATATCCTGCAATTTGGCGGGAATCTCGGCTTCCTTGGAATAATCGATCGGCGTGACCGCAATGTAGGCACGTACGGCGAGGCCACGCTTTTCATCGTCGATAACGGCCTTGTAGCCGAGAATCACATTACGACGTTCCAGTTTCTGCATGCGCGATTGCACCGCGGAAATCGACAGTCCCGTAGCGTCCGAAAGCTGAGACAGCGTAGCGCGGCCGTCTTTCTCCAGCATGCTGAGAATGGTCTCGTCGATATCGTCGAATTGGCCCACGCTCGCATGCGTGGTGTCGGGTTCGTTGCCATTGCCTGCCATAGATACCCCTTTCCAACAAGCATTCTGCATCAGTCCGGTAGGACCGACTCCCCTATGCAGCTCACGTTTCCGTCCATTACCATACCCACCCCAACACACAATCCGTCAACTGCATTTTCGTAACATTTCCAACGAATTTCGATTTTCAATCATTTTTCTCCTATTTTTTTCATATACCCCCTATATAGCAATACTATTTTCGTCTTTTTACTTTCGATTTCGTATTTTTTCGTGCGTCGATTTTTACATACCGTATGTCCACAACGTGATCATCCACATTGCCGAATCGTGCGGAACTTTCGAAAAACAATCGAAACGCATTCGAAAGTAGTTGAAAACTGCAAAACGGAAAAACAGCCGAACAGAAAGACAGCCGAACGAAACAAAAGGGCCGCATGGCGATTGTCATACGACCCTTGGATGCGTAACCGCAGATTGCGATTACCTGCGATTAGCTGTTGCCGTTATTCGCGGTATTGCCGCTCTGCTGGATCAGCGACGCCATGAAATCACGGTGGTCGCGGTCTTCTTCAGACGCGGCACAAGCGTCTGGTAAGCCTGCTCAGGCTCCAGACCGCCAAGCAGACGACGCAGACGGTAGATGATCGGCAGCTCCTGCGGATCGGTGATGAGTTCCTCGCGACGGGTGCCGGAAGCGTTCACGTCGATGGCCGGGAACAGGCGCTTGTCTGCCAGTTCGCGGCTCAGGCGCAGCTCCATGTTGCCGGTGCCCTTGAACTCCTCGAAAATCACCTCGTCCATCTTGGAGCCGGTTTCCACCAGTGCGGAGGAGATGATGGTCAGAGAGCCGCCGTTTTCGATGTTACGAGCGGCACCGAAGAACTTCTTCGGTGGGTACAGCGCCTGGGCATCCACACCACCGGAAAGAATACGGCCGGAAGCCGGAGCGGCGATGTTGTAGGCACGGGCCAGACGGGTCATGGAATCAAGCAGCACCACCACGTCCTGGCCAAGCTCCACGAGACGCTTCGCGCGTTCGATGGCGAGTTCGGCGACGGTGGTGTGGTCGGAGGCCGGACGGTCGAAGGTGGAGGAAATGACCTCGCCCTGCACCGTACGTTCCATATCGGTGACCTCTTCCGGACGTTCGTCCACGAGCACGACCATCAGGTGGACTTCCGGATTGTTGGTGGCGATCGCGTTGGCGATGTTCTGCAGGGTGATGGTCTTGCCGGCCTTCGGCGGAGACACGATCAGGCCACGCTGGCCCTTGCCGATCGGCGCCACGATGTCGATGAGGCGGCCGGTGAGCTTGTTCGGCGCGGTTTCCTGCTTCAGACGCTCCTGCGGATACAGCGGAGTGAGCTTGTTGAACTGCGGACGGTTCTGTGCGGCCTCCACGGTCATGCCGTTGATGGAGTCGATGGACTGCAGCGGCACGAACTTCTGACGCTGGTTGCGGCGGTCGCCCTCACGCGGGGTACGGATGGAACCGTGCACGGCATCACCCTTGCGCAGCCCATACTTCTTGACCTGGCCCATGGAAACGTACACGTCGTTCGGACCCGGCAAATAGCCGGAGGTACGCACGAAAGCGTAGGAATCGAGCACGTCGACGATGCCCGCGACAGGCACGAGATCCTCTTTCGGCTCCTCGTGACGCTGTTCGCGTTCAACATTGCGATCCGTGCGCTCGTTGCGCTCGACGCGATCGTTACGCTCGTTGCGATCATTGTTACGGTCGCCGGTACGGCCACGACGCTCGTCACGCTCGTCGTAATCGCGGTCACGGCCACGCAGGCGACGGCCACGACGATCCACGCGGTCACCCCTATCGCTGACGCGACCGCGACCACGACGCGCGAAATCACCGTCTTCAGCCTCGTCACGACGTTCGTCATCATCACTGCCCTGCGAAGGCAACGTGGCGAGAATGTCATCAAGATCGCGCACAACGTCCTCATCCTTCGGCCCTTCCACCGCACGACGGCGACGGCGCGGCTCAACGTCGGACGCATCATCCTTACGATGGCGACGACGATCATCCTGCTTCGGCGAAGCATCGTCCAATCCCAGTTCGGCCAGCAGATCGGTGGCAGCGTCCGCATCACGGCGGCGACGGCGCTTCGGAGCCTCATCGATGCTGTCCAGGGCGTTCACCGCGGCCATGACATCGGCCGCCTCCTCGCTCGTCGGAGCCTCAGCCTGCTTGCGACGGTCAGCACGCTCGGTGCGCTCGGCACGTTCCATCTGTTCGGAGCGCTCCGCACGCTCAGCGCTATCAGCACGTCCGGCAAGGGTCTTCCTAACGGTTTTGGCCGTCTGCTTTTCGGACTGCTCAGCCTCGTTGGCTTTGCTTTCGGCAGCCTCGTTGGACTTGCCGGATTCCTCAGCCGTGTTCGCCGCGACCTCAGCGTCTGCGGTTTGGGCTTCAGCAGGAGCCACCGGAGCGGCCGGTGCAGCGGACTTCGGAGCTCGCACGGTCACACCGGCAGGCGCTTCACCGCCGGAACGAGCGGCCTGAAGCGTCGCGATAAGTTCCGGCTTACGCATGGTGGAGGTGCCACGAAGGCCCATCTGCTTGGCGAGCTCCTTGAGCTCAGGCAGTTTCATGTCTTCAAGATTCGGGCTGGTTGCCACTGGTTTTTGCCTTTCCCCTAGCTTTCGCAAGCACACGCCTGCAACAGCTGTAAAAAGAGATACGGAAATTTCCGCCACTGAAAGTCCGCCGCGAAATATCACGGTTTTCGAACTTCCCTAACCATACAACGTCATCCAGACCAACGCAACGTAGGCGTGCCAACGTATTCATGCCAATCAAGCATTCAAGTCAATGACAAATCGCAAATCACAATGCGAAAGACCCGCCATGCGATCACATGACGGGTCTTTCGCTTTACCACATGCTTTACAGCAACAGGTGCAGGTCTTGCCGGAACCTACTTTTCCTCGTGATAGCTCTTGTCGGTATTGACGGACCATACGTTCTTCTTGGACGTCTTGCCGTTCTTGATATTGCCGACGGCCTCGATTGCGGTGGCCATGGAATGATCCATGTTGTTGTAACGATGCTGGCCGTTGCGGCCGACGCAATACAGATTGCCGAAGGAATCGAGGTATTCCACGAGCTCAGGCATGCGATCGTAGGTGTCAAAATATGCCGGATACGCCTTCTTCACGCGCTCACGATGGGAGTCGATCACGTCTTGCGGACCGTTGATGATCTGCATGCGCGTAAGCTCCTGGATGGCGAACTTCTTCGCTTCCTCGTCAGACATGTTCCAGAAGGAATCGCCTTCTTCGCAGAAGTATTCAAGACCGATCCACACGGTGTTGTCAACGTCCTTGACCAGGTACGGGCTCCAGTTGTTGAAGATCTGCAAACGGCCGACCTTGTAGCCCGGATCCTGCACGTAAATCCAGCAATCAGGCACGATCGGCGGGTTGCCGAGGGTGGGAATGTCGGTGGTGTTCGACAGGCGCAGGTGCTTGACGAGCAGACCAACGGTCACGAAGTCGCGGTACGGCAGGCCGTTGGCGATTTCGGTCATGTCCTTCGGCGCGGGCTGGCTGGAAGCGTCCACGGCGTTGATGAGATCCTTGACGGGCATGGAGGAGATGAAGTCGTCCGCGGCCATTTCGGTGCGGTTGCCTTCGGAATCCTCATATACCACGGATGCGATCTTGCCGTCGGCCTGGCGAATCTCCACCACGTTCGCGTCGGTGATGACCTTCACGCCCGCGGCCTCGCAGTTGGCCTCGACGGTTTCCCACAGCTGGCCCGGACCATACTTCGGATACCAGAATTCCTCAATCAGCGAGGTTTCAACCTCAGCATTGCTGCGCTTCTTCGGCAGGAGCTTCTGGAACGCGTTCTTCAGCACGCCCATAATGCTCAGGCCCTTGACGCGCTGCGCACCCCAATCGGCGGAAATCTGGGACGGATGGCGACCCCACAGCTTCTCGGTGTACCCCTCGAAGAACATGGAATACAGCTTGCGGCCGAAACGATTGATGTAGAAGTTCTCCAGATTGTCTTCCGGCAGCTTGTGCACCATGGACTTCAGGTAGCTGAAGCCGGCAACAAGCGTAAGCTTCGGACCCATGGCCTTCAACGTGTTGGCGCTCAGGGAAATCGGGTAGTCAAAGAAGTGGCGGTTCCAGTAAATACGAGACACGCGATGACGCTTAAGCATCACCTTGTCTTCGACTTCCGGATCCGGTCCGCCCGGTTCCATATCGTGCTCGCGACCGAGCTTCTTGTCATCATAGCTTGGCGCGCCCTGCAGCGGCAGGACCCCCTTCCACCAATCCATGATGCGTTCGTCCTTCGAGAAGAAACGATGGCCGCCAATATCCATACGGTTGCCATCATGCTTGACGGTGCGGGAGATGCCGCCGAATTCGCGGGTCGCTTCCAACACAGTCACGTCGTAGTTCTCGGAGCCACCGTCCTTGACGAGCTCCCAAGCGGCAGTCAGGCCTGCAGGGCCACCGCCGATAATCACCACGGATTGCTTTTGCGTCACTTTGAGGTCTCCTTATGAAAACAAAAATCCCTGATAGTCTACCCGAGGGTAGGGAAACGAACACCGCAACTTGTGCGAATGCTTACAAAATCAAGCCAAGTCAGCCGGATATACGGCTATCGCATCATGCAAAACGCAATCATCAAACCGGCCGATGCACGACCCGACTGCGCGGCCAAAGCGCGCAACCACATTACGCAATCCAACTACGCGACCAGCAACCACACAACTGGCAACCGCGTGACCGGCAACTGCGCAACTAGATGGAATCAGGAATGTCAATATCGGTTTTCTGCACTTCCTCAACATTGACATCCTTGAACGTGACGATACGCACGTTCTTGACGAAACGACTGGAACGATAGACGTCCCACACCCAAGCATCAGTCAGGCGCACGTCGAAATACACGTCCTGGCCTGCGGAACGCACATTGAAATCGACTTTATTCGCCAAATAAAAGCGACGTTCCGTTTCAACAACATACGTAAACAGCTTGATTACGTCGCGATACTCCTTATACAGAGCCAATTCCGCGTCGGTTTCGTAATTATCGAGATCCTCGGCGCTCATCACTTACCTTCCGTATCGCGCTTGCGACCACGACCAAGCGTGCGCCACCAAGCTCCTTCGACGTCTTACGCTCGCCCGCCGTGTACGGCCAGCTGTTTTCGGCATCGGCATCGCCAGTAACGGACTTGCGATCATCATGCTCGCTTTGTCGCGCAGGTTCCGCGCCTTCCGCGTCCTTCCGCACAGCCTCGGCCACGTCACCAGCACCATCGGAAGAAGCTTTCTGCACGGATTGCGCAGCTGCCGCGGCATCGTTGACATCCGTACCTTCCGCATCATGCTTCGAAGCATTCTTCTCATTCAGTCGGATGGCAATGGAATGCTCGCGCGCGCTCAACGCTTCCTTGACGCCCGGATTATCTTCGATCACATGCATGCCGAACGCGTCAAGCGAACGGATCGGGTCGAACTCGTCAACCAGCGTGTCCATAACGATCAGATCCTGGTAACGGTTCTGCGAAGCGTTCCACAAGGCGTCGCGCGAACGACCGGACGGCACGAATCCCAACGACTGGTACACGGACACGGAACGCGTGTTCTGCTCGGGCACGGCAACCCAAATGCGATGCATGCCAAGGCCTGCCGGTTCCGGCGCAAGTCCGTACGTCATCACGCGCGGCATGATGTCACGCGAATAGCCACGGCCGCGGTAATCCTTGCCAAGCACCACCTGAATGCGCGCGGAACGAGCCCAACCGTCAATATCGATCAGGAAAATCATGCCAATCACATTGTCGGAATTCGCGGCATCGATCTCGCCATCGCCATCATGGTCGGCTTCGGTGATGATGGACCATGCGATCGTGCGACGCGACTCCGGATCCCCCACACCGGATTCGGTCGGCGTTTCGCCTTGGGACCATGCCACGGAACGACGCACCCACGCATGCACCGCGCCACGCTCGGCAACCCGATCCTTGCCGGTGATTCCGGAAGCGCCGATGTACGCCCCAATGGCGTCCATACGTTCAAGATCTTCGATCACGGACGGACGCAGATGCACCATCTCGCCCTTGATAGACGGAATGACGATGAGATCCGGCAATTCACGCGACTGCTGGTCCAACTGCTCCTGTGTCGCAGCCTCAACTTGTTCTGGCATTATTCCTGTCCCCTACATCATTGCAGGCACGACCGTCGCCGCACCCATACCGAGGGTATTGTACCCGACTGTATGTCAGCTGTGAATCCGCGCGGCGGCAATCGCTGTACATATTCCTCTACCAGCATAACCTGATGTTGAAGGACATGTCGGCAATCGTAAGAAAATGCGCTTCGCGATTATGCATTCTCTTTCTTTGAAATCCCTTTTCCGGAATAACGAAAAGAAAACGCACGTCCCAAGCTTTTTGGAACGTGCGTTTTCCTGCGATTCAACAATCGGCTGTAATCGTCAGCAATCGTTGTAAACGTTACTTGATCTTGCTCATCACGATCTTGGTGACGGCCTTTGCGTCAGCCTGACCGCGAGTGGCACGCATGACGGCACCAATGATGGCGCCCATCGGCTTCATATTGCCGCTCTTGAGCTTTTCAACGATGTCAGGATTGGCTGCGAGAGCCTCATCCACGGCCTTTTCGAGAGCGCCGTCATCAGACACGACCTGGAAGCCATGCTTCTTGACGACCTCATCCGGAGTGCCTTCGCCAGCAAGCACACCGGCGACGGTCTGCTTGGCCAGCTTGTCGTTGAGCTTGCCATCGGCGATCAGCTTCTCAACCTCAGCAACATCGGCCGGAGCGATCGGCAGCTCTTCGAGGCTCACGCCCTTGTTGTTGGCTTCACGGCTCAGCTCGCCCAGCCACCACTTCTTGGCACCTGCGGCGGTGGCACCAGCCTTGACGGTCTCCTCAAGCAGATCCAGAGCGTCGGCGTTGAGCACGTCACGCATCTCCAAATCGTTGAAGCCCCACTCGCCCTTCAGGCGGTTGCGGCGCTCGCGCGGCATTTCCGGCATCTGAGCCTTCATCTCTTCGATGTGCTCCTTGGTGATGTGCAGCATCACCAGATCCGGATCCGGGAAGTAGCGGTAATCGTCGGCATCGGACTTCACGCGGCCGCCTGCGGTGGTCTGCGAAGCCTCATCCCAGTGGCGGGTTTCCTGCAGAATCTCGCCGCCTTCGCTCAGAATGGCCGCCTGACGGCGAATCTCATACTGAATGGTCTTTTCAATACCGCGGAACGAGTTCACGTTCTTGGTTTCGGAACGGGTGCCGAACGGATCGGACGGGCTGTTGCGCAGCGACACGTTCACGTCGGCACGCATGTTGCCCTGCTCCATGCGAGCGTGGGAAATATTAAGCGCACGCACGATGTCGCGGATGGCGCGCATGTAGGCACCGGCGATTTCCGGAGCACGATCGCCTGCGCCAACGATCGGCTTGGTCACGATTTCGATCAGCGGAACGCCTGCACGGTTGTAGTCGACCAGGGAGTGGTCAGCGCCTTCGATACGGCCGTCAGCGCCACCGACGTGGGTGTTCTTGCCTGCGTCGTCTTCGATGTGGGCGCGTTCGATCGGCACACGGAACACGGTGCCGTCTTCAAGTTCCACATCAAGATAGCCGTTGCCGTTGGTCGGCTTGTCATACTGCGAGATCTGGTAATCGCGCGGCATGTCCGGGTAGAAGTAGTTCTTACGCGCGAACTGGCTCCACTCGGCAATTTCGCAATGCAGGGCAAGACCCAGCTTGATGGCGTAATCGACTGCAGTCTTGTTGACCACCGGCAGAGAACCCGGCAGACCAAGGCTCACCGGGGTGAGCTGGCTGTTCGGATCGCCACCGAACGAGACTTCGGCCGGGCAGAACAGCTTCGTGGTGGTGCTCAGCTCAACATGGGTTTCCAGACCGATGACCGGATCGAACTTCTTGACGGCATCGGCGTACTTCATCAACTTTTCAGCCATTTTGTTTTCTTTCCTCCGATGCTTCCTACTTGTTCAAGCCGTCGAGCCACGGGGTCTTCAGGGACTGCCAGATCGGACCGTTCCAGTCTTCCTCGAGAGCCGCCTCAAGTGCCGCGGCAGGCTTGTACATGGCCTCGTCACGCTGCTGCGGAGCGAGGAACTGGAAGCCAACCGGCAAGCCATCGTCGCTCAGACCAGCAGGAATGCTCATGGCCGGAACGCCTGCAAGGTTGGCCGGAATGGTGGTGATATCGATGGCATACATGGCCATCGGATCCTCGGTCTTCTCACCGAACTTGAATGCGGTGACCGGGCTGGTCGGGCCAACAAGCACGTCGACCTTCTCGAAAGCCTTCTTGAAATCGTCGATGATCAGGGTGCGCACCTTCTGTGCGGAACCGTACCAAGCATCGTAATAGCCAGCGGACAAGGCATACGTGCCAAGAATGATACGACGCTTGACCTCGTCGCCGAAACCGGCTTCACGAGTGTAGGCCATCATGTTGGCGGCGGTCTGAGGAACACCCGCCGGCGGCATGACGCGCAGACCGTAACGCATGCCATCGTAACGAGCCAGGTTGGAGCTGACCTCGGACGGCATGATGATGTAGTACGCGCCAAGGGAGTACGGCAGGTGAGGCAGAGACACTTCAGTGACTTCAGCACCCATTTCCTCGAGCTTCTTGACGCCTTCGTTGAAGCGTGCCATAACGCCCGGCTGGAAGCCTTCGCCGCCGAGCTCCTTGATCAGGCCGACTTTGAGGCCCTTCAGATCACGCTTCATGCCTTCGCGGGCGGCTGCCACCATCGGGCGAGGGCCTTCCGGAATGGACGTGGAATCGCGCTTGTCGTGGCCTCCGATCACTTCCTGCAGCAGGGCCGCGTCGAGCACGGTGCGGGAGCATGGGCCGATCTGGTCGAGCGAGGAAGCCATGGCGATTGCGCCGAAACGAGAGACACCGCCGTAGGTCGGCTTGACACCGACGGTACCGGTCAGCGAGCCCGGCTGACGGATGGAGCCACCGGTGTCGGTACCCAGGGCGAGCGGGGCTTCGAACGCTGCCACTGCAGCTGCGGAACCACCGCCGGAACCGCCCGGAACACGTTCGGTATCCCACGGATTGTGTGTGGTCTGATAGGCGGAATGCTCGGTGGACGAACCCTGAGCGAACTCATCGAGGTTGGTCTTGCCCAGCAGCGGCATGCCTGCAGCCTTGAGCTTCTCGATGACGGTAGCGTCGTACGGAGGCACCCAGCCTTCGAGGATCTTGGAGGCCGCGGTGGTTTCGATGCCCTTGGTGACGATCATGTCTTTGATGGCGATCGGCACACCGGCGAGTTCCGGCAGTGCTGCCTTTTCCTCATCGGACTTGGCATCGAAGGCGTCGGCCTGTTCGAGGGCCTGATCGCCGGACACCTTCAGGAAAGCCTTGATGCTCGGCTCGGCGGCCTCGATGACTTCGAGATGCGCTTCAACCAGTTCACGGCTGGAAACTTCCTTGGCCTTGATCTTAGCCGCCATCTCGGCGGCGGAAAGCTTGACGAGTTCGCTCATGTCACTCCTCCCCCAGAATGCGCGGTGCAACAAACATGCCGGCCTCGGAAACCGGAGCGCCTGCGGTCGCCTCTTCCTGAGTCAGCGGGGTTTCCGGCACATCCGGGCGCAGGTAGGCTTCCAGCGGAATCGGGTTCGCGGTTGGTTCCACATCGTCGGTAGCGACTTCCTGGACCTTGTTGATGGATTCTGCGATGACGTTCAGATCGCCCTGCAGACGGGTGATCTCCTCGTCAGTAAGTGCAATTCGGGCCAAATCGCCCAGATGCACGATTTCTTCTTTGGTGAAAGTAGGCATGTCCCTAACATTAACGCGTCTGTGTGACGAGCGCCCGCCCATTTCGCCTCGCCCGGCAGCCCCACCACGCTCCCGCCCTACCACCCCACCAAAGTCCCAATTCCCCCGGCAGCCCCACACGCTAACCGCAACAGCCCGCCGCACCAACACCCCAGCTCTGTCAGAGTCCCAAATCCCCCACCCACTGGAACAAAAGGACGCCAAACGCTGTTTCACCGGGCAAATCCCTCCAGACACTGGAGGATTCTTCCCGCCAACAAGCCATCCACAGTCCCAAAACCTCCATCCACAGTCCCAAAACCTCCACTCACTGGAACGATCCGGGCCCAAACCAGCCTCTCATCGTCCCGATTCGTCCACCCGCTGGAAGAATCTTCCCGCTGAACGCTCTGCTGGAGTCCGGATTCCTCCAGAAGATGGAAGGATCCTCCCGCGGAAGGCCCCACTAGAGGCCAAAATCCTCCAGTCATTGGAACAAAACGGACACTAAAAGCAATACAACCGTCTAAAAACCTCCAGCCACTGGATGAATTCTCCCACTAGCGCTTCGTCAGAGCCCCTATTCCTCCACCCAATGGAAGAATTCTCCCGCAAGCCAGCCATCCACAGTCCCAATACCTCCACCCAATGGAGGAATCTGGACTCTGAACGGCATCCCAATACTTAAAAATATTCAACCAATAGAAGAAAACAACAAAAATTCACACAAAACAAGCGGATACAAGCACTTATCTGCAAAACAACCACCCAGTTATCCACAAAACCCGTAAGTTATCCACAGACACGCCCGAAACAGCATCCTCTATCCACATTTGCCGATCGCACTTCCATAGCAGAGCCACAACAAGGTAGCGTCAAATCATGAAAGCATATCCTCAAATCGATGCGCTGCTCGATCAAACAGAAAATGCGCAACGATGCGCACACAGCAGTGACCCTCTCATCCAGAAGGGACTATATCGCAGATACCGCGCGGGAGATTTGGCGCGCCCATACCCAGGGCTATTCGCCCGTGCCGAATATTGGAATCAGCTGAACGAGCCCGAACAATCGTTGCACGCGGCCCGAACCCTCAGCAGGCTCCACCCCAACTGGGTTTTCGCAGGAATAACAGCCGCCGCAGCCCACGGATTCGACCACCCGCGATTCCTGCACCGGCAAGGACTGACCATAACATTGCCCAATCACGGATCATACCGGCCGCACGACAAACTCAATATCATCTACAGCCCATATCCCAGAGAAAATGCGGTACTCGCAAACGGAATCCATGTCACTAATCCCCCTCGTACCTTATTGGACTGTGGACGGACGTTAGAGTTCATCTATTCCCTGCCGATTTTCGATGATGCAGCAGCAGACGGAATCGAAGAAAAGCAGATCTTGCAGGAATGCGCACGCACGACACTCGATTGCTCGCGCATCTTCAAATTGTTGAGATATACCGACGCAGGAAGTGAAAATGGCGGTGAATCTTTTGCTCGGGCAGTCATGATTGAAAACGGTTTTGCGGTTCCTCAATTGCAAGTCTCCTTCGCCGACTCGCTTACGGGAAAACAATTTAGGGTCGATTTTTTATGGCGCACACCCGATGGACGTATTATTGTCGGAGAACTTGACGGCACAGCAAAATACGTTGATCCGAAAATGACTGATCGTAGGAGCATCCAGGAGACCGTTCAGGCCGAGCGAGAACGCGAGCAAGCGCTTTTTCGCGCAGGAGTTACGGAAATTGTCAGATTAACTTTTGACGATGCAGTCCAGCAAAAACCGCTGATTGCGAAACTGCGGCGTGCTGGGGTTCCTTGCGTTTCATAGGGTAATCATCTGCGGGAAGATTCCTCCAGTAAGTGGAGGAATCGGAACGTTGAGAAGCTCGCCACCGGGAAGATTCCTCCAGAGGGTGGAGAAATCTAGACTCTAGCAGGGCACTCAGCGGAAAGATTGCTCCAGTGGGTGGAGGTTTTGGGTCTCTGGTGAGGCTTTCAGAGGGAAGATTCCTCCAGCGACTGGAAGAATCAGGACTCTGACAGGCTTGTTAGCGGGAAGATTGCTCCAGTAAGTGGAGGAATCTTCCCGCAGAACACCGTACTAAAGTCCCAACCTCTCCAGTCACTGAAGGACTCACCCCGCCAGACGCCCCACAGGAGACCCAAAACCTCCACCCACTGGAACAATCATCCCGCTGACAGAACTCCAATCGTCCCGATTCTTCCAGTCACTGGAGGATTTTGGACGATAGGAGATGGAGGTTAGAGCTGGGGAGCGGCGTGCTGGGAGATCCATGCGTGCATGGAAACGGCGGCCGCGGCTCCGGCATTGATGGAACGCACCGAACCGAACTGGGAGATGTAAACCACATCGTCGGCCAACTCAAGCGCTTTTTCGGACAATCCCGGGCCTTCCGCGCCAAACAGCATGAGGCAACGCTTCGGAAAACGGTACGTTTCCATCGGCACCGCACCCGGAATAATATCAAGCGCAATAACCCGCGCCGCCTTCAACTCGGCAATACGCTGATCAATCGCAGCCAATTGCGCCATGCAGGTAGGCTCGAATCCATTCCCAACGCCGCTTGCATCCGAAGCATCCGTCGAAATGCCAGATGGAGCGCATCCAGCAACACGGCCTTCAGCCAACAAAGCATCGCTTACGCCGGCATCGTTTCCAGCTTCCACATTTTTTCCCGCGCTTTCATGCATACGAAATGCGATGGCGGCCGCCTGCGATTGCGCCGCCGCGATTTCTCCGGCAATGCGCAGCTTCCAGCATTCGACAAGTTCGGTTATGGAAGGGTGGTTTTCGACGTGCTGGTACAGCTCCGTCATCAGCGACCCCTTGCGATTCCACTTGTGCGGTCCGACGATATGCACACGTTTCGCTTGGAACGCGTTCGCCGTGCGCACCATGGATCCGATGTTGAAATCGTGCGTCCAGTTTTCCACGGCGACTTCGAAATCATGGCGACCGCGAGCGTCAAGATCGGCTTTGATGGCCGCGACCGCCCAGTAGCGATACTGGTCAAGCACGTTGCGACGATCGCCCTCGTCAAGCAAAGACGAGTCGAATCGGCGATCATAATTTACAGATTGCGGATCATCCGGACGAGGCTCACCCGGATGTGTTTCGGCCCACGGCCCTACACCCACCTCGCGAAAGACCGGCTCGCCAGACGCTTTCGCTGCAATATCAATGGGATGAGGCTGATGCACGCGATTCCTCCTTACGAACCTCGTATCGCCAATGGCTGGTCAACAGGATACCTAGTGAAGCTCCGATTCCTTGAACACTTCAACGAACGGCAGCTCGGATTCAGACCCATCCACCGGATTGATGACCTTGATCGTCGGCTCGGTCATGTCAACGCCGCCGATCAGCGAAGCGATGGCAAGCACCTCGGCGCCCTCGTTCTTCACCACGGAGAAATCAAGGCTCAACTCATTGCCATTGCGCAAGGTAACCAAAGAGGACGTCTGTACATACGACTTTTCAGACAGCCAGGAATCCAGCAACACCACGCGCTTACCCGCGATCGACGGTCCCTTAATGGACGGATACACGAAATCCATCACAAAACCGTTGAGATTCTCACCGCGCGAAGCGGCCGCCTGAATCATGGCGGACACCAGCGGAACCGCGGCCGCGGTCAACGCGCCCACGGCGTCGAAATCATCCACGGAATAGCCGGATTCTTCCAACGCGTCCAGCAGAATATGCCCGACAATCGAAGCGCCACGATGATCGAACAATACAGAGGAAAGCTCCGAGAACGGCTTGTCGGCCATCTCTGCCTGCAACAGCGACTTCAGCTGGTCACGCGGCTCAAGCATGGCGAAATCGATGTCGCTATGCTCAGGAGCATCGGCAGGCACAGCAACCGGATTGGTCTTACGGAAAGTCTTCTCTTCGATCATACTCCCAGCCTACCGTTTCTACTCGTCAAACCTTACTTATGCCGACACGTATTTAGTCAGATATCACTGTTCACTGGTTTCAGGAGCGGTGAGTTCGCGGACATCGGCCTTTTCTGGCGCGATCATGTTCACGGCTTCGATGATTCTGCTCTGGTCGACGCGCTAAAAAGCAGCTTGCGTGCGGTGACGAGCACGCGCGATTCCAGCGACGAGGCGAACGCATTGTAGGCACCGACCGTTTTGGTGATGGCGGACCCCAGCTTGGTGGCGCGATCGCCCAACACCGCGAACCGCTCATACAATTCGCGGGACAGGTCGAACAGCATTTTCGCGTCATCGGTCAGGCTTTGCTGCTGCCACGCGTACGCCACGGATTTCAGCACCGCCCATAGGGTGATCGGCGAGGTCAAAGCCACCTTGCGCGCAAACGCGTCGTCCATCAGCGTCGGGTCAGTTTCCAAAGCCGCCTGCAGCAGGGATTCGTTGGGAATGAAGGCGATCACAAAATCCGGAGCATCGTCGAACGCGTTCCAATAGGCCTTGTCGCCCAAAGTCTTCACATGTTCACGCACCGCCTTGGCATGCGCATGCAGCAGCTCCGACTTTCGCGTCAGCTCCTCGGGCGTGGCGGTATCGGGAATCTCGCACGCCTTCTGATAATCGGCGTACGGCGCTTTCGCATCGATCGGAATGGTTTTGCCGCCCGGCATGTGGATGACCATATCCGGACGCTGCGTATGCCCATCCACGTCAGTAACGACCACCTGCGTGTCAAAATCCACATGTTCCAGCAGTCCCGCGGATTCCACGATGTTCCTCAGCTGCGCCTCGCCCCACGCGCCACGCACCTTGTTGTTGCGCAACGCGGACGACAGGGCGTTGGTTTCGCGGTCAAGACGAGCCTGCTGCTCGCCAAGGCCTTTGAGCTGCTCGCCAAGCGCACCCATTTCCCGCTTGCGACCCTCTTCGATCTGCGAAACCTTCTGCTGCAGGGCGTCAAGATTCTTCTGCACGGGCGCGAGCGCGGACAATACCTTGCTCTGCTCCTGCAGTTTTCGCTCGTTTTCGGCCTGCTTGCGTTCCGCTTCGGCCGCGGCACGCTCACGCTCCCGCTCCACACGTTCCTGTTCGGCCCGCTGGGCCTGCGCGAGCTGCGATTTGAGATAGGTCAGCTGTTGGGCCAACCCTTCCGCCTGCGTGCGGTATTGGGTCACCGCCGTGGACAATTCGCTGATTTCCTGCCGATCAGCTTCGATCTGCGCTTTCGCCTCGTTAAGATCAGCGGTTTTCGCATCACGGGCCATTTCCTGCCCTTTGGAACGGCCCGCAAAAAAGCCGGCCGCGGCTCCAAGCGCGGCCACAACCACCAGAAGAATCACCACAAACACAGGATTGTCGAACATATGTTCTATATAACAGCATGACCAAGACATCTTGGAAGATCAAAGTTCGCAAGACATCCATGCCCAGCTGCATTATGCTTGGAGCCGAAAGCATGCTCACGAACATGCGGCAACGCGAGCACGCTGAATATTCGAGAGGCATTCAAGAGGCAATCCGGGGGTTCGGAAACACATGGGATTCGATTTGTTTATGACGGTGGCGGCGATTGTTGCGGCGGCCGTGGCCACTTGGGCCATCCTCAGGCTATTCCTAAGCGAAAACGATGACATAGCCCCCTCCCACCAACGCATCACCGATGACAAGCCCGCCAAGAATCACACCGAAAATCACACCGAAAATCCAGACGAGGCAGCCGGCGCAACACACCGAAGCGACATCGCCAAGAGTCTCGCCATCGCAACCATACTGACCGCTCCCACATTCACCGTAACCATGCTGACATTCGGCGGCATCACACTTCCCCACTGGCTGACCAATCCATGGCTGCACGCCATCATCGCCACGCCGGTCATGTTCTACTGCGCCGCGCCGATGCACAATCGTGGCACCGCCGCCCTGAAAAGCCACACGCCCAACGCGGATTCGCTGCTGTCGCTCGCCATGACCATCGTGTACGTCTACAGTCTGCTGGCGTGCGTGGTGTCGTGGATTTTCCCCGCGGGGTCACGCAATCAGTATTTCGCTTTCGCAAGCATGGTCGCCGTGCTATCGCTTGCGATTTCGCTGATCGCGCAACGCCCCATGGCAAAGAAAGCATCGGAAGGCGATATTCCGACCGCACAATCGCAAGAAAAGCAAGAAATACAATCTCAAGAAACGCAAGAAACACAGCAAAGCATGGATACGCTTATCCAGGCCAGCATCACATATGAGATTCGCACGCGGGTAACGCAGATTACCGCGACCGTGACGATGGTCATCGCGGTGTGGACGTTCGCTTTGTGGCTGATTTTCGGGCTTCAGCCGAAGCTTGCGATCGCCGTGTTGATCGGTGCGACGGTTTTGACGGTCGCAGGCTTGGTTTTGCAGGCATACGACCGCCAACCGTCACGGTAAAACGGTTTTCGCAAAAGAAAATCGCGCAATCGCACGAAAAATGGGCGGACCCGCATGTGCGCAGTCCGCCCACCGTCAACGGTTAGACCGTTTTGTGACTCGGCCAATCAACAGTCAGTCAGGCCAAACCGATCAGCCGAATGACTCCGACCGTCACTTAGCCTCTGCCGAAAAATCGTCGTCAATCTGCCCCGGCGCCCACGAGGAAAGCTCCAAATGGTCGCCGCCGGTCTGATCCACAAGCACGGTGTCGCCGTCGTGCACTTCGCCGGCCAGCAGCATGCGCGCCAACTGGTCGCCGACTTCGGTTTGTACCAAACGACGCAGCGGGCGAGCGCCATACGCCGGGTCGTAACCGGTGTTGGCGAGCCAATCGCGCGCCGAATCGGTAACATCCAGCTTGATGCGGCGATCCGCCAAGCGGGCCGAAACCTGCGCCACCTGAATGTCCACGATGCCGCCGAGCTCTTCGCGCGTAAGCGGGTGGAACATAACCAGTTCATCCAAGCGGTTGATGAATTCCGGCTTGAACTGCATATGCACGGCGTCCATCACGGCCTTCTTCTTGGCTTCGTCATCCAGTTCGGTGTTCACCAGGAACTGCGAGCCAAGGTTGGAGGTCATGATCAGAATCGTGTTCTTGAAGTCCACGGTCCTGCCCTGCCCGTCGGTCAAACGGCCGTCGTCGAGCACCTGCAACAGCACGTCGAATACTTCAGGATTGGCCTTTTCAACCTCATCGAACAGCACCACCGAATATGGGCGGCGACGCACGGCCTCAGTCAGCTGGCCACCCTCCTCATAGCCGATGTAGCCCGGCGCAGCACCGATCAGACGAGACACGGAGGCCTTCTCCATGTACTCGCTCATGTCAATGCGCACCATGGCCTTTTCATCGTCGAACAGGAAGTCGGCGAGCGCCTTGGCGAGCTCGGTCTTGCCCACGCCGGTCGGGCCGAGGAACAGGAACGAGCCGGTTGGGCGGTTCGGGTCGGAAATGCCCGCACGCGAACGACGTACCGCATCGGAAACCGCTTGAATGGCTTCCTTCTGGCCGATCACACGTTTGCCGAGATAGTCTTCCATGGTCAGCAGCTTCTCGTTTTCGCCTTGCATGAGGCGTCCGACGGGAATGCCCGTCCAGTCGGACACGATTTCGGCCACGGAGTCGGCGTCAACGCGGTCCGGCACCATCGGAATATCGCCACCCAAGCCACCGTCAGCACCGCCTGCCGCACTGTTCTTGGCCGCCGCCTCGTTTTGTTCGGCTTGCGCGATCTCCTTCTGGATGGCCGGAATTTCGCCATAGTTGATGGCGGAGGATTTCGCCAGATCGCCTTCGCGTTCATACCGTTCGGCTTGGGTACGTAGTTCGTCGAGCTTCTTGCGCAGGTCGCCGATGCGGTTGTGCCCGTTCTTTTCGGCGTCCCAGCGTGCTTTCAGACCGTTGAGTTTCTCGCTTTTGTCGGCGATTTCCTTGTTGAGGTCGTCGAGACGTTCCTTGGCGCTTTCATCAAGCTCGTTTTCCGCTTTCTGCGCGTCGGCATCGTCTTTCGGATTGCCAAGCAGGTACGATTTTTCCATCTTGAGACGGTCGACCTGACGCTGCAGTTCATCGATTTCCTCAGGCGAGGAGTCGAGTTCCATGCGCAGGTGCGATGCGGCCTCGTCAACCAGATCGATGGCTTTGTCCGGCAGCTGACGGCCGGAAATATACCGGTTCGACAGCGTCGCCGCGGCCACGAGCGCATCGTCTCCGATGGTCACCTTGTGGTGGGCTTCGTATTTCGGTGCGATGCCACGCAGGATGGCGATGGTGTCTTCCACGCTCGGCTCTCCTACGAACACCTGCTGGAAACGGCGTTCCAATGCCGGATCCTTTTCGATGTTCTCACGGTATTCGTCGAGTGTGGTGGCACCGATCAGACGCAGTTCGCCTCGCGCGAGCATGGGTTTGAGCATGTTGCCCGCGTCCATGGATCCTTCGGCCGCGCCCGCGCCGACGATGGTATGGATCTCATCGATGAACGTGATGATCTGCCCGTCTGCGTTCTTGATTTCCTGCAGCACGCTCTTCAGGCGTTCCTCGAACTCGCCACGGTATTTCGAACCTGCCACCATGGAGCCCAGATCAAGCGAGATGAGCTTCTTGTTTTGCAGGGTGGTCGGCACATCGCCGGCGACGATACGCTGCGCGAGGCCTTCCACCACGGCGGTTTTGCCCACGCCAGGCTCGCCGATCAGCACCGGATTGTTCTTGGTGCGGCGGCTCAGGATCTGGATGACTCGGCGGATTTCCTGATCGCGGCCGATCACGGGGTCGAGCTTGCCTTCTTTCGCGGCTGCCGTCAGGTCGGTCGAATACTTTTCGAGGGCTTTGTAGGAGCCTTCGGCGTCGGGACTGGTCACTTTCGCGCCTCCTCGGATCGTTGGCACGGCTTTGCGTAGCGCGTCGGCGGTCACGCCGTATTGTTCCATGATTTGCGCGCTCTGATTCGGCTTTGCCGCCGCGATGGCGATGAGCAGATGTTCGGTGGATACGTATTCGTCGCCCATCTGCTGCATTTCCTTGCCGGCTTGCGCAAGTACTGCGGATAGTTGCCTGCTGACTTGCGGTTGCGCGGTGGTCGATCCGCTGGCGCTTGGCAGCGCGTCCTGCGCTTGGTGTACGGCGGCGCTGATGTTTTGCGCGTTGCCGCCCGCGGCTTCGATCAGACCGCGGATCACGCCGTTTTCCTGGCGCAGCAGCGCGTCAAGCAGGTGCAGGGTTTCGACTTGCGCGTTGCCTGCTGCCGACGCGTTCTGTACGGCGTCGGAAATGGCTTCCTGCGCCATTGTGGTGAACTTCTGTTCCATATCATCCTCCATGGTTCGCGCCGATCGTCCGTTTTTCGCACGGCCGCGCCGACGCATATGTCGTTGTCTGATATGCTCAACCGACTTCACCACCATTCTATTCCCAAAAGTTGAGCCTGCAACACTCAACTTTTGTTCACTAAACGGGAAATCGCGAACAACGCAGCACAAAGGCCGTCGCCCACGAAAGGTGACGGCCTTCATATCTTCAATATGTCAATCAGCAATCGGCAATCAGCCGCGCACCACCACGTTGCGCAGGCTGCCGATGCCTTCGACGTGCACGATCGCCTCGTCGCCCGGATCAAGATGGCCGGAAGCGTTCGGCGTGCCCGTCAGAATCACGTCGCCCGGCAGCAGCGTCGTGAAGCTGGAAATCGCCGCGATCTGCTCGGGAATGCCGTGAATCAGATTCGCCGTGGTGCCGGAAGCCAGCTCGACATCCTCACCGTTCAGCGTGAAGGAGATCTTCGCGTCCTTCCAATCCAAATCGTCGCGGGTCACGATCCACGGGCCGAGCGGGCAGGAGGTGTCGAAGCCTTTCGCACGCGTCCACATCGGGTCAAGTCCCTGCAGGTCACGCAATGTCACATCGTTCACGCAAGTGAAGCCGAGCACGTAATCCATGGCCTGTTCGACCGTCACGTTCTTGGCGATGCGCCCCATCACCACGGCCACTTCCGGCTCGAAATTCATGTCGTTCGAGTACGACGGGATCACGATCGGATCGTCCGGGCCGATCACCGACGTGCTCGGCTTGGAGAAGATCACCATGTCTTCCGGGGCGTGCTTGATGTCGGAGTGGCCGGCTTCGTGCATGAACTGCGCGTGTGCCTCGTAATTCTTGGCCAGCCCGTATACCTTCGACGGGATCACCGGGGAAAGCAGGCGAATGCCGTCGCCGTCCACCGGAAAACGCTCGCCGGTCGGCTTCACGCCGGCACCGGCCAGAGGGTGCCCCTCAAGCGCTACGAGATAGTCCTTGCCGTCGCTTTCGTCGGTCTGCACGAAAGCGTATTGCGGTACATCATTATGCGAAAAACGTGCGATTCTCATGCTTGCCAGTCTACCCGCAACAATCGTCGAATCGTCCATATCATCGACATGCAACGCCCGACAATCAAAAACATCGAAAAAAAACGGGCCATCACATCATGCGAAGGCCCGTCACAGGAAGAAAACGTCAGATAAAAGCACGCTCGCCGAAAATCGCGGTGCCGACGCGCACGATGGTGGATCCTTCCGCAACCGCAAGTTCCATGTCGCCGGTCATGCCCATCGACAGTTCGCGGCAGGATTGCGTGCCCGGCTCGCCGGATTCGAGAATATGGTCGCGGGTTTTGCGCAGGTGCTCGAATCCCTTGCGGATGGCGGTTTCGTCGTCGACATGCGCGCCGATGGTCATCAGCCCCTGCAATTCAAGTCCGTCCAATGTACCGATTTTTTGCGCGATGCGGATGGCATGCGAGGGATCGCAGCCGGATTTCGACGCCTCACCCGATTCGTTGACTTCCAGCAGCACGCCCACGGTGATGCCGCGCGCCACGGCCCTGCGCGAGATTTTCTCCGCCAAGTCAAGGGAATCAACCGATTCGATGGTGTTGACGACCGGCAGCACTTTGCCGATCTTATTGCTTTGCAGCTGGCCGATCAGATGGAACGGAATATGCTCACCCGCAATAGTGGAAGCGCCGGCATCGTCGGCAACGCCCAACGTGAATCCGCGCTCCTCGCAACGTGCCATCAATCCTTCGGCCTTCGCCATCACTTCCTGCGGACGATTCTCGCCGATCATACGCACGCCAGCGTCGATCGCAGCCATGATCTCACCCACGTCGCGCGTTTTCGTGGCGGCAAGCAGGCGTACGGAACCTGCGTCACGCCCGGCATGCTGCTCCGCCGATGCGATGCGGTCCAGCACACGGTGCACGCCATCGGCGATCTGCACGGCACGCACACCGCCGATCACCTCATTGGCAAGATTCTTATGGTCCATATATGCAGTCATGTTCAGCCTCTTGCGTTCAATCCCAACTACCTCTACCAGAGTAAGAAGAAGCCCGTACGACGGTCTGAAGTGAAGCGATAAAGCGACCGATATCCGTACGGGCTAATAAAACAGACGGCAGTAGAAGGGGGAACTTCAAAGACTCCGTCCGACAGCAACTATATGCAAGATTTACTAAACACGCGCCGAAAAAAAACTTTTTTTCTTACAAAAAAAAATTTTCTCAGCGAACTCAAATTCAGCCTTGCGATTCGTCTAATTTGCGTTCCAAAGCATCAACGCGTTCCTTCAACGCAAGCACCTGACACGTCAGCGATCGAATCTGCCCCAACTGCACAGTCACCAATCGTT
>ENA-OQKG01000009-OQKG01000009.1-human-gut-metagenome-genome-assembly--contig:-NODE-9-length-28434-cov-4.327799_pt1 | contig 28434 bp, 19 predicted proteins | sample MGYA00242649_ERZ504799 | MGnify/ENA primary metagenome ERZ504799 (study PRJEB26092, sample SAMD00036428) | human gut metagenome | host: Homo sapiens | study: EMG produced TPA metagenomics assembly of the... | reverse complement strand
AAACCTTGTGTACAGTGCCGCCCGTCGGCGTGTCGCGTCAATCGATTAACGTATTGCAAACATTGGCATTCCACACACCCCTAAAAAGTGTCTTCACGGGCTATAATGACGGAAAAGCGATTACCGACGTTTCCAACGTTGCGATACATCGGTAGACCAACGGCAAAGACGCGAAAACCGGAGGATTTATGGCAAGCTGGCTCAACAACGCAATCTTTTATGAAATCTATCCGCAATCATTCAACGACTCGAACGGCGACGGCATCGGTGACTTCCAAGGCATCATCGACAAGCTGCAATACGTGCGCGATCTGGGGTGCAATGCGATCTGGATCAACCCATGCTTCGACTCGTCGTTCTACGATGCCGGCTACGACGTGCGTGACTACTACACAACCGCTGAACGCTACGGCAGCAACGCGGACCTGCAGCGGCTCTTCGAGCGCGCGCACGAACTGGGCATGCACGTGCTGCTCGACCTCGTGCCGGGGCATTCCGCGGTCGACAATCCGTGGTTCCTCGAATCCGGCAAGGACGAACGCAACGCATGGACCGACCGCTACATCTGGCGACCGATGACGCAATCGCCGAATCTGAACTCGCCCTACGAATCGATCCGCGGATTCCTCGGAGGCATTGCGGAACGTCCCGACGCGGCGGCCGTGAACTGCTTCTCCACGCAGGCATGCCTCAACTATGGATTCGGCACCGTCACCGAAGACTGGCAGTTCGCCGCCGACTCCCCCGAAGCGGTGCAGGGCCGGCTGCTCATCCAAGACATCATGGACTTCTGGCTCGGGCTGGGGGCGGACGGCTTCCGCGTGGACATGGCAGGCAGCCTCGTCAAGGAAGACCCCGACCACTATTGGACGAAACTCTTGTGGCAGCAAGTGCGAGCGCATCTGGACGAAACCTACCCGGAAGCGGTGCTCGTATCGGAATGGGGTGACCCCGAAGAGGCGTTGCACGCCGGATTCGACATGGACTTCCTGCTGCATTTCGGGCCGTCGCATTATCTTGACCTGTTCCGCGAGAATCCGTATTTTTCGGCCGGATCTTCCGAAGCTACGGGCAGCGCCGAAACTGCCGAAACGGAACACGACGGCGAACGCAGCGAATGCGACGGCGCGGGCAGCAGCGGGTGCGACAGCAACGGCAATTCAGTCGTCGACGGAGACAATCCAAATTGTAATAACGACAATGTCGGCAATGCGAGCGGCGACATCAAGGCGTTTGTGGACACATATACGGCCATGCTTGCCAGCACCGCCGGAACGCCAGGATACATCTGCATTCCGTCGGGCAATCACGACATGATCCGCATGCGCGACACCTTGACCACCGATGAAATGAAGCTCGCGTTCGCATTCCTGCTGACCATGCCCGGCTGCCCGTTCATCTACTACGGCGACGAAATCGGCATGCGCTACATGCACGGGCTCAAATCCAAGGAAGGCGGATACGAGCGCACCGGATCGCGCACACCAATGCAATGGAGCTGCGCAACCAACGCAGGATTCTCCGCAGCCCGGCCCGATGATCTGTATCTGCCGATCGATGCCGACAGCGAGCGCCCGAACGTGGCTTCGCAGACCGGACGCAGCGACTCGCTGCTGGAAACCGTACGTGCACTGAACACGCTACGCCTGGCACATCCCGCGCTGCAGGCCGACGGAGGCATCGAGTTCCTTTACGCGGAAGATCACGCGTATCCGCTGGTGTACGCGAGAAACTCCGAGGCCGGCGAAGCCGAACGCGATGCAACTGACGGCGAACGCAGCGGAACAGCACACGAAACCAGCTGTGAAACACCTTGTGAAACATGCAGCAAGATCAATCGCGAAGCAGGTGGCGAGCGCATCGTCGTCGCCATCAATCCGTCAAACACCGACGCAAGCTGCACACTGCCGAGCGACTATGTGAAACTGCTGTCTGGCGGCTTAGCGCAGGAAATATCGCAAGAACCAGCGGAGAAAACAGTACTGCTGAGCATCGGCAACCCCGCACGCTTCGACGGCACCCAACTGCACGTCCCAGCCCGCAGCGCCACCATCCTCCCCTGCTAATCCTGCCCCCAGCGTGTCCGATTCTGGAGAATCGGACATCCAAGCGCCTCAAAACATGTTCCGGTTGTCCGATTCACCAGAAACGGATAACCGGAACACCAAAACAGACCCACGGTTGTCCGATTCTCCAGAATCGGTCATTCAAGCACCCCACTTTGACCTGTAGTTGTCCGATTCGGGAGAAACGGACATTCACGCGCCCAAAAGTACGTTCCAGTTGTCCGATTCTCCAGAATCGGACACTCAAGGCGACGAAAACGCGTAAAGGCCGTTCCGCGGAACTTGCAATCTGCGGAACGGCCTTTACGAGCAAACAATTTCAGGACTGCGCTACCTTGCGCCCCTTGGCGTCGATCTCACCGTCGATACGGCGGAAAATCCAGTTGTAGATCCACGCGCAACAGTATTGCGGCAACGTGACGCCCATCAAAATCAGCAGCGGAATCATATATATGAAAAACTGCGCATACAGCACGGCGAACGCGGCCAAAATCACCAGCATGCACAAGGTGCGCGGGAAAAAGCCGAGCGCAAGTTTCGTCGCATTCTTCAACGTTTCGGAAGTCGGATTCTCATAGCGAGAAAGCAGCGGGAAGAAGTACTGCGCAATCGCAATAATCACCAATCCCATGAACGCGACGCACGCCATCAGCGGCCCGCGCATCGACCCCATGGACCGGGCGAGCATGCCGTCGACCACCAGCACAATCGCCGCCAGCAGGAACGCAAGCCACGGCAGCAGCGACTGCTTGAGATTGCGCTTGAACGAGTCGAAAAACTGGCGCGCCACATACGTTTCCTCATGGCGGACCATGCGCCAGAGCACACTGTGCATCGCAGTGAACGATGCGCCGGCCGTGACGACCGGCAGGCAGCACAACAGCGTGAGCACGTTGAGAATAATCAGATCGAACAGCACGCCCATAATGGCGAAAAACATGTTGTCTTGATCGAAAAGCTTTGACATCTTTGACATAAGCTCACCTTACCCGTTTTTGCTGGGATTTCAGCTGATTCCCGGGAAAATTGTTTTCCCGATAAGACGATTGCTCGAAAAAACGAAAATGCGAATCGTCCTTCCTGAAGGAGAGGTGACAGGAAGGACGATTACAGATTTATGGATTTATGCGCGGTCAGGCAGCGACCGGATCAGGCGAGGCTGAATCAGGCCACGACCGGCGGATTGGCGATCAGATCGTCCGTGCGGTGCTCACCGGCGGCATCACGCCATTCGAGCGTGGCGACGGACGCGGTGTTCTCCACACCAAGACCACGGCCCGGCTCAAACGTGAGCGTGGCCTGAGTGGTCGTGCCCTCCCACGTGAAGCTGATGGACGTATCGCCGTCGGCGCTGTACGAGAAGGTGCCATCGAACGCATCAAGCTCGTTGCGGAACTTGGCAAGCGCGTTCAGTGCCTTCACCACCGGACGCTGCAGATTCTCGTCGATCTCAGCCGTGGAATAGTAATGGCGATTGATATCGCGGCCATTGTTGGTCTTGCGCAGCAGCTCCATGTCGTTCTTGCCGGCAAGCGCGCCGACATAGTAGACCTGCGGAACGCCCGGCAGGAAGAACTGCACCGCGCGAGCCGCAATATAGTGCTGATCGTTGCATCCCAGCGCCGAATAGTAGGTGCTGTTGACCTGATACAGGTCAAGATTGGATGCGGCGGCACCGGTAGCGGCCTGCGATTCGCCGTGAGTGTTCGCATGAATGGCGTTGACGAGATTGTCGACATCCTCATCCGGCACGAGCCCCTTGAGCGAACGGTCCAGCTGATCGGAACCGATGTCGATCACGCCGATGCCATCATGCGTGTCAAGTACGGTGACGGCATTGTTCGGACGGATGTCGGTCCAATGCGCGACCGGCTCGACATGACCGGTATTCAGCGAATGCAGCAGCAGCGGCGGAAGGGCGAAATCGTAGACGCGATCGACCTTCGACGCGATCTCGACCTGCTTCTTGTAGTAGGAATGCACTTCGATGAGGATTTCCAAGCCGCGCTTGACGCCCTCCTCGCGCAGGCGGGAGATGAGCTTGAACGTTTTCGGCGTCATGAAGCAGCTGGTACCGGCTTCCTTGGCACCGTAGCCGACGGCGTCAAGACGAATGTAGCTGACGTGGGATGCGGCCATCTGGTCGAAAATCGACATCAGGTATTCCCAGCCTTTGTCGGAATCCGTGTCGATATCGACCTGCTGCGGGGTGAAGCTGACCCAGACCAGGCGAGTCTTGCCCGCGAACTTGTAGTGGGTGAACGGCAGACCCGGGCGCGGACGGTAGATGCCGGCCAGATCCTCTTCGGTCGCGCCGTTCGGAAAGACGGAACTCATGGTCAGGAACATCGGGTAATACTCGGATTCCTCGCCCTTTTCAAGCACGTCTTGGAACTGCTTGGATTCCCAGCTCATGTGGTTGACGATGGCGTCGACCATGATGCCGTGGGTCTTGGAAAGTTCGGCGACATCGTCCCAGCCGCCGAGGCGCGGGTCGACCTTGGTGTGGTCGATGGGGTCGAAGCCTGCATCCGCGCCGTCGAATGGAGTGAAGAACGGCAGGATATGCACGCCGTCATACACGCCGTCGAAACGGGTGCGCAGGATGTCGGTCATCGAGCTGAGGGTGCCGTCGCCGAGGCGATCGGCGTAGGTGATGAGCTGCACTTTGTTTTTCATGGGACCTCCCTTGGTTCATGGGTGCGGGTGCAATGTGTGCGCGTCTGCCTGTTTGTTGTTTACGTATTTGCATACTCACGTATGTATCGAACCGGTTCGATATTACCTCGAAAAGGGCGTCAATGTCCAGTCACACAGCGGAATGCGCGTGTCGAACCGGTTTGATGCGGTGTTCTATGCAGCCCAGACTGTCCGACCCCAACCCAGCGTTCCAACGCGCAGCATCAACGCGTGGTATCGCCTGGCACCAGCGTCATGGGAATAAGCACGTTCGGCTCGAACGGCTTGGGGATGTTCTTGCGCGAGGCGTTGGCCGCAGCCGCCTCTTCATTGGCGATCGCCTGCACCATATGGTCGGCCGCCGACTGCGCGATCGCCGAGAAATCCTGTGCGACCGCGGTCAGCTTCATACCGGCCAAATCGGTCAAATACGTACCATCATAGGCGACGACCTGCAGCTCGTCGGGAATGGAAATTCCGCGGCTCAACGCCTCACGCACGCAGAACGCCGCGCCAATATCGGAGCTGACCACGGCATCGACGCCGTCGGTCGCCACCCCATCAAGCGCACGGCTGACCGCACGATGATAGCCGGCGAAATCCATCACCTCACCGGCCTCGATATACTCATACTTCACGCCCGCGGAGGTCAATTCCTGTTCCAACGTGAGGTAGTAGCGCACCGTCGGGAACGTGGTCTTTCCCAAATCGAACGACCCCTCCTCGACTTCGCCGCGGACCGCCAGATCGAAGAACTGATCGCGCGGACCGCCAATCATCACCACATGGCGCGCGCCATTGCGAATCAGCATCTGCGCAATCAGTCGCCCACCCTGCTCGTGGTCAGATCCGATCGACGAAATACCATTTCCAAGCACGCGATCGAATGCGACGATCGGGCGGTGGATGGACGTCCAATAATCGCCGGGATGCGAGGTGTGAGCGCACATGACGATGCCGTCCATCATGTGCCTGCGCAGCATATCGACGTATTGGATTTCGCCGTCCGTCTCGTCGGTGGTGGAGCACAGCATGGTGCGCAGCCCCTGCGCGGCGAGCGCATGCTGCAGGTGCGCGGTAAACGTTGCAAAGAACGGGTGACGAATGGTGGGCACGATGACGCCGACCAGATTCGTGCGATCGTGGTACAGGTTGCGGGCAAGCTCGTTTGGCACGTAATTGAGGGCTTGCATGGCCTTACGCACGCGGTCGCGCATGTCGTTGGATACATACCCGTTGCCGTTCACCACCAGTGAGACGGTGCTCAGAGACACCCCGGCCTTCTTCGCCACATCGCGCATGCCGACCATGATCGCACCTTCCCCGTTATCACTGTTCCATCGTTGTATTCTCACGTGCTTGCCGCGCGCTTTCCGTGCGCTTCTCGCGAGATATTACATTCATTTACATTCTCTCGAACCTGTTCGACAGTCCGGCGTGTATATCGCTTAACGGGGTTACCCCTTTACTTGATTTTCAATATTGATTTTCGTATGCTGCCCACGACACGGAAAACGGCAGCACAGCACAACAAAAGAAACGGCGCAAAGCTTGCGATATCCACACTCACTTTGCGCCGTCTTCTTGTATTGATGATGACCTACATTGCGATCAGTCGGTCGGCACGTCGCCGGACTGGGTGTGGTCGAAGACCGGCTTGTTGTCTTTGTCGAAGGTGTAGACACCGATGTTCGCGGAGCTCGGATCATTGTTCTTATTGAACGGTCCGATACCGGTCTGGCCCTGGTACTGGATATCCTTGCCATCCTTCAGCAGCGGCTTGGCCTGGTCGAATGCAATCACCAGCGTCGCATCCGGGCTGGCGGCCTTGATGGCGGTTGCGCTCAGATTTCTTTCATGTTACTCAGCGACCGTCCGCGTAACGTGAAAATTACGCCGGATTGGCGAGCAGCGCAATGCCGAAACCGGTGGCCACGCAAATGAGAGGCACCGCGACGGTTGCTATTCCATAGCCCAGAGCCAGCGTAAAACGACGCTGGCGAATCAATGAAACCACTTCGTTGAGCGCCGTGGAGAATGTTGAGAAACCACCGAGAAATCCGACAACGAACATCATGACCGTGTCCATATCCACCGATTGCGAATAGTAGGACATCATGGCGATGCCCGCGCATAGCGAGGCGACGCCGTTGATGACGAGCGTGGATAGCGGGAAGTTGCGGTTCGTTCTCCGATTCTCGCGATTCCAGCCTCGTTGAATTGACACGTCGAGCACGTAACGGGCCATGGCACCCAGACCGCCGAACAGACAGATCATCCACATCATCAGCGCACCTCCCCGGTAGCCGGGTCGGCGATAAGCGAAATCTCCGCAGTGATCGGTTTGGGCTCGAAGCTGGGCGGAAGCGGGTTAGCCGGCTGCTGGGGCTGCTGGATTGGTTGCGACTGCTGCTGGGGCTGCTGGATTGGTTGCGACTGCTGAATCGGCTCGGGCAGCTGCCCCAAGTCTGAAGTATCCTGCTCGCGCAGCAACGGCTGCGATGGCTGTGCCAGCTGAGGAACGGCCAGCGGAGGAATCTGCGGAACGCGGCCCGTCTGCATAGTCTGGCTGGCGGTCGGCGGCACGGTTGGTGTTTCGACTCGCGGAACCTGTCCCGTCTGTGCAATCTGCTGGGCCGCCTGCGCGGCCTGCTGCGCCGCCTGCGCGGCTTCCATTGCGGCCTGCGCGGCAGAACGCGCCACGTCGGCCACTTTCACATGGCGTACGCCCTGCGTGTCCGATTCGGCAGAATCGGACACGGAAACAGCTGAAAACGCACCCTGAACCCGCTTTCGAGTACTCCGTGACAGCAGTGCCTGCATCAGAACCACGCCGGCGGCGGCAGTGAGCAAACCGCCTGCAAAATTTCCCGCAAGATAGCCAAGCGCACTGGCGATATGCCGCTCGTGCAGACCTTCCATCGTTTCCAGCATCACGCCGGACATCGTCGAAAGCCCACCGAGCAAGCCAAGCCCAACACCACGGCTGACAACCTGCCGCACCCGGCGACGCAGCCACGAAGCGGTCGCCATGAATTCGGTCAGCATCGCGAACAGGAAGCAGGCGACCATATTCGACACAAACGTGCCCACAACGAACGGCGTCCCGCTGACCGACGGCAGAAGCATATCCAACGCATGCCGACAGCCGACTCCAACAAATCCACCGACGAACACCACAACATACATCAGTCCGTCGGCGAGCGGATTGAACCGCGCCTGCATACGTTTCATCGGTGCCAGGGGAATCGTAGGCGGATCCATGGTGTTAGCGGAGGGCGTGGTTGCACCAGCATGCGTCACCTCAACAGTGTCGATTGCCTGCGTGATGGGATGCGAGTCCTCACCCGCAGTCACCACGTCTCCCGGCGATTGTTCTTGCGATTCCATTGCGCTCCCCCTGTACTGGCCTTCCGCGGACAGCGTTGTTCCGCCCATAGGCCGTGCAACAACGAGCTGGGCCGCGGTTGCCGCCTTCCTAACGCATATGAGTTTACACGGAGCGCCAACGTATGCACCCTGGATGTCCGATTCCGCAGATTCGGACATCCAGAGTCCAGCCGAATTCAGCCAGGCTCAGTCAAGCCGGGCATCACACAGCCGCCGCATCGCAGGTCGTACCTCGCGCTCCTCCTCGCCACTGAACAGCACCACCAGATAGTCACCGGCACGCAGCCGTGTATCACCGCGCGGCACGATCTCGCTTTCGCCGCGACGCAGGCCGATGATCAGACACCCAGACGGCCAACGCACGTCACGCACCCGCTTGCCGTCCGCAATCGCACCCATTTCCAATGGCAGTTCCATAATGTCGCTGCCCACATGGCTTGCGATTGCCATCTGCATGCCTTGCGCACGCACGTACCGCTCCAGCAACTCCCCATAGATCGGTTTGGTGCGCAGCAGATCGGACACCAACAGCGCGATGAAAGCGACGGCAGCGACCGGCAGCATGTGCGTCAACGTTCCAGACATCTCCACAGCCAACAGAATCGACGTGATCGGCGTTTTCACGGACGCGGCGAGCGTGCCCGTCATCACGCACACCGCGAACACCGCCACTGCGTCGGATGGCAGATCACCGATTCGATGCAACACTTCACCGCAGATGCCGCCGGCCAACGAACCGACCGCAAGAATCGGCATGAAAATACCGCCAGGCGCACCTGAGCCGAAACTCGTGGATGTGAACAGCATCTTCGCCACGAACAGCAGACACAGCATTCCCAAGCCGACGCGCGCATGTTCGGCGGTATCAATCAGATTCGAGCCGCCGCCGAGCACGTCGGGCAACCAGATGCCGACAGGCAACGCGATCGCAATCGCAATCATCGGGCGGCTCCATGCCGGCAGTTTGCCGTACAGCGTCTGGAAGCCAAGCAACGAGCGGTTCATCAGCGAACCAACCAAACCGGCCACCAATCCCAACGGAATCAGCCACACATACTCTTCCAACGACAGCTGACCGATATCACCGAAATCCAAAACCGGACGCAGACCGAAACAGTATTTCGAGACGAAATCGGCGGTCAGCGATGCGGCAGTGGCGCCCATCAGAATCGCAGGGGAAAAACTCCGATGCACCCCTTCCAAAGCGAACATCATGCCGGACAGCGGCGCGCTGAACGCGGCGGACAAGCCTGCCGCGGCACCGGCGGTGACCAGATAATGCTCCTGCATGTCCTCACGGCGGTGGCCGCGCAAACGGTGGGACACACACTGCGCTCCCGACGCACCAATCTGAATGGACGGCCCCTCACGGCCGAGCGACAGACCAAACAACGCGCCCAACAGTCCACCGACGAAACGGACTGGCAGAATCGTCTGCCAACGCATCTTCAAGCCGCATATCACCACGCCGTTGGTCTGCGGGATGCCGCTGCCACCGGCCATCGGCTCCTTGCCGACCATCCACGCGATCGCCAGCGCGGCCGCCACCGCGGCAACCGCCCACGGCGCAATCAGCCACGGGGTCTCGCGAATCCGCGCATATATCCAGCGGGACGCATCCGTGCCGTATTCGATGCCGAGACGGTATACGACGACCAGCAATCCTGAAACCAGACCAATGACTATGCCGGCCGCCGCCATCTTCCACTTCAAGTGGTCGAATCGCGGAATCAGCCGGCGGATATCATGTGCCGCGTCGTTGCCAGTCAAGCCGGGAAACTCGTTGCCGACGGTCAGTCGACCAGCGAATTGATCTGGATGATATGGTCGCGCTGCGGGCCGGTGCCGATCACGGAGATACGGCAGCCGGACAGTTCCTCAAGACGCTTGACGTAATCCTGACAGGTCTTCGGCAGATCATTGAAGTCGTGGATTTGGGAAATATCCTCGTCCCAACCCGGCATGGATTCGTAGATCGGCTTCGCTGCCGCGAATTCGGACTGATCAGTAGGCATATCGTCGCGGCGTTCGCCGTTGACATCATAGGCCACGCACAATGGGATTTCCTTCAGGCCGGTAAGCACGTCGAGCTTGGTGAGCACGATGTCGGTCAGGCCGTTGACCTGAGCCGCATAACGATTGACGACCGCATCGAACCAGCCACAACGACGCGGACGGCCGGTGGTCACGCCGTACTCGTGGCCCTGGGCTCGCAGCCATTCGCCCTCCTCGCCGAACAGCTCGGTCGGGAACGGTCCTTCGCCCACGCGGGTCACGTACGCTTTGGAAACGCCGATCACGCGGGTGATCTTGGTCGGGCCGACACCGGTACCGGTGCATGCGCCGCCGGCAGTCGGGTTGGAGGACGTGACAAACGGATATGTGCCGTGATCCACGTCGAGCATAGTGGCCTGGCCGCCTTCGAACAGCACGGTCTTGCCTTCGTCAAGTGCCTTATTGAGCACCAGCGAGGTGTTGGCCACGTACGGCTTCAAACGTTCGCCGAGCTTGAGCAGCTCATCCGTGGTTTCGTTCACATCAATCGGACGACGATTGTACAGCTTCACCAGCATCTGGTTCTTCTGATGCAGGCTTGCCTCAACCTTGTCGTGCAAATGCTCAGCATTGAACAGGTCGTGCACGCGGATGCCCACGCGATTAATCTTGTCGGCATACGCAGGTCCAATGCCGCGACCGGTGGTACCGATCTTGTGCTTACCCAGGAAACGTTCCGTCACCTTATCAAGCACACGATGATACGGCGCAATAATGTGCGCACCCTCACTCACCAGCAGTCGGGAGCAGTCCACACCGCGGCTTTCCAAGCCGTCGATCTCTTCGAAAAGCACTTCAGGATCAACAACAACACCGTTGCCGATAACCGGAGTCGCGGTCGGGCTGATGATGCCGGAGGGCAGCAGGTGCAGCGCATACGATTCGTCGCCGACCACCACGGTATGGCCCGCATTGTTGCCGCCGTTGAAGCGGGCAACATAGTCGACCTTCGTGCCGATCAGGTCGGTCGCCTTACCCTTGCCTTCGTCTCCCCACTGGGCACCGATCAAAACAATTCCAGGCATGTTGTTGCACCTCCGCGCGTATGCGATTTCGCCTCAAAGCCTTACCAAGGCCTTACAAAGACTATCCTGCGCCCTCTACCGGATATCTGCCGGATATGCACCGATCGGCCGTTGAAACTAGTCAGTTCCATCGTTTTCGTCTCATACAACGCGACACACCCACCGTGCCGCCACACGCCGCATGCATTACGCGGCGCGTGCGGCATCACACTACTTCAACGCCTTGCCCGCGCTGCCAAGCTGCCTGCAAGCCTCCACCACGCGTGCGGCCATGGCGCTTTCCGCTTCGCGCCCCCACGAACGCGGGTCGTACATCTTCTTGTTGCCCACCTCGCCATCGATTTTGAGCACCGAATCATAGTTGGAGAACATGTGACCGGCCACCGCACGGCTGAATGCGTACTGCGTATCGGTGTCGATGTTCATCTTCACCACGCCGTAGCTCACGGCCTGCGCGATCTCCTCCGGCGCGGAGCCGGAACCACCGTGGAACACCAGGGCGAACGGCTTACCGGGAGCGACATCCAGCGAGTGCGCGGGGTCGGGCATTTCGCCGGCCTTAATCGCGAGCGCGACCGTGGTCTGGATTTCGTCGAGCAGTTCGGGGCGCAGTTTCACCACGCCCGGTTTGTATGCGCCGTGCACGTTGCCGAAGGTGAAGGCGGCCATGTAGCGTCCGCGCTCGCCAAGGCCGAGTCGTTGCGCGACGGCGATGCCTTGCGCGGGCGTGGAATACAGTTTGTCGTTGATTTCGGCGCTGTGCCCGTCTTCTTCGCCGCCGACCGCGCCGATTTCGATTTCCAACACGGTGTGCGCGGCTTGGGATTTGTCGAGCAGTTCTTCTGCGATGTCGAGGTTTTCACCCAGCGGCACTGTGGAACCGTCCCACATGTGTGACTGGAAGGTCGGTTCCTGACCGTGCTTCACCTGTTCGGCTTCATGGTCGAGCAGGGGGCGCACCCATTCGTCCAGATACTGTTTGGCGCAGTGGTCGGTGTGCAGGGCGATGGTGATGTTGGGGTATTTCGCCGCGACTTCGTGCGCGAAGGCTGCGAAGGCAAGCGAGCCGGTGACGCGGTCGTTGACGCGTTGCCCGGAGAAGTAGGCGGCGCCGCCTACGGAGACCTGGATGATGCCATCGGATTCCGCCTCGGCGAAACCCTGGAGTGCGGCGTTCAGAGTCTGTGTGCTGGTCACATTGATCGCGGGATAGGCGTAACCGCCGCGGCGTGCGGCGTCCAGCATTTGCGCATAACGTTCCGGCGTTGCAATAGTCATGCCTCCATTATCGCCCGACCCTATCCCACTTGTCATGTGACAACATTCGCCATCTTTCCTTTCCGTTTTCCCGACCGTCCGCTCCATATCCAGGTCGCCCGCCCCACTAGGGCCATATGCCGAGCGTTTTCGTCTCATATCCCGACATTTGCGGGACCGACCATTAAACAGGGCGAAACCATTGCGATCGTTCCATCGGAAGTCATAGAATATCCACCGGATCGCGCGACGAAGAGCCCAACCGGGTATTCCCGCACGGGCATGCCGCCGCACGTAGATGTTGCGACCAATACCCGCGAGGAGGCTTGATGCACCAGGTTTTCGCCATCTTCCTTCGAGACGTGAAACGCATTCTGAAGAACCCAGTGGCGCTCGTCGTCACGCTGGGTGTGGCCATCATCCCATCACTGTACGCATGGTGCAACATCCTCGCCAACTGGGACCCGTACGCGAACACGGGCAACATCCAGGTCGCTGTGGCGAACGAGGACAAGGGCACAACCTCCACGCTGGTCGGTCATCTCGACGCTGGCCAGCAAACCGTCAACCAGCTTAAGAAGAACCATCAGCTCGGCTGGCGTTTCGTTCCCGAGCAGCAAGCCATCGAAGGCGTGGAATCCGGCAAATACTATGCGGCGATCGTACTGCCGGAAGACTTCAGCTCCAGACTAATCGGCACCGTCACTGGTAAAGGCGACCGACCGTCGATCACGTACTACATCAACGAAAAGCTGAACGCGATCGCGCCGAAAATCACCGATACGGGTGCGACCACGATCGACGAGCAGATCAACACCACTTTCGTTTCCAGCGTGGCCGACGCCGTGGCGAAGGAAGTGAAGGAGGCAGCGGGAGAAACCACCGGCAGCATGAAAAGCGCGCAAAGCGACGTCATCAACGATCTGACCGACACCATCAACCAGCTCGAAACCGTCCAACAGCAGCTGCGCGGCACGCGTTCCACGCTCGACAAAGCCCTCACCACCATCGATTCGGCCAAACAGTCCAACATCGCGCTCGCCTCGGGAATCACCAACTCGCTTGACACCGTCGGCAAGGCGTCCGACTTGCTGAGCGAGACGCGCACACAAACCGAACGATTCTCGAACACGCTGGTCGGAGCGCTCGACAACGGCAGCACGCAACTGTCCGGTCTGCAGGTCAACGTGAGCAATGCCACCGGCACCGTGCTCAGCGGACTGAACACCACGCAGGACGCGCTCGACCAAGTGTCCAGCACCATGCATCACGTCAACACCACCACCGGCAATGTGCTCGACGGCGTGGAGAAGGCGTTGCAGGCCAGCCAGCTGGATCCGAACAGCCAAACGTATAAGGATCTTTCCGCGCAACTCGCCGAAGCCCGCAAACAGCTGACGTTCCAGCAGCAGCGCATCGACGCCTTCGATCAGGACACCACGGCTGCGATCAACGCGGGGAAGAACACCGCGAACGGGTTCAACGACGATGTCACCACGCTGGCGAAAAACGGCACGGCGTCGATGGCGAGCGCACGCACGACCATCACCGGCACGGTCATGCCGAATCTCAACACCGGGCTCGATACACTCAGCCTGGCCAATGGGTCGCTGTCCGGCACGCTTACCACGCTGCAAAGCACACTGGAACAGGGCAACGGGCTGCTCGACCAGTTGTCGCGCACCGTGACCCAAACGAACACCACCATTGCTGGCACGCAGACGCAGCTCGCCAATCTCGCCAAACAGCTCAACACCACGCGCACCGATGTGGCCGCGTTGAGCAGTTCGGCGATGTTCCAGCAGCTTTCCCAAGCGCTCGGACTTGACGCGAGCGAGGTCGGCTCGTTCGTGGGCGAGCCGGTGCATTTGGACGAACAGGTCCTCTACCCGGTCAAAAACTATGGTTCCGCGGTCACGCCGTTCTACACGAATCTTGCGCTATGGGTCGCGGATTCGTGCTCGTCGCGATCTACAAGCTTGAAGTGGACCGCGATGAGAAGATCCGCATGTACACGCCACGCCAAGGCTATATGGGCCGTTGGCTGCTGTTCGTCACGGTCGGATTCCTGCAGGCGATCATCGCCACGATCGGCGATCTCGCGCTGGGCATCCAATGCGAGCATCCGTTCCTGTTCATCCTCGCCGGCATTTTCGCCTCGTTCGTCTACGTGAACATCATTTACGCGCTCGCCGTGGCGTTCCGGCATATCGGCAAGGCCGTCGCCGTGATTCTGGTGATCATCCAGATTCCGGGCGCGGCAGGCCTCTACCCCATCGAGATGATGCCGGAATTCTTCCGCCGTCTGAAACCGTTCCTACCGTTCACCTACGGCATCAACGCGATGCGCGGGCCGATCGGCGGCATGTATGCCAACCATTATTGGATCGACATGCTCTCGCTGTTCTGGTATCTGCCTGTGGCGCTGTTCATCGGCTTGGTCGTCCGCAAGCTGGCGTTGAACCTCAATCGCCTGTTCGACAACCGTCTGGCGGACACTGATCTGATGATCACCGAACATAACGAAGGCACGGTGGAACCGTTGCGGCTCACCGAGACCGCGCAGCAGATCGCCGAGGAGTTCCCCGAACTCGCCCGCAGACGGGCGATTCATTTCTTCCGCCTGTACCCGCGCCTGGTGCGCTGGGGATTCCTCGCGCTGGCGGTACTGCCGTTCGTGTTTCTGCTGTTGCTATTCATCACGCGCATGAAGCTCGCCATGCTGCTCGGTTGGATCATTTCGATCATCGCCATCGACACGTATCTCATCGTGGTGGAGTATCTGCGCGAACGGTATGCGAATTATCTGGGCGAGGAAGCGATGAGTGCGGAAGAGTTCCGCAGCGCGATCCTGCACGAGAACCTGCTATTCCGGCCGGGCATGCATTACAAGCCGATGCATGCCGTACGCACGAGGCTGTATGAGGCTGCGCATGGTGGTTCGGCCGGACATGCGCCTGAACATGCGGCTGAGTATGCGGCTGGAAACACGGACGGAAATGCTGGCAGGAGTCTGCGTGAGGAGGGGAACGAACAGTGAAAATAATCTGGGGCATCTTCAAGCGGGACATGTGCCACGCCACCCGCAACGTGATCGCCGTGATCGTCTCGATGGGCCTGGTGGTGGTGCCGGCGCTGTACGCCTGGTTCAACATCGCGGCCAGCTGGAACCCCTACGGCAACACCAAGGCATTGAAGGTCGCCGTGGCCAATAACGACAAGGGTTACAAGTCGGATCTCATACCGGTGCGCGTCAACGTGGGCGAAACCATCATCAGCACACTGCACGCCAACGACCAGCTGGACTGGCAATTCGTGAAAAGCGACAAGGCAATCGACGGGGTGAAATCCGGCGAATACTATGCGGCGATCGTAATTCCGAAAGGTTTCAGCGCCGACATGATGACGCTGTTCTCCCCCGACATCAAACACGCGCAGCTCAAGTACTATCTGAACGAGAAAATCAACCCGATCGCCCCGCATATCACCGATCAGGGCGCGACAACCGTGGTCAACACAATCGACAAAACCTTCGCCAAAACGATCGCGCAAGTCGGACTCGACCTGGCCTCAAGCATCCTACACTATTCGCAAAGCCCGCAAATGGCCGAATACATGCGCAACCTCAACGGCAATCTCACCACCATGGCGGATACGCTGAGCGGCGCATCGCAGCAGGTAACGTCGTATTCGCAGCTGCTCGGCTCGGCGAACGACATCGTGGATTCCACGGGCAAACTGCTCGCCTCGGCGACCAAGGCGGGCAAACAGGCCCAGAACGCGTTGAAGCAAGGCAAATCAGGTGCCACGTCGTTCACTTCGGCAGGTGCGAACGTCACCTCCTCAGTGAACACCGCGCTCGACCAGGTGTCAGGCGCGTTCGACCAAGTAGCTGCCAAGGTGAACAAGGCGTTCGACGCGATCGGCAAGGACTCAGACACCGCAGCCAGCCAGTTGACAACGTTGAGCGAACAAGTCTCCAGCAGCGAATCGCTGTACGACACGTACATCACAAGCCTCAACCACATGCACGAATCGGTGGAACAACTACCGGACAGCGATTCCGCGAAACAGGCGCTGCTGGAAGCCATCGACCGGGAGATCACGCTGCTGGAAGCCGCCAAAGGCGATTCGCAGAAGCTCGCGCAGCAGCTGAAAGACGCTTCCACGCAGGTCACGCAGGATACCGCAGCCGCGGAACGCTCCCGCAAGGAGATCCTGAACCGCATCACCTCCGCGAAGCAGTCGATCAGCAATGTGCGCGACGATTACGCCACGAACGTCAAGCCGAAAATCGACGCGCTCGCCTCCACAGTCAGCACGCTGATCTCCCAAACCGACAGCATGATCACCCAGCTGAGCGGCACCGCCGACGATCTGGACGATGTGACAGGCGATGTGGGGACGAATGTGACATCCATCCGTTCCACGCTCGGCGCGATCGCGAAGAAACTCGACTCGTCGGCAGCGACGGTGAAGGAGCTGATCACGAAGCTGGAGACGGGCGGGAACGCCGGTGACGGCAACAGCGATGGTGGCGACGGTGACAACGACGCCAGTTCGTCCGATTCGGGTGAATCGGACGAACTACGTGCACTGGCCACCGCCAACACGTCCACACTGTCCACGCTGATTTCCGCGCCCGTCGCACTGCAGCGCGTCTCAGTGTACCCGATCGCGAACTACGGTTCGGCCATGGCGCCGTTCTATACGATCCTGTCAATCTGGGTGGGTGCGATCATCCTGTGCGCCATGCTGAAAGTGACAATTTCGGACCGCGAGAAGGCGCATGTGCTGGGCTTGGGCGACACGCTGCCGCGTGTCGCCGGCCCGTCCGGCCCGGGGAACGCCTCACGTTGGGGACTGCGCCTCGACCACGAGTATTTCGGACGGTACGCGATCTTCGCACTGCTCGCGTTGCTGCAGGGCACACTGGTTTGCCTGGGTGACATGTATTTCCTTGGCGTGCAGGCGAATCATGCGCTGCAGTTCCTTGCCGTGGGGTGGCTTGCCGCGCTCGTGTTCTCGAATATCGTGTATACGCTGACCGTGTCGTTCGGCGATATCGGCAAGGCCGTGGCCGTGGTGCTGCTGGTGATGCAGGTCGCCGGTTCGGGCGGTACGTTCCCTATCGAGACGCTGCCGAAGTTCTTCCAAATGCTCTACCCGTTCCTACCGTTCCCGCACGCCATCGATGCCATGCACGCCGCGATGGCCGGATCGTACGGCAATGAGTATCTGCTTGACATGGTGTATCTCGCCTTGTTCCTGATTCCTTCGCTGCTGCTGGGATTGGTGTTGCGCAAGCCGGTGATCCGGTTGAACAACTGGGTGAGCCGCAATCTGGAATCCACCAAGGTGATGTGACGAGGTGGATTTGAACGGGCTGGTTTAAGCCGGTTTAGATCGGTTTCGGCTGGCACACATGGACGCGTCATTGGCGACGCATCACCATCACCGCCAACGGCAACACACACCAAATACCAGCCGACAAAAACCTAAGCTAGCGTGGATGCGTAAGGGCATTGTCCTGCCCGGTCACTTCCCTTACGTACCGCTGCGCCATCCCGGCGCTCCTCTGCGCCGCCACTACCCCACATGTCGCCTCCTCACACACCAACAAGCGTCCGATTCTGCAGAATCGGACAATCAGCGGCGTCGCGCAAACCACACGTTGATCAGCGAGCCGACCACCACCAGCGCGACACCGATCCAGAATGGCATGCCCAACGCCACGCCCAATAGGAGCGTGCTGGAAGCAGTGGAGAACAGCGGCGTCGCATACGAACCGATCGCAAGCGTTTCCATACTGCCATGTAACATGCCATACCCCCAGCACGCGTAGCCGCCGGCAATCGACGCGGCACATGCGAGCAGCGCAATATAGCCGCCGATGCCAGGCGCTACAGCTGGCAAACCGTCGCCCGAAACGAAATGGATAATCCACAGCACAACAGCAACGCAACAGAAGAAAATCGTCGTACCATCGTAACCATCGGACATCGATGGCGTCACGGTCGCGTAAATCGCCCAAATAAAGGCGCCTGCGAACGCGAGCGCGTACGGCAATGGATTGCTGGCGATATTGGCAACCGCTTCCTGCACGTCAAGGTTTTCACCGCCGACCGCCATTGCCACGCCGACGGTGGCTACGATTGCACCCGGCAGCGCTTCGGAGACCGAGCCGCGTTTGTGCGACACGGCGGCGGTCATCAGTACCAGCAGCGTCGGCCACAAATAATTGACGAGGCTGACTTCCACAGATTGCGCGTTCGTTGTGGCCAGACCGATCGACAGCGAGATCGACGCCTCGTATGCGATGAACATGAGTCCGCCTGCGACGAGGTACTTGCGTGGCGCTTGGCTAATCGGTTTCGGCCGTCGCACGATGAGCAGGAGCATGCCGCCGACAGTGTAGATGAGCGCCGAGCCGAGCGTGGCGCCGAACGATTCGGAAACGAGACGCACGAGGCCGGCCATGAAGCCCCACAGGACGATTGCGAACAGGCCGATGAGTGTCGCCGCGTGTGATATGGCATGACCAAATAGGGGGATACTGGGGCGTTCGCCTGCGGATTCGGCGGGAAGTTTCTGATCCGTATTCACGGATTCCAGCCTACCTGCCGCCCACCCCGCATGTCCGATTCTGCAAAAACGGACAATTGAACACCGGTTTTGGCACCTTGTGCGTCCGATTCACCAGAAACGGACGCACAAACATTCGGATTCGTATCCCTCACGTCCGATTCACCAGAATCGGACATTCCTGCGACCTGCGATGCCGCAAACCCGATTACCCCCGGAACCGCGCCAACAGCAGCGTCGGCCACCCCAACCGACGCGGCCACACCATCCGTATCAGCAGCCAAGTCCACGCGTCCCGCACCCCCACAGCCCGCCGACGCGCGCACGTCGCCCATGACCAAATCATCCAATGTCACGCCGAACATGTCGCAAAGCATCAGCAGCTTATCCATTTCGGGGTATGCCTTCTCGGACTCCCATTTCGAAATTGCCTGCCGGGAAACGCCCAGCAGCATTGCCAGCCGTTCCTGCGTCATGTTGCGCGAACCGCGCAGATACTGCAGATTCTCTTTGAAACTCATGTCCGCCCTTTCGTCGAGTTTCCATATCGCCTCGACTTGCGATTATTGGCGATTGCCAAGCAACAGCTTGTCATAAACGTCGCGTTCCACGCCACCATCTTTCGGTTGCATTGCGATTCGCAACCAAATTTTGCGACGCAACCGACAGTTGCGCGGCGTGAAGTTGACTTCACGGGTCTTTTACGGTAATAGAAAAACCCTTGGAATTCCAACGATTCCAAGGGTTTCGAATGGAGCGGATGACGGGAGTCGAACCCGCCTTTAAAGCTTGGGAAGCTTTCGTTCTACCGATGAACTACATCCGCAAAAAATGTGCCTTTTGGACACAATCATTTAGTCTAGCATGCATTCGCAGGATTCACGGCCATCAACCGATATTCGATACCGTCACCCACTTGCCAAATCGCATATCAATCAACGCGCAACAACCACAACAGCATTAATGTCATTCATCAGATGACATCAAAATATTCTGCAATGCATCCCCACAGGAAACACACACAATTCGCGTCAGAATCAGCGGAATCCTATGCAATCACGCATGACTTGCGCAACCTGCGCACATTGCAATCGCCGCCGATCAGCGACCATACCCGCCTTGCACGGGATGCTGCGAATAATCTCGCGAATAGCCCCCACCGGAGTATCCCCCTGCACCCGCACCGGCGCCGGCACCAGAGACACCCCCATTCTGCCGACGAATATCCGCCGAAGCATACCCGCTCGTCGCATAACCGCCAGCCAAATAGCCGGACTGCACGCCCTGCGCCTTCATCTCCTGACTCATCTGCATCAACCGGGCAATACGATCCTCAGTCGCAGGATGCGTGGAAAACAAGCGAGAAAAACCTTCCGCAGAAAACGGATTCGCAATCATCATCGCAGCAACCGACTGCGTACCAGCAGTCTTCTGCATCGGCATCGTCTCAGCGCCGTTCGAGATCTTATTCAATGCGGACGCGAGCGCCTCCGGATCTTCCGTAAGCATGGAACCATCTTCGTCAGCATCATATTCTCGCGTACGTGAAATCGCCATCTGAATAAGCGAAGCGGCGATTGGCGCAAGAATCATGCTCAACAGCACACCCAGTAATCCAAGACCATTAGAGGACGAGTCATTACGATCGTCGCGCGAATTGCCACCACCGAAATACATGAGCGAATATCCGAGATACGAAATGACCGTCGCCATTGCGGACGCGACCGCAGACGTCAGGATATCGTGATTGTACACGTGCATAAGCTCGTGCCCGAGCACGCCGCGAATCTCGCGTTCGTTCAACATCCGCAGAATGCCCTGCGTGCAGCAGACCGCCGCATGACGTTCATTGCGTCCCGTTGCGAACGCATTGGGACTCATGGTTGGGGCGATATAAATACGCGGCATCGGCTTGCCCGCCTTCGCCGACAGTTCGCGCACGATTTTGTACAGTACCGGCGCTTCCTGCTCGCTGACTTCCTGCGCGCGCATGGATGCGATCGCGAGTTTGTCGGAAAACCAGTAGGATGCGAACGTTGAGCCAAGTCCGATGAGAATGTAGATACCAAGCGTGCGCTGGCTGCCACCGGTCGCCCACCAAATGAGCATGATGACACCCCACATCAACGCGAATAACAGCGTTGTCTTCAAGCCATTGCAATGGCCATGCACCTGCAATTTGCCGTTCATGGTCACCAGCGTAGAAACGGAGTCTGAGTTTTTGCTGGATATGCGCTGGAGACTGGGCTGCGGAAAAGGCTAGGGGGCAGTTGCGGAAGTTCGCATGCTCAGCTTCTCCCCGGATGTCCGATTCTGGAGAAACGGACATCCGATGCATGCCAAGAGGCCTTTGGGTGACCGAATCGGGAGAATCGGACAAGTAGCAAGTCCTTCGTCCACATCACATGTCCAATTCACCAGAAACAGACATACAGAACATGTTTCGGACACTCCAGATGTCCAATTCACCAGAAACAGACAAGCACAGGATAAAAAACGTCTTGGGTGACCGATTCTCCAGAATCGGACACCCAAGACGCATAAAAGAAGCTTGAAACCTATCGGACCGGGTTTCAAACACCCACCTTAGGCGTGAGCCAGGGCGCGCATCTGCTCCGGATCGATGACCTTCTTGTGCTCACGGCCTTCCTTCGCACCCTCGGCACGTTCGAACGCATCGATCTTCTTCCAGCCAGCGAAGTCGATCGGCTTGACACCGCGCGATTCCAGCAGCCGGTCGATGGACTCCGGATCACGATCGGCAGCCACACGACCGCCCTCAGCAGCCTTCGACAAATCCTCCAGCATATTAGTCACGATCAGCAGTGCGTCGGACTTGGTGGAGCCGATCAGGCCAACCGGACCACGCTTCGCCCAACCGGTCGCATACAGACGCTCGCGCACTTCATCCGTGGCTTCAGCGGCCGTAGTGATACGACCGTCACCGTTTGCGTTCGCCAAGTGCGCATGACGCTCGTCGTACGCGATGCCCGGCGCGGTGGCCGGTTTGTAGCCGATCGCATGGTACACAGCCTGCACCGGATACTCTTCGAATTCGCCGGTACGGCTCATCTTGCCGTCCGCCGATGTCTCGGTCTTTTCCACACGGATGCCAACGACCTTGCCGTCCTCACCCAACACTTCGACCGGAGCGGAATTGAAGTGCACGTAATATTTGCGGTCAGCCGGATTACCCTCGTAATCCACGTCACCGTCATCTTCCATGTCTTCCGCCATCTCACGAATCGTGAACAGCTCTTCGACCATCTGACGGGTCAGCTTGTCTTTGCCGGCCTCTTCAATCGTGTCTTCATCCAAATCGAAATCGTCTTCGTTGATGATCAGCTGCACTCCCGGCAGCTTCTCCATCTCACGCAATTCCTGCACGGAGAACTTGGCCTGCGCCACACCGCGACGGATGAACAAGTGAAGCACACGCGCCTTGTTGGACTTGATGCCCTCATATACATTGTCCGGAATGTCGGTGCGCTCCTTCAGATCATCGGCATTGCGCATGAGCTCGCGAGCCACGTCCATGGCCACGTTGCCGCCGCCGATCACGGCGACTTCCTCAGCTTCAAGCGGCCATTCGCGAGCGCCGGTCGGATAACCGTCGTACCATTCCACGAACTTGGCTGCGCCGTACACGCCGTCCAGATCGGCGCCCGGCAGTCCAAGCGGCTTGTCTTCGACGGCACCGGTGGCGAACAGCACGGCATCGTAACGCTCAAGCAGCTCGTCGAGCGTCACGTCCTTGCCGAATTCCACGTCGCAATACAGGTGGATGTCGGGGTTGTCGAGTGTCTTTTCGAGTGCCGACGCGATGAATTTGATGGACGGGTGATCGGGGGCCACTCCGTAACGCACCAGGCCGAACGGCACAGGCAGCTTTTTCGAACAGGTCGATGCGAGCGGCAGTGCCGAGGCCAAGCTCCTCGCCCGAGCTTCTTCAACTGGCGCAGGAAAATGTCAGAGGAGTAGACGCCTGCGGGGCCGGCGCCGATTACAGCAATACGAAGTTCATGAGTTTCAGTCACGCGCTCTAGCCTAATGCATTCCCTGCATTTGCAACAGGGGTGCTTATGCACTTTCTTACGACTTCTTCGCCGTGAATCCAACGTGTGTCTGCATTAATCGCACGCGACGAGCGCGGCAGATGCACGTACAATCGCAAGTAGTCGCAGAATCGCGGAATGCAGGAATCCGAAATATCGGAATTCGCCCATCCCGCAATCGCAAGCAAGTACTTATTAAATACCAGGCAATCGTAAGAAGGTGGCAATGCGCATTCACATCACATATACCGGCGGCACTATCGGCATGATCGACTCGCCGAACGGCCTGATTCCGGGCGCCGACACTCGCGGATGGCTGTTCCGTCTGCTGGAGGACGCGCACATGGACGCGAGCCTGTTCACGTTCACCGAGCTTGATCCTCTTATCGACTCGTCGAATGCGACTCCCGACAATTGGCAGACGATGGTCGACGATTTGCGTGCGCACCGCGATGATGCCGACGCGTTCGTGGTGTTGCATGGCACCGATACGATGAGCTATTCGAGCGCCGCACTTTCGTATGCGTTGGCTGATTTTGGCAAGCCGGTGATTTTCACGGGTTCACAGCATCCGCTTGGCAAGATCGAGTCGGACGCCACTGCGAATGTCACGGGCGCGCTGAATGCCGCGATGAGCGGACGATTCCACGGTGTGGGACTGTTTTTTGGACATCACCTGTTTGCAGGCAATCGTGTGAGCAAGTCGTCGAGCTGGGCATTTGAAGGTTTTTCGGCGCCTTCCGTCGGCCCGCTGGCACGCACTGGCACGCCATGGCATTGGTATGCGGGCGATTCCGCTGCGGTTGGCTGCGGTTGGACGTCGCCTCAGCCTTACTCTCGCCATGATGTTGCGGTGATCGATATGGCACCCGGCATTTCCGCGGCACGGTTGGAAGCGATGCTTACGCCGCGGCCGGAAGCGGTTTTGTTGCGTGCGTACGGCGTCGGCAATGTGCCAAGCGACGAGCCTGGACTGACTGACGTGATTGCCGACGCGCTGCATGATGGCGTTCCCGTTGTGATTGCATCGCAGTGCCAGCAGGCGGAAGTACTGCTCGGCCATTACGAGACGGGCGATGCGATCGCACGCGCCGGCGCAATTGGATCTGGCGATATGACGCTGGAAGCCACGTATGCGAAAATCATGTTCCTGCTGTCTCAAGGCGTGACCGGAGCCGACTTCGGCAAGTGGATGCACACATCGATCGCTGGAGAAATCTCGCCAAGCTCGCTGTAAACGCTTCCCAAAACGCCTATCTGCCATATATAGGCGAATTGTGGATCGCATCTGGGTTAAATGCACAAATTCAAACTTTGAAACGACCGCACAATCACCCTACGACACATTTTCCAGGCTCCGACTTTTAAGCACCCAGCACAAAGTGCCGCGTATGACACCACTCCCCGCAAATCAGGCTGATTCGCCACGGTCGAAAAGCACGGTGAGCGCCCACAGAATGCTGACAACATCAATCGCTTCCTGCATGAACGCGCCGACAACCACGGGAATCAGATTGAACGCGGCCGCGATCATGCCGATAATCGCAAGGCCGAGGCCGATCAGCACCGCCTGCAACATCACCTTTTTCGTGCGGCGCGCGATGGCGATGGCCCGCGGAACGGACGCAATGTCGTCATTCATGATGACCACTTGCGCAGATTCGGAAGCCGCGGTGGACGTGCCGTCGGTCATGGCCATGCCGATATCGGCAACCGCAAGTACGGGGGCATCGTTGACGCCGTCACCGACCATCATGGTGATTTGACGATTCTTGGATTCGCCGGTTACGCGTTGCTTGATGCGATTCCACAACGACAGCTTCTGGTGCTTGGATTCAGTGGCGCTCTTGACGGCGGCAACCTTGTCTTCAGGGAACAGTTCGGACTGCACGTCGTCGATACCGACTTCGTTTGCGATGATGCGGGCGGACGCAGCCTTGTCGCCGGTAAGCATGGACAGTTCCTTGACACCCAACTCGTGCAGGCGAGCCAAAGAACGCTTCGCATTCTCGCGAGGCACGTCACGAAGTACGATGCGGGCGGCAAGACGGCCGTCAATCGCCACGTATGAAGCCATTTCGTCAGGAGCGAGCGGGGCAAACAGCGAGTTTGCGGTTTCAGGCTTGCGAGCGGCGGATTGGGTTGCGACGGACGCGGAAGTAGAGGGCGCGGCTGCAGGCTGCGCATCGTCAGGCACCCCGTTCCTCACTCCCATAGTGTCCGATTCTGGAGAATCGGACAAGTAAACACACGTTTTAGCCCTCTGGATGTCCGTTTTTGGTGAATCGGACATCCGCAGCGCATTCTGAGTCTCCCGTTTGTCCGATTCGGCAGAATCGGACACGTAATACGTCGCATCCGGCATATGCAGCACCGGCGTGAATCCGGATTCGTCAGCCGTCACGTATGCGAACCGCCCCACGCGCACCTGATGCCCGTTCACTTCGCCGGATATACCCTTGCCGGACTCCTCTACAATGTTCTTCACCACCGGATAGTCGCGCCCGTGCCCCGGCAAATCGCGCTCGACGCACAGCCTCTGCCCCGCCGCATACCGCGCATACAAATCATCCATAGCCTTGCGTCCGGCCGCCGCGATGCCTTTCGACAGAATGTGCACCGAGTAGCCTTCCACCACGCTGGCCATCATGAGAATATGGTCCTCATTGAACGGCGAACTCGTCTCAAACGGCTTCTCTACACGTACGACCTGCGGCTGCTTAACGGTGAGCGTGCCGGTTTTGTCGAAGAAAATATGCGATACGCGACCTAGATTTTCCAGCACATCCTGCGCTTTGATCAGGATTCCCGCTTTGGCAAGTCGCCCGGTTCCAGCCACATATGCGACCGGCGCGGCAATCAACAGCGGACACGGCGTAGCAAGCACCAATACTTGCGCAAATCGCAGCGGCAATCCGGAAATCGCCCATGCAATCCCAGCAATCGCAAGCGAAAGCACGGTAAACGGCACTGCAAGCATATCCGCGGTCTTTACGACAGCGGGGCGCGACTCTTGCGCCGACGAAACCAGCTCGAGAATCTTCTGATACTGCGAATCCTGCGCAAGTTGCGTGGCACGCATGGTCAATGTTGTGGAGCCGTTGACCGCACCGGACATCACGCGAGCGCCCGCATATACTTCGCGGGGAACGGGCTCGCCGTTGATGTTGCTTAGGTCCAACGTGGCCACGCCCGACAGCAGCTCACCGTCGACCGGCACCGTTTCGCCGGGCAACACCAGGATCACGTCGCCGAGCTGTACCTGATCAACGGGGACCGTTTCGAAACGCTCTCCAGCCGCATCATACGTTTGCGAAGCACCTTTTGTGTCCGTTTCTGGAGATTCAGACGCAAAAGCACGCGTTTTGTCACCCTGGTTGTCCGATTCTCCAGAATCGGACACTCTGACAGCACGAAATCCGTCGGCTGTCACGTCGGCCGTATGCTCGCTGCCCGACGCGTGCACATGCCCCCGCATGCCGGGCAGCACGACCACGTGCGCGGTTCGCGGTGCCGCGTCGATCAGCGCGGTCAGGTTGCTTTCGGCCTTTGACTGCGCGAATTCCTCGATCGCCTCGCCAGACGAGATCATCAGCACCACGGCCCATGCGGCCCAATATTCCTGCACTGCGACCGTCGACGCAATCGCGACGACCGCCAGCAGATCGACGCCAACATGCCCGTGCCGCAGATCGTCGATCATGCCGCGTACCGTCACCACAATCGTGTACGCAACCAACGCGATCACAATCCACTGCCCAACGCCCGGATTGAACGCACTCAACCCGTCAACGCCGACTTGCGAAATCCACGAATCCCACGCAGCCTCGCCCCACGGCTTCCACTCCCCCAGCAATGCCAACGGAATCGCGGACAGAATGGTAATCGGCAGTAACGGAACCTGTTTGCACAGTCGCCAGCAAATATCGATGATTCTACGCATGAGAATCTCCTTACGCTCGTATCGGACGCCTTGTTAACCCATCGGCGCCTCGCCCGCGCGAGCCATCGATACACGGCGTAAAAAGATATTTTCAGCATAGCAAATATTTGCGATTTTTGTGCCGCAATACAGCAATAAGGGCTGTGCGATTGCTCACACAGCCCTTATTGCATTCTTCTTTTGGCTTGCTTTTTGTTGATTTTCGCGGTTTTCGTTGTACTTGCGATTTCGTGGTGCCAGCCGCGTCTTCGCCGTCAGCCTATCGGGTGGCTTCCGTCCGTTCGCATGTCGCGAAACGTTTTAGCCAGCCCAACAGTCTTGACTTGCGCACCGCAACAACTTGCGTCCGTCAATTCACGCACCGCATCAACATCTCGCTTTACCACAGGCCGAACGGGTCGAACAGGCCGCCACCGTCACCGTAGCCGTTGCCGTCGCTCTGTCCATTTCCGTTGCCATTGCCGTCATTACCGTAACCGTTGCCATTGCCGTTCTGGCTCTGGCCATCATTGCCGTTGTTCCGCTGGTTCTGGCTGTTGGCGGAGTTCGTTTGGGATTCCTCCTGGTCGAGTGTCACGTCAAGCTCCATGGTGTTGCCGTCGCGCACGACCGTCAATGTCACCTTGTCGTTCATGGCGGAGGCGCGCACGTAGCCGAGCAGCGAATAGTTGTTGTTCACCGCCTTGCCGTTGAACGCCACGATGGAGTCGCCGGCCTTCACTCCGGCCTTGGCCGCCGGGCTGTTGTCGACCACGGACTGCACCTGCGTGCAACCGCGGGTCACGCCGTCCGCCTCAACCGTGGAGCTCTTGATGGTGACGCCGAGCGCCACATGCTGCACGGTGCCGTTGTCGATGATCTCGTTAGCCACACGCTTTACCAGGTTCGACGGAATGGCGAAGCCGATGCCGATGGATCCGGCGGTGCCGGAAGACGTTGTGGTGGATGCGATGGATGAGTTGATGCCGATCACCTGGCCGGCCGCATTGAAGGTCGGACCGCCGGAATTGCCTGGGTTGACGGCCGCGTCAATCTGCACGGCGTTGGTGACGATGGCGTTGTTGTCGTCATCGGTCACGGTCACCGGGCGGTTGAGCGCGGAAACGATGCCGACGGTTGCGGTGTCATCGTAGCCGAGCGGATTGCCGATGGCCATCACGGATTCACCCACGGCAAGATTGTCGGAATCGGCAAATTCCGCGGCTTTCAGATTGCTCGGCGGATTGTCGAGTTTGATTACGGCCAGATCGGTGGTGGTGTCGGTGCCGACGATTTGCGCTGAGTAGATGGTGCCGTTGGCGAGCGTCACTTGAATCTGCTTCGCGCCGGAAATCACATGGTTGTTGGTGTACGATGTAGCCTTTGTCGCTGATGATTGC
>ENA-OQKG01000008-OQKG01000008.1-human-gut-metagenome-genome-assembly--contig:-NODE-8-length-28837-cov-3.613863_pt1 | contig 28837 bp, 26 predicted proteins | sample MGYA00242649_ERZ504799 | MGnify/ENA primary metagenome ERZ504799 (study PRJEB26092, sample SAMD00036428) | human gut metagenome | host: Homo sapiens | study: EMG produced TPA metagenomics assembly of the... | reverse complement strand
GCAAAGTCCGAAGCTGACGCCAAGGCCAAGGCTGAAGCCGAAGCCGCCGCTACCGAGGAAGCTCCGGCTGAAGAGCCGGCTGCGGAAGCTGAGTGATCATGCTCGCCCAGGCTGTGGAACATCTGATTAAGAACATCGTCGATTTCCCCGACGACGTTTCGGTGAAGTCCCATGAGAACGCGCGTGGCGAACTCATTCGCGTGCGCGTCAACCCGGAAGACATCGGTCGCGTCATCGGACGCAGCGGACGCACGGCAAATGCGATTCGCACCGTGGTGCAGGCACTGTCCGACCACAAGGTGCGCGTCGACATCATGGACGTGCGCAGGTGAGATCCTAGCGTGGTGCGTGATATGCATTCTGACGACCCTCAACAGCCCGAGCTGCTGAGGGTCTGTCGTATCGGGCGTGCGCAGGGGCTCAAAGGCGAAGTCACCGTGCAGATCTTTACGGACGAACCGGAATACCGGTTCGCTCCCGGTGCTGTGTTGTACACGAAAGACGGCGAAGAAGAGTATGTGGTGGAGAACTCCCGTACTTTCAAGAACCGTTGGATCATCAAGTTCGAAGGCATTGACAACCGCGACCAGTCCGAAGCGGCCAACGGCATTGTGCTGTATGGCGAGGCGGACGATCCGGAAGACATGCTTGAAGCCGACGAGTGGTATCCGAAAGACCTCATCGGTCTTGAGGCGCGACTGGCTGAAGACAATATGCTTGGTCTCGAACCGGGCGTGGTGGTCGGCAAAGTCGTTGACGTGATAGAAGTGGCCCAATGGCTGCTGAAGATTCGTCTCGCCAATCCGGTGAAGGATGCCGACGGCGTTGTGGTTGAGAACAGCGCGCTCGTGCCATTCGTGGACGAGCTCGTGCCAGACATCGACCTCGAAGAGGGCTATCTGACCCTCGATCCGCCTGGAGGTCTTATTCCGGGACTGTGATCGTTTGCGATCCTGCGTAAGCATTCATGATTACGCGCTTTCGATCACATATCCATTCAAGTGGGCATTGGAATCCAGTGCCCACTTTTTATGTTTCCTGCCACTTGGCAGGCATCCCGGTATTCTGAACATTATGAAGATCGATATCGTGTCTGTTTTCCCGGAATATTTTGAAGTGCTGAACCTCAGTCTGCTCGGCAAAGCGCAGTCGAAAGGGCTTGTGGAGGTTACCGCGCACAATCTGCGCGACTGGACGCACGACGTACATCATTCCGTCGACGACACTCCTGTCGGCGGTGGCGCAGGCATGGTGATGAAGCCGGAAGTGTGGAGCGAATGCCTCGACGAGCTGCTGCAGCTTGAGCCTGCGGTAATCGAAAATACGGAAAATATTGAGGATTCTGCGGATTCCTTCGATACTGGCGATTCTTGCGATACTGCAGATTCCGACACTGCACAATCTTCCGCAGGTCCTGAGAATTCCGAAAAAACTGATATTGCACCATCTTCCGCAGGTCCTGTGCTGATTTTTCCGAATCCTTCCGCCCCGCTGTTCACACAACAGGATGCGACGGAACTGAGCCATGCCGATCATCTGCTGTTCGGCTGCGGCCGTTACGAAGGGTATGACGCGCGCATTCCGCAGTATTACCGCGCGCAAGGCATTGACGTGCGCGAATATTCGATCGGCGATTACGTGTTGAACGGCGGCGAGGTTGCGGTTTCGGTCATGCTGGAGGCAATCACGCGGCTGCTGCCCGGTTTTATGGGCAATGCCGCTTCGATTGTTGAGGAATCGTATACGGGCGATAATGCGCTGTTGGAGCACCGCCAGTACACGAAGCCCGCAGAATGGCGTGGCATCAAGGTTCCGGACGTGCTGCTTTCCGGCAATCATGCGAAAGTGGATCGTTTCCGCCGCGATGAGGCGCTCGAGAAAACCAATGAGTTGCGTCCCGACCTGATCGAAGCGTTGGATTGCACCAAGCTCGACAAGGCCGATCGCAAGACGCTTATGTCGCTCGGTTGGGAAGTCTCCGGCCCCTACCCCCGCAAGCGATAAAAGTCGCGTATTCCCAAAAGCGCAAATACGAAAGACGTCAATCCAAGATGCACGTAACATCATCGGATTGACGTTTTCTCATATCGACTCGGCAACGATTTGGCAGCAGTTCGGTAACGTTACAGCATTACCGCATTATCCGCCAGTTTCACAAACGCTTCCGCAGCCAATCAAGTACCAACCCGATTGCCTTGTCACTGCGGAATCCATAGGCGGCATGGCTGGCATTGTCAAGCTTGTAGAAAGTCACGTCTTTATCAAGCACCTTCATGGTCGCATACAGCCTGCAACTCTGGTTGAACGGTACGAGCAGATCACGACCGCCATGCATAATCAAGGTCGGCGGAGTCGGCCTGTCAGCGCTCAAATAGGTCATTGGCGAAGCTGCACGGCTCAGTTCCGGGTTTTCCAGCACACTAACGCCGCCGAGTTCCATACCTTCCGGGCATTGCGCAGGATTGTGATCTTGCGAACTCGGATAGTAGTTCATTTTCACAAAATCGGTGGGACCATACCAGTCGATGATACAGCGCACTTCAGCACTGGTCTCGCCGTAATCTGGAGTATCCGGCTCGCGATCACCGGTAAAACCTGCCATAAGTACGGTATGGCCGCCAGCAGAGTCACCGAATAATGCGATGCGATTAGGATCAGCATCCAGCCGTTCGGCATTGCGGCGCACATAACGTACAGCGGTTTTGCAGTCCTGCATTTGTGCAGGGAACGGATCGACGGTGCTTGGACGATATTCCGGCACCACAACCATATATCCCTTTTCCGCCAGTCGAATATATAGACTGTTGAAACTGGACAGGTTCGGCTTAAAGAAAGCGGCTCCACGTATGATCACGATTACCGGCCAACCTGCTTCTGGTTTACCGTCGGGCATGTTGCCATCGTCATGGAACGGTGTGTAGATGGTCATCTGCAGATCGAGGTCGTTGCCGTCCACGTCACGTCGCGTCACATATGTTTCGTGCGTTATATACGTGGAGTAGAAGAAATCGTCAGTGTTGATGTCAAATACTTGGCAACCTTCCGGCAGCTCATCGGAATGGGGGAATTCCGCGACTTTATCGACTGGTGTGAAGATTGGTTTGAGTGGCTCCGCCGCGGGTGGTTCTACCATGGTTTCGATATCAATCATTATTGTTTTCTCCATTTTTCAATATGCATGTTGCAGTACACGAATTGCCGTCAGGCAACAATTGCTGCAGTCTTCTTCTTTTCCGACGCCATGAATGCCAGGATGAGCACGATGCACACGACCATGAATGCGGCACCCATGTTCATGGACTTCCACGGGCTGGTGATACCGGTGATTGCGCCCAGTGCTGCGAATGCATACGGCGGAATGAAGGAACCAACGGAGTTGCCGAAGAACGCATAAGAAGTGGCCTGTGCAGAGATGGATGGATCGGTATGCTCGTTCACCAGAATGTTCACGTATGGCATGAACCAGCAGAAACCCACGCCCAGCAGCACACCAGCCACGTTCCAAGCGGCAAGCGAAGTGGTATTACCCCAAATGAGCAGTGCAATACCTTGCATGGCGATGGCGATCACGCCAACCCACATGCCGACGAAGCTCTTGACAAGTCCGAAGAACAGACCACCAATCAGGGAAGACACGGAAATGATGGTGATGACCGTTGCCGCTTGTACTGCGGTGATGGTGCCGGTTTCTTCAGCGGCAAGCGACAGATTGATAGTGTAGAAGCCGTAACCAGTGGCAAAAATGATCTGTAGCAACATGCCGAAATACGCGGAAATCGGCATCTTCTTGCGCTGCTTCGGAGCTGCGTTAGTTTCAGTGGAAATTACTTCTTCACGACCCAAGTCGTTTACTGCGTTCGGAATGAAGAACAACACAATCACCATAACCACCAGTGCGAAGAAATACACGTAGTAGAAGTAGTGCCAGTCGAACGACATGATGCCTGCAATGGTGGAAGAAATAATAGTGGCGCCCAAACCAACCGCAGAGGATTGGAAACCCATCAGTGTGTCCGCTTCCTTACCTTTGAAGCAATCGACAATCAACGATGCAGACAACGGCTGGATCAAACCCAAACCAAAACCTGCGAACACACGAAGCGCGGTTTGTCCATCAAGTATCGGCACGAACATTGGCAGAAAACCACCGATGAAGCACAACAACGTACCGATGATACACAGGTTTTTCTTACCGATTTTTGTGGCGAAGCGTCCTCCAATCAGCGTGGCAATGATGTTACCCAGCACAGGCACTGTCACAAAGCATTGCAGTTCCATGGCAGAAGCGTTGGGAAAGTCTTGTTTAAGACTGGACACGACTGCTGCAGTAACGGAAATGCTTTGTAGCAGCAGAGCCAGAGACAAGATTGCACCTTTAAGCATGACTCGTTTCGGTCCGGATTGCGGCAGCTGCGACATTGGGGCAGCTTTAGCTGTCACGGTGGTATCACTCATAGTTCGCTCCTTCGCTATTTCTCTTTATGCACACTGTTCACGTGCACTGTGCCGCCTGTCTGCTACGACATGCGGCTGTGATTTCAGCTTACGAGAGCACATATCAACTATTTAGGTGACTTTTTGACAGAAAAAGTCGGTTTTGTGACACGCTGAGAATACTTGATTTTGCGAAAAATCACTCAAGTTAAGCATAACGTTACGCAAGAGTTAAGCATAACGTTACGCAAGCGCCCGCACTACATATTTTATGCGTTGTGAGCACGTCGATATACTGCAGGAGTAGCGGAAAAACGTGCTGCAAATGCTGTTGTAAACGATCGCACGTTGGGAAATCCATTATGCTGCGCAATTTGCGCAACGGTATCGCCAGTATTGAGCAAATCATCAAGAGCCGATTGCAACCGGATTTCCGTCAGATATCGGTCGGGCGTAACTCCTGTGCCGCGTTTGAATAGTCGAGAGAAGTGCTCACGTGAATAGCCGAACTGTGATGCGAGCTGCCCGATAGACAGATCCTGCGCGTAATGCCGTTCCATATATTCAGTGATACGACGCACGCCAACACCCGAGCCTTCGCTGACAGTCGCAACATCGCCAGCATTGAAAGCATGTGCAGTACTGCAGACTGCGTTACTACTGATATGTTTTGCCTCACCATCAGTAGTATAGCAATCCATCACCGTACACTGGGTACACACATGATAAAGCAGCTCATACAGCAACGCATTGAGTTGCAGCATCTGCAGCGCCGAGCCATCATTTTCCACACAACCGACAATCTGCTCGCACAAGCCAAGGAGTTGACCGTCCACAATGCCATCTACTCCGTAGACAACCCCTTGATTCAGCCGTATATTCGCTAATTCCGGACACATGCGAGACAAGTATTCACCATCGAAGGATATGGATAACACGTTCTGTGAATCATCATGCGGCATTGGATGAATGGAATGCAGGGCTTTGGGACTAATCAAGCACAACTGCCCGCTGCGCAGAGTAACGTCCATGCCGTCGATGAACAAACGAACGTCACCATGACGCGCATATACCAGTTCCGAGCCAAGATGCCAATGCAATGGCACATTCTGCGCAGGCATTTCCGTATGCACACGCACAATTGCTGGATACAGCTGATTACTGCCCCAAGATTCGCGGTGATCGGAGTTGATCACCGAACTGTAATCGAGTTCGCTGTCGACATAAAACATTCGCGACGATGCGGCACTGGTAAACATGCTGACATCATAGCGCCGAATTTACGATTCAGCGATTGGCTTGCTTAGTTCGATGTAGTACACGGCGGTTTCGCCGTAATCGCGGTGGTCGGAGATGGTCCAGCCTTCCGGCGCGGCCGGTTCGGCGGATCGTGTGGAGCGTTCCAGCATGATCACCGTATCATCGCCGGTCAGCTCGCGGCCCGCCAGATCGGTCAGCAGCTGGTTGCATGCCTCGGTTTCGAACGCGTATGGCGGATCGATGAAGATCACGTCGAACGGGGCCACCGCGGAGGCGCAGGCCGCGTACTTTTCCGCGCGCGCCTTCACCACGCGGGCACTCATGCCATGTTCCCACGAACGGTTATGTTTCAACGCGGTCAGCGTCTGCGCGATCAATGCGGCCGCCGGAGCGGATGATTCCACCGCCACCAGCTCTCGTGCGCCACGGCTCAATGCTTCGATGCCCAAAGCGCCGGTTCCTGCAAACAAATCGAGCACGCGGGCATCGTCCAACACTCCCCATGAATCGAGATGCGAGAAAATCGCCTCTTTGGTGCGATCGGTGGTCGGTCGAGTGCCCGCTTTCGGCGTGGTCAATGCAACGCCTTTGAATCGTCCTGAAATTACGCGCATACGCACCACTCTAGCGTGCCAGGCGATTAATTAATCGCACCAAACTAATTACTGGTCAGGAACGTTTCATTGCCGCGCGTGAAATCAAGCACCGCCCCGGCCAACTGCACATGTTCGAGTAAATCAGGATCCTGAGCGACAAGCCTCGTAGCCTCAACCCGCGCATGCTCAATAATCTTCACATCCTTAACCACACGAAGCAGCTTCAAACCTGACTTTCCGCCAGATTGCGCGTCGCCGAGCACGTCGCCGGCGCCGCGGAATTCCAAATCGGCCTGCGCTATTTCGGCACCATCCAACGTGCCCTGAATCACGTCAAGACGGCGGGCGGCATCACTGTCCGCGGGCGCACGCGAAATCAGGAAAGCCCCCGAATCGGTGCCGCCTCGGCCGACGCGCCCACGCAACTGGTGCAATTGCGAAAGCCCATACCGGTCCGCATCGAAAATCACGATGCAGCTGGCTTTCGCCACGTCCACGCCGACCTCGATCACCGTGGTCGCCACCAGAATCGGTGTTATGCCGGATTCAAAATCGGCCATGACCTGCGATTTTGTGGTGTCATCGTCACGCCCGGTCAACGTGGCGAATCGAATGCCTTTGAACTGCGGCAGCGATTGCAGAACGCTCCACGATTTCCGCCACGGAATGCAACGGGGGGCGTTGTGCGCGCCGGTCGTCGTCTTCGCCAAGATCGTAGGCGTCGTCAAAAGCCGCGGCCGACGAACCTGCGGTTTTCGAGCCTGAAGCCGCTGACGCCGCCAGCGCGCCGTCCGCATCTTCGGCATCGGCGTCAATGCGCGGGCAGACCACGTAGGCACGTTCCCCCGCGTCGATGCGCTTGCGAATCAGGGCAAACATTTCGCCCATCAACGACGCATTGTCTTCCGGCACCACGAATGTGCGAATCGGCTTGCGGCCGCCGGGAAGTTCGGTCAGCGAGGAAATGTCGAGATCGCCGAACCAGGTCATGGCTGCGGTGCGCGGAATCGGCGTGGCCGTCATGACCAACAGATGAGGCGCCGTAGAACCCTTGGAATTCAACGATTCGCGCTGTTCCACACCGAAGCGGTGCTGTTCGTCGATCACCGCCAAGGTGAGGTTCGGCGCCTGGAAACTCTTGGAAAATGCGGCGTGCGTCGCCACGACGATACAGGGCATGCCCGATGCGGCTGCTGCGAGCACGCGACGACGTTCGGCAAGTCGCATACTCCCGTGAGAAGAATACAGGAATCTCCCCATCTTTTGTGCCAAATATATCGTTCCTTTGCCGGAAAATCCGGTTTCCACATCATCAGATGCGGCCAAATCAAGAAGGTCTGCAAGTTGTACACCTTTATCCACAGCATTATTGTGAATTGTTTTTGCGTCGAATTCCCCATCTTTCGAACTTTGCGCAGACCGTTTATTGTTTCGCCGCGCATTGGCATCATCTAGATTTTTTTGATTATCACTCGAATTTGCGTCGCTTTTTCCCAGTTTGGATACCATTGTGGAAATGCTCGCATAATGCTGTTCGGCAAGAACCTGCGTTGGCGCCACAAGCACGGCCTGGCCGCCTGATCCCACAGCCTGCATCATGGCAGCAACCGCGACCACGGTCTTACCGGAACCGACCTCGCCTTGCAGCAATCGCTGCATGGGGTAATCGTGCGCCATATCGGCGGAAATATCGGCGATGACCTGCTGTTGGCCGTTCGTAAGGGCGAATGGCAGCGACGCGATGAAATCGTCTTTCAACCGCGTTTCAGGGCATGCGGTAGCCTTGGATTTGCGCGATGCATCGCGTGATTTGACGAGCGCGGTCTGGCAGATCAGCGCTTCCTCATATCGCAACGTTTGCAAGGCGTTATCGAAATTCTTGCGATCAACCGGATCATGAATCGCCATGAATGCCTCAGCACGATGCATAAGCCCATATTCCTCACGAAAATCTTCCGGAATAATATCGGGAATAGCATTACCGAGTACTTTAATCTGTATTTCTCGATCAATTTGGGGAATATCAAAATCCCCTTCTTGCGTAGGATTATCTAAGAAATTCCCTGCATTTTGCGTTGCCAAATATTCGGCTCCGCGCAACGCATCCATATATTTCAATACCGATTCATGAATATGTTCGCTGGAAATTCGCGAAGTTGCATGATATACCGGTCGTGGACGGCAAACTCGTTTCAGCGCTTCGTCGATCGTTTGCGCATCGTATTTCAGATTGCCGAGAGGCGGATTCGCAGGATCGCCGAAACCGTCGTTCCATTCCCCGTTTTCCGACTGCGATTGCACGGGATTGATGGTGAGCAGGTCGGGATGCGTGAATTGCAGACGATTGTCGTACACGCTTGGCTCGCCTGCGACGACAAGCAGCGCTCCCGCGTGCAGTTTGCGCTGCACCCAGTCAACATACGATTTGCGATACGAAAAGAAGACCAGCGACGCCAACGATTTTGGGGTGTTGCGACGCGCTGCGAAATCGTCGTCCGTGACTGTTGCGATCAGGCGGAAGCCTCGACGTGCCATGGGGAAAACACGCGTTTCGAGCACATGCGCGGCGAACGCCATTTTCTCCCCGATTTTCGCTTCATGCAGTGAGCGCGCGGGAACCGGATCGGTTACGCGGAACGGATAATAGGTCAGGGCGTCGCCAACTGACACCACACCAAGCGATTTCAGCGCGCCGACTCTGCGGCGGTTGCTCTCGATTGATGAAATCGGTGTTTCCAGTGTGGTGCTCATAACGCACCATTCTCCCCAGTTATGCCGACAGATGCGGCTTCAACCACTGGGTACGACTCAAACCGCCCAAATTCCCCACTCGCTGGAGGAATACGGACGCAAACCAGCCCCTCAGCGGGCAAAAAACTCCACCCACTGGAGAAATCACCCCGTCCACAAGCCCCTCAGCGGGCAAAAACCTCCAGTCGCTGGAGAAATCAGGACGCAAACCAGCCAACCAATGGGAGTATTCCTCCACCTACTGGAGGAATACGGACGCAAACGCCACTGTAAGCGGGAAGATTCCTCCATCAAGTGGAGAAATCCGAACGCTTAAAGCCCTGGCGAGATCAAGATAAAGCAAAACCCCGGTGACCATTGGCCTACCGGGGTTTCAAGCTGTTATTTCGCGATTCACGCTTCAACGCGCTGAACCTTGCCAGCCTTGATGCACTTGACGCAAACGCGAACGCGAACGTTCTCGCCGTCGATGGTGGTGCGAACCGGCTGCAGGTTCGGGCGGAAGGTGCGCTTATTGCGAATATGTGAGTGCGAAACGGTGAAACCGGTCTGCGGTCCCTTGCCGCACACTGCGCAACGAGCTGCCATAATGGACTCCCTATAATTACTATTGACTTGCAAGTCTGCGCGTTCGATGCCCCGCAACTGAATGCAAGGCAGAACACACAACTTCTCAACTATACAACCAGCCCCAGCCAATCGCAAATTTGTGGATAGCAATCGCCTTAAATTCCCCGGAATGCCGCTGTCTGGTCAACATTCGTCAGGTCGGCAGACAGCGCATCCAAACCACCATTTGCCCGCGCATAGACGTCGCCAGCCAGTCATAGCCCGAGCCGCCAGCCAGTCAAACCGCCCAGCACACCCCACCCGGCGTCGTCGCGCTAGTTCTTCGAACGCCCTTCGGCTCCAAAACGCAGGCTCATCGCAACCGCGCCGATCACATCACCGCCATCGCGCATTCCAAGCATCCAAGCCGCATCCTGAGCCAGTAGCGGGAAACCAGCATCCGTCAGGCAAATCGCGGCGCGGGCAATCGTATCTAACACCTTGTCTTCCGGCGCAACCGGCACGCCGCCGGATCGCAGCGCATCGCACGCATCCCCATATTTCATATCCGGCGAAGGCAATCCCATCTGCCTACTCACTTCTTCGGCCTCATCGCGCGCGGCCGTACGGAATGGCGTGCCGCCGTTGACCATCATCGCATAGCAGGCGAGCGCTTCCGGCAGACGTCCCAACTGCCACAATGCGTAGCCAAGTCGATAGTAGAGTACTTCGCAATCGATAGGCAGCACTGCGATTTTCAACGCGCCGATGAGCACGTCGGCCGCTTTGCCGTATTCGTCGGTTCTTGCGTATACCTGCGATAGTTCCTCGTAGAAACGTACGCTGGTTGGGGCAAGTTTGATGCAGGCGCGCAGCTCACGTTCCGCGCGCTCATAGTCGCCATTGTTTTTGGCGAGTTCCCCAAGATTCTGGTGTACGTCGACTACAGCATCCGGCAGTTTCCAGTAGCGCGTGTGTTCGTCGCCGTCTAGCAGGGAGATGATGAGTCGCACGCCTGGACGGCTGCAGTAGAGCGGAATTTCGCCATTTTCGCCAATTTTCGCTACGCCTGTCTCGTCAGTTCCGCCCGCTTCGCACACCCCACCTGCTTCACCGCTTTCGCCAAGTTGCGCCAACGCGGCTTCCAATTGGAGTTCGGCGACCATGGGGGATCCTTCGTTTTCTTCCATAATCGCGTTCACATCATCGGTGGAAACCGGCGATTCGTCATGCATCACGTCAAGTTCGCAGGCACGGTCGGCACGTAGGAATCCCCGCAATCCTTCAGGCAGCGCACGTTGATCCTGCCATTCGGAAACACGTTTCTCCAAGAATACGGCTGACGTTGCCAGCGGTGTGATTGGCGTCAGGGCACGGTTCCCATCAAAGAAACCCACATAACGCACCGGGCGCAGCAAATTGAGCAGCGCCAGCGGATCGACATCCAACGGAACCACGTCGCATTGTCCGTTTTTCATGGCAGGCAGCGCACCCATCATGAATGGCACGCGATCGAATCCCATGGAAATCACGGGAATGCCGTCAGCATCCCCCACGCAACCGGTCAGATCGACTTGCGTCAGTCGTACGCTTGACGAGAACGCCGCCCACGCAAGCATGCCCGCCAATCGCACGGCATACGCGGAGGCGAATCCGTCGCGATATTGCGACGCAACCGGCATGATCGCCGTGTTCGGTATGCTGAAACGCACTACCATCACGCCGCTGGACGCATCGACGTCAAATCGGTAATGCAAGCGGAAAGGCAATTCGAGATTTTCGCAAACATTGGCGAATCTGGTGCTGATATCCCAATTTCCGCCGCGTGCCCCTTCCGTACCCCTCATTCTACGGAAGTTGTTTTCACCTTCCTGCAGACCGTCGATTGCCACGATCGCACCCGACACGTTTCGCAGATACTGTTGCGATTTCGCAATATAGAAGTTTTCGTCGATGCACGCTTCCGGCATACCTCCGTGCACCGCCCTGCGTGCTTCGTCGTCGGCATAGTCGATGCGGTTAAGCGCCGATTCGACCGCCTGCACAACATTGAATTGTTCATTGGAAAGATCGTTGCCGTTGCAGCGCAGCCAGAATCGTTTCGTCGTGCTCAGTCGGATCACATCAAAATCGTTTTCGGCAGCAATGTCTCGGATGCCCGCAGCACCGGCTTCCACCAAAAGTCGTGCCGCGAATCGTTCGAATGGCAACGCTTGCGCGGAGTTCGTGACGCCACGCCAGATGATCATGTCAAGCGTGTCAGGCAATGGCTGGCTCAATATCGAGCGCAATATTTCAGCGTTCGCACCAAGCATGTCCGGAACTTCCCCACTCATACAGACTCCTCGACTCTTCGCAGAAATATGCCGACGCAACAGCGCGGCGGCAGTCACACACAGCAAACTTAGTTCGTGTTTTCCCAGTATTTTGACACGTTCCAATATACCGTTCTGCGAACGTTTTTCACGACATCAACATACGACATCAACATACAGATGATGCAATCTACAATCTGCACATGTTCATCTCCGTCATTTCAGTATTCCCAGTATTATTTGCAGCATTTCGATATTTCAGATTTTTTATGTCGATCACACATCAGTCGCAATGTTCATGCAATGTTCATGCGTAACGGCAGAGCGCTCCCCTTACAGCCGCTTAAGATGAACTGTAGTATATACAATAGTGAATTGACGGTTTATTCGAAAGAGTCAACAATCATGTCCGAACGCGCAACAGCGCCCGCATCCGCACCTACGTCCGACATGGCCTCAGAGACTGCCCCAGAGCATATGCCGGACCCCAACGCAAAACTTACCACCCGCGAAAAGAAGTGGATCGTCTACGATGTCGGCAATTCCGCATTCGTGATGCTGTCGACCGCAGTCGTGCCAATCTACGCGAACTCGCTGCTGCAGTCCGCCGGCCAATCGAATATCGTGTCGACATGGGGGTACGCGCAGACCATCGCGTCGCTGATCATCGCGGTGATGATGCCTGTGCTTGGATCCATGGCCGACGTGCAGGGCATGAAGGTGAAGTTCTTTACCGGATTCTTCCTGACGGGCGTGGTCGCCTGCTGTGCGATGGCGTTGCCGCTCAGCTGGCTCGTTTTCTTGGTGGTGTGCATTCTCGCCACGGTCGGCCTGAACGGTTCGCTCACGTTCTACGATTCCATGCTGGTCGATATCACGTCGAATGAACGTATGGACCGCGTGTCCTCGCATGGTTTCGCATGGGGCTATATTGGCTCCACGATTCCGTTTATCGCCTGTATCGCGCTGATTTTCGGCGGTCCGTCGTTGCTTGGATGGTCCACGGTGGCATGCACGCGCGCTTCGTTCGTAATCACCGCATTGTGGTGGGTGGCGTTCACCATTCCGCTGCTCACCAGCTATAAGCAGGTGCACTACCGCGCTACCGCGGGTCAGACCGGTGAGGCCATCCGCGGCACATTCGCAGAACTCGGCTCCACTTTTCGTGCAATCCGCAAGAACAAGCCGTTGTGGATGTTCATGATTGCGTTCTTCTTCTATATAGACGCGGTGAACACGGTGATTTCCATGAGCACCTCATACGGCACGCAGCTGGGCATCGACTCTACGCATCTGGTAATGGCGCTGCTGGTCACGCAGTTCGTGGCATTCCCGAGCGCGATCGCTTATGGCAAGCTTGCCGGTCGTTTCGGCGCGAAAACCATGATCGCCACGGCTGTGGTCGCCTATATCTGCATTGTGTTGTTTGCCGCGTTCTTCTTGCGTTCCGCAACGGAATTCTGGATTCTTGCGATTCTCGTAGGCCTGTTCCAAGGCGGTATTCAGGCGTTGTCGCGCTCGTATTACGGCAAGATCATTCCAAAGAATCGTGCCAACGAATATTACGGTTTCTATGATATTTTCGGCAAGACCGCTTCGATTATCGGCACTTTCCTCGTTGCGACCACCACGTCGCTGACCGGCAACGCTTCGGTGGGCGTGCTTTCGATCGCAATCCTGCTGATCGTCGCCCTCATCTTCCTCCTCCTGCAAAAAGACCCCACCCGCAAGTAGTACTTGTCTACTAAATGCGCATGTAGATTCAATCACCGCAACCGATTGATTCTGCATGCGCATTTTGTCATCATGGCGAAGCTTTCTCCCGGTAACAAGGAAGGCTCCAAGCCGTCAAAGGGAACCCTCTGGCGTCTTCATATTTGCCTAAAGAAACGTTGGCAGAGCTGCCTTCATGCCGTATTTCCGATGTCAACTTACGTCTGAAAAGTCACGCATGGCAAGAGTCGGCCGCATAGTAATCGCAATTGCAATCTTCTTCAGAGTCTACGAAAGAAGCAATGCTGATTCGAAAATCAGAAGAAATTGAGGGCACGTGCCACTTCGTCGACGATGTCGAGCATGGCGCTGCGCGCACGTTCAGGCTCCCCCTTGGCGATCGCGTCGGCTACGGCATCATGCGCGTCAAGTGCGTCGGACTTCGGCTTCATCGGGTATTTGCCGAGTTCCACGCGACCACGCAGCACGGTGGCGATGGTGTCGGAAAGCGCGGCGAACAGCTCATTGCCGCTTTCATGCAGAATCAGCGTATGGAATTCCACGTCAAGATCATGGAATTGCGCAAGCCCGGCTTCGCCTTCCTCGTTGGCTTCGGCGATCTGCCGCATTCGCGCCGCATACACGGGGAATTTCGCCTTGACGTCGAGGGGGGCAAGACGTGCGGCGGAAGCTGCTGCAGCCGGTTCGACGGCCAGTCGCAGCTCAGTGAGGGATGACAGCTGCCGTTCGCGTTGCGTGGAGTGGAGACGCCATTCGATCACCTGATGGTTGAGCGCCTGCCATTCGCCGAATGGACGTGCAACAAGTCCGATGCGACGTTTGACGAGTACCGCATTCATGGATTCCAGTGTTTTCGCGACTTCTCGCGCCACGGTTCTGGAAATACCGAAACGACTTTGCAAGGCTTCCAACGTAAGGCTTTCGCCAGCCTTCCACACGCCGTCGAGCATTTCGATGGCGAGCGTTCGACTCACCGAATCCTGCATCAGCTCACCGACGGTATTTTCTGCGATTACCGTGCCTTCAGCCATCGATCGCTCCTCCCTTGCCCACTTCACAACATACCTGCTTTGTTTCACGGTATGTTTCACGTATTCTGCGACACGCACGGCAATCACCAATCGCAGATGATTGCGTATCTGCGATTGCGTGATTTACCGCCATTTTGCACTATCTCCAGCATAGCAAGTCACACGATTTTTCCAATTCGTAGTACTTTTTATTTTGACTGATACTACTTTTACGGTTTATAGTAGTCTTATTCCTGGTGCGAAGCGGCACAGGATCATCAATAGCAAGGAGAACAACATGAGCATTCACGTAGTGGTGATGGGCGTTGCAGGATGTGGCAAATCCACCGTCGCAGAAGCCATCCATGAACGACTCGGATACGTGTACGCGGAAGGCGACGACTTCCATCCGCAGGCGAATATCGACAAAATGTCAGCCGGCATTCCACTCACCGATGAGGACCGCTGGCCATGGCTGAACGTCATCAACTCCTGGATGGTGGCACGCGAGGCGCTCGGCGAAAACACCGTGGTGTCCAGCTCCGCGTTGAAGCGCAGCTACCGCGAGGCGCTCGCCAAAAACGTGCCCACATTCTTCATTCACCTCAACGGCAGCCACAAGCTCATTCAGCAGAGGCTCAGCGAACGCAAGGGCCATTTCATGCCGCCCGCGCTACTGCCAAGCCAGTTCGCCATTCTTGAGCCGCTTGCCCCCGAAGAGAACGGCGTGGAAATCTCCATCGAAGGCAGCGTCGACGAAATGGTCGACCGTGCCATCGAAGCGCTGAACGCCTATGCGACAACCGTAGCCGCGACGGTAGCCGCCCAAACCGCAACCCAGGCCGCCTAACCCACCATTCCCCAGTCCGCATGTGTCCGATTCTGCAGAAACGGACAGACAAACCAAAACCGGTGCATGTTTGTCCGATTCCACAGAAACGGACAAACAGGACCCAAAAACAGCAGCCCAACTGTCCGATTCACCAGAAACGGACATGTACGCACCCAAAATGGGCTTCCATTTGTCCGAATCTCCAGAATCGGACAAATCTAGCAAGCCAACCCCATGAATCGAGGAGGATTCATGAACCTTATTGCTGCGGCGATCATCGGCATCGCCATCATCGTTCTCCTTATCGCGGTATGCAAAGTGCATCCGTTCCTTTCCCTGCTTGCCGGCTCATTCGCGATGGCCGTGTGCGCGGGCGTGGAATACGACAAGGCATTCGACAGTTTCACGTCCGGCGTCGGTTCCACCATCGCCAACGTCGGCCTGCTTATCGCATTCGGCTCGATCATCGGCACCATCCTGTTCAAGTCGGGCGGCGCCGACACCATCGTCGACACCATCATGGCCAAGACACCGTTGCAGCGTCTGCCGTGGGCCATGGCACTGATCGCGTTCATCGTCGGCATTCCGATGTTCTTCGAAGTCGGCGTGGTCATTCTCATTCCGGTGGTGCTCTTCGCCGCCCGCCGCGCCAAAGCTCCGGTCGTACTGCTGGGCATTCCAGCCCTCGCAGGCCTGTCCACCCTGCACGCATTCGTGCCGCCGCACCCCGGTCCGCTGACCGCCATCGGCGCACTGAACGCAAACCTTGGCATCACCCTGGCGCTCGGCCTGATCGTCGCCATTCCGACCGTGATCATCTCCGGCCCGCTGTTCGGCAAGCTCGCCGCCAAGTGGGTGCCGATCGCGGCCCCAGAAAACACTGCTGAGGCAGAAGCCCCGAAATCCGCGGAAAACCGCCCGTCTTTCACTTCCGCAATCGCCGTCATCCTGCTGCCGGTCGTGCTTATGCTCGCATCTTCCATCGTGGATCTGACCGGCCAGAGCGAAACCGTGTGGGGACGCGCGCTCGCCTTCATCGGCACTCCGCTGGTGGCTCTGCTCATCACCACGATTTTCGCGATGGTTGTGCTCGGCTACATGCAGAAGTTCACTCGCGACGCGGTCAATGGCATGGTCGGGCAGTCGTTCAGCTCCGTCGCCGGCATTATTCTGATCGTCGCCGCCGGCGGTGGTTTCAAGCAGACGCTTGTCGATTCCGGCATTGGCGACGTGATCGCCAATTCGATCACCGAATCCGCCATGAATCCGCTGATCGCAGGCTGGCTGGTCGCCGTGCTCATCCGCCTGGCAACCGGCTCCGCAACCGTCGCCACCGTCACCGCATCCGGCATTATGGTGCCGCTCGCCACCGGCATGAGCCCGACGCATCTGGCGATGCTGGTGCTCGCCATCGGCGCAGGTTCCGTATTCTTCTCGCACCTGAATGATGCAGGATTCTGGCTGGTCAAGGAATACTTCGGTATGACCGTCGGTCAGACATTGAAGACCTGGTCGCTGATGGAAACGATTCTGTCGGTCACCGGCTTGGGTTGCGTCATGCTGCTTTCGCTGGTGCTTTGACGCAACACTTCGCACACGAATTGCGATTGCGATTCGCGCGCATCATATCTGAAAAAACATATCTGAAATACAAAAAACTTGCCGTCCATTCGTTTTCCGCATCTTCTTTTCTGCGTTGCGGAAGATGCTGAAAGCGGGTGGATGGCACCAATCCCAATCAAATTCCATATCAAACAAAACCGTAGAAAGAAGAACATCATGCAGCTGGCAATGATCGGTCTGGGCCGAATGGGTGGCAATATGGCGAAGCGCATCGCGGCGGCCGGGCACGAGGTGGTCGGATATGACCGCTCCCCCGAATCGGATCGCACCGTGGCAAGCCTCGAAGAGATGGTGGCAGCGCTCACCGCGCCGCGCATCGTGTGGGTGATGGTGCCCGCAGGCGAGGCGACCGACAGCACCATCAACGAATTGGCGGAGCTGCTGGAACCCGGCGACATGATCATCGATGGCGGCAATTCCCGTTACACCGATGACGCGCGCCACGCGGCCGAACTTGAGCCGAGGGGCATCCATTTCATGGATTGCGGTGTTTCCGGCGGCGTATGGGGCATTGACCGCGGATACGCGCTTATGGTGGGCGGCAGCGAAGAGGATTTCGAACGCGCTCGCCCGATTTTCGAAGCGCTCAAGCCTGAAGGCGATTCCGGACTGGTGCTCGCAGGCCCGGTCGGCGGCGGCCATTTCGCCAAAATGGTGCACAACGGCATCGAATACGGCATGATGCAGGCGTTCGGCGAAGGTTTCGCCACTATGGTGAAGTCCGATCTCATCAAGGATCCGGCGGCCGTGATGACTTCATGGCGAGACGGTTCCGTGGTACAGTCCTGGCTGTTGGATTTGCTGGCGATCGCGTTCAAGTCCGATCCGACGCTGGAATCCATGCCGCCGGTGGCCAACGAATCCGGCGAGGCGAAGTGGATGATCGAGGCTGCGCTCGAACTGGGCGTGCCGACACCCTCCACCGCGGCCGCGCTGTATGCCCGCCAGACTTCCCGCGGCGGCGCGGACGACATTCTGCGCGTCGTCTCCACCATGCGCGCCCAGTTCGGCGGCCACGTCACCAAGATCGACGAAATCGCCACCCACTGAGAGTGCTTTGAATGTCCGATTCTGCAGAAACGGACAAACAGGCCCAAAAACATCAGCCCAACTGTCCGATTCACCGGAAACGGACATCCAAACACCAAAAACCAGCCTATGAACGTCCGATTCTGCAGAAACGGACACTCCACACAGCTTAAGAACGCCTATCTCGCTTATATATGGCAGACGCTCTCGGCGAAACAGCACTTCGGGGGTACGTTTTTGGCTGTTTTAGCCAACCGACCTGCCATATATAAGCGAGATAGCTCCGGACAGGGGTGTGTTTCTACCATATATAAGGCAGATACACACCCCTTTGGCTTATTTGCGTCCGAATTCCTCCAGCGAGCGCACACAGGGCTCAGCGGCCGTAGACTTCGTGCACGAACTTTTCGAATGCGGCGATGGAACGCTCCACCTTTTCCGTATCGATGCAGTACGCCATACGGAAGTAGCCGGGCACGCCGAAGCTGTCGGACGGCACGAGAATCAGGTCGTAATCCTTGGCCTTCATGCAGAACGCGTTCGCATCCTCCTCAAGCGCCTTCGGGAAGATGTAGAACGTGCCTCCCGGGCGCACCACGTCGAATTCGAGGCGCACCAGCGCGTCATACAAGAGGTTCATGTTCTTCTCGTACACGGAAAGATCGCTGGTTTCGTCCACCACCTTGGCCACGGCCAGCTGTACGCTGGATCCTGGGCAGTTGTGGCCGGTTCCGCGGCTGATCTGCCCGCACATCGGCACGATCAGTTCGGCATCGGTAGCGCGCGGGTTCACCGCCACGTAGCCGATGCGCTCGCCCGGCAGTGACAGCGACTTGGAGTACGAGTAGCACGAAAGCGTGTTGTCGTAGAACTTGCTCGGGTACGGCTGCACACCCCCATCGAACACGATTTCACGGTATGGTTCGTCGGAAATCAGGAAGATGTCGTGCCCGTATTCGACCTGCTTGGCGCGCAGGATTTCAGCCAGTCGGGTCAGCGTTTCGGCGGAATAGACGGCTCCGGAAGGATTGTTCGGCGTATTGATGAGCACCGCCGCGGTTCCCGGGTTCAGCGCCTGTTCGAACGCTTCGAAGTTGATTTGGAAGTTTTCGGTGTCGGCCGGCACCACGGTCAGGTGCGCACCGGTTCCGTTGACATACGGCTGGTACTCAGGGAAGTAGGGGGCAAAGGTGATGACTTCGTCTCCAGGCTTGGTCACCACGCGCAGTGCGTGGGCCAGCGCACCGGCCGCACCCGTGGTCGGGAAGATGTAGTCGGTCGTATAGTCCATGTCGAAGCGGCGGTTGAGGCTTTCCGCAATGGCCGTGCGCACCGAGGTAATGCCCAGCGACGGCGAGTATCCGTGCAACGCGACCGGTTCCGCCTCTTGGTACAGGGCGATCATTTCGTCGGTGAAGCTTTGCGGGCAGGGCACGCTCGGATTGCCCAACGAATAGTCGAACACGTTCTCGTAGCCGATTTCGGCACCGCGCGCGGTCGCGTATTCGCTCAGCTCGCGGATTACGGATTTTCCGCCGAGCATGGCCTTGTAAGCTTCGTTGATCATGGACAACCTCCCCGTCGTTCGTTCATTTCGCACGTTCGCGTTTTTCCACGGAACAATCCGCGGAAAAACGCCGCTATATCGTTTCTACCACTGGATTGTCACAGCCGGCTTTCGATGGTCACTTGGCAGACGGCGGCTGCTGTTGCGAAATCGCCATGCCGGGTACGAATCCTTCGCTGAAGATCCTGCGCCAGTATTCGAGCATGTCCGCTTTCGACATTGACATGAACATGCCCGCCGCGAGTACGGCGACGTCCTCGTTGAATACGGTGTCGAGCGGCAGTTTTTCATGCAGTTTCGGCCAGCGCTGCAGTACGGCCAGCATGCCTCCGACGGTGAAATCGAGCATGAGATCGGTTTTCAGGTCGAGACTGTCGGCATCCAATCCGAGCACGGAGATCATGGTCAAACGCCCGAATTCCTTCAACGACGAAACGAGTTCCGGCGAGCTGTGCGGGCCGGCCAGCAATGCCAGTCGGTCGAGACGCTGGCGCTGTTCCGGATCGCGCAGCAGCGCGGTGACATGCTTGCGCCATTCGGTGTCCGGATCGAAATCCCGTCCCGGCACGCCTGGCATTGGCGTGTCTTCGACGGCGTGCAGAATTGCGGAGTCCGCGAGTTCCGGCAGTCCGGAGAAATGATAGTAGAAGGAATTGCGATTCACGTCGGCCGTGCGCACGATGTCGGTGACGGTGATTTTGTTGTACTCGCGTTCCGAAAGCAGCTCCCAGAAAGCGTTTTCGAGACGATCTTTTGCTGGCAGGATTTCCGAATCCCTACGTGGTCGTGGCATCAGTCACCCCCTGATAATTAGTCACATTGCCTTATAACCACGTTTTATTGTACAAACTGTCTAGACCATATTTCACCGAATGTCGCATACGAATTCACGAATACGACACAAGCGCACACACCCGCATGCCATGCAGGCGTCACGCAAACGTCACGCATATCACGCACACCACACGCACGACCCCGCCAAGCACGTCCTACTTGCGCTGCACCTTGGGATTGCGCGAAAGCGCCGCCTGCAACAGAATCACCAACGCCTGATTGATGTTGCGCCGATCCTCGCCGCTCAAGCCAACATATGTGCCGAGCATTTCAGGAATCACTTTCGGACCGGCCGCCACGATCGCGGAAATACTGCCCGCCCCGGAAGCCTCAAGCACGGAGAACAGCGCGTCGACCGCATGCTCACGCTGTTCTTTGGAAAGTCCCGCAAGCCAGCCGTTCAGCGACTTGTTGAACACCACCGAACTGTCGGCCACATCTTCGGCCTTGGCGAATTCACCCCCGTGCATCTGCCACGAGAAGGCGAAATGCTGCATGATGCCGTCCACGTCGGATTTCACCACCACGCAACGTTCGGGGGTTTCAAACACCATGCCCACCACCGAGGAGTCCGGCACGATTTTCACAATGCGGTCGCTAACGCTCGCATATTCGAAACTTTTCACCACTTCTTCGGGGAAACCCGGCCCGTCGAGCGAGTAAATGCGTTCAACGCGGTCCTTGATCTCGTCTTCGGCGTTCATGGCCGCATATACGGCCAGATTACCACCTTTGGAGTGACCGGTCAGCAGTATCGGCCCATCCCACAGCGAGGCGACTTTTTTCAGGTATTCAGCTGCGGAAACCTGTGCTGGAACCGGGTATTGGAAGGCCATGTTGAAGTCTTCCTTCCATCCGACCAGCGAATCATCAGTACCCCGAAACGCCACAACCAGCGTTCCCGACGGCAGCCGGAAAGTCACTGCCGCGAACTGCGTTTGCGCACCACCATCGAACTGCTCGCAATACGCGCTCATCTCAACGTCGGAAAACCGCGGATTCGCCGCCACAGCATGGTAGAAGTCGTGCGTCACCTGCGGATCGACCAATCCCACGTTCTCCACATCATGGTCGGCCACGGGCTTGTCGTGGTTCAGCTCGTCATCGGCACGCGCAATCGTCACGCCGCCAAACGGGGGCTTGCGCAGCATACGCAACGATGCGATCGGACGCCGAATATCGAATTGCTTTGCACGCGCCTGCAACGTACCGTATTTCGCTACCAAATCGTCCAATCGCAGCACGCATTCCGGTACTTCGTCGTACGAAAGCTGCGCCAACACCAATGCGTCAGCCTCGCGGAACGGCAATGCCTCGAAACTGCGCGTTTCCGTGCGCGCATAGTCAATAATATTGCCCATCACGCATCCCCCTCCTTGTCGTTGCGCAGTTCACCGACAGCGACTTTCGCCGCACTGGCTGGAATCGCCTTGAACACGTCTTTGATGAGTTCGCGCGTTTGCACGTCGGTACCTCTGGCGGCTGCCACGATTTTCGGCAGCGAATCCGTCCAATGCGCCACCAGATCAGCGATATTACCGTACCCCGCGGCTGCGAAGATGTCGTATATCTGGTTGATGGCCCGTTCGCGTTGTTCCTGGCTTACGCGGTCGAACCATCCGTCAATGGTTTTGCCGATGAGTTGCGCACCGCCTGTCAGCTCGCTTGCCTGCTCGAATTCGCCGGATTGCGTCACTTGCCAGCTTGATCCCATATGCTGCAGAATGCTTATGGCGTCGGCTTTGACGAAGGTTGGTTTGATTTGCGATTGCAACAGCATGCCGATAATGGAGGATTCCGGCACGGTTTTGTCGATTCGTGCCGCGATTGTCTGATATGCGCGGCTATGCACCATGACTTGAGACATTCCAGGACCGTCATGCGAGAAGATGCGGGAGATTCTGCAGTTGCGTCCCGGCACGCTTCCTCCGAGCGCCGGCAGCAGTCCGAGCCGTTGCGCGCGCTCGTTGGTCGCTTCAATATCGCTTTGCGTGATTTGCATGGCCGCATATACCGCCATATTGCCGCCTTTGGAATGCCCGCCGATCATAATGTCGGGTGATTTTTTTCGCCGAGAGGAAACGTTCCGTCCTGTCCAGAATCGAGTCCGCATATCGATATGCCGATTCTTGCGACGGCACTGGGCAGCGCACCGCCATATTAAAATCCTCTTTCCAACCGACGAGCGTGCCGTCAGTGCCACGGAACGCAACATATAAGCCGAAATCGGCACCCAAATCGAAGGTCATCGCAGCGAATTGCTGCTGCTCGCCCTCATCCAAACGTTCGGCATACTCCCCCACCCGCAACCCGCGGAATCGCGGCGATTCGCAAACCGCACGCAGCAACGAAAGCCGATAATCGTTCATTTCAGAGGAATTCGAAACAAACATCTCATCGTAGCTTTCGGCGCGCAGCAAGTCACGGATCGGCACGGTCGCCACCGACTTGGCCTCGCCGAATGCTGGAACCAAGCCCGGCAATCGCATGTAGGAAAGCTCGGAAAGCACCAAGGAATCGACATTGCTGAACGCCAATTCGCCGAACCCGCGGAACTCGCGGCGCACATAATCCACAACATTGCCCATGCCTCAACTTTAGTCCGTTCACGGCTCCGGACACATGTCACCACGCGCATTCCCACATGTTCTCGCGCACGCCCCCGCACACCCACGCTCAAACCGACTCAGCCACGCACTGTAGGATATGTGCGAACACAAGTTGCGAACACGCATCTCGAACACGCATCGCAGACGCAGCGAACGCAAGTCGCGCGCACCAGTAATGCATGCGAATCAAACTTATGAAGGGACGCTTCCGAACACTATGGAACCGATTGGAATCGTTGTGGATTGGCTGAAAACCAATTCCGGAAAAATCATTCTGCTCATTGTCGTTGCACTGCTTGCGGCCGTTATCGACAAGGCGCTTACCCGAATCGTGAGCAAAGTGCTGGACCGTTCGCAAGTGCCGAACGCTTCGATTTTCATCAATATTCTGCGCGCGGTGGTGTGGACGTTGGCTGTGGGCACTGTGCTGCAGCCGGTGTTCGGCATTAATCCGACCACGATTTTCACCGCGCTCGGCATTGGTGGTCTTGCGGTGTCGCTCGGTATGAAAGATACGATCGCGAACATCATCGGCGGTTTCGGTCTGATGCTTGGCCGTGTAATCCAGCCGGGCGATCTGGTGAATGTGGCGGGCACCGATGGCGTGGTCGAAGACATCAACTGGCGTCAGACCGTGGTGCGCGAGCGCAATGGCAACGTCAAGATCATTCCGAATTCGATTCTGAACACCGCGTCACTGGAAAAACTCAATCCGTCCAACGAAATGCTGGTTCGCGTGCCGTTTACCGCCAAGGCCGGTACCGACATCGACGAGATGACCCGTCAGGTGGTTCAGGCCGTGCAGCGCGATACCGCCGATTTGGCCGATCCGCGCTTCCCTCCGAAAGTAAGACTGACCGGCTACTCCCCTTACGGCATCAATGTCGAAGTGTGCGCGTACGCCAAGCCGGAATCGTTGCTTCCCGACATGATCAACGCCGTGGCACGTTCCATCGCCAATGCTGATTTTCTTGAGAATCGCGCCATTAACAAGGAATCGTAATATCCTCGCGAACATAAGAAATCGCGGTTGACCCATATATATAAAGTGCCGCATGCAGTAGTCCACATGCGGCACTTTTTTATACTGAAATTATTGCATCATTAGATTGATTGACGTAATAATAACCGTCACTACAATGTAAGTAACTACACCGACGTTCAGTATTGCCGTGCTCGTGCGAACGCCGCGAGGCAGTTCTTCCGGTGCGGTATAGAATTCAAAGTTCTTGCGATTGCGGATAAGCAACACTATGCCCGCGATGATCAGACCGTAATATAGCAGCATATAGATGCCGAATATCATCATTCCCGTCGCATTCTGGCCCATCCACTGCATCATGGCCGTTCCGTCGCCGTTTTCCGCACTGGTCAGCACGTTCATCAGACTGTCGATGTCAATGTTCGTCACCACCCATGGCGCGACCACGCCACCCATGAAGTTGACGATCATGTGCATGGCCACCGAATAACGCAGTTTGCTGGTGCGCACGTACACGTAGCCGAACATAAGACCCAATGCGAATGCGTAGAAGAACTGGAACAGGTTCATGTGCACCAGGCCAAAGAACAGCGCGGAGAACACGATCGCGGTTTTTTCGCCGTATTTGCGCGTACGGCTGATGAGTTCCTTGCGGAAGATCCATTCTTCGAACAACGGTCCGAGAATCACGAGGAACACCACGTTCCACACGTCGAATTGCATGGCCAGATCGCTCACCGAATTGCTGGCTTTGCCTCCGGACAGCAGCGACGCCAACATATTGCCGATGAGACTGCCCCCGTACATGAGCGGGAAGCACATGATAAGCAGTTTGAAGAATTGGCCCGGCTTCATGTCGAACTTGCGTGTTTCAATGACCGACGATTTGCCCATGATCAGTACCGCGAGCGGCATGGCCACGAGATACAAAGGGGCATCCGACGCCACATACACCGCCCAATTCGGCAGATTCGTGGTATGCAGTACCTGATAGAGCATGCCGGAAAGCACCGTTGCAAGCGCATACCAGATCACCACCATCAGGCACATGCCTGCGCCGATGCGGGAGAACACGCTTTTCACGCGCCTGAGCCACAGTTCGTAGGGATTGGCTTGTGGCTGCGGATACTGCGGTTGTTGCTGATATTGGGATGGCTGTTGTGGATTCTGCTGCGTATGCGGTTGTTGCGGCCGCTGCGGATATTGGGGGTACTGCGGAAACGTCATATTTGCCTTTGCGCCGACGTGCACGGGGTGCATATACGAAAATGCTGATATTCAGCACCTTAGTACAAGAATGCTGAATATCAGCTTACAATCTCATGACCGTCGTCATGGGCGTCCGCAACGAAACAGCTCATACGGCGGAACGAATCGCGCAGCGAAACAGCTCACACGGCGAGTGCGGCGATTGGACGCGGAGCCACCACCCAATCGAAATCAGCGCAGCACGCCCTCGATCAGCATGGTGATCAGGTTGGTGTAGCTCACGCCGGTTGCCTCCCATGCCTTGGGATACATGGAAATCGGGGTGAAGCCCGGCATGGTGTTGATTTCGTTGACCATCACTTCGCCGTCGGCCGTCACGAAGGTGTCGACACGACTCAGGCCGGCGCCGTCGACTGCGATGAACGTCTTTTTTGGCGGTTTCGCGCACGCGGTTCAGAGTTTCTTCCGGCAGGCTTGCGGGCACTTCCACATGGCTTGCGTCGGAGTTCACGTACTTGCTGTCGAAATCATAGAACTGGTCGTCGCCCTCGGCACGCTTGTCAAGCACGATTTCGCCCGGCCAGCTGGCCTGCGGAGCCTCGCCGGCCTTCGGGCAGAGCACGGCGCATTCGATTTCGCGCGCGTCGATGCCCTGTTCCACGAGCACACGCCAATCATGGTGGGACGCTTCGAACACTGCGGCGGCAAGCTCGGCCGCATCGCCCTCATGTTCGACCTTGGTCACGCCGAAGCTGGAACCGGCGCGGGACGGCTTCACGAACAGCGGGTACTGCAATCCGGCCTGCTGCACCGCGGCAAGCATTTCGTCCGCCTCGGTGGCAAATTCGGAAGCGGCATCATAATCGCGCACATCCAACGTGATGCCTGGAGCCACGGGAATACCGGCCGCAGCCAGCAATACCTTCGTATAATGCTTGTCCATGCAAGCGGCGGAAGCGAGCACACCGCAGCCAACGTATGGCACGTTCATCATTTCGAACAGGCCCTGAATCGTGCCATCCTCACCGTACGGACCATGCAATACCGGAAGCACGGCGTCCACGTGGCCAAGCGAAGTCAGCGTGCCGTCATCCTCACGAGCGAAGAAACCATCCTGGCCGAGTGCCACATCCAGCACCACATCTTTGGAGGAATCCGTCTTCTCCACCATCGGCAGGCCTTCGCTCATGTTCCACTTGCGTGGATCCTCGCCGCCTACGATCCACTCGCCGTTCTTGGTGATTCCCACCTCAATGGCTTCGAACTTGTCAGTATCCAACGCGCGCAGCACGCCCGCCGCAGAGATGCAGGAAATCGAATGCTCGTCGGCTTTGCCGCCATACATCACCACAATGCGCTGTTTTGCCATCTTTGTCTTATGCTCCATAAGTTGGTCCGTTGAACGCACGCGCGCCCAACACCGTCTGCCAATACTGTCTGTACTGTCTGTCTTCGCAATATCGCGCCGGTTCGCACTTCTGTTCGCCCGCGATACCACGCATTCGCAATATCGCAGTTCAGTATACAAACCGCACCCCACAGCCCACACACGACGAACCATAATTGCACACGCCCGTCACTCATGTCCTATTTTCATGAATCATAGAATACGGAATCAAACGTTGGAATGATGCGATTGCAACCTGAAAAACCGAGCTTAATCGCTTTGTCTAATCACGATTAGACTAATCACGATTAGACTATTTTTATACAGATTTACTATTATTGCCGAAATATATGGCGATTGACGATTGACACATTCCGATTGACGTTTTACGCAATCGCATGCCTCGAAAAATAAAAGACCGCACCTGAAAGTGCGGTCTTATCTGCAATCGCGATGTTGCGGAAAGCTTATTCTTCGCTGATGCCTTCGCCGAAAAGTTCGGACAGCATCTGCGCGCAGGAGATGCCATCGGAAAGCACGTGGCTCATGGCCGTGGCGAGCGGCGTGGGCACGCCATACTGCTTGCCGAGCGCCACCACCGCATCGGTGGTCGGCACGCCTTCGGCCACGCCGTTGCTCACCTTGGTGGCTTCCTCAACGCTCAATCCCTTGCCCAAGTTGGATCCGAACGTGTAGTTGCGGCTCAACGGGGATCCGCAGGTGGCGATCAGGTCGCCCACGCCAGCCAAACCGGCGAACGTCTTCGGATCGGCGCCTGCCGCCTCGCCCAGGGCGGTCAGTTCGGCCAGGCCACGGGTTTCGATCATGGCGGCGGTATTTTCGCCGTAGCCGGCGCCGCGGGCCATGCCCACGGCCAGCGCGACCACATTCTTCAGCGATCCACACATTTCCAAGCCGATCACGTCGCGGGTTACGAACGCACGGAAATAGTCGGTGGTGCAAGCGGCTGCGATCTTGCGCGCATTGTCGAGATTTTCGCAGGCGACCACGGTTGCGGCCGGCTCGCGGTCAGCGATCTGCTTGCTCAGGTTCGGTCCGGAAATCGCGGCGAAGCGGTCGGCCGGCAGGTCGAGCGTTTCCATAACGACTTCATCCATGCGCTTGCCGGTGGTGCGTTCGATGCCTTTCATCAGCGAGGCGACGAGTGCGGTTTCGGGAATCAGACCCTTGAATTCGACGAGCGCGACGCGGGCGAACTGTGCGGCGATGGCCACGATCACAATGTCGGCGTTGGCTACGGCTTCGGCACGGTCGCCGGTGGCGGTCATGTTGCTTGGCAGCACTTTCACGCTGGGCAGGCGAACACCGTTGTGATGGTGGTCGCGAATGTCTTCCACAATCTCCGGTTCGATGGCCCACATAGTCACATTGTTGCCTGCATCGGCAAGCACCTGACCGAAAGCGGTTCCCCAAGCTCCTGCGCCCAGTACCGTCACGTTCGTCATATTTGCTCCTTGCATTACTCCGGGCATCATTCATAACCCGGAGTCTTGGCTCAAAAATTGCTTTTCCTATGCTACCGCCGGCTACGCACACCGCGATATATGCCGCAATACGCGCCATACGTATGCGCAATCGGCTGGCAGTATTTCGATTACTTCATTTCAGCAATCGCATATTCGGCCTTCTTCGATTCAGTCATTCACTCGGCTCATCGTACGATAATCCCAATATCCATCGGGGGCTTGTTCGCCGCGGATTTCGGCCATGACTTCGGTCATACGCACGCGGATGCGTCGGGTAAGTTCGTTGGCGGGATCCTCCGGCACTTCCTCACCCCAGGAATCGCAATCGGCGAGCAGATCCGCATAATCAAGCGCCTCGTCGTAGCACATGACCACGTTTTTACGCGGCCACGGCCACCAATGGTTGATGCTTGCCGCGCCCCACGTTACCGCGCAATACAGCGGAATCTGGTAGCCGAGTCGGCGCGAGGCCTCAAGCGCGATCATGCCCACGCCGTTTTTCATGCTCATCGGCCATTTCTGCGGGTCGCGCGTTACCGTGCCTTCCGGCCATACGGTTAGGGGTCGGCCGGAGGTAAGGATTTCCACGGAGGTTTCCTCGATGGCTTTCGCCTTGCCCGAACGGCGTT
>ENA-OQKG01000005-OQKG01000005.1-human-gut-metagenome-genome-assembly--contig:-NODE-5-length-32638-cov-3.600381_pt1 | contig 32638 bp, 27 predicted proteins | sample MGYA00242649_ERZ504799 | MGnify/ENA primary metagenome ERZ504799 (study PRJEB26092, sample SAMD00036428) | human gut metagenome | host: Homo sapiens | study: EMG produced TPA metagenomics assembly of the... | reverse complement strand
TCAAGACCGCGGACATCACCTTCAGCGCCACGGCCGACCTCAAGACCGGCGAGACCCTGTACGCGGTCGGCGACTGGGGCCAGGGCAAGGGCAAGACCTGGAACCGCGCCGGCGGCGTCAAGCTCGCCAAGAACGGCAACGCGTACACCGGCACCACCACCATGACCAAGGGCCAGGCCATCACCGCCCGACTGATCAAGGTCGACGCGAACGGCAAGACCACATGGGACGAGATCGGCGACGTCAAGGCCACCGCCGACAAGACCAAGACCGTGGACCTCAAGTGGACCAACGCGGTCGAGAACACCGTGGACATCACCATCAACGCGGCCGCCGACCTCAAGACCGGCGAGACCCTGTACGCGGTCGGCGACTGGGGCCAGGGCAAGGGCAAGACCTGGAACCGCGCCGGCGGCGTCAAGCTCGCCAGGTACGGCAACGCGTACACCGGCACCACGAAGGTCGGCAAGGGCAACGCCATCACATTCCGTCTGATCAAGGTCGACGCCAACGGCAAGACCACGTGGGACTCGGCCAGGGACCGCAAGTCCAAGGCCGACAAGACCAAGGCGCTCGGCGTCTCCTGGACCTCCGGCAAGGTGAACGAGGACGGCACGATCCCGGACGACTCCGCCATCAGCATCTCCGGCAAGGGCGTCGCGGACGGCAAACTGTCCATCCAGAAAGGCAACCTCGCCGAGCTCTACGTGATCGGTACCCAGGACGCCACCCCGTCCGACGCTGTCTGGTGGAGTGACGGGGCCGCCGTGGCGGTCTCCGGCACCGGCACCGTCTACGGCGTCCAGACCGGCACCGCCAAGGTGAACGTGAAGGTCGGCAACCAAACCGCCACCATCACCATCACCATCAAGTAAACGGCAACCGCCGATATCCATAAAACATTTGAGCCTTGGAATTCAATATCACTCCAAGGCTCAAATCATATTCAAACGCTTCTATACGCATGAAAATACACACATCAAAATCAGCGGATTTAGCATAATCAGCTCAAAGCGTCGTGCAGATATCGCTTTGAGCGGCTGCGCATGATATCCAGTGCAATATCGGCATTGCAGAAATCGATGGTTTGTGAGGTATCAGTACAATCAACTTCGGAAAAATCAGTGATGATTCTGTCGGCGAATTGCACTTCCTGCAGGATTTGACCGCGTCTGGTGCCGAGTTCATGCTCTTTGGTACCTTCCGTATACACCCAGAACGGTTTATGGAAGTTGATGGAGAACAGCGTGCCATGGTAGGAGTCCGTAACTACACCCTCCGCATATTTCACCAGCGAGAGGAATTCTTCCGGCCCTGCCTCGAGCACATTGACAAGCTCATCGCATTTCGGCACATTGCCCGCCTGCGGCGTCAGCACTGCGACAGGCAGGCCGACTCGACGAGACAGTTCACGCAGTTGCCTGAATACGCCGACAGCACGCTTGGGACGCAGCAGCGAATAAAACAGCAGATACTGTTCGGGCACGTGTTGCGACTTACGCAACGGTATGCGTTCCTCCCATTCGCCCGCGTTGAGCAACAGCGTCGGATCGCATACGTGTTCCACATATTTGCCGCTTACCTGCCGCAGTTTGCCGCATGCGGAACGTTCCCTCGCCGAAAGCGCGCTGAATTCCACCAACGCCGGTCCGATGCGCCGCAGCTCATCGTCGGTCATGGTGGCCGGCGACGAAGCATACGAGATTTTCCTGCAGTTCGCCCATTTCAGCAGGTACGGGTCCATGTACTTCCAGTCGACGCGTTCCAGCTCGTTGGAATGCTTGTTGATGATCTGGTCGCTGCCGCTCACGGCCACGTCGAATGCGTCAGCCAGCGAATTCAGCTCTTCCGGCTCCTGATAGCGTCGTTGGCCCACATGTATGTTCGTGCTGATGAACCGCTCGAAATTGCGCATGCGCTTCTTGCGCAGTCCCGCAACCGGCAGCATGGTTAAATCCGCGAGGGACGATTTGAGGCCCAGCCCACGCCAATATAAGCGTTCATAGTAGCGTTCGCCCTCAAGCGGCCGGTAGTCGATGACGGTAACGTCATGCCCCATGTCCGTGATGGTTGATTGCGTGGCATACGCCTGCAATACCGAACCATAATTATAGGCAGCATGATACGTGATTAGACCGATAATATTATGCTTCTCGTCCATATTTCCTCGTCGTTCAAGTAGTTATTTCTTTGTTTTCTCGCTATTGCAGAAGCACTCCGCTTTCTCATTGTTTTCCACTGAATTGCTTATGACGCACCCATGCGATCGCAGCGCTCACGTAATACCATCGATATTTCATCGAAAGCAACGCGATTTGTCGGGTCACAGGAAAACGACCTCCCCGATATCGATCAAGCGGCTGCCGAAAAACCGGCATGTTCACTACTTTTCCATAGTGATTCTTTCGTTCATGACGGTTCCATGGCGCTTCGGGATTGAACAGATCATTGATCATAATGATCGTCAGATGAAATAATGTGTAATCATCGAGCGTTCCATCAGATATTTCCCGAAATTGACGAATGGTATCGCGCATTGTTTCGATCGCAGATATTGTTCGCCGCACATAATCGTTGGAGAACGACCGCACCACCGAATCCGCATTGCGGCGGTATTCGTACACCATTTCATCCACATAGCCGATTCGATTCGCCGCCGCGACCGCACGGAACGCATATTCGGCGTCCTCTCCCAAACTCAAGGTTTCGTTGAATCCGTCGATCCCTTTGATCAGCGGCATGCTGTACAGCTTGCCCCAAACAAGCGCGATACCTCGCTGCGGTCGGAGCATATCCTCGCATAGGTCAAGACGCCTGCGTCCCTCGAACACCATGTCAGTTTCAGCATAATGGTGTTCTTCCACACTTGGAGACCCCTCGCCTTTGCCGACCATAATGACGGCACCAGCGGCGTCGGGAACACCGTTCGCATCGGCATCAGCACCTGCAAGCACGTTGCGGTACGCCCCCATCACCACATCGCAGCGGTATCGCACCGCAAACGCAAGCATGCCGTCGACGGCATGCTTGGCGAGCGCATCATCCGCATCGAGGAACATCGCCCACTGCCCCGTGGCCGCGCGCAATCCCGCGTTGCGAGCCGCGGAGACTCCGGCATGAGCGATCGTTTCCGTACGAATGCTGACCAATGGCGAATTCCAATTCGAGATCGGTGCCGTTTCGAATGCCGGCTCACCATCGAATACAATCACCGCTTCGATACGGAAGCCACTGCCCTGCTGCCGTTGCAGACTGTTCACGCAATCATGCAACGTTTGCAACGTGGCACGGTAGACGGGAATGATCACACTGATGGTATGGCTCATCGTCAGTTCAGCTCCCGTGTGATCGCCGAAGCATCATACCGGAACGATACCGGCGATTCGATGCTTTCCGGGAAGTTGCCGATCGCCACGAACGCAATCAGCGTTTCGTAGTCGGGCACGCCCAACAGCTTGCGGATCTCATGCTCCTGCTTCTCACGCATCATGGTGTTGAGAGGGCAGGCGGCCAGCGACTCGCATTCCAATGCGGTCAGGAACGCCATGGCGAACAGGCCTCCGTCGATATACGGCTCGTTGCGTTCCTCAACGCTTACGAAACTGCGCACGTCCACGCTGATCAACGCCAGCACCGGAGGCGCATCGTACCCACGCCACCCGCCCTGCAACGCCAATGCCTGTTCGATGAATTTCGGATTGCTGATCAGCAGCACGCGATATGCCTGCCTATTGCATACCGATGGCGTTTTCATCGACATGCTTACGGCCTTACGCACCGTTCCCATATCAACAGGGGTTTCGGCATACTCGCGTACGCTGGAACGCCCTGCGAACAATGCTGCATAGTCGAGCGATGCGTTGTCGCGTTTGTCTGCGGCACGCACGGTTTTCACGCCCGCATTGCCCGCAACGTCGGCTTTTTCGGCTTGTTCGACGCTTTCGATATCCACCGAGGCCACTTCGTCGGCAAACCATACGCCCACAAACTCAGGAATCGGCTTCTCCAACGCCCGATGCTTGCGCACGTATGCACGAACCACCTGCCGTGCCGCGATATACGTCACATCGTCAACCGGATAGTCGCGTTCCCGCCATTCATCCATCACGGAACGCAACTCCCCGAACGCGGATCTGCCGAATCCCGCACGGAACCGTCTATGCGACAATCCTTTTTCAATACGATGAATGTAATACACCATAGTGCCGCGCAATTGCTCGGATTGCCCCACATTCCATTGCCCAGCACAGAATCTCAGGAACCGTTTGCGCTGCCCCGCATAGTACGAAGCCAATGTCATGTTCGCTTTGCATCCTTGCAATACGCGCCAGACGCGATGCGGAACGATGGTTTTGATTCGCTGCTTCACGCCCATGATTTCACCTTTCCTTGTTTTCTCGACGCAACGACGGCAATACCGCCTGCACCTTGGCCATGACTTCCCTTGTAAACCAGCCTTCACGCAGCTTCTGCCCCAATTGCGAAGCCCGTCGTACCATTCGCGCATACTCGCTTTGCGTCATGCCGTATTCCACGGCCATGGCCTCTTGCAACGATTCGACGGCAACGCCCACTCCCTGTTCGACTACGAATGGTGCGAGCGCCGCCTTGTTCCATATGATCACCGGCTTGTCGGCTGCAAGATACAGCGACAGCTTATGCGGATTGTTGACGGTCAGATATTTGCCGTAATAGCCGCCGCAGGTGTCGAGACTGTCGCCGTCCCAGATCAGACCAAATCGTCCTTCCAGTTTGTCTGGCAGTTCATCGGGTGCGACGATTCCGCGGTACCACGCCGTTTTGCCGTTCCGCCGGTCATATTTCGGCCCGTACAGATTGATGTCGGCTTTGGGGAATCGCTCGGCCAGCCGATACACGTATTCGGCTTTGCCATGGCTGAGATTTCCCGCGATATCGATGCCGTGACGCTGTTCCACGGGCACAGGATTCGCTTGCGGCAGCAGGTAATCAAAAATGCCGATCTCCACGATCGGCACGGTCGCGCCGTACTTGCGCAACACTTCGCTCATGCGCGGATTGTGGCTGATGAGCAGATCCGCTTCGGTCACCCATTGTTTGTCGAAATCGGTGTAGGAGTAGCCGCGTAGCGTTTCCAAATCATGAATCAGGAAAACAAACAACGCTCCGCGCGCTTTCATCCTACGCACGGAAGGCAAGGCGTACAGCGACACCTTATTGTACATGATGAGCGGAAATTGCACCAACACCACGTCCCCGCAGCGAACGGTTCGTTCCAGCCGATGCCAATCGGCAAGCGTACGCCCAACGCACACCAGCTTGTCGAAATACCCTTTGTTCTCGCCGGGACGCACTTCGAACGGCTGCCAGGATTGGCTTTCGAGCACCTGCCGAATGTCATCGCGCGCTTTGGATCCAGCGTGCGCATGATGCAGCGAACGTTCGCAGATCACGTAGTTCGTCATTGCCAACCTCCATTGTTTGCATATCGTCCGTCACTCGCATTGCTTGCGCCATGCGCGTTATTCTCATCATTCGTTTTCCGTACATGCAGTCGGTTGAATACCGGCTGAAGCATGGCCATAACGAATCGTTCGCGGCACAGCAGCAACGCGATGCCATATATCAGCGCGAACAGGAATCCGCCGAACATCAGCCACAGGAAGGCGTTCCATGTCTCGGCACCGCATATCGCGATCGCGCCCCGCGTAAGGCAGCCTGCCGCAATCGCACTGAGCAGAATACGTATCGGATCGATCGACGTGCGAATGCCAACCAAAAACCCGCGGCACACATATGAGCGCATCGCCAGCATCAACGCTTCGCACAATGAAATGCTGATGGCGGAACCGACCACGCCGAGCTGTGGAATCAGCAGCACGTTTGCGAGTACGGCCAAGGCAAGTCCGATCGCGTTCACCATGGCCCATGTACGTTCCATTCCTTTGGAAATCATGACATTCGCAAGCACGATATTCATGGCCGAACACATCACCGCAATACCGACGAATCGTAGCGGAACCGCGGATTCCGCGAAGTCAGCGCCACCGAGCAATGCCACGATCGGGTCGGCAAGCAATATCAGCAGAGCAATGATCGCGGAGCCGAATACCATAACGAAATTCATATTTTTCGCGATCAGTTCGCCTGCCTGCCGCTCTTTGCGCCGCGCCTGATAATACGAAAGGCGTGGCAGCATCACGTTGCCGACGGAATTGACGGCGGTGACGAGCACGGATTTGATTTTGGATACCAGCTGGTACAGGCCGACCATATCGGTGGTGCCAAGGAAGCCGAGCATCACAATGTCTACTTGAATATACATGCCGGATGAAATGGATGCGATGGTGAACCATAGCATCGGTTTGAAATGGCGGGAAATATTGAGATGTCCACAATTGCGGAAGTCCACGAACCTGCGTAGCCGCAGGAGATTGAGCACGTTGGATCCGTACCCGGCCACCACCACGATCAGGCCGTATATCGCGTAGTCGCCGCGCTGCCGTACAAAAGCGAACATGAGCACCAATGCCAGCAGTTTGAAACATACGCTACGCACGGTGATGTATTCGTATTGTTCCAACGCCTGATAGAACCATTCCACACCGAACGAGGAAAGCCAGATGGCCAGGCCGAAAAGCGCGAACAGCCCGAATTGCGCGTTCATTTTCGGTACGGTGAACAGGCACGCCAGGTAGACCGCGAACACCATGGTGGTGGAGCATGCCAGAATAACCAGCAATTCCAGCACCGTACGCGATAGTTCCGCGCGGTCGTCGCGTACGCGAGCGCAGACGCGCACTCCGTAGTAGGTAACGCCCAGGAGGGCCACCAGCGAAAAGTATGAGGCCACGGATTGAGCGAACGCCACATGCCCGGTGCCACCGGTGGAAAGCACGCGCGACACGTATGGCACGGTGATGAGCGGGAAGATCACTGACGACGTGGTGACGATCATGTTCATCAGCACGTTGAATTTCACGGATCGAATGCGCACGTCGGTTGGATGCTTGGCCGGCTTGCTGGACGGCTGCCCGACCGGCTTGGTCGGCTGACGTTCAGGCATAAAGCACCACCCGCTTGGCGAAGGCGCGTTTGCGTATGCGCACGGAGTTCACGAAGAATATCAGCACCACCCAAATAATGATGTTTCTGAGCATGATCTGGTTGAACATGGTTGACATCCAACGGTTGGAGAAAAAGCTGAACGCACAGCAATAGCCGATGGCACCGTACAGCATCATCGATATGGGAATGCCCGCCTTGCCGTATTGCAATGCGAAAACCGCGCTTTCATAGCAAAGCTGAGAAAGTGCGGCGATCAGCACGATGGCAAGCATCGCACCCGCGATGCCCCAGTCGAAAATGAATGCGTAATATGTGGTGAATACGTTGCCAAGACTGCGCTCGCCATACCGTTGGAAGGGTTGCCATTGCATCCAGTCAAGCACGGTTTTGCCGAATATCTGGGGGAACGAGGCCCGGGTGGAAGCCAATGTCATGTCTCCCCATTGCGTGGATTTGACCGCCAACGAAGGCGACATGGAGTTCGTGAGATACGCGTCTAGGTTTTTTATCGGCGCTCCAATGTAGATGGACAGGTATTCGTACATGGTCGAGTCGCCCGCCTTGCGTCCCATCAGCGACAGCAGTGGCTTGAACGAAGCCAATCCCACGAGCGCGATGGCCACGAATTTCAACACAGTGCGGAAGCCGAGCCGCATGCCTTTCCAACGGTTGTTCTGCCTGCGGAACAACGCCCAGTATGTCCATGCGGCAACGCCAAGCTGAATGAGGCTATTGCGTCCGCCGGAAATCAACGTCATCGGAACGGCCGCCAACACATTGATGACCGCAAGATAATCGTTGCGCAACGAACGGACCACCACGCTGCGCATGGCGAGAAACAGCCACGCATAGGCCATGGCGTTGGTCGCCAGATGCAGTAGCGAGGGAATTCCAGAGAGGGCCACGCCTTTGGTGCTGAATTTGTTGAGTTTGTCATACAAGCCGATGGCTTTGTTCAGAGAGCCGTCTCCCCCGTAGGGCAGTGTCAATGAGATTATCTGCCGTGACACGATCAGCAATGCCAAACCGGTGAACAGCAGGCCGCCAACGTACACCCACATCGGCAGAACGATATCTTGCGGCTCACCGTATTCCCGATGTGCTGTCCGATGTCCGACGCAGCTGCGGAAAAACACCTTCACACCGTAAGCCGTCAATGCGAATGCGAACGTGCCGAATCCAACCACGAAGCAGGTTTGCATCGACAGGTCGAAATCCCAGGTCCGGTAATTGGTGAGTCCATTGAATACCGCGAGCGTGAATCCGACCACGAATAGTATGGATGGTTCCGCGAAATCCCCGCGATATGCCACTATCAGCAGCACCAGCAATGCCAGCAATGTCAAGAACAGTATGGTCGAGGTCATCTCATCACCATGCCTAATGTGATGCGATTTCCGGATGCCGTCGCTTGTACAGCGCGTACATCATGCCGTACAGCGTCGGAGAGGTGGCCAGGAGTTTCCATTGCAGCAGTTGACTTTTCCCAATGATTCCCTTGCGTTCCACCATTGGCAGCAATTCGCGCAATTCCGTACGCGCATACCGTTCGAATTGCGCCCATTGCTTGCGTTGATGCGCGAGCATGATGCGATTGCAGGTACCGACAATGGATTCGAGATGCCCATATGCGGCATATGCTTCAACATGCGGATATTTGGTTCGCACCAAGTCGAGCATGGCTCCGGTGGATTGTGCGAATTTGTCGGTGATGCCATGCGACTGACTGTTTTCCGACATTCTGTAACGGTACAGCGGCGTGGAATCGTATACGATGCGATCCGCCTTGTCGAGCAGCTGGTAGGTGACCGGCGAATCTTCCGCATAGACGGCGTCGAGCGGGTAGCGCAGGTTATCGAAGAGTTCTTTTTTGGCGAGTTTGTCCCACGCGGTCACATAAAAGTAGCCATGCTGATTCACATAGGCGAATGCTTCCTGCGAGGTCATGACGATTTTCTTGTCGGGAAAAGCGTTGCAGTAGGTGCTGCCGTCAGGGTTTTCCCGTTCGTACGAGATGATCGACAGGTCGGCGTCGGATTCCTGCAGATTGTGCAGCAACGTGCCGAACATATCGGGAAGCACGTAATCGTCGGAATCCACGAATCCGATGTATTCGCCTTTGGCAAGGTCGAGCCCGGTGTTGCGGGCCGCCGCCAAGCCGGCATTGCATTGGCGCACCGCACGAATGCGGTTGTCACGATTCGCCCAAGCATTGCACTGTTCGCCGGAGGAATCGGTGGATCCGTCGTCGACCAGTATGATTTCCAATCGTTCGTAGGTTTGCCCGATAAGACTTTCCACGCATTGGTCGAGATACCGTTCCACGTTGTAGACCGGCACTATCACGCTGATGAGGGGTTGGGTCGAAACTGCCATAAGACCTGTTTTCAGCAGCTTTTCACGTACTTTTTGCCTACGAATTTCGCCATAAGGAAACCGGACCCCTTTTTGATCCAGTCCACTGGTTCGGGGCTGATGATAGGCATTTCGACGTATGGGTAATGGTTGGTTTCCAGCCATACATCGAAGAGGATTTCACTGATGCGTCCGGGAAATCGCATTTCGAAGACGCTGTATGAGCTTGAATCGATATGCTTGGCCAGTTCTCCGATGATGGGAAACATCCACGAGCAGTATTCGTTGATGAGGTCTTTGCGCATCACGAACATGTTGAACAGGTGCGCCGAGGTTTTGTTCATTTGCGCGTCGAATGCGTCGAGGTAGTCGGAATTGGTTTGCGCGATAATGCTTCGTGTCGCATCGAGCTGGCCTTCCTGCATGGTGTGCTCGTAATGTGAATATACGGTTTCGATATAGTAGTTGCGTCGTTCCGGCACAATGATTTCGCACGTATCGAGCAGACGCGCATAGTCTTGTTTTCCTGCGATGCAGCTGAAGCGTTCGTTTTCGTCTCCGTGGCGTTTCGCACTGTCATTTTTGGCAAAATGACGGCGGTAGTGCACCAATCCCTGATAGTCGGCATCGCAGTTTTTCCACATCCAATACAGTCCGGTCAGTTCGGAATATTGTGCGTTCAACTGCGAAATATTATCGCCGGTGTTGTCGCACGTCATACCCAAATCGACGTTCGGATGCAACGCCCTACCGACCTGCAACGGCATATATACGCCGTCGATCGGCATACGGTACGCCTTATGCGTGGCCACGGCCACCGTGATGTCGGAGTCCGCCATCACTGTCATCCCTTCTATACCGGACGCGCACTACTGCCAAAGCACGCCCTTATACTTCACCCTCCCCCTTGTCTGGAGGGTACAGCATACGTTTTCATTTTATCTCAACAGTTCATCTAGATTTCACCAAACGTCAGACACTCCCGTTTTACAAACCCCATTTTTCAAGCTTTTTCAAGATTATTTTCAAATTATCATGTTTTGCAAGAGATTGCAGACGTTTGCATACACGACGTGAAAACGAACTGATTTAAAGCTTTAATCACACCCCACACGCACCATCCAACACCCCCGATATGGCAATTTCAGGATCGCCTCTTTCATAAATATTGAAAATCTCGTCACAACTGTTTCATTACTACTTCGGCGTTTCGCTGCCATCATGTTGGGATTACAAGAAAAAACGTTTGCAGATCATTGCAAACGATTATGAAAAACAGGGCGCACGACTCCAATATCACATATTGAAATCGCACGCCCCTGAGATCTACCGGTCAGACCGGTGGATGTATGGCTTTATGAAATCCGTTTGATTCCTTATTTGACGGTGATGGTGATGGTTGCGGTCTTGCCCGCGGCCTTCACATTCACCTTTGCGGTTCCCGTCTCGACGCCGTACACGACACCGGTTCCGGAAACCGCCACTGCCGCGCCGTCGCTCCACCACATGTCGGGATCACCCGTGGCGCCCTTCACGGAGAGGTTCGCGAGCTGGCCCTTCTGGATGGTGAGCTTGCCGTTCGAGACGCCGTCACCGGTGATTGCGAACGTTACCGGCACGGTGCCGTCCTCGTTCACGGTGTTCACATCCCAGGCCACGCCGACGGTCTTGGCCTTGTCGGCGGTGGTCTTGCGGTCGGTGGTCGGATCCCACGTGGTCTTGCCGTTCGCGTCGACCTTGATCAGGCGGAAGGTCATGGACTTGCCGGTCTTCACGTTCGCGGTGCCGGAGTAGACGCCGTCGGCTCCCGTGGCGGTCAGGCGGATGCCGGAGGCGCGGGTCCAGGTCTTGCCGTCCTGACCCCAGTCGCCTACCGCGTACAGGCTTTCGCCGCTCTTCAAGTCGGCGGCCGCGTTGATGGTCACGTCCACGCTTTGCGAAACCTGGCGCTCATCCCACTTGAGGGTGAGGGTCTTGGCCTTGTCGGCGGTGGCCTTGCGATCGGTGGACGGATCCCACGTGGTCTTGCCGTCAGCGGAAACCTTGATCAGGCGCATGGTCATGGACTGGCCCTTGGCCACGGTCGCAGTTCCGGTCAGTTCGCCGCCCACGGTAGTGAGCTCGACGCCACCGGCGCGGTTCCAGGTCTTGCCCTTGCCTTGGCCCCAGTCACCGACCACGTAGGCCCTCTCGCCGGACTTCAGGTCAACGCCGGTCGCCTTGAACGTGATCTGCACGTTCTTGTCGTCGTCAGGAGGCACCACCACGGTGCAATCCACGGCCTTCAACGAAGCAGACGAACCATCCCACGTTACGGTGCCGCCGTTGTAGTCGATGCCCGGCTGCCGGGAGCCCGGATACTGCTGGCTGCCACCGTCGTTGAAAATCACCTTCGCGCCGGACGCGAGCGAATCAGGCACCTCGTACTGGTAACCGGTCTGGTCGCAGTTGTCGGCAGCCACCATCTCGACGCCCGGCCAGGCCGCGTTGTTCTTCGCGGTCGCTCCGTCGCCGGTGTACACGTACGCGTACATCTTGCTCCAACCGGAAGGCTTGGTCGCATAGATGGTGTTCTTCGCCACCGGCGGTGTCGGAAGCGTGCCGGTCACCGTAACGGTGATCGAATCGCTCTGGGAACCGGACTTTGCGGTGATGGTCGTGGTACCGGCCTTCTTCGGCGTGACCGTACCGTTGGCGGAAACCGTGGCGACGGCCGTGTTGGAGGAGCTCCAGCTCACGGACGAACCAGCCGGATCGGTGGTGGCGGTCAGCTTTTTCGCAACGGCGCCATTGGAAAGATCAGTGGTGTAGCTGCCACCGTTGATCTTCACGCTGGTCACCGGAGTCGGATCTTCATGGCCACCGATGTTGGCCATGGCAACGGTGAACGTGTCTTCGTCGGACTTCTCGTAGGAGTTGTTGACCTGAGAGGAGGTGTCCGGCAGATCGGCATTGTCGTTCATCGCCATGTCATACGGCAGCGAATCCATTGCGGAAAGGCCGAAGGTGGCTGCCAGTTCAACGCCGAGACCGTACTTTTCGATATGGTCCGCGGTGGTGCCGAGTTCGCTCAGCGGAATGGCGATCTCGTAGTGATCGTCCATGCCTGCGGAGTTGTGGCCCAGATCGTTGAAGTTGACCCACTGTGCGGAGCCTTCCTTGTCGGCGCTCATGTCGCCGACCACTCGACCGTTGCTTTCACCCCAGCCGCCGTTGATGCCGATCACCTGGCTGCTCAGGATGCCGTTGCCGTAACCGAACTTGACGCCGGAAGCCTTGGTGTTGGTCTTGGCGTTGGCTGCCGGACCATATTCGGCGTTGGAATCAAGACCTGTAGCGTCGACCTTGTAGATCCACGGACCGTTGGAACCGTTGGTGGAAATCGTCACGACCTTGTTGACGTTCTGCTCACCGCTCCACTTGATGCCGGAAGCCCACAGGGTTCCGCCGGTGGAAAGTCCGCCGTCCTTGCCCACTCGGGTGCTTTCGTCCTTCGTGTCGATGGCGATGTGGAACGGCAGATTCTGCGTCTGCCACAGGTGGCCTTGGCTGAGCGGATAATCGTCGCCGGTGTCGACCACGTCTTGCACGTTGGTCATTTCCCACTGAGGTACAGATTGTCGTCATCGTAGGCACCATACAGTGCATACAGATCGATCGGCACCTCATACATGGAATTCGGTCGGTAGACGCGCGGATCGTCGTTGGCTGCGCCCTGTGCGATCAGCATGGAGCTGTCCCAATCGGAGATGCTCGCGCCTTTTCCGGCATTGAAGCTGATGGTTTTCTTCACGCCGAAGCCGACTTTGTTCGTGCCATATCGCGAGGCGAGGTTCTGTTTGGCGACTTCCGTCTTGGTCACCGTGGTTTTTCCGGTGAGTTTGGATCCGTCTTCCGTGCTTGTGCCGGTCACGGTCACGGTTACGGACTCGCCCACGGAGATGGAGCTGCCCACGGTGATGACGTCACCGTTCTTGAAGGTGCCGGACTTGCCTTCGGAGGTCGTGTACTTGAGGTTTTCGGCCTTGCTTGCGCGCAGGGTCACGTCAACGCCGCTTCCGCTGAATGTTGCGGAAGACGGTTCCGCGGAAACGTACGGCTTGGCTTCGGCCTTCAGATAGTAGGCGCTGACCGCGTTGCCCTTGGCGGTGCCGGAGGTGATCTTGCCGCCGGAAACGGTGATGCTTCCGCCGTTGACTTCATCCGGATACACGCCGTCGTCAAGGTTGGTGCTCATGCCGGCGAGGCTCTGGTCGCCGCCCATGTTGGCGATTACCACGCCATCGTTGGCGGTGCCGTCCTTGGTGAAGCGTTCGATCATCAGGCAGGACTTGTTGGCGTTGTTCTGATCGGCGCCGCAGTTCTGCAGATATTCGCTCTTGCCGTCCATGGCGTTACGGAAGTGGTTGACGGCCACGACCGACTTGTTCTTCCACATGTCGTCGCCCGCATCACCCAGCTGGGACTGCTCGGCGAATTGTGCATTGGTTCCGCCAGAGCCGACCGGACGGTTGAAGTACAGCGGTGCGCCGGCCTTGCGGGAGCCCACGATCGCCCAGCCGAATACGATCTGATCATTGGTCAGATACGTGGATTCCTTGTCGCCATTGGCGTAGTTGTCATGCGACTCCACCCAAGTGACGAGCTGGTCTTCCTTGGCGCCGCCGGTATCGATGTTCTGCACCATCTTGGTGCTCAGATTGCCTGAGCTGATGGCCGCGCGCACGGACTTGCCATAGTTGGATGCGGTGTTGCCGCCGCCGTCGGAGGAATTGTTGGCGAACAGGTCCGCATAGGCCTTGTAGTCGAGGCCGGAATCGCCCTGCAGCACTTCACCGTACTGGAACTGCGAACCATTGTTCAAAATGGTGTTCCAATAGTTGGAGGTCTTGTTGTCGAACACTTCGGTCGGCAGTTCGACGTGCTTGGCGGCATCGAAGCGGAAGCCGTCAACGCCGTCCGCGACTGCGGTCTTCAGGAAGTCCTGCATGCGGTCGGCCACATACTGGTTCTGCGTGTTCAGGTCCCACAGGCCAAGCAGGTGGCACTGGGTCACATCGCGGCGGCTGGAATAGTTGATCTGGTCGCCGTCGTTACCGCCGCAGTTGGAACGGGAGTGGAAGTAGTCTTTGTTCTGCCAATCGGAGTCGATGGCGCTCCAGTCGGAGGTGAAGTGGTTGGCTACCACGTCTACGATTACGCGCACGCCGTACTTGTGTGCAGTGGCGGTCATTTCCTTCAGATCGTCTTCGCTGCCGACCACGAAGTTGCCGATGGAGGTGTTCGCCGGCTGGTACACGTAATACCAGTTTTCGGTGAACTTCTTGCCGTTGGCGGCGACTTCCTTGATTTTGCTCATCGGCTCGGTTTGCACGGAGGTGTAGCCGGCCGCGGCGATTTCAGGCATATGTTCGGTGATGGTTTTGAACGACCACATCCACGCATGCAGGATGGCGCCGTTCTTCATGCTCTCGGTCAGGCCGTACTGTTCGCGGGCCTGCTCGAACGTGGCATTGCCGACCGTATCCTGGTAGCTGTCGCGGTCCGAGGCGAGTGCGGTGGAGGCCACGCCCATGCCGCCCAGCATGGTGGCGACGGCCGCGACTCCGGCGGCGGCTTTCTTCCACGTTTTGATGGTGCGGGCCTTGCGGGCCGCCTGCCTGCGCTCGACGCGGGTCATCGGTTCGGATGGACCCCCGTCTTGCGGGGGCTGTTGCTTAGTGAATACGTGCGCAATACCTGCGAACGTACGCGAACTTATTCGCACTTTGACCTCCTGCTTCCTTGCATCTTTCCTTTGAAAACGTTTGCTCCTTAGCGAACGTAATCTTTAAAATATCACAAATTTTTGGTGAAAAATGAGTGATTTTTAATGAAATCGACGATGAAAAATGATTGGTTTTTCTGCTTTTTTACAAACGCTTTCAGCAAGGTTGTCCCCCATCCTTCGACCCCCGATATACGACATGCCTCGAAACAGCCACATGCAAACGTTTCTGAAAATCGTTTCACCGCATGCACCCGTCAACAGCCTTTCCCCCGCTTCTTCACCCCTCTTCAGGGCAACGGGTACAATACGAAATCGTCGGAAAACACGAAGAAACACGGTAGGAAAGGACAGACCCGTGACCTTCAACCGCTACATCCTCTTCCGCATGGTCGTTGAATTTGTGGGAGCCATCGCCTGCGCCATCCAAATGTTCCAGCATCACACGTGGCCGGGCATCATCACCATGGGCGTGTTCGCGCTGGTGTGGGCCGTGGGCGAGATCTGGCTGAGCACGGTGTACAACCGCGCGCACCCCCGCGCGACGAGCTGTCCGACGAGCATCAGGCGACGGCCATCCGTTTCACGTTCTTCGTGCTTGTGGTGGCGCTGGTGGTGTTGGGCTTCGCGGGCATGATTGTCACACTGTTCAGGCATGCGCCGTTCACCGTTCCCGCCATGGCGTTGCCGACGTTGGGCATGCTGGCGCTGGCCATCGCCGACGCCCGCTACCTGTGGCTTGAGCATGAGGGCGGGGACACCGATGAAGACTAGTTTGAAGTTCAAACGTATGGAACGCGGCTTGAAACAGGCCGATCTTGCCGACTTGGTGAACGTGCGCCGCGAGACGATAGGACGCCTCGAACAGGGGCAGTATTGCCCGTCGCTACGCCTTGCCATGGATCTTGCAAAAGCGCTTGATACCACGGTTGAAGACCTGTTCAGTTTTGACGACGAAGAGTGACGCTTCGGCGTGTTGCGTTTGTAAATTCTTATCAAAATGGCGATTTTCCAACGAAAAATCGCCATTTTTCATATTCGGGGGCATGTGCGAACGTCGTCACATGGTGTGACAACGCCGTCACATATGTGCGATTCACCTCACATCCCCCGAGAGCGCGGTTCTCAACGGGGGCGTATAGTCAAGGTCGTAGCGGGAAACCACTACGGAAAACCGCTGAAATGTACGTTTTATTTAGAGAGGAATCACGATTATGAAGAAGAAGATCGTCGCAATTCTCGCCACCATCGCCGCCGTGTTCGGCTTTGGCTTTGCCGCTAACACCGCTATGGCTTATGGCGCGACCGGCACCGTTTCCGGCAACGTTGCCACCTTCACGTTTACGGGACTGACTCCGGGCCAGCGCTACGTGGTGTCCTACGATGACACCACCGTCGAGAACGTCACCCTGACCGCCACCAAGTACTCCAACGTTAAAGAGGCACACGAGGACGGCACCCTGACCGCCACCTACACCTTCAAGTCTGGCTTTGCTGGCACCATCGCATCTTCCATCTATGCAGTCGATGGGGCAGGCAATCCGACCGGCGCCGCTCTCGCTTCCGCTTCCGTGACCGTCGCCGCTACCGGCGAAGGCACCGCCAAGAAGAACGAGACCGCTTCCACCGGTGCTGCTATCGCTCCGTACGTTGTGGCCGTCGTGCTGCTGGCTGCCGCCGGCATCTCCCTGGTTGCCGTTCGCAAGAGCTCTGCTCGCTGAACAATAACCAAGTAGATACACACCATATCTATGTTTCATGAAGGGGCTTGGGTTTTCCCAAGTCCCTTCATTTATTCGAAAACAAGCATCGTAAAACCGATTGTTTTCTTTTTTCAGGAAGAGATCATGAAAGTCCTGTTTATCTGCACCGGTAATATCTGCCGCTCTCCTATGGGAGAACTGCTCCTCCCCCAATTCATGCCCGATCTTGAATCCGACAGTGCGGGCACACGCGGGCTCGTTTCGCACGAAATCGCACCGAACAGCAAAAGGCTGCTCGACCAGCATGGCATCGATTCCAGCAGCTTCCGCGCGAAACGAGTCACCCCGCAAATCGCGCAAGGCAGTGATCTCATCCTCTGCTTCGAACACGAGCAGCGCAAGGAAATCGCGGTGATTGCACCAACCGCGGCCCGACAAAACCTTCCTCATCAACGATTTCGCCAACATGTGCGTCTACTGCGAAGAACGAGGGGTACATGGGGGGTAATACCCGGCAGGAAAAACTCGAATCGGTAATCGACAACGCAAGCATGATCCGACCGATGATCCCCGATACCAACAATGTGGAGGATCCGATCGGCAAGGACTTCGCCGTATATCAGGCAGCGTACAACGAAATCTGCAAGGCTTTGCAGACCATAGCAAGCGCCACTGCCTGAAAACGTTGAAATATCAACGAACCAAGCTAGAAAGGGTGCCCACCTCCCTCCATGGGGGTGCTCTTTGCTAGTATGGAACCTGATCAATATGATGTGACAAATGTCGAGGGGAAACATGGCTGCAGCAGAAAGCAACGTGCCAGCAACCAATCAGGTGGTCGTCGAATCCAATGATACGGAAGACGACGGCATCACCTTGATGGATTTGTTCCGTATAGTCCATAAGCATCTTCTGGTGGGCATCATCACGTTCGTGGTGGTTTTCGCAGCGGTGTGCGCATACACATTCCTGGCACCCCCGAAGTATTCCGCGACCGCGCAGGTGTTCGCCACCTACAGTGATTCGTCGGTGCAAGACAACAATATTTCCAACATCAACAGCGCCAGCACGTATATCACCAACCAGATTCAGTCGTATCCGACGCTGGCCACCACGGAATCCGTGCTGAAGCCGGTTATCGACGATCTTGGCCTCGACACCACCGTCGCGAATCTGGCCGGGCAGCTGACCGTCACGAACCCGACGAACACCGCGTTCGTGAACATCACCGCCGAAACGGGAGACGCGAAGCAGGCTTCCGACATTGCCAACAGCGTGGCGGAATCCCTGAGCAATGTGGTGGAGAAGTCGCTGTATGCCTCCGGCAAGGAGTCGCCGGTGAAGCTTTCCGTGGTGCAGCGCGCTGCGGAGCCGATCTCCCCCAGCTCCCCGAAGGTGGCATTGTACTTGGCCGTCGGCTTGGTGGCAGGCCTGATTCTCGGCGTGTTCGCTACCCTGATCCGCGATCTTATGGCAACCCGCGTGGAGGAAGCCAGCGATCTGCAAGACATTATCAACGCGCCGATCATGGGCCGCATCCCCACCGACGAAAGCCTGCAGAGCAACAAGCCGATCATCGTGTCGAGCCCGGCCGGCCGTATCGCTGAGGAATTCCGCCGTATTCGCACCAACCTTTCCTTCACATCGAAGGTTGAAGGCAGCGATGCGCGCATGATCGTCATCTCCTCCGTCGGACCTTCCGAAGGTAAGACCACTGTTTCCGTGAACGTGGCGGCCGCCCTTGCCGAAAACGGCGCCAAAGTGCTGCTGATCGACGCCGATTTGCGTCACCCGTCCGTAGCCGAACGACTTAGCCTGGAAGGCGGCGCCGGCCTAACGCACGTGCTTTCCGGCCAGGCCACCGTGAAGGATGTGGTGCAGCGCTATTGGAAGCCGAACCTGCATATTCTGCCGGCTGGTCCGAAGCCGCCGAACGCTTCCATGCTGCTGAACTCGAAGACCATGACCGAATTGCTCGACGCGGCTTTGCAGACTTATGATTACGTGATCATCGACACTTCCCCGATGGTGGTGGCCAATGATGCCACTGTCTTCGGCTCGAAGAGCGACGGTATCGTGCTCGTTTCCGGTCGCGACGTGACCATGAAGCGCGATCTGAAAGACATCGCCGTGCAGCTTGACAACCTCAATGTGCCGGTGGTGGGCTTCGTATTCAACCTCGAAAAGGAACGCAAGTCTTCCACGAACGGCAATTACTACTATTACTACTATTACGACGAGGATGGCAAGAAGAGCAAGCACGCTCATAAGAACAGCCGCAAGAAGTCCAAGCACAACTAAGCTGCTGGGCTTCAGGGTTTCCGCCCTCTATCGCGAGTCGGAAACCAGTCTAAGTAACCGAAAAGGGGTTGCAGCAAATCGTCAAGATTCGCTGCAACCCCTTTTCCATGCCCAAATTTTTTGCCTTCAGCCGGCTGGCCCGCAACTTCGCATCAGCTGCGGAGGAGGATTTCCTCCAGGGCGCCGATCACCGCATCGGGCATGCCGGAGGTGACAAACAGCTCGTTGCTGAAACGGGGCGCGGTATCGAAGGTGCGCAGAGCCCCGAGCGCACGCACTCCTTGCTCACGAATCGCCTGCATCGCATGCTCTTTGGAAATGTACGGCATTTGCGCATGCAAGAGCACGTCAAGCACGTCCTGTTCGACTGAATTCTCAGCAATCTGCAGTCCGTCTGCAATCGTAACGTTCAAGCATGCAGTAGACGGCACGTCGCGCACAACGACCGACAGACTCAACGTCTGCTGATCGTATGTAATTTCTGCAGTATTGCAAGCTTTACCGCCAATTTCGATACGAACGTTCTGCGTGTCTGGCTGTGCAACTCCACGGAACACAATCTCCCAGTTACGCTGTGCCGGAATGGCTTCAGCACAGCCTTCCACCGGACTGATGGTGAACTGCGTGGCATTGTCCGTATTCTTCCAGTCAAGGCTCATGCGCGTATCGGCAACATGAGTTTGGCCATCGCAAGACTCGGCAGATGCAGAACCGGAAGCAGCAGAGGCCACAGAACCATCGTCTTCCTTGAGTGTGAACGAACCGTTCGCACCGGGGAACACCAGCACCTGCAGGGACTCCGGATTGCCCAGATCATTCACCTTATTGCCCTCGCCAAGCTGCTGCAACGGCACGATACCGCCAGCCTTGGCAAACACCGGCATACGGTCGATCGCACGCCACACTTCCAAACGACGCCCGGACTCTCCTGCCGAAACGTAACGGCGACCATCGAAGAAGTCATACCATTCACCTTGCGGCAGCCATGCTTCCGTGCTACCCAGCTGCGCGGAATCGTCATTGTCAGAAACAATTGGTGCAACCAGCAGCTCAGTGCCGAAACGGAATTCATCCGGCACCTCGTACGCCTGCGGATTGTTCGGATCCGCCCAATACATCGGCTCCACCAATGGCATGCCCTCGAACGCGGCGCGATAGTTCATGGTGTACAGGTACGGCAGCATCATATGGCGCAGTCGCAGCGAACCCACCATGGAATCGCGCACTTCCGCGGAGAAGTTCCACGGCTCCTTGCCCATGAACTGCGAATTGCTGGAATGCAGGCGATTGATCGGGCTGAACGTGCCAAGCTGGTACCAACGGGCTTCCAAATGCTCGTTACGATAGCCACACATATGACCGCCAATATCGTGACTCCACCATCCGTAGCCGATATTCGACGCGGTAGCAGTGAAATACGGCTGGAACTGCAAGGATTCCCACGTAACAATGGTGTCTCCCGAGAAGCCGACCGGATAGCGGTGCGAACCCGGGCCAGCATACCGCGAGAAGGTGAGCGGCCAACGGTTGTTGCGTTCCGTGCAACTCACGTTGCGTTCGGATTGCTCGACATGCATTTCATGCTCATCGCGAGCGCCCGGCTCGGCGCACTTTTCGCATTCGCAGTTCTCATTTACATTGCGTTCGGAAGAAGTCTCGTAGCGCCCGGAATCCAGGTAGTGCAAGTGGTTGAGCACCCACAGCGGGTCAAGTCCGGGCTGTCGGGTCACGCCGCCTTGCTGCCAGTCGAGCCACCAGAAGTCAACGCCTTCGGCTTCCATACGATGATGCATGTCGAAGTAGGCGCTTACGAAATCCGGATTCGTGAGGTCGAATTCCACTGCCTCTTCGGTTGCGGGATCAATGCCGACGCGCTTGGCCACCGCCTCATAGTCGTCTTCGAACGCGCGCACGCCGTCTCGCGGATGCACGTTCAACGTGGCTTTCAGGCCGCGCTCGTGCAAGTCGCGCAAGAACGCCTCATGATCGGGAAACAGCTGCTTATCCCACGAATAGCCGGTCCAACCGGAACCGTATTTCGGATCGACATCGTCCACGCGGTGCCAGTCCATGTCGATCACGGATGTGGTGAATGGAATGCCTTCGCGCTTGAACCGGTCCATGAGCTGCAGGTATTCGTCTTGCGTGTAGCGGTAGTAGCGGCTCCACCAGTTGCCGAGTGCGAAGCGCGGCAGCAGAGGCGTTGGTCCGGCCAGCTTGTAGAAGTCTTGCACCGCTTCGGTGTAGCGGCGGCCATAGCCGAAGAAGTAGAAGTCGGTTTCCGCGTGATCGCGTGGCATAACCCAAGCCCCCAGTGGATTCGGTTTGCCGTTCACTTCGTATGCTTCCACGATCACGTTCGCGGCGGAATCGTCGAGCACCGCCCATCCGTCTCGCGAAATCACACCGTCGCCGAGCGGAATCGCACCATTCGCCTCGTCGAGCGTGCGCGCGGTGCCTTTGAGATTATGCTTCGGCTCGTCGCCGTAATACCACGTATTGAACTGGGTGTCGGCCACGCCTTTGACGACTACGCTCAAGCCTTCTTTGCTGAACGGCTTGCCATCGTACGTCACATACAATGCGGGGGTGTCCACAATGAGCAGTCCGTCGCGATGCGTCACCGTGAATTGCGGGTCGGCGCCAAAATCGCGGTTGACCACCATCTGCGTGAGATTGTCTTCAAATTCACCGGAATCTGACCATTCGAAACGGATCAGCGATTCCGTTAGAATGCCAATCCTCCAATGCTCTCCCTGCAGGATCGACGCTTCTCGCATATTCGGCCGCGCCTTGCGCACATAGTCGACGAACACCGTGCCGGCTGCGTTATCTAATGCGTTGTTTGCCATGCTACTCCTGCCTTACTTGCCACTGCCCGTCGCAATACCTGCGATGAACTGCTTCTGGAAAATCATATATACAATAATCACTGGAACAATTGCCAACGAAGTCGCTGCGAACAATCCGCCGTAATCGGTGCCATATTGGCCGTTGAAGGCCTTCAAGCCGACAGCGAGCAGCTGCTTGTGTTCGTCAGTGATCATCAAGAATGGCCACAGGTAGTCTTCCCAATTCCACAGGAAGGTGAAGATGGCGAGCGCCGCGATGGTGTTATGGCTCATTGGCAGAATGATGCTATGGAAGATTCTGGTTTCGGATGCGCCATCGAGTTTCGCCGCTTCAATGAGTTCGTCAGAAATTCCCGAGATGGATTGGCGGAACAGGAAGATACCGAATGCGCTGATCATGCCAGGAAGCACGAGCGACGTGTAGGTGTCTTGCAGACCCCAGTTGGTGAACATTTCGTATTGCGGAATGATGGTCACTGCCCAAGGAATCATCATGGTGCTCATAACGATGCCGAAAAGCAGGTTGCGACCACGGAATCGCATTTTAGAGAACACGTAACCAAGCACCGCACTTGTGTAGATTGCAATACCGGTTTTCAGTACTGCTACGATCAGCGAGTTTGCGAACAATCGCAAGAAATTGAACTTTTCTTGGATGCTCACATAATTGTCAATCGTGGATGGCTTAGGGAATAATCCTCCGGTCACTTTGACGATTTCGCTATTTGGCGCGAATGATGAAATGAACATCCAAACAAATGGAACAATGGTGATGATGGCGGCGATGAAGAGCAGAATCGTAAGAATGATGCCGCCAATTTTACGTGATTTCATGCCAGTTCCTCCGAATCTCCAGAAACCTTGAACATGATGAGGGTGAGCACACCAGTGAACAGGAAGAGCACAACTGCCTGAGCTGACGCGACGCCGAAGTTGTATTTCTGGAATGCCTGATCAAAGATGAGATAGCTGATGGTGTAGGTTGACGTGCCCGGACCGCCTTCGGTCATGACGAGAATCTGCACGTATGCCTGCAGGTAGCTGATCAGTGACGTGATGACAATGAACAAGGTGGTTGATTTAAGCAACGGCAGGGTGATTTTGAAGAAAATCTGCACTGAGTTGGCACCGTCGATGGCGGCCGCCTCGTACACGTCTCGAGGAAGATTCATGAGACCGGCCAAATATAGAACGGTCGCGTAGCCAAAATCCTTCCAAATGGTCATGATGATGACTGCCGGCATGGCCCATTTGGTGTCGTGCAGCCAGTTGATGTCGAGTCCTGTGATTTTGTTTACCATGCCGAACTGCGGGTCGAACATCCACATCCACACGAAAGAGACTGCCACGAGCGGAGTGATGGTCGGCATGTAGAACAGACCTCGGAGGGTGTCTTTGCATTTGACGAGTTTGGCGCTGAGCAGCAGGGCCAAGCCGAGACCAAGCACAATGCGGAAGAGTGTGGAAACACCTGCGAATACCGCCGTGTTCCCCATGGAAGTCCAGAAAAGTTTGTCTGTGAGGATCTGTTTGAAGTTGTCGAGTCCGACCCAATCATAAGTGCCAATCAGAGGATTCCAGTTATGCAAACTGCCCGCGAAGGCTTTAAAAATTGGGTAGGCCAGGAAAATGGCGAAATAGACCACCAAGAAGACAACAGCCATGTTGCGTAGGGTGAAAATTCTCGATACCAGAGATTCACCATTTTTGTTTTTCATTGAATCTCGCCTCTCTGTGAGCCGATTCGACCGTTTTGTTACGCAATACAGAATGTCAGATCGAATCGAATAAGAAGATTGAACGTATCTCGTAGATAAAAGGCAGTCGCGGCGCGGAAGAAGAATCGTACCGCGACTGCCCGGATTGGAAAAGGGATTGGAAAGGATATATCGGTATTACTTATGTTCGTCGAAGTAAGCGTACTTGCTTTCCATTGACGTGAAGTCAGAGCTCTTCATGTCGGTATCCATCTGACCCTGGGCCTCCTTGAGAGCCTTATCGATGGACATGCCGTTCTGGAAGACGTTCTGGAAAGCAGTGGTGCCGCTGGATTCAACGGTGGATGGTGCCGGTCCCGGCCAGATCAGTCGGTCTACGCGTGGCTGGATGGCGGCCATGACCGGCTTGGAGAGAATGTCCTTGTCGTTCTGCAGCGAGGTCTTGGCTGGGAAGGAGTTCAGTTCGGATACCGCTTCACGAATGTAATCATCGTTGGCGAGCAGGTACTTGATGAAGTCCTGGGCAACGGCCTGCTGCTCCTTGCTCTGGTTCTTGTTGACGCCCGGAGTGGATTCGCCGTTGTAACGGTCGTATGCAAACGGAGTGTCTTCGGAGAAGGTTGGGGTGGCGAACACGCCGTAGTCAATATCTGGATACTTTTCTTTCAGCGTGCCTTCCATGTGGCCCCAAGCGTAGATCATCGCAGACTGGCCGTTACCGAAGCTTTGGGTGTAATCGTTGCCGAAGTCAACGGATCCGACCTTGTACTTGTCATACAAATCCTTGAGGAACTGCATGTTTTCTTTGGTCACATCGTTGTTGTAGTTGGCTTTCTTGCCATCTTCGCTGAAGAGCAGTTCACCCTTCTGATAATTCAGACCTTGATAGATGGCGCTGTAGGCGTCGCCGTTGAAGTTGAAGCCGGCCTGCGTCATCTTGCTGCCGTCGGTTTTGGTGAGCTTTTGGGCGACCTGGATGAATTCGTCCCATGTGGTCGGAATGTCGGCGTCGGTGAGGCCCGCTTCGCTCCACAATGTCTTGTTGTAGTAGATGTTGCCGGTGTTGATCACGGAGTCGATGTACTTGACTTTGCCGTTCTCATCTTCATGTACGGATGCGGTGGAGTAGTCGGATTCCAAAGACTTGGTGTCGATATCGTAATCCGCTGCGTATGGACGAATCAACGCATCGTAAGAGTTGTGGATGTTGAAAACGGCCGGACCGTTTTTGCCTTTCAGAGCCAACGGCAGCTTGGTCCAATAATCATCCCATGAAACATTCACCGTTTTGATGGTGACGTTCGGATACGTCTTCGTGTAGGACTCAATCATCTTGTAGACAGGATCCGTGCCCTTGCTGCCCCAGCTCCAGTACTCGAGCTGGATTGGCTTGCCGTCGTTCACGAGATGATTGGGGTCGTAGGTGATGGTGTTGCCGATAACGTCAAGCCCTTTGTCGGCTTTCGTATCGGTTGTGCCGGACGCGGCATTGCTGTTCCCGCACGCAGCCAAGCCGACGATGCTCAAGGCCGCCACTGCCACTGCGATACCTTTGTTGATTTTCATATCTCTCCTTACGTCCTCGTAAGCCTTCATCCGCCCCTTGCGGACAAGCAATAGCATACGACAAGGGTTTCATATTGGCAATTCAAGGTTTTTTAAAATGTAAACGGTTTCATTTGAAACCCGTTTCATCTCACCGCTGTGAGCGTGCACACATTGTTTTTCATACGGCGTGTCGTATCGCAACCCTTTTCATTCATCTTTCAACTCTGTAGCCATGAGGACGGTAATGATGGTAGGCTGAAACAAACAGTGAAAAACTTTCGGAGGCACCATGAAAGCGAGCATCGGCGATGTGGCACTGAAGGCAGGCGTATCGAACGCTACAGTCTCACGCACTTTCGCACACCCTGAACAGGTGTCAGAGGCAACACGGTTGAAAGTGCAGGCCGCAGCTGATGCGTTGAATTTCAGCGTTTCCAGATCGGCAGGAATTCTTAAATCCGGTAGAACCTATCGCATAGCATTATTGGTCGGCAGCGGCGTCATCGAATGGTTCACCGCCGAAATCATTGCCGGACTTAACGATGTTTTGCGTGACGCCGGGTACGATCTGGTCATCTACCCCATCGAGGGGTCGGAAGCGCGTGACGCATTCTTCGAGGAACTTCCCGTACGCAGCAACGCCGATGCCGTATTCGTTTCCTCATTTGGCATCAGCCCCGACGAGGTCAAACGTCTCGGAACCGCAAAAATTCCGATTATCGGCATCAATACCACCAGCGAAGGATTCGATGCAACTGTCGGTATCAACGACAAAGAAGGCATCAAACTCATCGTTCGACATCTCGCCAAGCTGGGACATCGTAACCTGCTGTATTTATATGAAAGCTTTTCCTCCACATTGGGATTCAGCTCATTTAACCGTATTTCCGGATTCCAGGAAGCCTGCGATGCAGTTGACGGACTGACCGCCCGCACACTGGCAGTGCAAAAAGGCGACAGCATTCTAGATGCGGCAATTTCCGAAATCATGGCGCAAGACAACCCACCCACCGCATTGTGTTTCCATCAGGACTCACAGGCAATTCCATTGTTCTTCCGCCTTCAACGCAGCGGCCTTTCCGTGCCTGGAGATATTTCCGTAACCGGATTTGACGACAGCACCTTCGCCAAAGAAGCTGAGCTAACCACCGTTCGACAGCGCCCATACGACATGGCCGTCGATGCGGCACAAAAGGCTCTGGCGCTCATCGAAGGACAACCCATCGAGGAACCATTCGAGACATTCCCCGTGCAGTTGCAAGTACGAAACTCAACCGCAAAACCACGCACCGCTCCCCTGCTGTAGGCCGCAGCGTGTACTCGCGTGAAATCACTTCGCGTAATACCCCACACCAACCGGTCTATCTGCGTTATGTATGGCAGATTTTGCTTTTCGTACGGAAACATCTCGCTTATATATGGCACGCCGCCTGCGAAAACAGCCACTTCGGGGGTACGTTTTTGAGGTTTTCGCCGCATGTGTCTGCCATATGTAAGTGAGATGTCTCCGGTCAGGCCTCCGAATCTGCCATACATAGACGAGATGCGAGCCGCAGACAAGCCTCTTCGTCTTACCCCGGCGTTCAATGTGCTTTTCTTACGGCGTTCAATGTACTTTTCTTCACACGCATGTACGTTTAATCGCCTCAAGCACCGATGCGAATCAAACTCACCAATGTTCGCACCATCAACGGCATACGCCAAGCCAATAGCACGGACTCAATCCAAACCACTAACATCAGTAGTTTGGCGGATACTCGCACGCATGGCCATCCACACCTCCATTGGATGAAAAAACGCGGAATAGAGTCATTGCCTTTTGTCGACCATCATGACGACGCGCGCAAACAGATAACGCTAAACTTGTCTCATGTTGATTATTTGCTTAACCTAGCGAAGCGACGAAGCAAGAGCAGGTGATATATGGTAACAATTTCTGACGTGGCGCACGCAGCCGGTGTTTCCAAGGCAACAGTCTCGTATGTACTATCGGGAGATCCTCGAATCACCCAAGCTACAACACTTAAGGTGCAACATGCGATTGACGAATTAGGCTATACGGTGAACCATGCAGCCCGCGCACTATCCGTAAGAAAAACCAAAACAATAGGTGTGGTCTCCCCCGCCTTTCACGGCAACTATCTGTCAGCCCTCTTTGGGCTGTACGTGTACCTGCTATCCGAAGAAGCGACAAAGAGAGGATACGACACCCTACTCATTGGCGAGAACGACGGCTTCGAGGCAATGCATGAAGCATGGTCGTCAAAGAAAGTGGATGGGTTCATCCTGATGGACGTCAAAGATGAGGATCCACGAGTCAGCTATGCCGCAAAAGAGCACATTCCGACCGTTGCATTCGGCTCGCCAAAGAACTCACACGGTTTGGATACAGTGGATTCCGATTTCGCCAAGGCTGCATCATCAATCTTGAATTTCTTAGCCTCTGAAGGGCATAAAGAGGTGATTCTTATTCCATGGTCACACACAGTATTTGATCAGGGTCTTGGCTACGCTTGGCGCTTTCTGGATTCAGCGATAGAGACCGCCAAACGTCTTGACCTGAAAATGCATGTCGAATATCCGAAAGACGACGATTCGGATCCTTCGCCCCTCATTGAGCATGCACTAGATACGCACGCCAAAGCGACCGCTCTGATACTTCACAACGAGCCAGCAACAATCGTTGCCCCTCAGGTCTTGGCACGCAGGAACCTCCGAACACCGGATAACTTGCAGGTCGTAACCGTCTTCCCGAAACAGCTAGCAACATCAATGAAGATATCGTTCCCTGCAGTGCGTCCGGACATTACGCAACTATCAGAAGCCGCCGTGGGAACCCTTTTGCGTCGAATAAACAATCCGAAAGCCCCGACGGTCACCCGCTATCTTGATTATCCACTCACCCAAGAGCCCGAGTAACATCGCAGCTACGTAGATTACGCGCAGAAAACAACCACGAGATTCTACATTAGTTAAGTTCGTCGATTTGACTTTTCAAAGATCAGGGTTTATTATTTAACTTGTTTAACCGGTTCAACAGTTTGGGATTAAAACTTCCCAAACGCAATAAATTAATCATTCGGCGCATAGGTGCGCTGTTAATGAAAGGAAATACCAAATGATCGGTTCAAATATGAAGCGCGTGATAGCTCTAGTCGCCGCAAGTGCCGCGGCAGTCAGTCTCGCCGCTTGCGGTAGCAACTCGAGTCAAGATTCCAAAACAATCGAATTCTGGGATCCATACCCTCAGAAGAACGATAGCAGCACATGGGCGAAATACGTTACCAATTGTGCTCCTGAGGGATATAACGTAAAACGCATCGGCTATGCGCAGTCAGACCTATTAAACAATCTCACAACAGCTGTCAAGGCCGGCAACGCACCCCAGATCGCCCTGATCGATAACCCAAAGATGCCTACCGCTGTCGACGCAGGACTTGTTACGGATATCGAGGCAGCGGGAGTCGACGTTTCAGGATTCGACAAGAATATCGAAGGTCCCGGCATCATCGACGGCGTACAATATGGGGTTTCTTACGGCACTAACGCATTGGGCTTGTATTACAACCCCGATGTCCTCAATAAGGCCGGCGTCGACCCGGAATCGATTACCGATTGGGATTCACTCAACAGTGCCATCGAAAAAGTAGTAAACGCAGGATATAAGGGCATCACGTTCTCCGGCATTTCCGGCGAAGAAGGAACATTCCAGTTCCTTCCCTGGTTCTGGGGAGCCGGCGGTCAATTGAAGGACGCTTCAGGTTCCAGTGCCGAGCAGGATGCGCTTGATCTGGTATCCGGCTGGGTCCAAAAAGGTTGGGCTCCGAAATCGGTCGCAACGGACAACCAATCTGCTGCATGGGATCTGTTCCTTGGCGGCGATTACGGCTTCTCCGAAAATGGTTCATGGCAGATGGAGTCGGCCGTCGAGAAAGGCTACAAGATGATTTCCATCCCATCCAAAGATGGCGGAGTAGCCCCAGTTCCAAGCGGTGGCGAGTTCATTACCATTCCAGCCCAGAAAACCAAAGACAGTGACAAGATGAAAGCAACCGCGGATGTCATTCAGTGCCTCATTGACGGAGATAATCTCAAGAAGACCAATGATGAGATGGTTTATCTTGCCGCCAAAAGTGACGTCCGCAAGCAGCAGGTGGAAGAGAACAGTGCCTGGGCACCTTGGGTTGACGCCGTAGAAAATGCTGAAGGCCGTACCACTGACGTTGGTCTGGAATACGAAGACATTTCTGCACAGCTTTCTGAAGATCTACAGGCTGCCTTGAATAAGGGCTGATTCGCGGTCTCATATTTTTCTGGGGCATCTGCCCGCCATTCATTGCGATATTCAGACGCCCCATTCCATCTTTTCCATCAACAGGCAGGTGAACTATGTCTCAAACAATCACCGCAGATAAACCAAGGCGAATCAAGCCAACCACATTGGCCGCCATTGGTTTCGCGGCCCCGCTGATTATTTACATGCTTATCTTCTACGTTTGGCCTCTGATTCAGAATATTTCCATGAGTATGCACCGCTACACACGTCGCACTTTTGTGACCGGCGATGCCCCTTGGTCTGGATTCGATATCTATAAGGAAATATTAAGCAATCAACAGTTCTGGACCATTCTCGGACAGACTTTGATTTTCGTCTTCGCTTCTATCGTTTTCCAATACTCTATCGGCTTGGCATTGGCGGTTTTCTTCAATCAGAATTTCAAACTTTCCGCGGCTTTGCGCGGCGCATTCCTTGTACCATGGCTACTTCCGCCAATGATTTCCGGTACGATCTGGCAATGGATGATGGACGCCGACAGCGGTGTTATTAATAATTTCCTCAAACTATTTGGTTTGGACCCGGTTTGGTGGCTGCAAGCCGATCATTCCTTGTGGGCGGTTATCATTGCCAATATTTGGCTTGGTATTCCTTTCAACCTCGTAATTCTGTATTCGGGCTTGCAAAACATCAATGGCGACTTGTATGAAGCCGCCGCGTTGGATGGCTGCAATGCTTGGCAGCGCTTCTGGAAGATTACTTTCCCGTTGCTCAAGCCGGTATCGATGATCACGCTCCTGCTAGGTTTCGTCTACACGTTACGAACAGTAGACATCATCTGGATTATGACCAAGGGCACTGGATCTTCGAGAACCTTGGCAACTTGGGCTTATGAGATGGCTTTCGGAAAGGGCACATCAGCAACCATCCGGTATTCGGAAGCATCCGTTGTGGGCACGATTCTCATTGTCGTAGCACTGATTTTCGCTCTGATTTACCTGTGGGCCCAGCGGAATGAAGAGAAGAGGTAACTAAAATGAAACATCGTTCATCATGGTGGAAAACACTTATAGGCATCATTTTGACGCTGATTATGCTCTTCCCCGTATACTGGATGATCAACATATCATTCACGCAACGTCGCTCCATCCGTTCAGGTGATCTGTTCCCGAAAGATTTCACGCTCGACAATTATGCCTCTGCGTTAAGTTCACAGCTCCCCTACCTAGGAACGTCATTGCTAGTTGCCATAGGATGCGTGATCCTGACCCTAGCAATTGCATTACCTTCGTCATACGCCATTGTTTTCTTGGAGTTCAAAGGCTCAAAGTCCATGAACTTCCTGTTGATTGTTGCTCAGATGATTCCCGCGGTCGTTATGTCTCTAGGCTTCTACCAGATCTACGATGACATCGGTCTTCTCGACAGTATTCCGGGACTTATCGTTGCCGACTCCACTTTGTCGGTACCGTTCGCAGTGATTCTGATGACGGGATTTATGTCCGGTATGCCACGCTCGTTGGTGGAGGCAGCGCAAATCGACGGAGCATCGCAGTGGGGTGTTTTTACCAAAATCGTGATTCCACTCTCCCGTAATACCATTGTCACGACTTCGCTGTTCGCTTTCCTCTGGGCATGGTCAGATTTCATGTTTGCTTCGACCCTCGATTCCGGTGGCGGCAAGATGAGGCCAATCACCATGGGTCTATATGACTTTATCGGTTCACAGAACCAAGAATGGGGGCCAATGATGGCCACCGCAGTATTGGCCTCAGTACCAACAGCGCTATTACTAATTTTCGCACAGAAATACGTTGCCGCCGGCGTAACAGCCGGAGCGGTGAAAGACTGATCCAACCCTTAAGTACATAATTAACAAGGACCAACTATGAGTGAACTAACTTTTGCTATCGATGGAGATGCACTGTTGTGGACTGGTGACGGCGAATATCTTCGCATCGAACCATGGGGAAAGAATTCAGTCCGCGTCCGTGCCTCGAAAATGCATGAGATACAGGAACAAGACGGAGCTTTGCTGCCACAAAACAACCAGGCCTCAGGCAGCCACAACTATGGCATCACCATTGACAAGCCCAGTAGAACCGCCGAATTACGCAATGGCGATATTGTAGTTCAAGCGAAAGCATCCTGCGGCCTGTACTCCGGATCAGGATATGAAGAGCCACGCTGTTTACTGAGCTTCTATAAGGCAGACGGCACACCGCTCATTCAGGAAATACCATCTGGCGGATCACTAAATCTTCGAGCGCGATGGTTCAAACCGATCACCGGAGGCGACTATTCCATCGTTGCTTCCTTTACCACACCGGAAAATGAGAAACTATATGGTATGGGCGAGTACCAACAGAACATCCTCAATCTGAAAGGTTGTACCCTCGAACTCGCGCATCGCAATTCACAGGCATCCATTCCTTTCGTGGTTTCCAGCGCCGGATATGGCTTCCTGTGGAATAACCCGGCACTTGGAAACGTTACGTTCGGCAAGAACCGTACGGAATGGCAAGCTGAATCAGCCAAGCAGATTGATTACTGGATTACCACAGGCGATACACCTTCTTCGATAATGAAGCATTATGCCGACGCCACAGGGCACGCTCCTCACATGCCTGAATGGGGACTGGGATTCTGGCAGTGCAAGCTTAGATATTGGAATCAACGTCAGCTCCTAGACGTCGCCCATGGGTTTAAACAGCGTAATATTCCATTGGATCTCATCGTTGTAGATTTCTTCCACTGGCCGCATATGGGTGACTTCCGTTTTGAGAATGAATTCTGGCCCGATCCCAAAGCTATGACGGACGAGCTGCACAGCATGGGAGTGAAACTCATGGTATCTGTGTGGCCCCAGGTCGCGCTCGCCTCAGAGAATTATGTTGAGATGAAGTCAAAGAACCTTCTCGTGCGCGCAGATAAGGGTGAAGACGTCGGCATGATGTTCGAAGGTCCCAGCCAGTTCTATGACGCCACCAATCCAAAAGCTCGCGAATATGTTTGGGAGAAGTGCCGAACAAATTATGCCGAGCTTGGGGTTGATGCATTCTGGCTCGATG
>ENA-OQKG01000004-OQKG01000004.1-human-gut-metagenome-genome-assembly--contig:-NODE-4-length-39925-cov-4.194834_pt1 | contig 39925 bp, 30 predicted proteins | sample MGYA00242649_ERZ504799 | MGnify/ENA primary metagenome ERZ504799 (study PRJEB26092, sample SAMD00036428) | human gut metagenome | host: Homo sapiens | study: EMG produced TPA metagenomics assembly of the... | reverse complement strand
AAGACATGATCGACGACATCACGTTCTGCAAGAGGCACAACATCAACGCCATCCGCACCTCGCACTACCCCAACCAGGAATACTGGTACGACCTGTGCGACGAATACGGCATCTACCTGATCGACGAGACCAATATGGAAACGCACGGCAGCTGGGGTTGCGAACAACATCGAAACCCCCGAAACTGCGGTGCCGGGCAGCAAACCGCAGTGGGAGGGCGCGTGCGTGGACCGTATCAACAGCATGATGCGCCGCGATTACAACCATCCGAGCGTGCTCATCTGGTCGCTCGGCAACGAGTCGTTCGCCGGCGAAGTGTTCCGCGCGATGCACGCCCACGCGCACGCGATCGACCCGAACCGTCCGGTGCATTACGAGGGTTCCGTGCATGATCGCGCGTTTGACGATGTGACCGACATCGAAAGCCGCATGTACGCGCACGCCGACGAAATCGAGGAATACCTCAAGTCCAACCCGAAGAAACCGTATATTTCCTGCGAATACATGCACGCCATGGGCAATTCCGTCGGCAACATGGACGAATACACGGCTTTGGAACGCTATCCGCAATATCAGGGCGGATTTATTTGGGATTTCATCGACCAGGCGATTCTCGACAGCAACGGTCGCATGTGCTACGGCGGTGATTTCGGCGACCGTCCAAGCGACTACGAATTCTCTGGTGACGGCCTGCTATTCGCCGACCGTACGCCGTCGCCGAAGGCGCAGGACGTCAAGCAGCTGTACGCGAACGTGCATATGACCGTCGATGCTTCCGGCATTACGATCACCAACGACAATCTGTTTGTTTCGACGGCTGATTCCACGTTTGTGTTGCGTATTTTGGCTGATGGCAAGCCGGTTTGGTCTTCTTCGCGCCGCTTCGACGTTGCCGCAGGTACAAGCGAGCATGTTGAGATCGATTGGCCAGTTGACGATTACCGCGCAGGTGCGCAGGAACTGGTTTTGGAGGCGTCCCAGCAGTTGACTTCCGCTTGCGATTGGGCTCCGGCTGGGTATGAGCTTTCGTTCGGCCAGTGCGTGGTTGCGGGTGGCAAGAACGTCTCTGCGGGCGATGCAGTTAACACCACTTCCGATGGAGCGATCACCTTGGGCCGCTGGAATATCGGCGCACGCAGTGCGGGCCGTGAAGCCCTGTTCTCCCTTGCACAGGGTGGCATGGTGTCGTACAAGCTTGGCGAGCGCGAATTCGTGTTGCGCAAGCCGCTGATCACCACGTTCCGTGCGCTGACCGACAATGATCGCGGCGCGGGCCATGCGTTCGAGCGTGCGCAGTGGGCGGTTGCCGGAAAGTATGCGCGTTGCGTTGATACGAAGGTTGAGCCGCTCGGCGAAACCGCAGTTTCCGTCACGTACACGTATGAGCTTGCGATTGCGCAGCGCACGAAGGTCACCATTCGTTACGTTGCCGATGTGCTTGGCCACGTCGATCTGCATGTTGCATATCCGGGTGAAAAGGACGGCGATCTGCCGACGATTCCGGCGTTCGGCATTGAATGGATGCTGCCGGTCGAGTATTCGAATCTGCGATTCTATGGCATAGGCCCGGAGGAAACGTATGCCGACCGCAAGCATGCGAAGCTGGGCATTTGGGATACGAACGCCTTCCGCGATCGCGCGCCGTATCTGCTGCCGCAGGAAACCGGCAACCATGAGGACGTGCGTTGGGCTGAGATTACGGACGATTCTGGTCATGGCTTGCGCGTGAGCCAGACTGCGAATACTGAAACCGGCGTTACGAAGCCGTTTGCGATGAGCCTGCTGCCGTATTCGAGCACGATGCTTGAGGAGGCGCTGCATCAGGACGAGCTGCCGGAGCCGAAGCACATGTTCCTGCGCGTGCTCGCCGCTCAGATGGGTGTCGGCGGCGACGATTCCTGGATGAGCCCGGTGCACGAGCAGTATCAGCTGCCCGCCGACCAGCCGCTCAACCTCGACGTAGCCCTCGACCTGTTCTAGTTTCAAGGATTCAGTCGATTCCTACGTGCGAAATGCCTCCCGATTCTTGATTTCAAGGATCGGGAGGCATTCGTTGTGCCGCAAGGTGACTTTCGACCTCACGATTCGCAGTTCTGTCTCACGATTTCGCAAGATCGTGCGACAATTCGGAAAAAACATGCGATCAGACCATCAAAATGGACGATGAGGGGGATTTTGTTGATGGCTTAAATTAGACGGATTGCCTAGAATGAGGGCAGAACTTCCGAAACGTTCGAGCGCAGGCGGGCAAATTCGCGCGCGTCCGAGCGTCACGAAGCACGCTCTTCCAGGAAAGGGGCCATCATGAGCGACGCAATGAACAACCCGTATGCGAACAATCCGAATCAAAATGGCAGCAACGGACAGCAGCCGCAAGGCCAGCCGGAATACGGGGCATACGCACCAAACCAGCAATCGCAATCCCAGCAGCAGGGCGGCAATCCCAACAATTCGGGCAATCCGTATCAAAGCGAGCCTCAGACCCCATGCTACTTCGACGGTCCCAACGCCAACCCGAATCCCAACCAGAACGGCTTCTTCTACGCGAGCTACACCACCGGTCAGCCGTACGGCCAACCATACGGACAGCAGAACAGCCAATCCGACGCTGACAACGGCACCAACAATTGGCAGCCGATCAGCCCATTCAAGCTCGTGGAGGAATGGCTCCCGAAGAAGGCAAAGAACGCGATCCGCGGCACGTATGCGGTACTCGGCATCGCCGCCGTCATTCTCGGCCTGGCACTGCTGATCTGGCCGGGCGCCACACTGAAGGTCGCCGCAATCGCGCTCGGCGCATACTTCGTGGTTTCCGGTGTGGTCCGCATTGTGACCGCAATCGTGGAACTCGGGCTTCCGGGAGGATGGCGCGTGCTTGACATTCTGATCGGCCTGATGCTGTCTGTCGGCGGTGTGGTCATGTTGAAGAACGCGGCGCTTTCCGGAGCCACACTCGCCGTGCTCATCACCATGGTGGTCGGTCTCGGCTGGATGCTGGAAGGCGTGATGGCGCTCGTGGAATCGTGGCGCATGCCAAGCTCCGCATGGGCCGTAATCTACGCACTGCTGTCGATCGTCGCCGGCTTCATCGTGCTGTTCTCCCCCGTCAGCTCCACGACCTGGCTGATCCTGTTCGGCGGATGCGCGCTTGTGGCGATCGGCATCGTCGCGATCGTACGTGCGTTCACCTTCGGCAAGTCCAAGCGCAAGTAATTTTTTGCGGCGCGGGCCGTAAAGTCTGATTATCTCTGTTTTCCCAGGGGCACCAAGCAACAGCTCGGTGCCCTTTCCATAGCGAAATCGCTTTTTATACCAAGATTCAAAGTCGCACAACCATGAATCTTGGTATTAATACTGGTATATAATTGGGTATGAAATTCGGTTTTAAGAAAGGTTTATCATGGCAAGCGCACTTGACATACTCGATGACCTTGTTCCAATCAGCGAGCTCAGCAATGGTCGTACTTCCGCATTGTTGCAGCGGGCCGACCACGATCCAGTCATTCTGATCAAACGAAACAAGCCGTCCTACGTTCTCATGAATATCGAAAACTATCGCGCTCTCATGGAACGAATCGAAGACAACGAAGACTTGCTTCTTGCCGAAAAAAGACTCGACAACAGTACTGGCACAACTATCAGCAACGAAGAGGTCATGCTCGATCTCGGCATTTCCCCAAGCGACCTCGCCGAGGCACCTGAGCCGGAACTCGCATGAACTGGCAAGTTGAATGGCTTGACGAAGCCAAGAAAGACATGCGCAAACTCGGCAAAGCCGAGCAAATCCAAGTACTCAAGGGAATCGAGAAAGTTCGCACAAACCCACTGCCCACCTCGCAAGGCGGGTATGGCAAACCGTTACGCAATGCCGAACGAACGAAACTTTCCAGGCTTTGCAAAATCAAATTCAGGGATATCGGCATTCGCGTTGTTTACAAACCGTTACTGCGAAATGGAATCATGACCATCATCGTCGTTGGCATTCGTTCCGATAGTGACGCTTACATCAAAGCCAACAAGAGACGCAAAGAATATGGACTATAAGATGCGTCCGCCAATTTTCAGCGAACGTTACTTTTTCTTCAAGATTAGCCGATGATTTTACAAAAGAAGTGACGATCGTCGCATGACATTGTCGATTTGCCCGACGTAAGATGAAGGCACAACAGAAGAACGAAGAAAAGAAAATAGACAACAAACACAGACTTACGGCAGCGGCCAGAGGAATGGACAAGAAAACAGATACGCGCCGCCAAGCCGAACGAAAGGAAACATCATGAAGAACAACACTTTCAACCAGGTCATCAACGCCAACCTCGCTTCCATCGATCCGGGCTTCGGCCAGTTCGCACTCGCCAAGGCTTCCTCCGACCTCTTCAAGAAGGTCCTCAACAAGTAAGACCGCTTCCTAGACGGGAGGCAAGGCGCAGGCGCCACAGCACCTCGCCCCTCTTCTTTCCAATCCTTAAATCACATAGCGGGAGGCCGCGGTTCCAAACGGAATCGCGGCCTCCCGCTTTTCACGTACGCCGGCTACCCCTCCTCAACAGCGAGATTGCGGGCGGCGGCGCGTTCGCGTGGGCCGCGCGTCACGTAGAAGCCGATTGCCACGATGACGAACATCACCGTGCAGCAGATCCACAGCACACGGCTGCCGAACGCGTTGAGAATCCAGCCTCCGACCAACGGCGAGAACGCGTTCGACAGCGACCACACCAGGTTGTATAACCCTTGGTAGGTGCCGCGCACATCCTTTGGCGCGATGTTCGCCACCGTTGTGGCGGCAATCGGGAACGTGCCCAGCTCGCCAAGCGTCCACAGCACGGTCGCGATTGCGAACGCCACCCACGAATTCGCGCCGATCTGGAACGCGTATCCGACCGCCGTGATGGACATGCCGAGCACCAGCACTCGGGTGTTGCTCATCCGCTGGAACAGACCGATCGCGGGAATCTGCAGCAGACACAGCAGGCCGCCGTTGATGGTCAGCAGACTGGAATATTCATCCGTGCCAAGGCCGATCTGCGTCATGGAAATCGGCAGGCCGCTGACGATCTGGTAATACGCCAGCGTGTACAGGAACATCAGCACCACCATCGACATCAGCGCGCCGTCGGCGCATGCGCGACGATAGCTGCGCCATACGGAGAACCGCTGCGGCCGCTGCGATTCGCCGGTTTGTTCACAGCATGTTCCACGGCATTTCCCGCAGCTGATTCCGCGGCTTGCGACGCCCGCGCCGGCGCGACCTCGCCCCGCGGGCGCTTGCCCAGCCCGACTTCCTTGAAGAACACGATCATCAAGATCGTGGCGAACACCAGCACCGCGGCTTCCGCGTAGAACATCAGCGCATAGGAGATCTTCACCAACTGGTTGGCGATGATCGGGCCGATCGCGAAGCCGAAATTCGCGGCCCACGTCTGCAGCGAATACGCGCGCTTCTGTTTGCGGAACGGCACCACGTCGGACACGTACGCCGCGACCGCGGGCGTCGGCATGGATGAGATGGCGCCGTAGGCCAGCAGCGCGATCGCCATGATCCACGGATTGCCGATGAACGCCAGCAGGACCAGCATCGCGGCGGAGCCGAGATTGCCGATGACGATCATCGCCGGGCGGCCGAAGCGGTCGGACAGCGCGCCGCCATACAGGCAGCCGAAGATGCCGCCGAAACCGTACATGGAGACGATGGTGCCGGCCACGCCCGCGCTGACATGCATGTCAGACACCAGATACATGGAAAGGAATGACGTGACGAAGCGGCCCATCCACAGGATAAGCAGCGTGACCCACAAGCCCCAGAACATGAGGGGCAATCCGAAAATCTCTTTGTTCTTCTCCATTCTTGCCATCATATCGAGCAATATCGAGCGGACGCGACGCCAGTAGCCTTTTCCCGGGGTGCTGGGAGAATGGACAACTATGGCAATGAAAAAAGGACCGACCAAGGGGTCGGGTGGAAAGCATCGTAACGCGCTGAGGGGCAAGGGACCGACCCCCAAGGCCGAAGATCGCGTATATCACAAGGCTTACAAGGAAAAGCAGGCTACCAATCGTCGTAAGATGGCTGATCCGCGACTGGCGGCACGCCGTCGCGCGGCAAAGTTCAGCTCAGAATCCGACGATCTCGTCATCGGTCGCAACGCCGTTCTCGAAGCGTTGCGCTGCGGCGTGCCCGCGAGCACGCTGTATGTGGCCGCACGCATCGAGCACGACGATCGCACGCGCGAAATCATTCGTCTCGCCGGTATTCACGGACTGAACCTCATGGAAGCCGACCGACTGGAAATGGACCGTATCGCACGCTCCTCCAACCATCAGGGCGTGGTGATGAAGGCGCAGCCGTTCCAGTATTCCTCGCTCGCCGAGCTGGTGGAACGCGCGGACAAGAAGTCTCGTGCCATGGAAGCGGCCAACTCCGCAAGCGCACGCATTGCGGCACGTCCGCTGTTCATCGCGCTTGACGGCGTCACCGATCCGCAGAATCTGGGCGCGGTCATCCGTTCCGCAGCCGCATTCGGCGCCAACGGCGTGATCCTGCCGGAACGTCGTTCCGCTTCGGTCACCGCAGCCGCATGGAAGGTGTCCGCAGGCGCAGCCGCGCACATGCCGGTCGCCCGCGTGGTGAACCTCACCAAAGCCATTGAAAGCCTGAAGGAACGCGGATACTACAGCGTCGGTCTCGACGGTGGCGGCGACGCCCTCGTTGGCGAAACCGGTTTCGAAACCGATCCGCTGGTTGTGGTGCTCGGTTCCGAAGGCAACGGCCTGAGCCGTCTCGTACGCGAGACATGCGATTCCATCGCCGGCATCCCAATGTCGAACATGGTCGAATCGCTGAACGCTTCCGTCGCAGCGGGCATCACGCTGTATTCCGTCGCACGCGCCCGCCGCGAGGCCGGTGCCGCCGCTGACGCGAAGTAATCAACACGAAGCGACAGGAAGTAAACACAGCGAAACTGCAGAAGTAAGCACAACAAGGCAGCAAGTCCGAAATACATATGAGCGGATAGTCCATACGGATTATCCGCTCATTTTGTTGCGCAAATCTGTACTTGGATTGATTTTGCGCTTACCGCAGACCCACTCCCCCGCCAACGATCTCTCGCAACACGTTCTCTCACTTTCAAAAGTCAAATTTTTTTTGAGTTTTGAAAGTGAGGGGTGTGAAGGGATAACAAAAAGCGGAGGATTATTAGTGGTCCTCCGCTTAACGGCTCGGCCCTGCAATTTTTGACTGCGGCTACGCCGCAGACTCAATACTGCCTTCGACTCGGCTATCGCCTCGTCTCAGGGCGCATTGATAGAAAAAGCTCCACTGGAGCTTTTTCTATCAATGCGCCCATACAGCTGCGTCGGGATCGTCGTCGGGGTTGTAGCCGTCGTCGGGATCGTCGTAGGTGTATTCGTCGTCGATCACACCGGAATCGGCTTCGGCGTTCAACGCGTCCACATCCTTCGTGGTGAGCTTGTACTGCGGAAGCACCTTCTCCACATAGCTTTGCACCGCCTCGGCCATCGGCACATCATGACCCGCCTTCTCGGCCAGGAACCAACGGTGGTCAAGCACTTCATGGAAGAACTGAGCCGGTTCGATCTGCGAACGGTATTCACGCGGAATCATGCGCACGGTCGGTTCGAACACTTCGCGCATCCAATCAGTGGCGACAATCTCAAGATCCTCACCCTCACGCCACGTCGAAGCGCGGTAGGCATCCAAATCGTTCAACAGTCGACGAGCCTGATTCTCCTGCACATCAAGACCAGTCAATCGCAGCAGCTTACGATTCGCATAGCCGGCATCGACCACACGCGGACGTACCAGCACACGCTTGCCATCTTCGGCGGTCTTCATTTCCAGCTCATCCACATCAAAACCAAGCTCATTGAGCTTGTTGACGCGCTTCTCGATCTTCCACATCTCATCCGGACCGAACTTGTCGGTATCAGTCAGCGCGCTCCACAGCGAATGGTAACGATCCACCAAACGGTTGCCGATCGCAATTTCGTCAACACCGCTCGGCAGCAGCGAACCGGACGAAAGATCCATCAATTCGCCAATAATGTTCGTACGGGCCAAATCAACGTCGTACTCGCGCTGGCCTTCCGTCAGATTAATCTGCAGATCACCGGTTTCCGCATCAACCAAAAATGCGGAGAACGCGTAGGCGTCGCGCAGGAACAACACGTTCGACAGTGACACATCGCCCCAATAGAAGCCAGCCAAATGCAAACGCACCATCAGCACGGCCAACGCGTCGATCAGTCGTTCCGCGGTATCAGGGCGCAGATTACGCGCGAACAGCGCACGATACGGCAGTGAGAACTTCAAATGCTTGGTGACAAGGATCGCTTCCAGCGGCTCGCCTTCACGGCTATGACGGCCTGTGACCACGGCGATCGGCTGCACGGTAGGCAGTTCCAGCTTCTGCAGGCGACGCAGCAGCTCGTATTCTCGTTCCGCCACATTGCGCGTGATTTCCTTCATGGCGTACACTTCGTCACCTACGTGCACGAAACGCACCACATGCCTGGAAATACCACGCGGAAGATTAGCCAGCAGGTCTTCCGGCCAAGTAGCCAGCGGCTTTTCCCACGGCAGGGTGAACATCTTTGGATTCGAGCTTGCGGCGGTGATTTTCAGCGCATGCGGCTCCGGAGATGAGGCAGCCGGATCTTCGGCCTTCACGGAAGTTGCTTTCAGCACACGGGGATCCATCTGTGGCAATTCAAGAGATTCCATGAATCAACAATTTACCTGTTGACCTACCCGAAGAAGCAAGTATGGACGAATCCGTTTCACCTGCCGATATGCGATGATCTCAATACTGGAATCTCACTATCCCTCTCATATTACGATCGAATATTGCGATCGATGCTACAAACAGACATTACAAGCCGATATCGTGCTTGCGGAAAACAAAAGAAGCCCCGCACCGACGCGGGGCTTCTCCAACGAGACGATAAGAGAGGAAGAGCACGTCTCGTTTAATGGTTGACGGAAGTTCGAGCTTCCGCCAAGTTTTTATTCAGCCACCCGCCAGCCGATTTCCGTAAAGGATATTCCCTTGAAGAAACAGCCAACGGTTGGTTACTCGGTATCAGCTCAGTTCAGACGCAGCTCGGTCGACGGAGCGAACAGGTGCATCTTGGACGGGTCGATCTTGATCTTGACGGTATCGCCGACCTTCGGGAGAGCACGCGGGTTCACGCGGATCGTGGTGAGCTTGTTCTGATCGGACATCATGGTGGATGCCTCAGCAGCGGAGCCATCGGTGATGATGTTGCCGTAGATGTAGCCATCGGAGCCCAGATCCTCAACGTTCATGACCTTGAGGGAGAAGGCGTTGGCGTCATCCGGGGCGGCCAGGGAAGCGTCTTCCGGACGGAAGCCGACAACGATCTGGTTGTTGTCTTCAGCGGTGAGCTTGTTGACAGCCTCGGCCGGCAGATCCACGGTGTCTTCGCCGATCTTTGCCTTGCCGTTGACCACCGGGTGGGTGTTGATGTTCATCGACGGGGAGCCGATGAAGCCAGCGACGAAGACGTTGGCCGGGCGATCGTACAGCTCGGTCGGAGCGCCGACCTGCTGCAGGACACCGAGCTTGATGACGGCGATGCGGTCACCCATGGTCAGAGCTTCGGTCTGATCGTGGGTCACGTACAGGGTGGTGACACCCAGCTGGCGCTGCAGAGCAGCGATCTGGGTACGGGTCTGCACACGGAGCTTGGCGTCGAGGTTGGACAGCGGCTCATCCATGAGGAAGACCTTCGGCTCACGGACGATTGCACGGCCCATAGCCACGCGCTGACGCTGACCGCCAGACAGAGCCTTCGGCTTACGATCGAGGTACTCGGTCAGGTCGAGGATCTCAGCGGCCTTCTCGACGCGCTTGCGGATCTCTTCCTTCGGGGTGCCGGCGATCTTCAGGGCGAAGCCCATGTTGTCGGCGACGGTCATGTGCGGATACAGAGCGTAGTTCTGGAACACCATTGCGATGTCGCGGTCCTTCGGCTGCATCGTGGTGACGTCCTTGCCACCGATGAGGATGCGGCCCTTGTTGACCTCTTCAAGGCCAGCGAGCATACGCAGAGTAGTGGACTTGCCGCAGCCAGACGGGCCAACCAGCACCAGGAACTCGCCGTCCTTGATGTCCATATTCAAATCATCCACCGACGGCTTATCGTTGCCCGGGTAGATACGAGTAACATGGTCGAATACGACTTCTGCCATGATTTGTCATCCTTTCAGAGGCAGGTACGTGCCTCACGATCCGTTGTAAAGGGATTTCTTTTCGGTGCCTCGCCTTGCGGCTTACGACTTCGACAAAGCCACAATTCAAAGCGTTAATTTATTTCTTTGGTTTGGCGAAGGTTCTCTTCGTTGAGCCACGTTCCATGATACATACAACGCTAAAACTGTCAATGCGTGTCGCGAGTCGCGCTGTTTACCTACGTTGGCAAAAGGGGGTTAACGGCGTAGTAAATACACGCATTTATCGCCATCATGCAAGACAATGGTGCGGAGCGAAAGACAGAACAGGGAGGTTGCAGTGCGCAATATTAGAATCGGCGTGGTCGAGGATGATCCCGCAAGCTGCCAGCTGGTACTTGACTATCTCAACCGATATCAGCAGGAAAATGACGAACAATTCACCGTTTCCGTATTCGACGACGGCGCGAGAATCGTAGAGAAATATACCCCTGTTTACGATATTTTACTGCTCGACATCGAAATGAGCGAAATGGACGGCATGGCCGCCGCGAGACGCATTCGCGAGCGCGACGACAAGGTCGTGATCGTGTTCATCACCGCCGCACCGCAGTATGCGATCAGCGGGTACGAGGTGCGCGCATTGTCGTATCTGCTCAAACCCCTGCCGTGGTTCGCGTTTTCACAGGAACTCAAGAAGTCGATCGACATGGTGAGGCGCAATGGCGACGATTCCATGCTTATCGAAACCAGCAACGGGCAGATGCGGCTGAATCTTGCCGATATTCTGTATCTCGAATCGATCCGGCATACCATCGTCATCCACACGTTGGAAGGCAAACTGTCGATCAATGGCACGCTCAAAGACATGGAAGCGAAACTCGCCGACCACCATTTCTTCCGCTCGAATTCCTGCTATCTGGTGAATCTCAAGCATGTGACGGGCGTCGCCGACCAGGATTGCGTGATGTCGAACGGCGAACAGTTGCGCGTAAGCCGACCACGCAAGAAGGCGTTCCTCGCCGCGTTGACCGACTATATAGGAGGTGGCAGGTGACCAGCGTGATATTGCCGAATGCGCTGGCCGGATTGGCAGGAGGACTGGCAGGAGGCTCCCCTTCCATACCTTCCGTTTTGGTGACCGTGCTTTCGGTGCCGCCGATGACGCCAATCACCAACGCTCTGCCCGACATCCCCCGTTCTTATACGGCGATCTGCGAATGGGCCGCGTGCATGGTGTATATCGCGGTGTCGTATCGTCGCGTGCCGCTCCGACGGTCGATCATCGTCAGTGCGGCCGGATTGGCATCGCTGGTCGCGGTGCAGTATTTCGACGGCAGTATGCCGATCTGGTTCTGGATCATCGGTATGCTGCTCGCATTCGCCTGCATGTATGCGACGATTCTGCTCGGCGCGGGCACCGGCAAACGCGAGGGCCTGTATATTACGGCGCGCGCGTTCGTGTTGGCCGAATTGGTGGCGTCGCTGCATTGGCAGATCGTTACGTTCATTGGCGTGCGCGACGGATTCGCCGATTACGATTGGCGCGCGATCGCGCTGCTTGTCGTTACGTATGCGCTGTGCTTCGGTCTAGCTTGGATGGTTGAACGCGGCAATTTCAGCCAGGCCACACCTACCTTGCCGACCGCTTCCGCCGCGATTGCGACGATGGCCATTATGATCGTCACGTTCGCCATGAGCAATTTGAGTTTCGTGTCGACGAATACGCCGTTTTCCGGTTCGGTCGGCCAGGAAATCTTCTACATTCGCACGCTGGTCGATTTCTGCGGTTTCGCGATCCTATATGCGCAGCAGGAGCAGGCGCGCCGTATTGAGGCGAATACGGAACTCACGTCGATCAACGCGCAGCTGGAAAGCCAGCATCAGGAATACCTGCAATCGAAGGAAAATATCGAATCGCTAGGCCGTCTTGCGCACGATCTGAAGCATCAGCTTGCGGCGTTGCGTGCCGAAGTCGATCCGAAGCATGCCGCGGCCGGCTTCGAGCAGCTGGAGCAATCGGTGCAGCGCTATAGCACGCAGCAGCATACCGGCAATCCCGTGCTTGACGTTATTTTGACCACGAAAGAGCGCACGTGCGCCGATCGAGGCATTACGTTCACGGCGGTCGCGGACGGCTCGCTGCTAAGCGGCATGTCGTCGATGGATATCGCATCATTGTTCGGCAACGCGCTTGACAATGCGATCGAAGCGACGTCGAAATTGCCGAAACGTGAGCAGCGTCTGATCAAACTTGCGTTATACGAGCAGAATCGCTTTATTGTTATCCGGGTTGAGAATTATTACGATTCCCGATTGAAGAAGGATGCGGAAGGCAATCTGCGCACCACCAAGCGCGACGATCAGCATCGGCATGGTTTCGGCGTGAAGTCGATTCGTCATATCGCGCAGCAGTATGGCGGCGAAGTGACGATTCGCACCGAAGACCACTGGTTTGTGCTGACCGCGCTTATTCCGCGGAAAACCGGCCTTATGGCCATGTAGGACTGGCCATAAGGCTTAAGGCGGCTCCGCTAGTTTTCAAGATTCTGCGCAGCGACATCGCCGTCAGACGCATCACCGGCATCACCGCCTGCCGATGCGTCGCCACCAGCATCGCCGGCATTCGCCGCACCTCCAGCCGACCCGCCAGCCGCACCGCCCGCCGCAGCACCTCCAGCCGTATTGTCCGGACTATTCGCAGCACCACCGTTAGAGCCCCCGTTAGTGCCGATATTGGTGTTGTTCGTCACGGTGTTGGGAGTCGACGACGCCTCCTGGTATTGGTCCATCGCCTGCTGAACGGCGTCTTTGGCGGCATTCAGCGCGTCAACGGCGGCCGTCACGTCGTTTTCCTTGAGATTGGTGCCATTGGCAAGGTTTCTGGCCGAGTCAATCGCCTGCTGCAATGCCACGCGCACGCTGTCGTCGGCCACCATGCCGTCGGAATTGTCGAGCACGGACTGCGCCTGCTCGATCGCGTCATTGAGCTGGCCCTTCAGACGATTCTGCGTGGCCAGCACTTTGGAAGCGTCGACGGCTTCGGCCGCATTTGTAATCTTTTCGGCCTTGTCGTTCATGCTCCGTGCCTCGGATGCCATGGCTTTCGCGGATTTCTTCAGCTTGCTGATGCCCTGCGACGTGTCGCACGACAGGATTTTCGCTTCCTTCGCGTTAGATATGGCCGCATTGAGCTTAGTGACGGTGCTGACGTCGGCGACTTGATCGGCAGTGACCTTCGCGCCGGTTTTTCCGATTTCCAAAGCGTCGGAAAGCGTGTTATTGGCACTTTGCAGCTGGCTCGTGGAATCCTGGCATTGCGCGGCTGCGCTGGTAATGGCTGATTTCTTGGAATTATTCGAAAGCATCCAACATGCAATACCGCCAATCAAAGCAATCACAACGATAGCCGCAATCACGATAGCGACGATTTTGCCGGTATTCTTCGGTGGTACCGGAATTTCATTGCTGCAATCGCAGTAATCCTCGAAAACACTGAAATCGCTTACACCGTTCACATCGCTTTCTTGCGAAGCGACCGTCGGAGGCTTCGGCGGTTCGGACATGTCAGCCCCCATCACCTCGTTATCCGTCGGAAATTCCAGCCTGAAATTGTTGTCTTTCGTCATACGTCCTTCTTCATCATCGGGCGCTCAGCATCGACCATCTATACGCCGACCCCCTAGTTTACCGCCTAACACACCCTTCAACGCGCATTCGCCTTAATTACCTTCTTTTCCGCACTTTTCGATAGGCGCAAAGCGGCAAGCGGCTCCCCTAAACGCGATGCGGTGAACGCACTCACCGCAACCGCGAATCCAATGGGCACAAACAGATTGATCGGAGCATCCGCAAGTTCCATCACCAAGCAAATCGCCATAAGCGGAGCCTGTTGGGAAGCTGCGAGCAATGCGCACGCACCCAGCAGAGCGTACATGCCAATCGAATTCGTGTGAAACACCTGCATCCACAGAACACCCAGCACAGCACCCCCCGAAGCGCCGAGCGCAATACCCGGCTGCAGCACACCGCCGGAAGCGCCGGAACGGATCGTCAGCAATGTGACAATCGCCTTCGCCAGGAACGAAACCAGCAAAATCGGCACCACCGCCAAATCAGTCTTGGACGAGAAACTCAACTGCGCGGTGGCACGGCCATTGCCCATAACCTGCGGCACCCAAATCGCCACCACGCCAGTCAGCAGGCCGGCGAGCGGCAACATCCACAGAATGCCCGCGCCCGACGGTTTGGACTTCTCAGCCCACTGCGAGCCGCGACGGAACAGTGCGCCGGCAGCGCCGAGAACTAGCCCCGCAACCAGTGCGAACGCCATGTAATCGGGGGTGAACAGGCCGTCCGCTTTGCCGATCAGGTAGAACGCGTGCGTGCCTTTGACCAGCGACGCCACCCACGAAGCCAGCGCGGAACAGGCGAATGCGAGCGTCACCGTTTCGAGGGTTATGTCGGCGAGCAGAATCTCGACCGCGAAAAACGTGCCTGCAAGCGGCGCGTTATACACGCCCGCAAGGCCGGCGGCGGCCGTGATCGCCACCAGCATGCGGGTGTCTTTTGCGTCAAGATGCACCCAACGCGCGAACCGTTGACCGAACATCGCTCCCAACTCGCGCGGAGCCACTTCTCGACCGATCGACATGCCCGTGCCGACGATGAAAATCTGCAGCAACACATGCACGACGGTCTGCCAAATCGGCATAATATCGCCATTTACCGCCTTTTTAACGGACGGCACCTTCGTACTGCGCGTACGCAACAGCCACCAAATCACGGCGGCGACGGTCGCGCCAACGGTCACGGAAATCAAGCACCGAATCGCAGGAACGTTGAACGGGCCGGATTCCTGCGAATTCTCAACATAGCCGAGCGCAAGATGCTCGACGCCGTACAGCATCAACGTCAGCAGACCGGCGGCCGCACCAATGGCCACTCCCACAATCGCCACCGCCGCAATCAGCGCCGGAATTCTGCCAATCTTTGGCTGCGTTCCTTGAGGATTCTGCGACTCCTGCGATTCTCGTGTTTTTTGCGATTCCTGCGATTCCCGCATCTGCCGCACTCCTTGCACACCGTCTCCTTCGTTCAATTCGTTCCCCCAATTGTCCACCTGCCGCAGCATTCGTTTGTTACGCCCCGAGCGTGGCGATCGGCAGCACCAGAATGCCATCATCACGACGGTATGCAATATCACCACGCCCGACAATAAACGCCATGAATTCAGGCTCACGAACTTGAGATAGAGGATTTCCGCACACTTTTTCTTTGAAAGCATGTAGTTTGTCCACATTCTTCTCCATGACTTTCAAGTCGCTCAGCTTAATCTCCACCGCAGCCCAGCGACCATCCACCAATTCAAGAATCACATCAACTTCAAGACCTTTTTCATCCCGATAATATGCGATTCGATTCGTGCCACCCATCGATTCGAGATACACACGCAAATCACGAATCACCAATGTTTCAAACAAATCTCATACTGAATCAGAGACAATAGTGATGACGCTCTCAGCTTATCCAGCACAACTCATTGCACATCATTTGATAGGGATTGCTGCGAGAGCTGCATCTTTAGGTCATCGACTTTTAATTCCAAACGTCTGATATAAAGCGCCTGTCGACGGATAATCAAATCACGCATATCATTTCCACCGGTTTCAGGGTTACCTTCATTCGTGCGACTGGAAGTAACCTCAGAATCGGGGAGATTCACTCTGTCTACCGTGCCTGGATCTTCTATTCGTATTGTCTTCCTCCAACGATGCATGCACCGTTCAATACGCTTTTCGCCTATCAACTCAGGACCGAGCCCCGCTTCGCGGAACAGCACAGTGGGAGATTCACCATTTTCAGCACTCGAAACGCATTCACGCTTGAACCACTCTGCATATCGGATACGTGAACCAGTAATACTTATGACCGCAGGCAGCGAAGCCAGATATTGTGCTTGTTCCGGAGAGAATCGTTCGTCGCTCATGCTTACTTTTTCACTTCATCGTGCAATCATCTGTATGGGATTTGCCGGCCGAATTGACGTCCCGTATGCGACGCCTCATGCGCAATCTGAACAAAATGAACGCAACAAGTAACATGAGCCCCGCTGCCGCAACAATGCTGCCTACGGCGGCACCCGTACGACCGATAAGGCCAGGATTGCCCGGCTCCTCGCTCGGGTTATTTTCGGGCGGGACAACAGGAGTTCCAGTGCTAAATTTCGGCTCTACTGTGATGTTGAGATCAGCGGATGTGTCTCCACTGCCAGGAATCGAGATGAGGAACGGATCACAGTCGTATGCTTTGTTGGCTTTCGCCGAGCTCGTGCGGGAGACCAGATATAGGCCGAGCGGCAGATTCTGGAAAGTGAGCTGACCAGCTACGTTAGTGGTGCCGGAATGCTGGTACAGCTGTTTTTCGCCGCGTGCGTAGCGAGCTTCTTGGCAGCATCGTGATATTCACTTGATGTCAGGCGTTCCCAATCGGCAGCGAGGCCGGAAAAATCGCCGACGGTTTTATATGAGGAGACGCTACCATCATTGTTCGTTGTGACGGTGGCGACGCGCACGATGGCATAAGTATCGCCGGCAAGCAATTTGGGCGAAGCCGTGTCTCGGCCCCATACGGCATTGATGGTGAGAGCGCCGAAAGAATCAGCTTGCGCATACGGCACCATAGAGCCGAAGGCTGCAAGAACAGTGAGGACGATAGTAACGGCGGCGGCAATCATGGCAGCAATGCGCGCCGCACCATATTCGCTTCCGCTATGCAGGTCTAACATGTCTGCCCGGTCCTTTTCGCCGTGATGAATGTGATTGGTTATTTGTACTGTCTGGCTGAGGAAGCAAGTCACCGTCCGGCTCGATATCCGCAGAGTCAGAATCACCAGATGCGACCTTGGCGCTCCCACTCTGCCGGCGTCGCCGCTCATGACGCTGCCATAAATGCCATGCGATAAGCAAGGCAATCAGTGCAAGAGACGGCAACCAGTACTGCAGCGGAATGTCCACGTGGAACGTGGATTTGGCGTCATCCTGCTGCTGCGGCGCGTATGGGATGCGATGGCCGCGCACCAGCAGCCGATGCGTATTGACCGCATACGGCGTACAAGTGATGAGCGTGACCAAATCCTTGCCGGGCTCGATTGCCAGTTGTTTGGTATTGGTCGGCAGAACGGTAGTGATCTTATCGACCTGATACGCATACGTGTCTTTAAGTATTGTGATGTAGAACTTGTCGCCTTTTTTCATAAGGTTCAAGTCCGTGAACAGTTTTGCCGTGGGCAAGCCCCGGTGGCCAGACAGCGCCGCATGCGTGGACGCGCCACCAACTGGCAGTGAGGTCTGTTTGAGATGTCCGATGCCGGATTGCAACACTTTCTCGGAAGTGCCGTGATAAATCGGCAAGGTCTCCTCGAGCTTAGGCACAGTGATGTATCCCATCATGCCGTCACCGTCAATATTGAGCAGACTGTTGTATTCCTCGTCCGTGGATGCGGAATTGACGGCACTGGCAAGAGCGTCGGTCTCTCCTGCATCGTTCTGGGCGAGCTTTTCGTTATAGGCGTGCGCAGCATCCAGCACCTTCTGGTACTGTTCCTGGCTCAATGCTTCAACGCTGGCGTCGTAGTTATTTACGGCGCGGCTGGCGTTGCGCATAATGAGGAAGTTGCTGATCGTCGGATAGAACAGAATGAGCATTCCACCGAGAATGACCAGTAAGGGCAGGATGTTGCGCAGTCGTTTCATCGAGCGTTCTTTTCGTGAGGAAACCGTGTTGTGGGCGTAGCGGGTGTGTGCCCTTCACGCCCAATGCTCATCAGGCGTTCTTGCGCTTGAGAGTCCATGCAACGCCGAGCGCGATGACCAGCACACCAATCACCGTGAAGGCGATGGTACCCATGCCACCAGTGCCAGGCAGGATAGCACCGGACTTGTTCTGGACCGGGATGACACCGTTCGATGCGGTCTGGTCGTAGTCGCTGCCATTGTCGTTGTTGTAGGTGATGGTGACGGTGGCATCCGTGGTGTCAGTGCCGTCGTTCTTGCCATCAACCTTCACGCCGATGGCGCTGGCGAGCTTGTTGTAGCCGGCCGGCGCTTTGGTCTCTGTGAGCGTGTACTCGCCGTTCTTCAGTCCCTGGAAGACAACCTTACCGTTTGCAGGAGTGGTGATAGTCGTCGTAGTATCTGTCTCACCAGCCTTAGCTACACGGTATACAGCGTTCTTGGTCGCACTACCGGCATCGACTTGCACGAAGCTCATAGCGGTGCCGTTCTTAGGTGCGAGTGTGAACTCAGCGCCAGCAAGTCGAGTAGCGTCATCATCATATTCGTCACCAGTGTACTTATCGACGGTGAAGCCATAAGTGAAGACGCGAACCTTGCTGGGTTCGGACTCACCGGTGCCATTGCTGCTCGGGTTGTTGGAGTACTGAATCGTTGCGGAGTTGGTGTTACCATGACCGCCCACAACAGCATCCTTGTTCAGCGTGGCCGTGTAGGTGACGGTGATCTTCTTGCCGGCATTGGTCTGCTGCTTCTTGAAGTCCTTCATGGAGACAGTAAGCGTATTGTCGGAGGTCGTAGGAGTGGTGACGGTGTAGTCAGTGTTCACGGTCAGTGGATCAGTCACACCTTCGACCGTAACGGAAGTGACTTGTCCAAAGGTGAGGCCCTGAGACAACGTATCCTTGAAGTTGAAGGTGTAGGTGTCATAGGCGGACATGTCCGGAATGGTGGAAGTCAGGGTGAACGTCAGGGTATCACCGATCTTCGCGCTGGTGGCGCTCTCACCATTTACCTTCTTGACGACGGTAGGCAGGTCTCCCTTAATGTTGGCAGTCACATTAGTGCGATCAACGGAAACTAGCGTGGCGTATTGACCACTGGCGTTGGCCAAGGTCGCACCCGGCACAGCGACCACGTAGTAGCCGTAGTCGAGATCAGTGAACGTCGCAGTGTAACTACCGTTCGTGGCATCGGCAGATACCATAGCGGTCGCGCCAGCCGTGATGCCGTTGGTCTTGGTCTGCGCCCAGTTCGATGCCTTGGTAGCGAAAGCAACCAAGTCTTCACCCTTCAGCTTGGATACGTAGTCGTTTGCTTTATCGTTGACGTTCTCGTCGGTAGCACCAGTTAGTCCGGAAGCAGTGGAGTTCTTGAAGAACGGCTTCCACTCGTCAGTCAACGTGTAGGAGACAGCCTTGCTGCCACCGTCACCGCTCACGGTGGCGGAGAACATCTTGTAGGCGTTCACGGTCTTACCGGCGAACTTCGCGTCAGTAGTGCTGACCGTCAGCGTGGCATTATCCGCTGCGTTGGCCGTGGCGACTGTCGTCGCAGCCAATCCAAATACGGTGGCAATCGCCGCGGCGGCAGCGAAAACCTTTTTCATCAGTGATTTCACTATTGTTCCTTTCTCTAAATGGAAATCTTTTCTGTTTGGCAGGTACGGTTTGTCTATGTGGTCGTCACGCGGCATGGGCACCTCGCTTTCGTATACGGCTGGAGCCCGAGCGGACTGTGCCGGATTGAACGCGTTGATTACGCACGTACCAGACCACGCCAGCTCCCATAAGCAGCAAGCCGAACATCAGGAACCACATCGTGCCCGCGCCTCCCGTATCCGGAAGCAACGCCGCATTGGTAACAATGGCCACGCGTTCCTTGGTGTTGTAGGAGACCGATACTTGGTATCCGGCCTCCGCGGGCTTGATGGTCTTGGTGGTATCGCCGTCCTTATAGGTCACGGCGGTTTCTTCCACGGTGTACGTGTAGTAACGCACGATGTCCTTGCCGTTGGCATCCTGTCCATCCACGAATGCGACCGGCAGTCCTTGAATCACCTTGCGCCAGGTGTTGCTCCAGAAAGAGGCATCGGAGGAGTCCAACGTCACCGTCCACGGATTCTTCTGCGTCACGGTTGTGCAATCTGCGCCAAAGCATTGAATCGTCTGCGGCGTCACCGTATTGCCACTGCCATCGGTATAGTGCGCGGCGATCTTCAGTTCGACCGACTGCGGCCGTTCGAGGTTGCCGTCCTTCCATACCTTCTGGACGGTCAGGTCAATGGTTCGGCAACCGTCCTTGCCGCACGGGTCCTGACCGTCGTCCGGTTCGGGGGTGAGTCCGCCGTTGTTGTCGGATACGGGCACGTCAAGCATGAGCACGGCCTTGGCCGGGGACTGGTAGGCATCGAGCTTTGTGCTGCTGCCACCAGCCACAGTCACGGCATCCTTGATGCCGACCCAAGTGGTGCCGGCGTCGCCGGATGCACCACTGTGCACAGCGCCGCTGTCGTACGTGTTGACCACGTCGAACAACTTCACTTCCCAGCGATCGAGTCCGGTGTTCAGCGCATCGTCTGCCGTGTTCTTCTGCGAGAAGATCTTGTTGCCGTCCTGTGCGGAGGTGCGGGCCTCACTAGCGTTCGCGGCCGCCTTGCGGTAAATGCGATAGGTGTTGTATGCCTTGTCGCCGTTGCCGTCATCGACCGGTCCGAGGATGTCGCTCATGGTGTTGAAGTCCCATACGGACTTGAGTTTGGTGTTCGAGAACGGGTCGACCAGTCCGCTGGTGCCGCGGATCGTGTCGGCGTAGACCATGTGGTCGTCTGCCAGCACGCCCTCGTCGTTCAGTCCGGCGAAACCGCCCGCGTAGCCTGTGGAAAGATCCTTCACGCCGTCGGTGTCCTGAGTCGCCCCACCACCGAACACGTCATAGCCGCTGGCGATGCCCGTCACGGTGGACTGTTCCACGCGGGTGCGGTTGCCCTTGATGAGTTGGACGGTCAGGTTGCTGCCTGATCCACCCATGTCGATGCCGTTCTTTCTGCAAGGCAGTTTGATGACACTATCGCCGATGGTGACAATCGCCACGTCGGTCTGCTGCTGGTTTTCATCATCAGCCTTGGACAGGGCGACGCTCACCTTCAGTCCGAACAGGTTCACGTACAGCACGTTGCCTTCCGAAAGCACCTTGAGATCGAATACCTTGCCGAAGATGGCCGGGAACCACTTGCCCAAGTCGATGACGCCGATCTGTTCCGCCTTGTCGAGGTACAGGAGCTTGACCAGCGCGTTCACCACTCGCAGGAGCAGGTCCACGAGTACCGAGTTGACCTGCGCATCAACCAAATAGGCGCGGCTGGTTTCACCGACGAATCCGCCGGCAATCTCACCGCTGGTGACCTTCTTGAGATTGTCAGACGTGCAGCCCTTCACCCTAGCCAAATCCACGTATCCAACAAAACCGCCTGCGACCTCGCGCCCGGTAGCCTTGTCGGTGGCTTTGCCGTAATTGTCGCCATGGTGTGTGGCGGTGACGGTATAACCGTCCGGGATGCCGGTGACGCGCGAATCGCCAACGTGCGAGCCCCAGATGTCAAGTACGCCGGCCGTGGCACCAAGCAGACTGAGCGCATCCGTGCCGAGTTGTGCATTGTCGGCAGCGACCGTGCCGGATTTGCCAAGATGCCCGATGAAGCCGCCCACGTAGTTCACGCCGGTCACACTGTTGAGGTTGGTGACCGCAGACTGCTTCACAGAGCCATTGATCAGTCCACCGCCGAAACCACCGACCGCACCGGTGTAACGCTTCGAGTCAAGCATGCCCTTTGTGGTGGAATCATGGGCGACAATCTGGATGCCGTCGCTCACACCGTTGACCTGACCGTCATAGATGAAGGTGCGGAATGCTTCGAGCACGCCCACGTTGCCGACCTTGAGCAGTTTGAGCAGCAGGTTGGTATCCTGCTTATCGCCGGCCTCGCCGCCGCCGACGGAAGCGACGCTGGATACATCAGCAAGACCAAAGAAGCCACCGGCGTATTGCCCGCCTTCGACAGCGCGCAGCCCGTTAACAGTAAGAGAAGCCGGGTCATTGTTCGGATCCGCTTCACTGCCGGTACCTTTGGCGGAATCCTTGTCACCGAGGATCGCGGCTTGCAACGAACCAGCGAAACCGCCGGCGTTCAGGGCATACTTGGCTGTGGTATTACCCTTATCGTCCTTGCTCTCATATGCGCCATTGACCGTGTATCCCCATGCCGGGTCATCCGAGCTCACATGTGCACCGCGAATCGTCGTAACCGTGGCCTGCAATACGCTGACCAGACTTGCCGGGTTCGATACCAGCGAGTCGAGGATTCCTTGCAGGAATCCCTCGGACGCATTGGTGTCCACATCCGCAACCGCACCGGCAGTGGCCACGCCGATAAATCCGCCGACATTGTTGCGCCCTTCCACCTTGCGCAGGTTGGAAACGTTGGCGCCGGCAGCGGTGACACCCTCGACAAGCTTCTGGCCGTTCTGGCCGAGATCGCCCCAGATCTGGCCGCCGACCGCGAGACCCACGTAGCCACCGGCATTACCGGTACCGTGCGTGATGTCTTCACCGGTGGCCACGACCTTCATACCCTTGCGGTAGCCGGCCACGCTCGAAGATTTGACGACGGGCACAAATACCTGTGCCACGTCGAGCATCTGACCCAAATCAAGTTTGATGCCTTTGTCGCCGAATAGTTGGATAGAGCCGAACGAGGATGCCGAGCCGGATTCCATCGTGCCCGCGTAGCCACCTGCCGCACGCATGGCAGAGACGGTCTTGACATCCATCGACTGGCCATCGGTGATCGTGCCGGTGCGCATCAGACCGACGTGTCCGCCGGCGACGCCGGAATCATGCAAGTTCGCGCCAGTCCGATACTCCGCACGTCCTGCGACGACGTTGAATCCGAAGATGTAGGATTCGAGGAACTTGTCCAGGGAATCCTGATCAGTAACAGAGCCCGCACCATCGCCCGTAGCTACCTCGGTAAATTCCTTGCCATACGCACCGTACTTGCCGATGTTGTCGACCCACGTCTTCCATTGGTCGTAGCTCATATTGCGCAAAGGACCAGTGACCTTCGAGTGCTCCTCGGTCGGGTAGACCACAGACAGCACGCCGGCGAGATTGCCGGCCTTGATGAGACCGCCAAGCAAAGAGAGCGAACCGCCTTGAGCGGTATCGGCCGCCTCCATGAAGCCGGTGTAGCCGCCGGCGATTTCGGCACCGTATACGCTGCGGATGCGCGCGGCGTAGGCTACGCGCTGCGGCCCGTTGTATTTGCCGTCGGTGTTCTCCTGCTTCCATGCTGCTGTGTTGTTGCCCCAGATATGACCGCCGCGGTTACGTCCCGCATAGCCGCCGGCCATGCCGCGGCGTGTGGTCGTATCCGATGCCGCCTGTGCGCGCACCGCGCCGCCGCACACTGTGGCATCGGTCGAGCTGTTGCGAATCGTCGGCACGAAGTCCTGCACGAGCGAGAGCAGGTTGTCGAGGTTGACAAGCTTCTTGAGCACGCTGCCGTCACCAAGCACGTTCGCCACGGCTCCCGGCTGCATGGCGCCCACGTAACCGCCGGCCGAAACCTGGCCGATGATGTATACGAACTCATGAGAGCTCGAGTCCTGAATATGGCCGCCTTCGATGTCTCCGGCGAAACCACCAGCCATACCCAGTGGATCGGGCTCATTGTTGGCATTCCTATGATCTGCGGCGCTGGCCAGAACGGAGTATCCGCCGATGCCGCCAGTCACATCGGAGTGTTCAATCGACGAGGCGACGACATCCAGCACACTGAGTACATCGTTGAGATTGACGTTCTGGCCGAGCAGGCTCAAGCCGCCGCCCACGGCCGCCGCCGAGCCGATGTCCATTTTGCCGATGTAGCCGCCGGCATACCGAGCGGCGGTGACTGCATACGAGCTGTCTTTGCTCAGATAGGTGTCGTCGATGGATCCGGTGGTTTCCAGACTTCTTCGGTGCCTTGACATCAGTACGGCGCAGTTGGGTCACACTGGAATGGGACACCTGCACACCGGAACCGTATCCGATGTAGCCGCCGGCGGAACCGGATTGCGTATCGGACTGATCAAATCGGGTGGCGGAGACGGTGAAGCCGGGATCGTCCGGGTCGGAAATCTTGTTGCCGCTGGTGGTCTCCACGGTGGTGGCATCGGAATGCACGCCCGCGTAGGAGATGAACGGCACATAGCCCTGCACCACCTGCAACAGGTTGGCGAGATCCACCGTACCGAATTTGCCGAGCAAACTCAGGCCGCCGTTGCCAGCCGAAGCGAGCGCGCCGGAAACGACCTTGCCGCCGAAACCACCTGCGTATGCGCCGCCGGTCACATGGTCAAGGTTGACAACGGCCACGGGGTTGGTTTGCACGCGGGACTGTACACCGGCCAGCGTTGAGTCGTTCTTGAGATCGGTTTCGGAGAACTGGTTGACCTTGCCGCTTTGGAAGTTTCCCGCATAGCCGCCCGCGATATCGCCTTCGACATAACCGCCGTTGACGTACGTCACGGTGGTATCCGTATAACTTGGAATCAGATACGGTACGGCACCGAGCAGGTCGTTCACGGACAGTAGGTCACCTTTGATCAGGTCATCCAATACGCTGGAATCATCGGCGTTGCTAAGTGCGTCGGCGAGGCCGCCGGTGGTGGAGAAGCCCACGAAACCACCCGCGATGCCATCGGATGTGCTGGTATCGGCTGTGACCGATTTGAGGTTTGTCACATGGCTTTCCCGGGTCTTGGTGCTGTTGGCCTGACCGTAGAAACCGCCCGCCAGCGTAATCGGTGGTCTCGTTGTTCTCGTTCTTGCCGGTCGCCTTGACCGTGAATCCGTTGGCGATGCCGTTCACATTCGATGCAGTGACTGCAACCGAAGAATATTGGGCAACCGATAGCAGACCGGAAAGCTTGATAAGCCCAAGCACATTGAGCCCGCCGGCACCAACGGCGTCGCCTGGTCCGGAGAAGCCGATGAAACCGCCGGCTTCTCCCCTGGCCGAGACCGTGGCCAGATTGGTAAGGTTCGTGTTGGCCACGTCGCCGCCGGTGGCGCATCCGATGGCACCGCCCGCATAGTATGAACCAGCCGTCACCGTCAAACCGGATGCCGGAGCGGTGACAGACATGTTCTCCACGGTGAACGCGGCAAACTGGTCGAACTTCTTGAGCGTGGCGATATCGCCAATTTTCACCACACTGTTGAGCAACCCAGCTACCGTTGTCGGTTGCAGATTGCCGGCGATGCCACCCGCGTAGGAGCCTGTGGCCGTGACCGATTCAAGGCCTTCTATGGTGGTGGAGCGCTGCTGAGGGAAGTCACGAGGATTGTTGTACTTCCAGAACGTAAGGTTCTTGAGATGATCCTGTGAGGAGTCGCCGATCACCGTGCCCGATCCTTCGCCCACGAGACCGCCCGCGTAATCGCCACCAGCCTTAACGGTGAGGGAGCCCTTCATCTGCGTGCCGAGAATCACGGAGGGATTCACACCGACGATGGACAGCAGTTCTCCCGCACCACTACCGCTGCCGCTCAGCAATTTGGCCACAGCCTTGGTGAGTTGTTTCAGCAGCGATGCGTTCGCGGCATCGTCCGTGCCGAGTTCCAGGCCCCATCCCACGGAGGCAAATCCGGTGAATCCGCCGGCATGGGATTTATCAGTAGACACGGCAGCCGTGGCTGAAATCGTATTATTGACCGCGTAGGCATTGGCCATCGCGCCGCTAAATCCACCGGCATAGTCCGTGGCAGATACAGTGACCTTGCCATCGCCGTCGACGGTCAGGTTGCTGTTCTCGATGAGGCTCTGCGGACGCAGCGCAGACAGCAAATCAATACCAAGCGAATTGAGCAGACCACCCACGTTGCCGTTGCGGCTTACTCCGGCGAAGCCACCGGCGTATTGCGTTGCCTGCACGGTGAAACCGTTCGTGCTCGTCACCGAGGAGTTCTCGATGATTGCGCCAATCTGCGCACCGACGAAGCCACCGGCCTGCGGGTTGTCCTTGTTGCCGATCACCACGTTTCTTTGAACCCGTTCACCGAACTGTTCGAGATAACCGGGTTGTAGTAGCCGACCGGAACCAAGGCATTCAGTCCGAGCGTGCCGGACAGCAGCCAATTCACCAGATCGCCAAGCCCGAGGAACGGGATGACACCCAAGATCTTCGAGAGTACATTGGTGAGCGCTCCTACGATGTCGGAGACTGCATCGTATCGGGTTGCGCCCTCAACATATCCCACGAAACCACCGGTCATACGGCTTACGCTGGATACCGAAACATCTGCTACCTCGCAGTCCGTAACCTTGGTGTCCCCGTAGATACGGCCGGCAAATGCGCCAGTGGCGAGATTGGAGGGATTGTCTTTGTGCAGGGTGAGCAGACCTCGAAGATTGAGGTCAAGATTTACTTGTCCGAATGTCAGCAGTTTCAACGCCTTAAGCAGAAGATCCAAAAGTCCACCCACTGCCGAAGTGAGCATACCGAGCAAGGTCGGCGGAATATACGATTCACTCGTATGATTCGTCACCGACACATCCTGCAGCTTGAGGTTCGACACCACGGCCGTACCGGCGCTGCCCAGACTGTTGCTGTTCATCACGGTCTTGTTCGTGATCGAGGCGAAGAAGCCGATGCCCTGCTGCTTGCTGACATCCAGCTGGTCGCCTTTGACATTAGAGACCATATCTTTCTGATTGACGACCACATGGCTGATGACCGGCCGAGCTGCGGTAGCGTGAACCACGCTTGCGCCATCGGTGCCGACAGCCTTCCACAGGCTAGCCACAGCGTCTGCGCTGTTGGAGACCGCGCCGAGCATGGTGCCGGAGAACATGAGTGGAGTCCACTCGGTGTTGTTGGTATCGGCCGCGTTCTTGGACAGGTCGATGTCACGGAAGATCAGATAATTCGCATCGGCCGAATAGGTCAGGCCGGTGTTGGCAGCGGAGTAGTCCGTTTGCGTGCCATCAGCACCCACGCCGTAATACTTGGTGCGGGTCCTGTTGACGCTTAACGCCGTGCATGCCAGCAGTGGACTGTCGTGGTCGGAGGCATCAGTATCGCGCAAAATATCTGAATCGGAGAGATCGGCGTCACCGGCGTATTCGGAAGACGGCGTGCCGTCCACCCACTGATAATTGAGGGCTCCTTGCTGCATGCAAGTCTGCGTGACCTTGTTGATGCGGCCAATAACCTTCTTGCCAGAACCAATCGCACGCAGCTGCTGCTCGTTACCAATCAGGATGTAGGTCTTGCCGTTGATCTCCTTGGTGACCTGACCCTCAAAGTCACGGCCGCCAAGCGCCGTCGCGGCGACCTGCACATTGGCCTTCGCCGGCGATTGATCCGTCGCATTTGAGGAATCGTTCTTGGCATCTTGAGAAGAAGCATCGTTTGGAGCCTGCGTTTGGGCTCCATCATTAGCGGAATTGCCAGCGGTAGCTTCTGCTGAGTCGTCCGCCTTATTGTCTGTCGCACCATTTGAGGATTCGGAAGAATCACCAGTAGTAGAAGATGAAGGAGATGAATCCTGCTGTGCGTCTTGATTCGTTTCGGAAGGTGTTGGCGCACCGTTTGATGTATTAGCCTCTTCTGACGTCTTATCGTCAACGTTGACATTGCGAGCAGAAGGAGCAGCTACGACAGTATTACCCCCCCCTCAGAAATTACGGCGTTAGGAGAGCTACTCACATCGTCTATATTCTGAGCATATGCTGCAGGCACCATGCACACGATGGACAAGGAAACAGCAATAACCGAAGCAAGGCAACGCTTCAAAGACAGGCACTGCCGTCCAGATTCCTGTTCCGTTCCTCCGTTAAACCCGCAACGGACGAACTTCAATTCCGAGCTCATTGGCTCCCCTCATAGATTCGCAGTCCCCTTTCGGGAGATTACTGCATACAACTATACGGAAGAGGTTGACAAAAGAACAAAAAACGTTCATTTGCTGGGGCCGGTTAGCGTATGTCTTTCTGAGCAAAAAGAAAAGCCCCGCAGCTATGCAGGGCTTTTCCAACGAGGTCATGAGAGAGGAAGAGAACGACCCCGTTTAATGGTTGACGAAGCTTTAGGACCTCGCCAAATCACTCATCATTCCGCACTTTCAAGTTTACGCCAATCCCGTTTTCGATTTTACGCTGTTTTGACTTTCGATTTTACGCCAATCTCGTTTTCGATTTTACGCCGGCAACACTGCTGACGATTGCATTTCGATATTGAGAAATCACAAGAAACTACAGGAAAGCAGCAAAAGGTCATAAGAAAACCCGCCCGGGAAAAGGAGGAAGACCGGGCGGGTTGAGGAGAGGAAGAAAGGGAAGTCAGCTATGAAGGGCTACTTGGCGGCCTCCTCGCTCTTGGCCGTCTCCTTGGACTCGCTTTTTGGCATAACCCAGAACTTGAGCAGCGGGTAGCTCACGATCACGGCGAGCAGGGTGTTGACCACGGAGGCGATGGTGCCGGCGATGCCAGCGCCCATGCCCCAACCCTGGCACAGACCGGTCACATAGCCCGGCAGCACAAGGTTCACAACCACGATGATCACAGCGAGGATCACGTACTTCCAAGCGGCATCCTTGAAGCTGGAGTCAGACTTGAACACCCACTTCATCTGCACGAAGAAGTTCACCACCTGGGCGAGCGCCTCGGCAAGCAGGAAGGTGAGGAAGCCGCCCAGACCGTTGCCCTGAGTGTCGTAGTTGAAGATCAGGAAGTGGAACGGCTGCGTCAGGCCCATGCCACTGATGAAGATGGCGGTGCCGATCCACGTCACCACGAAACGGGTGATGGTGGAGATGTTCGACAGCACGTTGAACAGGATGAACTCCCAGATGTTCGGGTGGTCCTTGATCCACTGGCGGATCGGACCGACCTTCTCAGCCGGCTGCGTTGCGTTGTTATCAGTCATTGTTCAGCTCCTTTGCAGTACGCTTGTTTGCGGATTGGTTGCGGAAGAAGCCGGCGATGACGCCGCCCAATCCGCGGAAGGTGTGTCCGTTGGCGATTTTGACGATGGCGTCGACCATCGCGGAATCGACCATGCCTTGGGTCATCTTGCTCATGGCTCGCGGAGGCATGTTCAGGATGAACAGGGTGTTGAGGTCCGGAGCGCCGGTCTTCTGACGAATCTTGGCTTCCTGCTTGGTGAGCGTCTTGGCGACGGTACGTGCCACGAAGCCCTTGGAATCCACCCACGACATGATCGGATCGTTCACGCCGAACGTCACCGGCTTGCCCGGTGCCACAACCTCATGGCCGAACAGCACGGCCATTTCGGCGTCGGTCACTTCCTTGACGTGGCCGCTGAGATAATGGCCGAGCGCAGTATCCGCGGCAACCGGATTGACATCGCCTGCGACGGTGTGCGGAATCGTAAGCGGCAGGTGTTCGGCGTTGTCGCCCACCATCAGCGTCCACTCGCCGGTTTCCGTCTTCCATTCATTGCTGGCAACGTCGAAGTGACGGAAGGTGTAACGGTCGAAATCGATGTGCACGCTCTTGCTTTCGTGTGCGGCAAGCGAAACCTTGGCGAAGCCCTTGAGCTCGCGATCCGGACGCAACACACCACCCTGCGGACCGCGCACGTACAGCTGTACAACGGTCGAACCGGCAACATCGGAATCGTTGCTGACCATCACGTCAATGCCGTTCTCACCAGCAGTGGCGGCACTGTAGGTGAACGTGGAGTAGCTCAAGCCGTAACCGAACGGGAAGCGCACGGGCACACCGGCGGTCTCGTAATAACGGTAGCCAACGAACGGGCCTTCGCGGTAGATCGCATCGCGGCCGACTGCCGGATACCAACCGGAGCTCGGGCAATCCTCGTAACGCACCGGCCAGGTTTCAGCCAAGTGGCCGGACGGATTGATCTCACCGGTCAGCGCGCGCACGGTCGCGGAAGCGCCGGCCTGACCCGACAGACCCACGTAAAGCACTGCGGCAACGTCGTCAATCCACGGCAGTTCCACCGGAGAGCCGGCGACAAGCACGACCACGATCGGCTTGCCCGCGCCCTTCAGCGCTTCGACCAGATCGTTCTGCACCTGCGGAATCGCCATGGTGGACCGGTCAAGGCCTTCGGATTCGCTGCGTTCATCAAGACCGACGACTGCAAGCACCGCATCAACGCTTTCCTTGCCAGCCAGCGCGACTGCGTCTTCCACGAGCACGCGGTCAGCCTTGCCCTGGCGGTCATAGCCCTGCTCATAGCCGGCAAGCACGAGGCCTTCGGCGTTCTTGACCTCTTCAAGAATGTTCTCTTCCTTGGTGGCGTTCACCTTGGAGGAGCCGGAACCCTGATAACGTGCGGTTGCGGCCATATCGCCGATCACCGCCACGCGGGTGCCGGCCTTGAATGGCAGGGTCGCGTTATCGTTCTTCAACAGCACACTGGAGCCTTCGGCCACCTTGCGTGCCACGTCGTGATGCGCTGCTGCGATATCGTCTTTGAGCAGATCGTTACGTCCAACACCGACCAGCTTGGTCGCTGCCGCGATTTTTGCGACTTCTGCGGCACGCGCGTTGATATCGGCTTCAGACAGGGTTCCCGCCTTGACCGCGCCTTCCAGCTCACGCACGGAAGTGAAGCCCGGAGACGGCATTTCCAGCGATCCGCCTGCCTTGACTGCTGCGACCGCGGAGTTGGATCCGCCCCAGTCGGAGACGACCATGCCGTCGAAGCCCCATTCGTCGCGCAGAATCTCCTGGAGCAAATGTTTGTTTTCGTGCGCGTAGACGCCGTTGATCTCGTTATAGGAGGTCATGATGGTCAGCGGCTTGGCTTCACGCACTGCGATTTCGAAACCGGTCAGATACAGTTCGCGCATGGTGCGCTCGTCGACCACGGAGTTGCTGGCCTGGCGGCGCAGTTCCTGGCTGTTAACCGCGAAATGCTTCGGGCATGCGGAGATGCCGTTGCTCTGGATGCCGCGGATCAGGCCTGCCGCCATACGTCCGGCGACGATCGGATCTTCGGAATAGTATTCGAAGTTACGTCCGCACAGCGGGTTGCGCTTGATGTTCAGACCCGGGCCGAGCAGCACGTTCACGTCAAGATCGTGCGCTTCGTTGCCGAGGGCCTCGCCCATTTCTTCGGCGAGCGCCGGATCCCAAGAATTGGCCACGGTTCCTGCGGTCGGGAAGCAGGTGGCCGGCTTGGATGCGCCGATGCCGAGATGATCGCCTTCGCCGAGCTGGCGGCGCACGCCATGGGGGCCGTCGCTCATCACGAAGCTGGGGATGTCTGCGCGGTCGTTGCCTCGCGAATCCCATTCGGATCCACCGGAAAGCATTGCGGCCTTTTCAACGACCGAAAGTTCTTCGAGTTCCATTGGTTCTCCCTTGCACTAACTCCTCGAACCCGCTTGGCCCTCCCTGAGCCTGCGCTGTTCTTGTTGCGGATGTTCTTGGCTGCATCGCATGTGAGCATCCGCCGCTAGTTTGATTGAACCAGCCTTTCGCCGCCAACCTGCGCCCCATTACACAACCTGTCGTTTTGCCCGCACAATCGGACATTCCTTAACTGATTTCGGAATCAAGGAAACTCACATGGCAGATACGTTTTTACCGCTCCGCCGCGCTTTCGTATGCGTTCCATACACACCATACGGCGTAGGAAATGAGCGGACAGATGGTGGCGGAAATAATCACGTCGGTCGGATAGTGCAAGCCGAGCAGCAATCGCGAACAGGCGACCGTCGCGACAAGCGCGACAGCGCCGATGACCGCCCTGCGGAGGAACACCCGTCTTCCGTTTGCACGCCCGTCATCTTCTCCGTCGGGGAAGCATTTGCGCGCGAAATTACGCACGGTAAGAATCATCATGACCGATACGATCACCGCGGCTGCCGTGTGACCACTCGGAAAACTTGGATCGCCTGGCAATAGATCACTGCCGACGGAAGTAATCGGACGGGGGCGTTCGACCAGCCATTTGACGCCGGTCACGTACAGTATCGGCGCCGCCGACACGACGACATCGCGGATGACGACGCGCCTGCTGCCGGTAATACGCAAATCGACAGCGGCAAGCGCGGCGACGATTGCGATGCAGCCTACCGTTGAAAACAAATACGCAAGTACCGTAGAGCAGTCGCGCAACCCTTCTGGCAGCGCCGCTAAAGCCTGCAAAATATTGGTTTCACGCATTGTCGCGATTGCCGAATTGCGCAGTGCGACGCCAATCATAGGCACAATGCCGCACAATATGGCGGTTGCGATTACCACAGCCGCCGCTCTCGCGATGCTTCCGTTCTTCATATGCATGATTTCAGTTAAGCACAGTTCACCATACCGTTGCCGTATGTTCACATCCGGGGTATCCCCGAAAATCGAGGATTATCCTTCAGGGGGCTTCCCCGACACGCGCGCTGCAGACGGCCGCGCAACACAAATATGGCATACCCACACGGGAAGTACCGCGAACGATGCGAGAATCGAAATTGGCGTTTAAGAAGGAAGAAGGAAATATGACCGAACCAATCGCAATGACCATACGCCATATGAAAATCGAGGATTATCCGCTGGTATACGGACTGTGGACACGATGCACAGGTTTCACTATGAGGGATATAGACGATTGCAAGGATGCGATAAAGACGTTTCTCAAACGCAATCCCGACACCTGCTTCGTAGCCGAGGACGATGACGGAAGGATCATTGGCGCGATTCTTGCCGGCAACGACGGAAGACGGTCACGCATCTACCACACGGCGGTCGACCCCGACGCACGTGGTAGAGGCATTGGCTCGATGTTGGTGGGCCGCGTGGTTGAAACGCTTCGTGCGATCGGCCTGCCGAAAGTCGCTGTCGGGGTGCCCGCAGACAACGACGCCGGCAACGATTTCTGGGAACGGCAGGGCTTTGCAGTCCGTGACGATTTGGTTTATCGAGAACTGCCGTTGTAATAACGAACCACCCACGATGCCGTGCACGTCGCCCCAGCCCACGTTGTTCGCGGACAGCAAGTAGAAGCCGGCCAGCATGCCGCCCCACCCATGGACACGTAGGCAGCGGCGGCGATGCCGCGGCCCAACGCGTTCATTACGTGGCGCAGCAGCCACGCGTCAAGAGGGCCCCCTGCCGTAATGGAAGTCCGAGAGGCCATTGATGGTGGATCGCTGTTCGGACGGAAGAGACGGCCTGTACGAGCGAACTATGCCTTGGTTAGCTTCTTGTGCCTGAGAGTGTAAACGGCATCGGCGGAATCGGCGACACGCTTGGAATGCGTCACCACAATGACACATTTACCGAGTTGATGAGCGGCATGCCGCAAAAGATCAATCACCTCATCAGTCATTTCCGGATCCAGGCTGCCAGTCGGTTCATCCGCCAGAATCGCGCGGCCGGGCGCCACTAGGGCACGGCCGACCGCCACTCGCTGACGTTGACCGCCCGACAGGTGCATGATGTTGCGCTTCGATTCCTCACGGCTCAGTCCCAAATCCTCGAGGATCTTCATATCGGCCTTGGGATTGACCAGGCGCAGATTCTCTTCGGGAGTGAGATAGTCGATCAGATTATGGTCCTGGAACACCAAGGACACGTGCTCGCGACGGTGCTTTGAATAACCCGTCGTAGCTATATCCTCACCCTCGAAACGGACCACTCCATCAGAGGGGGCATCCAGACCGGCCAACAGGGACAGCAGTGTGCTCTTTCCCGCTCCCGATGGACCGGTTATCGCATACATCTTTCCGGATTCGAAATCAGCGTTCACGTCCGAAAGAACGCGGATCTTCGCCGCGCCATATGAGTAATTGACATGGTCCAATTGCAGACAGATAGTCATGATTAATATCTCCTAACGCATAGAGGAAAGAATGGATTTCGGGGATTTGGCCAGCACTGCGGCGCACGACACGGCAAGCGCAATCGCGATGACCGCGCATCCGAGCAGCAGGATGAGCAGCGTCTGTTCTGGCGGCAGAGCCTCCACCTGCAATGATTCAAGAGGCGCGACTCCAGAATCGTGCAGCAGAAGCGAGGACACGTATCCAGACAATAGGGAGCCCGTGCCCAGCGAGCACAGGGCTGCGACCACAGCCATGAGACCGGTTTCGATTGCGAACTGGGCGATAATCTGCATCTTGCCGATGCCGAGAGCCAGAAGGGTGCCTATCTCATGAATACGTGAGCGGATCCAGAAGACAAGCGCCATGCCCAGTACCAACACATCAGCCAAGCAAACGGACAACAGCACCATACGAACCAGATCGCGCACCGTTTCCACCGACTGCAGCACGCCGGAAAGCCGCGCCGAGTCATCGGTGACGTCATACTTGCTTCCAGCGATTTTTTTCGCTTGGGCCACTGCGGCGGAGAGAGCCTGCGGATTATCCGAAAGACACCGGATCGTGCCGACCCGTTCCTCTCCAGTCAGCGCGGAAACCACTTGGGCACCCGCATAGATAAGATTCTCCGATGCGTCCGATGGCATAGGGCTCTGTGCCTGCACATTGCCAGAGAAGATTCCGGCCACGCGAACGGTGGAATCGCGGTCTTCCTGACTGAGCCGGAGTGTTGATCCCACCGATAGCCCATTCTCACGTGCGAAATCCCGGTGAATCAGTACGTTCCGGCCATTACCTGAAATGTGGTGTCCTTGTTCCAACCGGTACAGACCGCTTTGGAACTCTTCGGACAACGAGGAGTCAGTGGTGCCCAGCACGCTGACCTGCGTGGATAGACCGGAATCCAGCCGAGGACCATGTTCGGGGACAACCGGATGCGCCCCATCCACCCCTGCCAAGGTCTTACGCTCGTAAACGGTTTTTCCTACGCCGGGGATGCGCGAGAACCGGCTCGCTTCCTTTAGACTTGCAGGATTCTCGCCTGTGTCGACAGTAAAACCTATTCCCATGCTTCTGCCGATATCGTCGGACATTTTCTGAAGTGCCGTTGACACTCCAACCTGAGCCACAAGACTGGTGAAAACCATCAGCATCAGCAGTCCGATGATTCCGCTGCGTACCGGTTTACGCACGATTGCCAGCGTGGCACGATTCCACACGTTCATGCCCGTCATCGGAGCTCCGACAGGCTTCGCGGCGACTTGCGCAGCATCGGTATGCACGATATGGCGACGCATACCAGCATCACCGCCAGCAGGCCGAGCGACACATACAGTACGGCAGTCGTGTCGATCGATACCGTGAGCGAATCCAAGGTACGAACCGACATATTGGATTCGAGATCGCCGCCAACCTGCCCCATGCTGCTCAGCTCCTTCGCCGCGGAGGCGTTCACGGAACGGAGGGCCGAAGTGCCAAGCCATTGGGCCACTCCTCGTGCGCACAACCATCCGAGGGCCAGGGACGGCAGACCGATCAGAATCATCTCGGTTAGATATTGGGCGATCAGGGATGGCTTGCCGATGCCAAGGGACACCAGTACGCCCATCTCCTGACGTCGGTCGTTCATCCACAGTAAGAGCATGAGACTGAGAACTATCACGGCCGAAATGATCACGCCGATCAAAGCGCCGAGCATCATGGAACGCACACCTCGGGCGGCATTCAGCATGCTCGACGTATATTGGTCATTGCGTGTGATCTGGTAGTTGTTCCAATCCACTGGAAGCTTCTTCGCCGCTTCCATGGTTTTCTCCACGTCGACACCCTTGTCCAGAACGAAAGTGGCATCCTGATATATTTCCTTGCCGGCCTTGTACTGGTACAGAGTACTTGTAGTGTCCAAATCGGTGTACACAGTGTTGGAGGTGAGTTCCGCGCGGCTGGATACCTTTCTGTCGCTGTCTCCTTTGAATATTCCAACGATGGTGGTTTTGACGGTTGCCGTCGAATGCGACTCATTGTCGGCATCATATGGATTGGCCTTGAGCGTGAGGGTATCGCCGACTTTAAGCCCATTGGTTTTGGCGAGATCCTCATGGACCATCGACATATGCTTATCGGATGCCTTGAGATGACGTCCGTCGACCATGCCGAGCGTGTGCGACGTGAACACATTGAGTTTTGACGAATCGTTTGTGCCTATGACGTTGGCCGTATTGCCGAACTGCTGTTCTTTCTCCGCATCGTAATCATCGCCGCCGGGGACCTTCACCACGCTGGCTCCCACGAGATCGGCGGTGGCGTTCTGCCTGACCATGTACGAGTCAACACCGGACAGCTTCGAGATTCGTTGCACATCAGCGGGACGAACCATTCCGCCTCCGCGAGGTGTCAGCATGCTGCCTTGCAGGTTACTGGCCAGCACGAATCCGCCGACCGCCTGTTTCTCAATCTGTCCGGCCTCATGTTGCGCTGCCCGAGAAACTGCGGTTGCGGACAGCATACTCGCCGTTATGATGGTCAGCACAATGAACAGCACTGCGGTGCGCACTCGCTTTCTGAGCACATAGCGCGCCGCTCGTGAGATGAATGTCATTAATACCCCCTGTGAAGCTGGGACCTTCTCATCCGAAACAATGAAATCTAATTCGATTCTTCGATTGGTCATTCGCCAAAATACATGGTTCACCTCGGAACATGGCAAGATATGCCTTGAGCGAAAAAACGAAACAACATTGGTTGCATTATGCTCCGGGACATCGGTCGTTTTGTTCATTTGACAAACTTTGAACGGCTATAAAACAGTGCATATACCAATGGAGGCCCCAATCGAAATTGGGGCCTCCATCAGAGAGAAAGGAAGGAGTGGCAAGTATTGGTTATTTATTCGGTCAGAATCTTGGCCTTCTCGTTGACGCTTCAACCGTCTCGACCGTCTTGACTTCCTCGTCGGGGATCTCACCGGCCGCGAGCTTGGCTTCGAGCTGCTCGACGATTTCGGCGTGCATCTTCTCGTTGATCTTCACCTTGAAGGCGAACATCAGGCGGACTCCACCGTCCGCAGCTGTTGCGTTGCTCATTTTTCTTCTCCTCTAAGAGAGTTGGAGCCGAAATCACCCATTGATCTTGTATTGCAATACGCCGTTTTATAAACAGAAGTAAAAACATTAGTAATCAAAGCTTTTGCCGACGTGTTGCAACAATTCCCATGATGCAAAGCCTATCCGTCACCGACTTAAACATGTTTAATGGGAGTACTTGAAAAACAGAGGGAACTGTGGCGGTAAATACGATTTGCTTTTCGGTAAAAAAACATTTATCATTACTGGTAAAGGAAGTTTAGCTTCCTCATCATTCACAACGAAGTAATGAAAGAAAGCAGAAAACATGACAAACAGCAATCGTGTTGAGCACGCATCCGAGACATGGCTGACCGACGCGACTGTGTTCGAGGTCAACCGCACGCCGGCCCATTCCAACCACAAGTGTTTCACGCATGATCCGCAGAGCGGTGAGTACTCCGATCTCACGCAAAGCCTTGACGGAGAATGGCGCGTCGAGATCGTACAGGCTTCTGACATCGATTTCAACGAAGAGCCATTCGTTGCCGAAAACTTCGATGATTCCGCTTTCTACCGCACCCAGGTTCCGGACCATCTGCAGATGGCAGGCCTGCTGAAGAACAAGTACGTGAATATCCAGTATCCGTGGGATGGCCACGAGAATCCGCTGGAGCCGAATGTTCCGGAAAACAATCACGTGGCGCTCTACCGCAAGAAGTTCGTCGTGTCCAAGCGTCTTGCGGACACCAAGGAGTCCAGAGGAAGCGTCTCCATCGTCTTCCATGGAATGGCAACCGCAATCTACGTGTGGGTCAACGGCCTGTTCGCAGGTTACGGCGAGGACGGATTCACTCCCAACGAGTTTGACATCACCGATCTGCTGCATGACGGAGAGAACGTTGTGGCGGTCGCTTGCTACGAGTATTCCAGCGCATCCTGGCTTGAAGACCAGGACTTCTGGCGTCTGCACGGCCTGTTCCGCTCCGTCGAACTGACGGCACAGCCCCACGTCCATGTCGTGAACATGCAGCTCGAAGCCGATTGGGACGCCGAGTCCGGCACCGCCTCTCTTGACGCCGCATTGTCCGTGCGCAACGCCTCCGATGCCGCCACCATCTCGGCCACGTTGAAGGATTCCGAAGGCAACGTGGTATGGGAGACCTCGACCAACGCCGACGCCAACACCACGTTCGCGAGCGGTTCCTTGCAGGGCCTCGAGCCGTGGAGCGCCGAGAGCCCATCTCTGTACGAACTTGAAGTCAATGTCATCGATCAGGCCGGCGACATTGTCGAAGCCGTCGTTCAGAAGGTCGGCTTCCGTCGCTTCCGCATCGAAAACGGCATCATGACCCTTAACGGCAAGCGCGTCGTGTTCAAGGGCGCGGACCGTCACGAGTTCGACGCCAAGCGCGGCCGTTCCATCACTGAGCAGGACATGATCGATGATGTGATTTTCTGCAAGCGCCACAACATCAACGCCATCCGCACCTCGCACTATCCGAACCAGGAGCGTTGGTACGATCTGTGCGATGAGTACGGCATCTACCTGATCGATGAGACCAATCTCGAAACCCATGGCAGCTGGTGCCTGCCCGGCGACGTAGTCACCGCCGAGACCGCGGTTCCAGGAAGCAAGGCGCGTTGGGAAGGCGCCTGCGTCGACCGCGTCAACAGCATGATGCGCCGCGACTACAACCACCCGAGCGTGGTCATTTGGTCCCTTGGCAACGAATCCTACACCGGCGATGTGTTCCGTGCCATGTACAAGCACGTGCACGACATCGATCCGAACCGCCCCGTGCACTACGAGGGTGTGACAAAGAACCGCGACTATGACGACGTGACCGATATCGAAACCCGCATGTACGAGCATGCCGATGTGGTTGAGGAATACCTCAAGAACGATCCGCAGAAACCGTACATCTCCTGCGAGTACATGCACGCAATGGGCAATTCGGTCGGCAATCTGGACGAATACACGGCACTGGAACGCTACCCGCACTATCAGGGCGGCTTCATCTGGGACTTCATCGATCAGGCGATTTATGCCAGCCAGCCGGACGGCTCCACCCGTCTGTGCTATGGCGGAGACTTCGGCGATCGCCCGAGTGATTACGAGTTCTCCGGCAACGGACTGGTCTTCGCTGACCGTACTCCCGCGCCGAAGGCCCAGGAGGTCAAGCAGCTGTACTCCAACGTCCATATCGACGTGACCGATCGTTCGGTGTCCATCAAGAACGACAAGTTTCCTCTTCCAAGCACAGTCTCCGCAATGGAAATCCACGGATTGTTGTGGCAGAAAATTCCTGCATTTTCTTTATATCCAGGCGGATAAGAAGTAATTTCCCCAAGTTCCAGATGGTATCTTGTATAAGCCGGCTGAAGGATCATTATTCCATACTTTGTTTCCAGCAATTCATTCACAGAGTCCAGAGCTTTTTCTGCTATTCCTTCTTCCTTGCCGATTCCTGCCATAACACAGAATCCCTGTGGTTCAATAAAAATCTTTCCTTCTTCGCATTCTTTTGAACCAACCTTTTCAGACTGTGCATCATAGGCACGCAGGAACCATTCTCCGTCCCATCCATTATCCAGCACTGCCTGATACATCTCATCCACTGCTTTCCCTGCTTCTTTTGCAAGTTCTGTGTGCCCGGTCCGCTCACAGAGCTCCTCAAATTCTTTTCCATATTTCACAAACATACCTGCAATAAATACAGATTCTGCCACAGGGCCTTCCGACGGCCCTGTTGTCTGAAAGGATTCTCCAGGTTCACTGGAAAAAACAGTTCAGATTCAGGCAGTCATTCCAGTCTGCCCTTCCGATCAGAGGAAGTTTGTGAGGACCAAGATGGGTTACTGTGTAATAAAAAGATTTTCTCCAGATGTTCAAAAAGCGGTACTCTGTTCCCTTCTTACAATCAAAGGGTACCTGCACATCAAGTATCCCATAATCACCAGTCTCTTTGATATATGCTGCTACTGCTGCGATCAGCCA
>ENA-OQKG01000002-OQKG01000002.1-human-gut-metagenome-genome-assembly--contig:-NODE-2-length-48577-cov-3.747988_pt1 | contig 48577 bp, 29 predicted proteins | sample MGYA00242649_ERZ504799 | MGnify/ENA primary metagenome ERZ504799 (study PRJEB26092, sample SAMD00036428) | human gut metagenome | host: Homo sapiens | study: EMG produced TPA metagenomics assembly of the... | reverse complement strand
GTGTCTTGCAAGTCGAGGTCCAAATCATGTAGCCCCTGTTTGATTTCCCCATACGCATATTTAGGATTCTGTTTATCTGCTTCCGTAAAACCTGTGAGAAAAGCCTCATCACCGATTTCATTGATGCAATCAGGAAGCTCTCCATGATGTTTTGCAATAACAAGTTCAAGAATCTCTTTCACGATTTCCGCTGCCGAATTCGAAATCGGCAGGTCATTGACGACGAACGCACCCTGCCTCGCGTGAGGAATCTCACCACGACGTCCCTTGCCTGATATCAGATACGTTTGAAACTGTTGCGCGACCTTTCCAACATCATGCAGGAGCGCCGCCATTCGCGGAATCTGAGAAAACTCCGATTCATAGCTTTCCGCTAAGTCACCCGCATTGTGAAGATGGTCACGCAACGTCTGCACACCGCCATCCGCGTCCTTGTGCGCCAGCAAAGTCATAATCTGCTCCTTCACAGATATGTTCAAGCACCCCTACATTACCATAGCGTTACAGTTCTCACGAGCATTGCAACGAGGTTCGACATATAGAGGCATAAGACTTTCAAGTGGAATAATCCGCATATACGCATACTCATTGGTATACCTATTCATATCTTTCCATTTTCAATTCCAAATGGAAAGATATGAATATTTTTGCGTTAGCTACACTTAATCGCACATAGAAAAAGCCGGACAGCGGATTCTTGGAATCCACCCACTTGGGCGAACCCGTTGAATCCGCCGTCCGGCGGCGCGACTGTTTCTCAAGAATGTGTGCTTGACTCACATGGATGGTACTGAGAACCATTCGCTTAACGATCTGCTTCCATGCGCGCCAACCGTGTACAAAACGCGGCTGCGCGGCACGGACACAAATCAAGTCTTGCGTGGCTCGAGCCGCGGTGGGCAACGCCACGGCGGCTCGAAAGCCAAGGGATTACTCTAGCCGCAGCTTGGAATAATCGCAAGCCGACCGAGCTTTGTTCAGTTCAGGCCTTGGCAACCTCCACGCTGAGCTCGGAGCCGCCTTCCTTCACTTCGAAGGAGGTGGCGAGTGTCTCGGAGGCGATGAGATCCTTGAACTGCTCGACCTTCGCCACGTCTTCGGCCGGCACGGTCAGCGTCAGCGCGATGCGGTCGGAGATTTGCAGATCGGCGGCCTTACGGGCGTCCTGCACGGCGCGGATCACGTCGCGGGCGTAGCCTTCGGCGATCAGATCATCGTTCAGCTCGGTGTCGAGAATCACGAAGCCACCGGTCGGCAGCGCGGCGGAAACGGAGTTGGCGGCCTCTTCTGCGTTCTTCTCCTCCACGCTGTTGATCAGCTCGTATTCGCCTTCCTCAAGCACGATCTCACCGTTCGGCGTCTCGCAAACCGGAGCGCCATCTGCGTTCACATGCCATGCGCCGGACTTGGAGGCCTTGATGGCGAACTGTACGTCCTTGCGCAGGCGCTTGCCTGCAACGCGGGCGTTCACGCGCAGCTCGTGGATGATCTTCAGGCCCTGGGAGCCCGCATCCTCAAGCGTGCACAGCTCCACGTCCTTGACGTTGAGTTCGGACTTCAGAATCTCGTCGTACGCGGCCACGGCGGCGGTATCCTCCACCACCACGGTGAGCTTGCTCAGCGGCTGGCGCACGCGGATCTGCTTCGCCTTACGCATGGACAGGGTGCTGGAGACGACCTCGCGCACCTTTTCCATGGCGTTCACCAAAGCCGGATCGTCGACGAGCACGCGGCCAAGTTCGGTGGCTTCGCCGGTCTTCTCGTCGGCCAGGAACGGCCAGTCGGCCAGATGCACGGATTCGCCTCCGGTCAGGCCGCGCCACACGGATTCGGCTTCCATCGGGGCAAGCGGCGCAAGGACGCGCATGAACACCTCAAGCACGGTGTACAAGGTGTTGAACGCGTTCTCGTCTTCCTTCCAGAAGCGGTCGCGGTTGTTGCGGATGTACCAGTTAGTGAGCATGTCGATGAAGTCGGACACGGCGTCGCATGCATCGGAGATCAGGAACTGGTCCAGCGAGGACTGGGTCTTTTCGACCAGTCGGTGGGTACGGGCCAGCAGGTAACGGTCCATTTCCGGCAGCGATGCAACTTCGTCGGCGCGCAGCTGGCGGGCGTCGTAACCGGCGCCGTTCTTCGCCGCGTTCGCGTACAGCGTGAAGAAGTAGTAGGAACTCCACACCGGCAGCATGACCTGGCGGACGGTGTCGCGGATGCCATCGGCGGTGACGATAAGGTTGCCGCCGCGCAGGATCGGCGAGCTCATGAGGAACCAGCGCATGGCGTCGGAGCCGAAGTCGTTGAACACGCCGTTCACGTCCGGGTAGTTACGTAGGTGCTTCGACATCTTCTGTCCGTCGGAGCCGAGCACGATGCCGTGGCAGATCACGTTCTTGAACGCCGGCCTGTCGAACAGGGCGGTCGCCATGACGTGCTGCACATAGAACCAACCACGGGTCTGGCCGATGTATTCCACGATGTAGTCGCACGGGAAGTGCTGTTCGAAGGTTTCCTTGTTTTCGAACGGATAGTGGTACTGAGCGAAGCTCATCGAACCGGATTCGAACCAGCAGTCCATCACGTCGCTGATGCGGTGCATGTGGCTCTTGCCGGTCGGATCGTCCGGGTTGACGCGGGTCAGCTCGTCGATGTACGGGCGGTGCATGTTGACATTGCCCTCATGGTCGCGCGGATAATCGCCAAAATCAGCCTTCAGCTCGTCCAACGAACCGTACACGTCAACGCGTGGATACTTCGGATCATCGGAAACCCACACCGGAATCGGCGAACCCCAGAAACGGTTGCGGGAGATCGACCAGTCACGGGCGTTGGCCAGCCACTTGCCGAACTGGCCGTCCTTCACGTTGTCCGGAATCCAGTTGATCTGCTGGTTGAGTTCAAGCAGACGATCCTTGATCTTGGTCACGGACACGAACCAGGAGCTCACCGGCTTGTAGATCAGCGGGGTGGCGCAACGCCAGCAGTGCGGGTAGGAGTGCACGTAGCTCTTCTCCTGGAAGAGGATGGCGCGCTGCTCTTCGGGGATGCGGGCCAGCGGGCCGTCACCGGCGCGCAGGTTGCGCAGGATCGGCTTGTTGGCGTCGAACACGTACATGCCCTCGTAATCCGGGCACAGCGACGTGAACTTGCAGCCCGCGTCGAGCACGTCCACGCTCTTGATGCCCTTGGCGTTGAGCGTGTTCATATCGTCCTCGCCGTAGGGGGCCTGATGGACCAGGCCGGTACCTTCAACGGTGTCGACGTAGTCGGCGGTGAAGATCTGGTAGCCTTCCGGCCCCGGCACCTTGCCCTCGGCGGCGTTCTCGTCGCCTGCGAAGTACGGGAAGACCGGGTAGTAACGCCAGCCTTCCATTTCGGCGCCCTTAAGCTCGCGCACGATCTCGTAGTTCTCGCCAAGTTCCTTCTCGTAGGAGCCAAGCAGCGGCTTGCCGAGGTAGAACTTCTTGCCAGCGAACTTGCCTTCGGTCGGACGCACCTCGACGTAGTCGATGTCAGCGCCGACCACGATGGCGAAGTTGGTCGGAACGGTCCACGGAGTGGTGGTCCAGAAGACGGCGTAGGCATCCTCCTCGTCGCGCAGCTTCACGGCCACGGACACGGTGGTGTCCTGACGATCCTGATACACGTCGGCGTCCATGCGCAGCTCGTGCGCGGAAAGCGGCGTCTGATCCTTCGGACAGTACGGCAGCACGCGGTAGCCCTGATATGCGAGGCCCTTGTCGTACAGCTGCTTGAACGCCCACATCACGGATTCCATGTATGGGATGTTCAGCGTCTTGTAGCCATGCTCGAAATCGACCCAACGTGCCTGACGGTGCACGTAGTCCTTCCACTCGTTGGTGTACTTGAGCACGGAGGCACGGCAGGCGTCGTTGAACTTGTCGATGCCCATTTCCTTGACCTGATCGACCGAATCGATGCCCAGTTCCTTCTGGGCTTCAAGCTCGGCCGGCAGACCGTGCGTATCCCAACCGAACACACGATTGACCTTGTGGCCCTTCATGGTCTGGTAGCGCGGAATCACATCCTTGGCGTAGCCGGTCAACAGGTGGCCGTAGTGCGGCAGACCGTTGGCGAACGGCGGACCGTCGAAGAACACGAATTCGTTCTGGCTGTGATCGCCGGAAGGACGGCGTTCAATGGACTTCTGGAAAGTGTCGTCCTTCTCCCAATAATCAAGGACGGATTCTTCCAGCTTCGGGAAACTGGGGTTCGGCGCTACATTGGCGCTCTGCTCACCCGCAGCTGCCTTCGGATACACGTTGTTTTCGCTCACCGTATCTCCTCGTAGGTTCTTGCTATCTATCTCCTACGAGGACGATGGCCGTAACGTCTGCTGGACGCCGCCACCGCGGTACCACCTCGTTTGCCGCACTTTCAAATATACGTGCGACCGCTTGTATGTTCGGCTATTCGGGCCTTCCCGCCGGGTCTAATAAGTCGCTCACGCGACCGTTCTTCCGGAAGCTCCCCGCTGATAACGGATCATCGCTCGCATTTCGGTTGTCACTATAGCATGCAGCGCGAACTATTTTCGCTTGTTTTGCATGATTATGGACGATTTCACAATAGGTTTCATGGCGATTCACAATAGCTCTTATGTAGGATTACATACAACAGAAATGCCGATACTGACAGCCCATCAGTATCGGCATTGTAATCGTATTTTCAATATGTATTTTTAGAACATACTATGTTCGATCATTCGGAGATTTCACCGGAAGCAAGCTTGGCTTCGAGCTCTTCGACAATCTCGTCGTGCATCTTCTCGGTGATCTTCACCTTGAAGAGGAACACGAGCAGGCTCAGCACGATGATGCCCAGCGGCACGTAGAATGCGCAGACCTTGAACATGCCGATGTTCGCGGCGGTCATATCCGCGGCGGTTGCGTCACCGATCATGCCTGCGGCTACGGCGATGAAGCCGACGATACCGTTGGAGCATGCGCCTGCGATCTTGTCGAGCATCGGGCGGACGGACAGGGTGACGGCCTCGTTACGCTTGCCGTTCTTGAGCTGACCATATTCGATGGAGTCGGTCAGCGACAGGATGGCGGTCATCTGAATGAAAGTCTGCGGCAGGTAGAAGAAGACCAGACCGACGATGACCATTGCCAGATTGCTGGAGCCGACGGCGAACAGCAGGTAGCCGACGATCATGAGCACCATGCCACCCAAGTACAGGTAGCGGCGCGGAATGCGCTTGTTCAGGATCGGGTACAGCGGAGCCATAACCAAGCCGGTGATGACCGGGATGACGCCCACGATGGAGTATGCGGCGGTGTTGTCGAGGATGTACTTGAACAGGTACATGAGCACGCCGGTGGTGGCCACGTTGGCGATGGCGTACAGCAGGTAGCTCAAGGCAACCCACAGCAGCTGATCGTTCTGGGCCAGAGCCTTGAAGGCCTGCAGCGGGCCGCCGTTGTCTTCGGCCTTGGCACGCAGCGTGGTGGTGCTTTCCTTGGTGCCGAACGCCACGGAGCACACGGTGAGGATGCCGAGGATGGCCACGATGATGGCGAAGCAGGTCCAGCCGGACTGGCTTTCGACGTACTTGCCGGTGAACACCCAGCTGAAGTAGGTGACGATCGGGATGACCACGATGGTCAGACCGTTGTAGCCGATGGAGCCGCCGAAGGAGCCGAGTGCGGTGTAGGTGGAGCGCTCGTGGGAGTCGGAGCTCAATGCCGGGATCATACCCCAGTAGGAAATGTCACGCAGCGAGTAGAACACGTCGAGCACGATGAAGGTGATGACGAACAGCACGATGAACAGGGTAGTATTCACGTTCACCAGACCGAACAGACCAGTGTAGACGAGCACCAGCAGGATGGCGGAAACGGTACCACCGATGAGCTGCCACGGCTTGAAGCGACCCCACTTGGTGTTGGTGTTGTCGATGATGTTGCCCAGCAGCGGGTCGATGAAGATTTCTGCGATACGAATCACCACGACCAGGCCGGTGATGATGCCAATCAGCTTGGTGGCGACGCTCTTATCGACGCCAGAGAACAGCGAGCTCGTCACGTAGACGATGAAATAGGTGCTCAGTGCGTTGTAGAACGCGGACTGGCCGACGTTACCGAACGAGTACGCCACGCGAGACAAGAGGTTCCCGCCTTTGGAACCGTTGTTGCCATTTCCCATCTTTGCTTCTCCTTAGAAGTCAGATACAGGTCCTTCCTTGACCTAACTATCAGTATATCCCCTTACCTAAAGTTAGTAAAATTTATCACTGAACATATCGCCTATCGGCGTGTCATATTTTGTGAGCTTCTGTTCGAAAGATAGCTAAAAACGTTATTTTTCCGCCATTTACACAACAAAATAGGCAAACTGTCGCATTATCTTGTGGCAGCTTTTACCAAAATCGATATTTACGATATGCAAAAGCTTCCACGTCGAAACGAAACCAAGCCAATCTGGAAATAGCCCGATTACTATACAGAAGTAAAGAAATAACCGCTATTTTGCCGGCACAAAACTATCGCGCACCACCAGCGACGTCGACAGGTACACATGCTGACGAATCGTGCGTTTGCCGGAAATGGCATCACCCAACATCAGCGTCGCCACGCGCGCAAGCTCGTTCTGATCGATGGAGAATGTGCTCAACGGCGGCGAGGTCAACTGCGAAATCGTTTGATTGTTAATGCTGATCACGCTGATATCGCGCGGCACCAGCACGCCAACCGCATTGAACGCCTGCAGCACGCCAACCGCAATCACATCGGCAGCTACGATCACGGCATCAGGCAGCACGCCATTATGGTCGCGCACGAATTGCTCCCCCAACGCACGGCCGTTGCTCACGGTGAACAAGCCGTCGGAATACACCAATCCGTCGGATTGAATACCGAAACGCCTTGCCTCACGACGGAAATATGTGGCGCGATTCTCCTCATCGACCTCATAAAAGTTCATCAGGCAGCCCTTGCCTCCGATGAATCCAACGCGCTTCATGCCCTTGGCAGCACAGGCCGCGACCGCATCATGCATGGTCTGCTGCAAATCAGGCTGCACGGAATCGAACAGATTCGGCGCCGGATTCACGTCAATGAACACGCCATACGGCATGGCCCTATGCAGCCGCTCCAAGTCTTCCTCGCTGATCTGGTCGGCGCCTATCGCCATGAACCCGTCGAATTTGGAACTGCGAGCGATCATATCGTCGAGATTGTGGAACACCGTCATTTCCATGCGTTGCTGTTCCGCATTGCATTCGAGCGCTGAACGCAAATCGGTGAAATAGGAGTCCCGCAACGCCTCGTCGGACTTTTCATTGTCAAGCAATGCAACCTCATGAGGGATGACGATGCGCTTGGTCTGCACGCTATAGCCGAGGTCCTCGCTCGCCTGAATGATCTTGCGACGAGTCTCTTCACGCACCGATAGGGTGGGATCCCCGTTCAGAAGTCGAGACACCGTAGCCTGAGAAAACCCGGTACGTTGCGCAATCTCTTTAATCGTCGCCATGTCTCGCTCTCCAATTTAGTAAATCGTTTACCCATGAAAGGATAACCTATTATTGACATAACGACAAACCAAGCGAGATTTATGCAACGATTACGCAAGCCAATTATAATCGCTGCTCATGCAGCAGTCTCATGAACGTATGACGGAACCGCCTTCACGGAAGGCGGGCTGGCCGCAGCCGAATACCATGCATGGCAAAGACAATAAGAAATCCCTTGCTTCAAAATCGCAATTTCAAAGCAAGGGATTTTCCAAAGAATCCGTGCCGTTCAAAGCCACCGGCCATAAGGGCGGTATCAGCCGACAGGGATCGAAGCGCGGCTAATGTAGAACGCTAGCGTGTGCTCGCATCGCTCCAATTCAGGAGACTATTAGATTATTCGAGTTCTACGGCACCTGTGTAGAGCTGATAGTACTCGCCCTTCTGCGCGATGAGCTCGTCATGCGAGCCGCGTTCGATGATGCGGCCATGGTCGAGCACCATGATCACGTCGGAGTTGCGCACCGTGGAGAGGCGGTGGGCGATCACGAACACGGTACGCCCCTTCATGAGGTTGTCCATGCCGGCCTGCACCACCTCTTCGGTACGGGTGTCGATGGACGAGGTGGCCTCGTCGAGGATCATGGCCGGCGGATCGGCCACGGCAGCACGTGCGATGGAAATCAACTGGCGCTGGCCCTGGGACAGGCCGGAGCCGTCGCCTTCGAGCACGGTCTGGTAGCCGTTGGGCAGCATGCGGATGAAGCCGTCGGCGTTCGTGAGCTTCGCGGCGGCGATGCATTCCTCATCGGTGGCGTCGAGGCGACCGTAGCGGATGTTGTCCATCACCGTACCGGTGAACAGGTTCACGTCCTGCAGCACCACACCCAGCGAACGACGCAGATCCGGCTTGCGGATGCCCTTGACGGAAATGCCGTCATACAGGATCATGCCGTCCTGAATGTCGTAGAAACGGTTGATCAGATTGGTGACGGTGGTTTTGCCAGCACCGGTTGCGCCCACCAATGCGATCTTCTGTCCGGGCTTGGCGAACCAGGTGATGTCGTGCAGCACCGGTTTGTCGGGGTTATAGCCGAAGTTCACGTCGGTGAAGCGCACATCGCCCTGCAGGAGGGTGAGGCGACCGTCCGGTGAGGTAATGGCGGTTTCACGGGCCTTCATGGCCACTTCGGCGGCACGCGGGCTCAAGGATTGCGCGGCCTTGAGCGAACGGGTGCCGTCATCGCCTTCCTCGCGCTTCCACGCCCAGTGACCGGTTTCATGGTCAACTTCGGTCATGGTGCGTCCATCTTCGCCGAGTTCCACGTTCACCAAGGTCACGGAACCGCCGTCGTCCTCCGGCTGCTCGTCCATAAGCGCGAAGATGCGGGATGCGCCTGCAAGCGCCATCATCACCATGTTGAACTGCATGGACACCTGGCCAAGCGGGTTCACGAAAGAGCGGGACAGCGTCAACAGCGAGATCAGCGTACCCAGGGTGAGCGGGCCAGCACCGGACAATCCGAAGTTGCCAAGTCCGGAAATCGCTGCGGATCCGCCGAAAATAGCCAGCAGAATGTACAGCAGGTAACCCATGTTGCCTACGATTGGCATGGTCACGTTGCCCCACGTGTTCGCTTCGGCGGAAGCTTCGAACAGTTCTTCGTTCTTCTTGTCGAAGGTGGTTTGGGTGGCGTCTTCATGGTTGAAGACCTTGATGACCTTCTGGCCGTTGACCGCTTCCTCCACGAATGCGTTCACGTCGCCGATGGCGATCTGCTGCTTGACGAAGTAACGTCCGGAGCGGGAAACGACCTTGCGTACCACCACAAACAGGATCATGGTGAATGCGAGCACGAAAATGGTGACGGGCACCGACAGCCACAGCATCGACACGAGCGCGGCGATTGCGGACACCGCGGACGAGAACATTTGCGGGAACGACTGGCTAATGGCCTGACGCAATGTGTCGGTGTCGTTGGTGTAGCGGCTCATGATGTCGCCGTGTTCGTTGGTGTCGAAGTAGCGGATGGGCAGGGTCTGCTGGTGGGCGAACATGTCGTCGCGGATCTTCTTCAACGTGCCCTGCTCCACGGTGACGATGACCCACTGCCACAGCCAACTGCAGAAAATGCCGGCCGCATACAGGCACGCCATGAGCGTCAACGCGCGCAGCAGCGGCATCCAATCAGGATCGGAGGCGCCGACCATGGGCAGAATGTACGTATCGACCAGCGACTGCAGGAACAGCGACGATCCGGCCTGGGCCGCGGCACCGACGAGAATGCACACTACCACAAGTGCCACACGCCACTTGTATTGGAAAATGTAACCGAAGATACGCTTGGTGGTGCCCGGTGCGGCTTTCTGCATCGGCGGCTTGCCGTGCGATTGCTGCATCTGATTTTGCGGCTTCCGCCGCTTCGCCTGCTTTGTCTGGTTGCCAGCCGCGTTGTTGTTGTCCTTGGATTTCAATGCGGAAGTTTGTTCAGTCATCTGTTGCCTCCTTTCACTGCAGTTCCTCAGGCTGGGCCTGATTCTTGGTTTGCGATTCATAGATGGAGCGATATTCGTCGCAGGTTTCCAGCAGTTCGTCATGCGTGCCGGCCGCCATGATGCGGCCATGATCCATGACGAGAATCATGTCGGATTCCTGCACGGAGGCCACACGCTGGGCGATGATGATCTTCGTGGTGTCGGGAATCTCATGATGGAATGCGGCGCGAATCAGCTGATCGGTTTTGGTGTCGACCGCGGACGTGGAATCGTCGAGAATAAGGATCTTCGGCTTTTTCAGCAGCGCACGCGCAATGCACAAACGCTGGCGCTGACCGCCGGAAACGTTGGTACCGCCCTGTTCGATGTACGTATCGTACTTGTCGGGGAATTCCTGAATGAAGCCGTCGGCCTGCGCAAGCTGGCATGCGTGACGAATCTCTTCACCAGTGGCGTTCGGATTGCCCCAACGCAGGTTTTCGGCAATGGTTCCGGAGAACAGCACGTTCTTCTGCAATACCATGGCGACCTGATCGCGCAATACTTCCAAATCGTAATCGCGCACATCCACGCCGCCGACCTTCAGCGAGCCTTCGGTCACGTCATACAAACGTGGCACAAGCTGCACCAAACTGGACTTTGCGGAACCGGTGCCGCCGACGATGCCGACGGTCATACCGGAACGGATCTTCAAATCAATATCGTCAAGCACCGGCTTTTCGGAAGTGGCGGAATAACGGAAGGTGACATGGTTGAAATCAATCTCACCATTCTTCACTTCCATAACCGGATTTTCCGGATTCGTAACCGTGCTTTCCTCGTTCAGCACCTGGCAGATGCGTTCGGCGGAGGCCTGCGAAATAATGCACATCACGAAAATCATGGACAGCATCATCATGGCCATGAGGATCTGCATGGCGTAGGTGACCAATGCGGTCAGATCGCCGGCGGTCAATCCAAGGGCCGCATTGTTGCCGGATGCCACGATCTGCTGGGCACCCATCCAGGCGATAAGCAGCATGGACACGTACACGCACAGCATCATGAGCGGATTGTTGAAGCTCATAATGCGTTCGGCCTTGGTGAAGTCCTTGAAGATGCGCTCGGAAATTCGGTTGAACTTTTCGGTTTCGTGGTTTTCGCGATTGTAAGACTTGACCACGCGGATGCCCTGCAGGTTCTCGTCGACCACGTTGTTGAGCTTGTCGTACGTGTGGAACACGCGCTCGAACACCGGATGCACCAGTACTGCCAGACCGCACAGGCCGATGGCGAGCACCGGAATGCAGGCGAGGAACACCAGCGAAATGGATGGGCTGATGCGGAAGGAGAAGATCCACGCCACAATCACCATGATCGGAGCGCGCACACCCATGCGGATGATCATTGAATATGCGTTCTGCAGGTTGGTCACATCAGTGGTCAGTCGCGTGATGATCGAACCGGTGGAGAAACGGTCGATATTGGTGAAGCTGTAGCCCTGCACCTTCTCAAACTGGTCGTGACGCAGGTTTTTGGCGAATCCTGCGCCCGCAATGGCCGAGAACTTTCCGGCCAAAAAGCCGGATGTCAGTGAAACCGCCGAACAAATCAGCAGAATCAAGCCGAATTTCAAAATCGCCGGCATGCTGCCACCGCTGATGCCCTCATCAATCAGCGATGCCATGACGGTCGGAATAAGGATTTCCAGCACGCTTTCCACGGCTACGAATACCGGGGAGAGCAGGCTGGCTTTTTTGTATTCGCGCAGGGATTTGCCCAGTGTGCGAATGACGTGTTGCTTTGGTTTTGACGTTGTGGACGTCGTTGCGTTTGCCGCTGTCACTCCTTGTCCTTTCTTTTTCGTACTTACTTGCTTGCGTGTGTTACCTGAGGTTGTTTGCGATCGCCATTTCCTGCGACATTCGCAGTATGCGCGAAACGTATTCATCATGAGAATCGCGATTATGCGGATTCCGCCCATCGCATGATTCTTGCGATTCTTGCGAAACCTGCGGCTTTTGCGAAACCTGCGATTCGCCAAAATCCTGTTCCTGTATTTCCAAGCTTGAATATCGGCTTTCGTCTCCGATCAAACCTGTTTTCACCAGATTCGTCTGCATGACGTCAAGCATGTGCATGAATTGGCGGATCTGGTCGTCATCAAGACCTTCCAACAGGATTCGTTCCATGTTTTTCGCATTGTCGTGCAGCACTTCGGCAATATGCCTCGATTTGTCCGTCAATACGATCTTTTTCAGACGTGCGTCACGCTTCACCGACTCGCGGGCGATCAGCCCCTTCTGCTCCATCAGTCCCAACACTCGGCATGATGTGGATCGGGTCACGCCGAAACGTTGCTCGATGTCTTGAGGGAAGATCTCCTCGTTATCATGTCTTGCCAAGTACACGATGATGTCAACGTTGCCGTTGCTGACGTCTTCCGCCTCTTCGGGACGGGTGACGCGCAAATACCGGTTGACCACGTTGTGCAGCGAGCGAATGGCCACGCTGGGAGGCTTGGTCAGGCCACTTTCCCAGACTTCGGCAAGTCGTGAACCTGACGGTTCCTTGTATTGTTCATTCGTCACTTCTGTCACACCACACATGCTAAACCGTTGCATATACAACTGTTGTACATGCAACGATTAGCGTGTCGCGCATCTCATCGTCCGCGACAAAAAAGGCCGAGGAATCAGATCCACACCGGTTCAGCGTTAACGGATCGAATCCCTCGGCCTTAAGCCTTGAATCCTACGAAACTACTTGGTGAGTTCAGCGTACTTCTCAAGCATGTATTCGAAGATCTGCTTGCCATCGGCGCCCATCAGCACCGACATGCTGTTGATCGGCATGGAATCGAGGAACAGGCGGGTCATGTCGTTGTCGGGCACCACCGGCATGCGGCCGGCTTCGCCCTCGGCACGCAGGATTTCAAGCACCTTGGAACCGAGCGGATCCTTACGCCATTCCATGAAGTTGGACCATTCGGTGAGCGGCTGGGCCTTGCCGTCGCCGTCGAGCTCCACCACCGCGGAACCGGCGATGTCACGGCTGGACGTGCCGACCTCGATGGTGTATTCGCCGCTCTCCACGTGCCAGTCATTGAACCTCTCAGACCAGTAGGCAAAGGCGCGATCGTCGAGCTCGAAGGAGACTTCTGCGGATTCGCCAGCCTTGAGGAATACCTTCTTGAAGCCCTTAAGCTCGTGTTTCGGACGAACTACGTCGGCCTTGCCAGGAGCCACGTACACCTGCACGGTTTCGGCGGCGTCAACGTTCGAGGTGTTCTTGACCACTGCGCTGACGGATGCGGTACAGGCACCGGTCTTGACAGCCTTCACGTCGCTCACTTCGAACGTGGCGTAGCTCAGGCCGAATCCGAACGGGTAGTCGACGGCCTTGTTGTAGGTGTCGTAATAGCGGTAGCCCACGAACACGCCTTCGCCGTAGTCGACATGCCCCTCTTCGCCCGGCCAGTTGATGGTGCTCGGATCGTCGTTGATGTCGAACGGAATGGTCTGCGCGAGCTTGCCGGACGGGCTCACCTTGCCGAACAGCACGTCAGCGAGCGCCGGACCGCCGGACTGGCCGAGCAGCCAGGATTCGAGGATGCCCTTGGCGTTCTTGGCCCACGGTGCCACGGTGACGACGGAGCCGTTGGAGAGTACGACCACAACGTTCTTGTTTTCGGCTGCGACGGCTTCGAGCAGTGCGATCTGCTTGGCCGGCATATCGAGGGTCTCACGGTCGAAGCCTTCGGATTCGGCTGCTTCGGGGAGCCCCAGGAACATGAGCACCACGTCGGCGCCCTTGGCAGCGTCGACGGCTTCGGCTTCGAGCGCCGGATCGGCCGGTTCGAGGTCGAGGGTGAAGCCCGGTGCGAACTTGGCGTCTACGCCACGCTCGGCAAGGGTGCTGAGGAAGCTGGTCATCTTGGTTGGGGTGATGTGCGAGGAGCCGCCGCCCTGGTAGCGCGGAGTGCGTGCGAATTCGCCGATGACCGTGACCTTGGCATCGCCGGCGATCGGAAGGATGGCATCATCGTTCTTGAGCAGCACCATGGATTCGATGGCCGCCTGATGTGCGACTTCGTCGTGAGCTTCGATGTCGAAACGATAGTTTTCGATGCTCATGGCTGCGCGCGTCTTGTTGACCAGGTCGATCATGCCTTGTGCCATGCGGTCGAGCTGTGCCGGCTGGATGCGACCGTCGCGTGCCGCATACACGATTTGGTCGTCGGTGTAGCTTGGCGGCATTTCGAGGTTGAGGCCCGCGTTGAGGGATGCGACGCGATCATGGTCGGCGCCCCAGTCGCTCATGACGATGCCTTGGAAACCCCATTCGTCGCGCAGCACGTCGGTGAGCAGCCAGTGGTCCTGGGCGGCATGCACGCCGTTGATGCAGTTGTATGCGCACATGATGGTCCACGGCTGGGCTTCCTTGACGATGTGCTCGAACGCCGGGAAGTAGATTTCGCGCAGCGCACGCTGGGAGATGTTGGCGCTGATGCGCAGACGATCGGTTTCCTGATTGTTGGCGGCGAAATGCTTGAGCGAAGTGCCCACGCCCTTGGATTGCACGCCGGCGACGATGCCGATGGCTTCATGACCCGCCAGGTACGGGTCTTCGGACCAGTATTCGAAGCAACGGCCGCCAAGCGGGTTGCGCTTGATGTTCACGCCCGGGCCGAGGATTACGGCGACCTTCTCCTGAATGCACTCTTCGGCCATGGCTTCGCCAACCTGGTGGATGAGTTCCGGATTCCAGGAGCTGGACAGACCAGCCGCCGGCGGGAAGCAGGTGGCAGGCACGCAGTTGTTCAAATCGACTTCGCCGGTGGTGGCCGAGTTGGACTTGCGCAGGCCGTGGGGGCCATCGGTGATCATATAGCCGGGAATGCCCTTGGCTTCAACACCCTGCAGATGCCAAGCGTCGCCGCCGGAAGTCAGGGATGCCTTCTCTTCAAGCGTCAGATCATTGATGGAAGGATAGGTTTTTTCGCTCATACGTTCCTCTTTCGCATCGTTTTCTTGAGTTCGTATCGGTTAACCGATCTGCATGAGACCTCAACCCCGAAATCTCTACTAACCGGTTGGTAGGTACTTTATCAAAACCAACACCGCAACACGCCAATCTTCTTTGAAAAATCAATTAACCGACCGTAAAGTAACTGCAGTATTTACAACTTGAGAGAAATGACGATTCATAAGCATTGCAGCGCACATGAATCGCCATCAATGAAGGGCAAGAGAGGGAATCATCATGGCCAACGAAGAAGTCGACCGAAGGGCGGAGATTCTCAACGCGGCCGTCGAACTGTTTGGAACGCTCGGCTATTACGGCACTTCCCTGCAGAAAATCGCCGATCGCGTAGGACTCACCAAGGCTGGCGTACTGCATTATGTCGGCAGTAAGGAAGGACTGCTCACAGCCGCGCTGGACGAAGTCTACGATTCCGAAACGGAAGACATTCTTACCGACATAGTACGTGAGCCACGACCGTTGATCGCCGACATGTGGCGCAGAATCGTGGCGGTGAACGCACGCAGACCGCTTCAGGTGCACATGTTTTCCACGTTGAGTGCCGAAGCGATCGACCCGAACCACCCTGCACACGAGTACTTCGCCAATCGTGAGCTGCATAATGCCGATACCGCGCTCAATATCCGTTGGCGTGTGCCCGAAGGCGTTAATACGCGTCGGCTGCTTAATGCGGGATTCGCCATGATGGATGGCGTGCAGCTGCGTTGGCTGCGCACACCCGGTCAGGACCTGAACGCCATGTGGGCGGAATGCGAAGACACCCTGTTCCCCCTGCCCATGTGGGAAGGCTACCGATAAGCCTCTGCCCCGGCACTGCATTACTGTATGGATGCAGACGTAAAAGGAGACATGTATGCGGATTTTGCTGGCACCAGACTCGTTCAAGGAGTCCGCTTCGGCTGAAGCAATCGCACAGGCGATGGTTCGCGGCATTAAGCGTGGCAATCCGCAGGCGGAATGCCGGCTCATGCCTCTTTCCGATGGCGGCGAAGGATTGACACAAGCCTTGGTTCATGCCACCGGCGGCACGTTGCACAATGTTGAGACAGTTGATGCGATCGGCCGCCCGATTACCGCTCAGTTTGGCTTTCTTGGCAATAATCATGCTTCTTGTATTCTCCACACCGCCGTGGTCGAATTGGCTTCGGCAAGCGGACTTGAACGGGTCTCCCCTGCCGACCGCAATGCGTTGGCTGCTTCCACGTTCGGTACCGGCTTGCTGATCCGTGCTGCGATTGACGCTGGCGCGGATCGTATTGTGCTTGGTTTGGGCGGTAGTGCCACTACGGACGGTGGCACGGGATTGGCTCGCGCGCTTGGATTTCGTTTTCTTGATACGGCAGGTCATGATATTCCGCTTGGTGGCGGTTCTCTTGTTGATTTGTCGAGGATTGACGATTCGGAAGTTTCCGATTCCATCAAAAACGTTCCGATTGTTCTCGCTTGCGACGTCACCAATCCTTTGACCGGCCCGGAAGGTGCCGCCCATGTGTTCGCCCCGCAAAAAGGCGCGACCGCAACACAGGTCGAGCTTCTCGATCAGGGGCTTGCGAATCTCGCGCGCGCAATCATGCAATATAACGGCCGCGATATCGAGCACACTCCGGGAGCGGGCGCTGCGGGAGGTACCGGAGGTGGCATGCTTGGCCTGTTCAACGCAACAGTGAAGCCGGGAATCGAACTCGTGCTTAATCTTGCACATGGCCGTGAAGCGTGCGCTTGGGCTGACGTCGTCATCACCGGAGAAGGTTCTATCGACAGTCAAACGCCATACGGCAAAGTGCCAAGCGGCATTGCAAAATTGGCGCAATCGCAAGGAAAACCAACCATTGCCATCGGCGGAACGGTAACCCGTGACCCACACACCGTCGAAGCGCTGAACGAAACCGGCATTATCGCAACATTCGGCATTGCGCCCGGGCCAGCAGATCTTACAACGTTGATCGCCAACACGGAACGCAATGTCGAAATCACCTGTGCCGCAATCGCCAGCACATTGCGCATCACCGCAGCTACTTCACCCTGCGAATCAGCATGATGAACACCGCACCCAGCAGCACCGCGACCACAGCGATCGGGAACAGCGCCGCATAACTGCCAGTGGCAAGCACAATCGCACCGACAACCACAGGCGCAAGCACCTGACCAACGGTGTTGGCAAGATTCAGAATGCCCAGATCCTTACCAGCTTCTTCCTGACTTGGCAACACATCGACGTTCAACGCCTGATCGACGGCAATGTAAATGCCATAACCAGCACCGCCGATGCCTGCAAACAGCATCATGCCCAAAGCATTCGGCATGAAACACGGAATGGCCACACCAATCGCGATAATCACCGAACCGATCGCCACGATGACCTTGCGGCGCTGCAGACGGTCCGACAGCGGACCCGACACCATGGACGTGACGATCAGCACAACCATGGAAATCACCGACATGGTGGAAATCGTCGCCGCGGAATCCTTTACGCTCAACCCGCAGTATTTCTGCAGAATATACAGCTGATAGCCGGAAATCATGTTCCAACCCAAGATAAGCAGCAATCTGCCCATCAATGCCAAGTAAAAATCTCGGCAATTCTTGGTAGGAGGAATGAACGAACGCAGCAACTGCTTGACGTCGAGCTTTGCGGTGGCATCCGAAGACTCGACGGAAGCCACAGAAGCAGCCGAGGAGCGTTCGCGCGGCCAGATCAGCACGGTCACGATACCGGTGACTGCGAACAGTGCCGCACCGATCGCAAATCCGGTGCCCATGTTTTCAATGAATTTCGATCCGAGGAACGTTCCGGCGGATGATCCGACGATCTGCGCACCACCATAGAATGCGGAGAACGTACCACGCACGTTTTCCGGAATGCGGTCGGACAGCACTGCCACAGCCGGAGCGATCATCATGTTGACGCCGACCTGCACAATGCACCATCCGGCCACAATACCCACCAACTGCGCACTGGAGAAGGCGAGCACATAGCCGGCTGCCGTAATCAGACCACCTGCCACAATCCATGGCGTGCGCTTGCCGAAACGCGAGCGCGTGATGTCGCTTAACGCACCAAAAATCACGTTGGAGAACAGTGCGAATACGCAGCCTACGGAATTCATGGTGCCGAGAATCACTTCGGGCACGCCTATGTTCAGTTCGGTGAATCGTTGCGGCAGCAGCACGGCCGATCCGGAAGTGCCTGCGACCATCCAAATCAGCGAGAAGAGCACGAAGCCGACGCCGAATCGCCATTTTTCGGTGGATGTCAGTTTGCGGCCGCTGTCAGGTGCGATATCACTCAATACTGCGGTGCTTGGCTCGCGTGATGCGTTTGCTGTCATGATTCCCCCTTTGGAAGCATGTTCTTTTTTGAAATATTGAAATGATTTGAAATATACGATGAAGAAAGCTTTTTTCATTTTTGGTATGATCGCAGTCCTGCCGACGCCGACTTTTATTTGGCTTCAGCTTCGGCAGGACTTTCGTTCATACGATTTCACACGATTCCGTACGATTACAGCGCCATCTGCAGATGATGCGTTCCCGCAACAAGATCGACGCGCTCATGGTCGACGATATCCACGAATGCCGTGGTTCCGGCAGGTACCGCAACCGTCAGATCAAGCACATTGGCGTTGACTTCCCATTGCACTTCCGCCTTGCCATATGGGGTGATGTGAGAGGTTTCGGCATGGGTGAGATCTCCCCCGATCACCGGAGCGATACGGAACCGCTTCCAGCCGGGTTCAACGGCTTCAAGGCCGCCGATATGCGCATGCATCCATTCCGCCACCGATCCGAGCGCGTAATGGTTGAACGAGGTCATGCCGCCGGGGTTCAGCGAACCATCGGCCCGCATGGAATCCCAACGTTCCCACGTGGTGGTGGCCCCCATAACCACTTGGTAAAGCCAGCTTGGGCATTCGGTGGAGGTAAGCAGCGCGTAGGCCTCGTCGTTATGGCCGGTCATGGTCAACGCCGGAAGCACGAATGGCGTGCCGGCGAATCCGGTGCTTACCTTGCCGCCGGATTCGCGCACCAGGCAGGCGAGTCGATTGCCGGCCTTCACGCGGCGCACCGGTTCGCCGTCAAGCAGTCCGAAGGCGATGGCGAGCGCGTAGGCGCACTGGGTGTCGGATGTCATGGTGCCGTCAAGGTTGGTGAAACGCTGCAGGAATCCATCAATCACACGGTCACGCAGGGCGGCGAATCGAGTTTCATCATCGGTTTTGCCGAGAATATGCGCGATGTGCGTGCCTTGCATGCAGCTGCGTGCGTAGAACGCGGTGGCGACCAGTTCCTTTTCGGTCATGGCCTGCGTAGGATCTTCCGGAGGCGCGGTCGGATCAAGCCAATCGCCAAGCTGCCCGAGCGGATAGTCCGGCTTGCGATCCCATACGCCATCGGGCGAAAGGTACCCTGCCACTTCATCGATCCAATCACGGATCAGATCGTAGGAATCGGCGAGCACCTGCACGTCCCCGCTTTCCATGTACAGCGTCCACGGCACTTCCACCGCCGAATCGCCCCACGTGGAGATGGCTTGTGGATGCGCCCATACGCCCAACGGCACGAACGGCACGTAGAACGGCACAGTGCCCCACTTGACCTGGTCGGCACGCACGTCTTTCAGCCAGCTTTTCAGGAACCCGTATACGTCATACAAATAAGCCGCGGTAGGCACGAACAGGCAGATGTCTCCCGTCCAACCCATGCGTTCGTCGCGTTGCGGGCAGTCGGTTGGAATGGACACGAAGTTGGAACGCATCGACCATACGGCGTTCTCGTGCAAACGGTTGAGCAGCGGATTCGATGTGGTCAGTTCGCCGGTGCGTTCCATCACGGAATGGTAGACGCGGCAATCCATGTCGGCTGCGGTCAGTTCTCCTGCGAAACCTTCGATCTGTGCATAGCGGAAGCCGTGCATCGCGAATCGTGGCTCCCACCAAGCGTCGGAACCGTTGGAAGTGTACACATCGCACTGCTGGCCTCTGCGCAAGGTTCGCGTGGCGATGGATCCGTCCGGTTCCAACACTTCCACATGACGTAACGTCACGCTTTGTTCTGCTTCAAGATCGCGCATGTGCAGGCGGATGCGCTGCGAACAGTTCTGTCCGAAGTCAACCAGCCATATGCCACGACCATCTTCCGTGTTGCCGATGCGTTCGATGCTGACCGGCTCATGCGATTCATGCGCGCGCACCGGCGATGTTTCAGGATTTTCAATACGTGCCGGGTCATACATGACTTCCGCGACCGGCTGCCAGGAGCTGTCGTCGAATCCTGGTTTCGACCATCCCGGCTGTTCCAGTCGAGCGTCATATCGTTCGCCTTCGCACAGATCCGAGCAGACGATCGGTCCGAGCGTCGCCTTCCATTGGCGGTCCCATGCGTTGGAATATATGTTCTGCATACTGCCGTCGGCATATTCGACCTCAAGTTGCGCGAATACGGCAATACGATCGCCATAGAAGTTGGAGTAACCGCCATCGAAGCCGAGGCGTCCGCGGTACCATCCGTCACCGAGCCAGAATCCCAATGCGTTGGCACCGGACTGCAGTTCGTCGGTCACATCGTAGGTGAAGCATTCCACGCGCTGGTTGTAGTTGCTCCAGCCTGGTACGAGCGCGTCATTGCCGACTTTGACGCCGTTGATTTCGGCTTCCACAAGACCGAGTGCGCTTAGATATAGGCGTGCGCGTTTGGGTTGTTCCTTCAGTTCGACTTCGGTGCGCACTAATGGCAGGTGACGATGGTCAGTTTCGGATTCGCTCCACGATGGTCCGACGAAATCGGCGACATGCTCATGTTCTTCCAATAGTCCGACTTCGAAATGCAGGGTTGCGCTCGGTTTGCCCAATGGCTGGTGACTTGCCGAAACGGCCTGCATGGTGGCGAACACTTCTTCGCGTGAGGCGAGCGGCGCGAACTGCCATGGAATAAGCACGGAAGTGTCAGTGGGCAGGTAGGTGCGTTCTTCCACAGGTTGCCCGCCGGGAACACGTCGTGTCACTTTGAGCAGGATCTGCGCGTCGATTGGCAGCATGCCGGAGCACACCCACGTCATGCGTGGGGCTGCGGTGGCGATGCCGAGCGCATCTCCCGGGTAGTGTTCCACGGTGAAGCTGATGATGTCAAGATCCGAAGCCAGCGTACTGGGCACAATCTGCGGATCAGTAATGGCCATGATGACCCCTTTGTCTACAAAAATAATAGATCACTTGTTTGTGATGGTGGGAAGCCAAAGTCCGAGCCATGCCGCAAGGAGAGAGAAACGAACGGCGACGATGGCTGGGACTTTGGCTGGCAATCGCAAGGTATTGCATAACTGACTTGCGATTGGAGATATTGAGTTGTTATGTGATTGCTGTTGCTAATCAGGCTGCGATCTTGTGTGCCTGACGTTCTTCGTCGGTGCCGTACTTCTTCTGAGCACGGATCATGATGGTACCGGCGATGCCTTCGATGATTACGATGCCGAAGAAGCACCACATAGTGGTCTGAATGGTTTCAGGAAGCACCAGAGCCGGGGTGATGAGCGCGAACAGGCCACAGCACAGGCGGGAGAAGCCGTTGATGAAGCCCTGGATGGAGGCGCGAATCTCGATCGGGAAGGATTCCTGGGTCCACACCTTGTACAGTGCTTCGCCTGCCAGCGGGGATCCGAGGTTCATGAAGGCTGTCGCGCCGACGATGACCCATAGGTCCGCACCGCCCATGGCCATGGCGGCCATGGCGATCAGCGAGATCACGATGCCTGCGAAGAACGCCTTGTTACGATATTTGCCGCCTGCGATGGACGCGAACACGATGTTGAGCACGAGCGTCACGAAGTTGAGGATGATGCCCAAGCCGGTGGCCAGGGACTGGGCGGCTCCGGCCTTGGAGAACATGTAGGTCTGGAACTGGCCCCACGTGTTGGCTAGCAGGTTCCAGCCGACGTAGAAGATCACGATGGCAAGGAAGTAGGTGAGCAGCACCTTCTTGTCGGCGCCGAACAGCACCTTGGTCACGGAAACCTTGCCGTTGCCTACAGCAGCCGGACGTGCGGCGTCACGAACGTCGGCAGCTTCATGGAAGCGGCGGAAGGTCGGAGAAAGCAGTCGCCACAGCCATGCGATCACAGCGAATACTGCGAGGATGGCGAACACCACACGACCACCGGTGGCACCCTGCATGGCGGAAACCAGGAACGCGCAAATGAAGGAGATGAACACACCCACCTGCCAGAACACCTGGGTGGTGGAGACGAGCTGTGCGGCGGTGGCCTCGTCTGGAGCATCATGGGAGACGATGGTCATGGAAACCGGCAGATCCGCGCCGGAAGCCAAACCTGCAATGATCAGGCCGATCAGCAGTACGGTGAAGTTCGGGGCGAACACGCAGATGGCGGCACCGATGGCGTAGAACAGGTTGATCCAGTTGAAAAACAGCACGCGGCCGATCTTGTCGGCCAAGCGGCCTCCGAACAGCGAGCCGAAGGCGATGGCGAAGGTCAGAATACCGGAAAGCAGGCCGACCTGCGTGGTATCGAGTCCAAGGCCTTCCTGCCAGACCACAATGGTTGCCGACAGACCGACGATGATGCCGGATCCCAGCATCGATCCGATGCCTGCGGCGAAGGCGAGCGGCATGTATTCGCCCAATCCTTTGCCCTTCTTGGTTGAAGTATTCATTGCTCTTTCCTTACTTTTTCATACTTGCATGCGTTTTTTCACACAAGTATGTCCTTCTTTTTTTCAAATGATTTTCACTGCGTTTTCAAATTGCCGAGGCATCTCCTTTGATCTGTCCAGCATTCAGAAAACACTGCGATTCCATTGTTTTATACACCAGAACATCCTGCCGTCCTCAGCAGCACCTCCAGTGATGTTGTAGTTGAAATACTACATTCGTTTTTGAAAATTTCAAAATCGTCGCGCGTTTTTCAATATACAATTTCAAAAGAGAGCGCGTAGACTATTGATACATCAAGGAATAACCGGTTTATGTACGAACAGGAGCAATCTCATGCCAGCATCAAAACGTGTGGGCGTTTCCGACATCGCCAAACATGCCGGCGTCTCCATCGGCACCGTATCCAACTATCTCAACTACCCCGAACGCGTATCGGACACCTTAAAAGAGAAAATCGGCGCAAGCATCAAAGAACTGGGCTACACCCCCCGCAGAAACACGCTTCTCCCCCAGCGAGAGAACGCCGGACCGCGCCTCATCGGCTATATCATGACCGATATCGAACATTCCCTGTTCACCTTCATCCATGAAGGAGCGCAGGAGGTCTGCGAAGAAAACGACCTGCAGCTTATCGCCTTGAACGCATCATCCGACGCGCAACGGCAAAACGAACTGGTGAAAACACTCATCGACATGAACGTGGCCGGAATTCTGCTCAGCACCATATCCGACTCCCCCGAAGACGTGGCCGCGGCACGAGCGGCCAACATTCCCATCATCCTGCTCGACCATACCAATCCCCGTCACGCCGATCAGGTGTGCTGCGTGCTTGAAAACAATATGGCGGCCGGGCAGATCGCAGCCGATGAACTCATTCGCATCGGATGCAGCCGCATCGCGTTCGCCGCACACTCATTTGACTATGAATCCGTACAAGATCGGCAGATGGGCGTCGAAAAAACCATTGCGCGCACGCATGGAAGCACGCAATTGGAACTCATCAATTCCAAAGGTCTGATGTTTGAAGACGGTTACCAGCTCGGCCTGGACATCATCGACACAATGAAGCGTAGCGGCCTGGACGCCATTCCAGACGGCATCATCACCGTCTCGGACGCGCTTGCCGCCGGCGTGCTGTCGGCATTCCATGACCATAACGGCCCACGGGTTCCAGAAGATGTTTGCGTCATCGGCATGGAGGGGGCACGGTTGGAGACCAAATGCCCCATGTCGCTGACCGTAGTGAACGCGCCCGCTATCGACATGGGGCGCAAGGCCATGGCGCAGATGCTCGACTACATCGACAATCCCGCCGCACACGTGCACAGCACCACGCTTATCGAGCCGACTCTAATCCGACGCGAATCCACACGCGCATAATCGCATGCGGAACACTGTTAGCACAGCCCAACTCGACGCAATACAATGGCAAGGTGGGTCTCCTTACCTGGCGAAACCCACCCTTACTACTATTCTGCAGCGTTTGAAAATTTCAAACCATCAGACTGCGGCACGGGACTTGTCTTGCAAGTCACCGAATACCGGTGTGGCCGAACCAAGCCAGTCGCGCTGTTCCTCATTGCCCATGGCATTACCTCCTACCGCCATTCATCGTCGAAGCGGCATATCATTCAGGCTCCGCATCCTCACGGAGCAACCTCACGGAATGATAGACTTTTTGCCCCGAGGGCAAGGTCAACACGAACAGTGAAGCCCACGACAAGGAGACAATACGTGGCCGGCGATGATGACGAGCTGCTGACGATTGGCGAAGTGGCCAAATTGGACGGCATCACCGCCAAGGCGTTGCGCTATTACGATGCGCATAACATCTTGAAACCAGCCGCGGTAGACCCGGCTACCGGCTACCGGCTACCGGCTACCGGCTACCGGCTACCGACACTACACCCCCGATCAAATGCTTGACGTCGATGTGATGCGTATCTGCATCGCCGCCGGCGTGCCATTGGATTCGTTGGAGAAATTCCGTTTCGAAGACGGTTCGCTTGATTGGCGAGCGTTACTTGCCGCAGCGCAGTCGCAGGTGGATGAGCGCATTCAGCAATTACGACGATTGCAGACGTCAATCACCGATTATTCCGGGGAATTGGTACGCAAGGCCTTCTCCCCCGAAGATGGGTTGGTGCGTGCCGATTTGCTGCCGACTTGGCTGGTTGCACGACCTTGCCTCTACGGTAATGTTTGCGATATAAAACGATATTTACGCATAATGACGTCGTTGCGTACCTTGATTCGCGATGCGCAGGCACCGCATTTGCTGCGCAGAGGCATACTGTTGGATTTGGTGGAATGCAAGGCGTTCGCTTTTCAACAGTTCGCGCCAACGCAGCGCATGCTTGATATTTTCCATTCCGGCGATCGTTCGCAAGTAACCTACGATTACCACTTTCCCACTGGAACCGTTGTTATCAATCCTCCCGGAGGTCCTGCGGAAAGTCGCGTAATCGAGCGTGAATCGTTGGCGCAATGCTTTGAGGATGGCATGGCGTTGGCTGAATCGCTCGACGCTGAGGATTGGCCGCATGTCACCATGACTGAGATTTGGGGCAGTCATGCCCCAAATGGTTCGGCTTGCAGGCTACTCCTGAGCACGCTTCACCGAGAAGCGGAACATGAGCAACGCCAGAATCTCACCGCATACGGCCATGCCGAAGAACACCCACATGCTGGTGGAGAAGCCAGCCACATAAGCGTCAGCCTGCTGCATGCCGGCATTCACGTTGGCGGCCGAGAATTCGGAAATCAACGTGGATGCCACAGCCGTGCCGATGGCGCCTGCGAGCTGCTGCATGGTATTCATCACCGCGGAACCGTCGGCGTTCATGGAAGACGGCAACTGGTTCAACGCATGCGTCTGATCGGGCACCAGCACGAATCCGGAAGCGGCCATGAACAGCGCGTATGCCACGGCAATGGCTCCTTCGTGCGAGCCGCCAAGCATCATCGCCACATCCATCACCGCCACGCCAACAAAACCGCAGGCGATGAACTTCGGCGGGAAATGCTCTTTCAACGCGCCGCCGATCAGTGGAGCCGACACCGCGCCAATCACAGCGCCCGGCAGCAAAATCAAAGCGGCCGTCATCGACGTATGCCCCAATCCTCGCTGCAGCAGAATCGGCAGCAAGAAGTTCACACCAAGTACACCGCCGGAAGACATGAGCAGAATCACCATGCCGAGCGTGAATCCCGAATATGCAAACGTACGCACTTCCACCAACGGATGAGCCATACGCAACTGCAATACGGCGAACACCGCCAACACCATAATGGCACCGATAAGCACACTCCAGAATCGCCAATCGCCATTCCATTGCGCGAAGAAACTGGCCGCAACAATAATGCCGGCCAAGCCAACAGCCACCAACAGCAGTGATGGCACCGACAGATAGCCCTTCTCACCGTGACGGATGTCAGGCACGGTAGCCGCGCCAAGCACGAACGAAATCACCAGGAACGGAATCATGGCATAGAAAATCCAATGCCAGTTCAGGAATTCCATCACCAATCCGCCGAACACCGGCCCGATGGCCGGAGCCGCGCACGTCACCAAACTCACCAACCCAAGCATCATGCCGCGCTTGTGGAATGGAGCCTTGTCGAGAATGATGTTGGTCAGCAGCGGCAGGGAAACACCCGTGCCGAGCGCCATGATCAGTCGTGCGGCAAGCAGCATCGGAAAGTTCAATGCGAGCGCGCCGACGAGCGTTCCCACGGAAAACAGCGCGATGGCCATAACAAACAACGCTTTGGTCGGGAATTTGCGCACCATGAACGGTGACGTCGGAATGGCCACGGAAAGCAACAGCAGATACCCGGTGGTCAGCCATTGCACCACGTCGGCGGAAATCGCAAACTCTTCCATCAACGCCGAATATGCGATGTTCAGCGAAGTTTCCGACAGAATGCCGAGGAAGGTGAGAATGGCGAGCGTCACCACCACGATGGTGAGTTTGCCTTCGCTCATACACTTGTCGTTGATTGCGCCGCTTTGTACGCCGTTGATGGCGGAAACCGTGCCGTTTTCGGCATGTTCGATGGGTATGTCTGATGGTGCGTTCCTCTTATCCGTAGACACTCTGCTCCTTCGATAGAAAGGTTGTGTAATAGTTTTTGCTTCGAAATTGTCGACGATATTCGCATGCCGGCGCGGCTACAGTTTGCGCCGGCACACACCACACATTACGTAAGGCAGAACATTATGTAAGGCAGAAATGTTACGTGAAATTGCATGAGCCGCCTACGATCAGCATTTCGTAGGCGGCTCATATCAGTCTGGCGTGTCGATTATCGGGTTCTGCGACACGGTTTATTTTGGTTGCTTATGCGACGGTGAAGGTGGTGCGCTTCAGGTCTTCGCGGCGGCTGGAGTGACCGATAAGCACTTCGAATTCGCCCGGCTCAACGATTCGGTTAGCTTCAGAATCGACGATGGTGCAATCGGAAACCGGAATATCGAAGGCAACGGTCTTGCTTTCGCCCGGTTCGAGTTCCACGCGCTGGAATGCTTTGAGTTCACGATCCGTCCAGCTGTAAGAGGTCACGATGTCGCCGATGTAGAGCTGCACTACTTCCGTGCCCTTGCGATCGCCCGTATTGGTGAGGGTGATTTCGGCATGCACGGTGTCGGTTTCGGCGAACATGCCGGATTCCGGAACATTGGTGACGGTCGGCTCTCCGTATTCGAACGTGGTGTAGCTCAGACCTTCGCCGAATGCGAATGCCGGATTCTGTGTGAGGTCGGCGTAGCGGTTGCCGTGCTGGCCGCGAATCTGGTTGTAGTAGACCGGCAGCTGACCTGCATGGCGTGGGAAGGTGATCGGCAGGCGTCCGCTCGGCTCGGTTTCGCCGAGGATGATTTCGGCGATGGCCTGGCCGCCCTTCATGCCCGGGCTTGGAGCCCACAGCAGAGCCGAAGTGCCTTCGGCCGGTGTTTCGTCAACAATCACACCGTTGGTACCGATCACGGATGCCGGCAGCACCTGCGGCTTGGAGCTGACGAGTACCACCACGAACGGCTTGCCGGTTTCGCGAGCCACGTTCGACAGCGCGTCGATCAGTGCATTCTGGCCGCCGAGCAGTTCAAGCGTAGCGGTGGAGCAGCCTTCACCAATGGCTTGAATCACATCACCCACCACAGCCACGATCAGGTCGCTTTGGCGAGCGTTTTCCACGGCTTCATCGAGCAGTGCGCGGTCGAGCTTGGCGGAAACGCCGATCTTCGGGCGAGGCTGGCCATCCGGGTAGAACTCGCCTTCCGGATCAGGCACCAAATCCACGATATTGGCACCGCGGGAGTACACGACCTCGCAGCCTTCCGGAGAGAGCTGCTTGAAGCCATCAAGCACGGTGGTGATCATCTCGCGCGGGTGGCCGTCAGGCATCCAGTTGATCTGACCGGAGCTGCCCGCCCAGTCGCCCAGCTGAGTTTGCGCATCGTCGGCAAGCGGACCAACGACCGCGATACGCTTCGCGCCAGCCGCATTGAACGGCAGCGAACCATTGTTCTTCAGCAATGCCACGGCTTCGCGAGCCACTTCGAGATTGAGCTGCTGGTGTTCTTCGGAGCCGATCACCGCATTGATGCGTTCCTGATCAGGCAGACGCGGATCTTCGAACAGTCCAAGACGGAACTTTAGTGCGAGAATACGAGCCACGGCGGCATCAATCAACGATTCGTCAAGCAGACCGGTCTTCACGGCTTCGATCGCACCCTCGTAGAACTTCGGGGTGGTCATCACCAAGTCGTTGCCGGACTTGACCGCGTCAGCGGCGGCCTGCACATAGTCCGGCTTAACCTTCTGCTCCCATACGGAACGTCCGACGTTGTCCCAATCGGTGATAAGCGTGCCCTGATAGTTCCAAGCGCCACGCAGCCTGTCGGAAAGCAGCCACTTGTTGAAGGTGACCGGCACGCCTTCGATGGATTCGTAGCCAAGCATGAAGGTGCCACAGCCTTCCTTGGCCACGCGTTCGAACGGCGGCAGGAACCAGGATTCCAGCTTGCGGTGGCTCAGATCGGCTTCGGAAGCGTCACGGCCTCCCTGGGTTTCGGAATAGCCCGCGAAATGCTTGGCGCATGCGAGAATCGCGTCTTTGGCAAGCGGCTCGCCCGCCTTGGCACCACCCTGATAGCCTTTGACGATGGACGATGCCATTTCGCCGATCAGGTACGGGTCCTCGCCAAAGGTTTCGCCCACGCGACCCCAACGGGTGTCTCGCGCGATGCACAGCACCGGAGAGAACGTCCAATGCACGCCGGTAGTCGACACTTCCTCGGCGGTGGCACGGCCCGCGGCCTGCACTTTTTCGGAATCCCACGTGGTCGCCATGCCCAATTGTTCCGGGAAAATGGTGGCTCCCGGCCAGAAGGAATAGCCGTGAATGCAGTCGTCACCGATCACCAGCGGAATGCCGAGACGGGTTTTGGTGTTCACCGTTTCCACGGCTTTCGGCAGGTCGGAGGGTGAGGTGTGCAGAATGGAACCGACATGCTTGTTGACGATTAGATCGTCCAAGTCGCCGCTTCGTGCGTCAAGTTGCATCATCTGTCCGACTTTTTCTTCGAGGGTCATACGGCCAAGCAGATCAGCGATGCGTTCCTCGGTCGGAAGTTCCGGATTCTTATACGGCAGATTCGCAGTGTTTTCAATGGTTTCGGTCATGGGATTGCTCACTTTCCTCATTGAAGCGATTTCCTTTAATTACCAATTGGTAGTTTAACACGATGCAGGCACGCACGCAACTCAACATGACCATACCAACACAGAAGGCGAGAAGCCCGTCAGCCCCTCGCCTTCTCACACGAATACATGCAATGCAATCTTAAATAATCAGCGATATGCATCCCATAATGGAGCGGGAAACAGCATGTTTTCCATCTGAGCCCACTCTTTGCACAAATCAACTTCAGGTTCACGCAACCACCATAATTGCACGCCATCCATGATTTCCATGGCCTTACGCACCACCGGACGCATACTCGACTTCCACGAACCCAATTGCGGAGGAATCAGCCAAGGATATCGCGAATAATGCTCCCAAATATCGTCCATACGGGCAGTGAATTCATCATGCAACGGATGATCAGGATTCAACGACTCCGCAGAAAGCACGGTAAACAACTGCACCATCATGCGACGACGCGAATTATGCCGCACCAAATAACGCAAATACGCAGGAAACAGCGGCGCAGTAGGATCACTGCCAGGCATACCTGATGCAAAGAAATCCTCAGGAGTGCCCGTCTCACCGTAATATTCGTTGAATACCATCGCCAGCATATTGTCTTTACTACCCACATACCGAAGCACACCCTGCTTGGAGATGCCAACACGATCAGCCACATCCTGAATGGAAATACCGTTATACCCACGCTCGCTGATCAGCTGCACCGCGGCATCCAGCACTTCCTCACGCCGCTCCTGCGGTGATTTTCGGATACGTTTCGGAGTCTCTTCCTCTGCCATGATTCCGAGTCTAATGCACCTTATGTCGATTGCCGTTGATTGACTGACTATGGCATGTCATCGTGAGAGGTATCCGCCCGAATCCATCCATGACGCCATACGCGAGTCAGATCCCACGCCTCAAGATTGCCGCCGTTGCGAGGATCCCGCGGCGGTTTCCCTTCGCCACTACCCGGTTTCGCGGAGCGCGCAAGCTGGTAGCTCCAATAGATCTGTCCCGCCGACACGTCCCATGCCGCGCGTTGCAATCGTGACACTTGGCGGTATGCAGCCGATCGGTTTTGGCTGTGTAGGGCCCACTGATTCTCCACGCACCACTCGCCCACCAGCACGGGAATACGACGAGCCGCCGAACGAATGGCGATACCACTCGCGCCCACCAGCATCCGGTACAGCCATGGCAGTCGCCGCGATCGCAGGTACAGCCGGCGTGCCGGTCCCGAAAACAGCGGATCCTCCATCGCGATGAGATACTGATGGGTGTCGAGCATGACGTTGCGCATGCCAGCACGACGAAACCAACCGCCCCAGCGGAGTAGTCGGAAACCGTCATGGAATACGATCACGGTTTCCGGACGCAGCACGGCGCGCAACCGGGCGTAAGCGTCGCGGTAGAAGCGCTTCAGAAACCGCAGTGAGACATACGTGCTACCGGAAGCCTCATGAGAGTCTTTCGCCGTGTTCGACGTGCTATGGAACACCGACCAGCTCACTGGTTCGTTGAGTACTTCGATGCTGTGCAGGGCCGGTTCGTCGCGGTATCGGCGAGCCAATCGCTCCAGCACGTTCAGCGTGTACTCCACCAAGTCCGTATTCTGCGCCCATTTGCACACACCCGTCAGACCGCCGTTGTCGAAACCATTCTGCGATTCGGGAACGGTATGCAGGTCAATCATAATTTTCAATCCCGTCTCCCGCGCCCAACGGAACGCGCGGTCGAGGTACGTGATGCAGCCCGGATGCCCGGGCCAGTCGCCGAAGATGAAATACGGTATGGGAATGCGTACGAGGTTGATTCCGTGACCGACGATAATACGGAAATCCTCCAGGGTGATGTAGGTTTCGCGGTGCCGGCGCAGTTCCTCGGCGAGATTCCGTTCGGACCAGAGGGATACGTGCGTGCGGTGCATCCAGATTTCATCGTCTTCGGCGCTGCGGGTGAACGGTTTCGGATCCATCCATTTCTCCAACACCAGCCAGTTGCCGAGGTTCACGCCGTCGATTCGCTCGTCGATGCCTAGCACCATGCGTCTCACCGCCCTTACGCTCGGGGGTTGCCCGACTTTTCGTTTCCGTCCATCACAACCCATGGCAAAACCCATTCGGCCCAATGGGCCAAGGAACCGTGCGTCATTCGCAACGTTCCTTGGTCCATTGTATGCGCCCCGCGAGCGGCCACGCGGCCGCTCGGAATCGGATCACGGCCGGATCAGGGTCATTGAATGATCGTGATGGACGGCCGGGCGGGATCAGTCGACGGGCTTCTCATAGCCTTCACGGGTCTTCCACTCCAAGCTGACGATGTACTTCTTGCCATTGTCATCATGCAAAATGGACGCGTCGAAACCGGAAGATGTCAGATATACCGGCTCGCTTCACGGACCTTCAATGCTCTTTGACTTAATCAGATAATTATTCAGGTCGAAATAGCGTGCATTCATGGAATTCATAACGCCGTAAATCACGTAGAACATGTCCTCTTCCTCACAATACGTGAGACATGGAGCCCAAATGCCCTTAGCGCTCGGCAGCTTGGTGAGGTTCGGCTTCGTATCATCAGTGAGCACGTGGGTGAGCAGCTCCCAATGCTTCATATCCTTCGAATGGTAGATCGGAATGCCGGGAACCATTCGAACGTAGAAACGGCAACATAGTAGTCGTCGCCTTTACGTCAGATGGCCGGATCAGGATTGAAGCCTTTAAAAATACCGCGATCCAGAACGCCTGCACGACCTCATCGTCACCGCATTCTTTGCCATGGACGGCGTGCAAATCCAGTCGTTAACCAATCCCAACGAATCCATGATGCAACTATGGGAACGCGCCGAACGCATTCTGTTCCCCTCCCCCACCTGGGACGGCTACCGCTAAACAGAGCGCGACAAGCAAAAACACTGCAAAACAAGAGCACAGCAAACAAAAAAGGCGTCTGTCTGCGGCGACCAGTAACCAATCACCACAGGCAAACGCCCTGCAACACAACACCGGCTTGCGAAGGTGGCAGGAAGAGAAGGGAAAACCCACCACCCGGCATTCAACAAACCGTTGCCACAACCAAGCCGACGCGTTACGCACACATTCGCATCAGCCAGGCAGCTCCCGTCAGTCCAGCACAAACGTGTTGAACGAACGCGGAGCAAGCGTCACCTTGATACCACGATCGGCATTGCAAGGATCGGCAAACTCAAACGGACGCTCCTCTTCGAGAGCGTTCTGGGCCACCACCACAATGGTGCCATCCGGATTACGGAACGCAATAGCCATCGAATTGAAATGCCCCGTAGTGCCAAGCACATGCGCACCCGGCTTGACGAAATGCGAGAAATGACGCATCACATAATATTCCGGATTACGACGAACCTCATGCGTATCCGCAGTAATGGTGAACAGTGAATTCTGCCACCATCCCCACGTAGAATCCTGATCGTCAAGAATCATATTCCAATACGTGTAGGCAGTCGCGCCATTACGCAAATAATGGTTGATCAAGTGGAAAATATACTCCGCATATTCCCACGTATTATCACCCATACCACATTCGGATTCAGACTGAATCAGCTCGATTTCAGGCCAGGATTCATGCGTACGCGCAATACAGTTCTGGCCGGCCCACTGGTAAGCGATGCCCTTGATGTACTTGCGAGCGCCATCGTCGAACAGAATATTGTCGACGAAACGGTTGTAATTATTCAGCTTCATGCCGTAGCCGCCGGTCCACGCCATATCTTCCGGACCATTGAGCGTGCCCAGCCAAATATCGGCGTCAAGACCAGCTTCATCAAAAGCAGGTCCAAGATAATCGCGGATGAACACCTTGAGCGCTTCGGCATCCCACAATGCACTCGGGAACTTCTGATCGGCAAACACCTCATTCTGCACATGCAGCTGATTCACGGTAATGCCATGCTCGGCATAAGCCTGAATGTACTTGACGAAATACTTCGCATATGCCTTAAGATTCTCAGGAGTCTGCACCAAACGACCATAGTTATAAGCCTTCGGACGCTTCATCCATGTCGGCGGGCTCCACGGGCTGGAGAACAGTTGCATGTTCGGCTGCCATTCCTGCGCGCGATGAATATACGGAATCAGCGTCCGCTCATCATGTTCGACGGAGAAATGCTCCATCTCATAATCGCCGTCGGTCTCGTTATAGCTATACCAATGATCGGCGAAATCATTGGCGCCGACCGGCGCACGATTGAAGGTGAAGTTCATCTCATCCGGGCTGAACAGTTCCTTGATGATCTGATCACGCTCCTCCTCGGTGACCGTTTGCAGAGGAAGCCAGCCAAGCTCGTTGAAGCAGCCGCCGAAGCCGCGCAATGCCTGATATTCATTGCCGTCAAGCTGCAGATCGGAAGCGGAAGTGGCATGCGTGGATTCGATTTCGGATGATTTGTCGGCAAGCTTGTTGTCTTGCGTTGTTGCGATCCAAGTAGTCATGGAAAGTCCTTAGTATCGTCGTTGATTCTTTGGATTTATATTTATTCGTTTTTTGAGTTGTTTTTATTTGATTATTGGGATTTAGTTATCGATATTTAGTTTTGAGATTGAATTATTGAGATTGAATTATCGGCAACGCAATTTCATTTCAGTAAGTGCAAAAACCGCAGGATGCCGCGATAATCTATTCACGACACGCTCCAGGCCGCTCTGGTCAAGTCTCTACGGTCTTAAACAGATTATCGCGGCATCCTGCTCGCAACGCTATGACGTTACGTTTGCACTGTTATTTAGTTTTGGAAAAACTCCCCATTCCCTCTCTCCCTCTCCTCTCTCGAAATTGAGAGGAGGGAGGGGAGGGAGGTGGAGTTACTTGACCTTCTTGATGGCCATAATGAAGAAGCAGCCGATGATGGCCAGGGCGATGGCGGTCGGGAAGGCGAAGTTGTAGCCGAGGGACACCACGATGGTGGACATGATGACCGGGCCGCACATCTGACCAAGGGTGGTGCCCATGTTCAGAATACCCAGATCCTTGCCAGCTTCTTCCTTGTTCGGCAGCACGTCGACGAGCAGAGCCTGATCGACTGCGGAGTAAACGGCGTAGCCAAGGCCAGCGATGCCGGCGAACAGGTACATGCCCAAGGTGGACGGAATCAGCCACGGCATGGCGATGCCGATAGCGAAGAGCACGGAAGCTACGACAACCGGGACCTTACGGCGGCCGATGAGATCAGAAACCGGTCCAGAGATAAAGGAGCCGACCAGAGACATGACCATCATGATCATGGAGACGACGGACACGGTGACGGCTGATTCCTTAACGGACTGACCGATGTAGTTCTGGATGATGTAGAGCTGGTAGACGTTGATCATCTGGTAGCTCATGATCATGCAGAAACGGCCGGCGAAAGCCCTGTAGAAGTCGTGGGCGCCAGCGAACTTCGGCGGACGGAAGGATACGAGGACGTCCTTGAAAGAGCCCTCTTCCTTCGGCAGGAAGTCAGCGGAATGTTCCTTCGGCAGAATGATCACCGCAACGATACCGCCGAGGAACATGAGCACGCCTGCAACAGCAAAGCCGACAGTCAGGTTCTCGATGAAGAATGCACCGATCATGGTACCAATCGGGGCACCGATCGTGGAGCCTGCACCATAGAAGGCTGACATAGTGCCACGGATGCCGGACGGCACGCGGTCAGACAGCACGGCGACCAGCGGGGCAATCATGCAGTTGAGGCCGAACATGCAGGCGCAGTAGAAGATGGTGAGCAGCACCGCGTTATGCGTGGTGCCGGTCAGGAACAGGGTGACGCCACCGAGCACCGCACCGAAAACGATCCACGGAGTACGACGACCGAACCTGGAGCGGGAACGATCGGAGAAGTTGCCGAACATCAGGTTAGCAACCAGGGACGCCACTGCGGTGAACGCATTGACGATGCCGACGAGGGCGTCCGGATCGGCGCCTTCGATGGTCTTGTAGTGCATCGGCAGCAGCACGGCGGAGACGATGCCGAGGCCCGACATCCACAGGATGCCGAACGCCAGGAAGCCAGCGCCGAAGCGGATGGTGTTGACCTTGCTCAGCGGCTTGCCGGTTTCAGGAGACAGCGACGGATCCTTGTCCGCGGCTGCGATGTTGGCGTTGTACGCCAACAAACGCTCCTCTTTGCTTGCGATTGCTTCACTCATGAAACCCTCTCCTTCGATTCATGTTTCAGTAGTGTTTTTGTTGTGTGACACGGGCTACCCCGCCCAGTCAATTAACTACCAATCGGTAATTAACATATTTGTTACTGTAAATCATTTCTGCCAAAAGTGCAAGTCAATCGTGTTCGATTTGTTGATTTTGCGAATCCGACACCATGATTCCATGTTTAGTTTTACTCTTAAGCAGAATCTCGGTTTTTATTACCTAGTAACTACTTAGTTAAAGCGTATTACAATCTCTTTTATCTGTCACTTCTCAGCGTGTTCCAACGTTTCTGCCACACTTCCTCTCCTCCGTACTGTAACTTAGTAAGTACAAGAAAAGGAGAGAGCATGCGCCGCCGAATCGAAGATAAACGCAGGAAACGAAATGAGCGCCGAAGATCGCAGAAAAGCGATACTCGAAACCACCGTTTCATTCATCTCCCAATTCGGCTTCTGGGGAGTTCACCATTCGCGACGTGGCACAAGCTCAGAACATCACCGAAGCAGGCCTCCTTTACTACTTCAAATCCCAAAGAACAACTCCTTGAAGAAACCCTCAAATACGCCGACCGCACCAACCAAATCGCCATTGCAGAGCATCTTGGCGTTGAAGGCGTGACCGGCGAAGTTTTGCAAGACGGCATCGCATACCATTGCGCTCTCGGACTCAAGGCCATCTCCACAGGAACCGTGGAAACCAACGCAGACCGACCCGAAATGGTTCGTCTCTACACTCTGCTCGAAAGCGAGGCCCTAAGCAAAGACCATCCGGTGCACAAGTATTTCGAACAGCGCGAAATCAATCTGCTGAAGGAATACACGTTCGCAGCCAAACGAGATGACGTCGCCTATCCGGAACGCACCGCACTGCAGGTGCTATCCGCCATGGAAGGGTTGCAATTGCGGTGGCTCAACGGATCTCAAGATGTCGATTTCGTTGGGGAATGGAAGGCCCTGATCGACCTTCTCATTCCCTAAACGTTCTCTTTGCGGCGATTTCAGCCTGCGATCACCACAACATTCCAGCGGCCGATTGCCAATGGATCACCCTCCTTGACGGCTGTACCCTCCTTCAGTACGACTTCAGCAGTTGCAGCCTCATCAATATTGCCGTCGGTGGCGATGACGACCGGAGCGACCACCACTTCACCTGCAACCGGGCTTGCAACGGTAACTTCGTCGGCGGAATAATTGAGCAGATACGTCACGTTCTCGCCGAGGGCATTCACACCCTGACGAACCGAGATCTGGCCCGCGAGCGCGGTTCCGGCAACGGCAACACCAGCATGTTCCACAGCCTCGCGCATAACCGCACGAATGGAATCGGCGTCAAGCAGCGTAGCAATCCACTCGGCATCGCCCTTGCCGAATGCGTGACGGGTGACCGCGGCGTAATCCTTCCAAGCATAGTGGCCGTAGGATGCGAGCACCTCAGTATCAGCGTCGGCGTTCAACAGTTCGATCAGCGACTGAGCATCGGTGGACGCGGTTTCGGCGAGCGCACCTGCGAATTCCACGGAAACGTGGCCATTCGGGCGGGTGAACTGGCTGTAAGTCATGCCGAACACGTCGGTGAGATTGTGCGGAGCGCGGTCGGCCCAAACGGTCACTTCGTCATCGGATACGAAAGAACGCATGGTGGAAACCAAGTGGCCACCATTTTCAACGAACGTACGCAAGCGATCCGTAGTTTCCTGAGACGTGCAGTAGAGCGCCGGAGTCACGATCATCTCATACTTGGCGAGACGTTCGGCCGGAGCATCGGACGGCACGAAATCGCATTCGACGTTGAGCCCGAACAGCGCGTCGTACACGTTGCGCACCACGTCGTTGTACTTGAGGTTGCCGCCGAACGGGAAGCCCGCTTCGATGAGGAACCAGTCGAGCGCGGTGAGTGACTCGTTGCTGACCATGATGGCCACCTTGTTCTGCTTCTTCAGGTGAACGAGGCGCTCCCCCACTTCCGGCTTGCCGATTTCGTGTCCGAACACGCCTGCCTCGCGGTAGGTCGGGTTCGGTTCGAGGTCGTGGCTCAGCAGACCCTTCCAGTAGGTTTCGAACGAATTGTGGATGGAATGCCAGTGCCAGTATTCCACCATGTCAGCGCCGGAGGCCAAGTGCGAGTAAGCCTGCAGACGAAGCTGTCCCGGGAACGGAACCCAGCCATGCTGACCCTGCGCTTCGGTTTCGAGCACGAGGAAGTTCTTGCCGTCCTTGGTGGAACGGGTCATATCGCCGCCGAATGCGATTTCCTTACCGGTCAGATCGTCTTCGGTCGGATGGTAGATGTCGACGCCGGTGATGTCCACTGCGGTCGCGGCCTTGAAGTGGTCGACGGCCGGCTGCACGCCGAAGGAATAGCCACGCCATTCGAAATCGAAATTGTGGGTGATGAACTGGTCGTCATGAGCGTATTCGCGCACAATATCGGACTGCCACTGCAGGAAGGCACGCACCTGATCGCGACGGAACTTGTCGAATTCGCCGCCGAGGGACTCGTTAATCGTGGCGGTCACATCCGGGAAGTCCTCCCAGGAATTGATGCGGTTCGACCAGTAGTCAAGACCGAAGCGATGGTTCAGCTCGTTCAGATCGCCATCGAACTTCTCATACAGATACTTGATGAATAGGCGCTGCATGTCGTTGGACACGGAATCGTAGTACTTGGTTTCGTTATCGACCTGGTAGCCGATCACTGCCGGATGGTCGGCAACGTGGGAGATCAGCTTGCGGATCACGCGTTCACCGTAGAAACGGTAGGTGGCATTGACGATGTCCATGATCTGGCGTGCGCCATACTTGCCTTCACCGTTCGGGGTAACCGCGAGCACGCTCGGGTCAAGCTTGACGAGCCAGCTCGGCACTGCGTAGGTCGGGGTGCCTACGATGACGTCAATGCCCGCGCGCTGTGCTGCGTCGAGTGCGCGGTCAACGTAAGTGAAGTCGAATACGCCCGGCTGCGGTTCGCAGGTACTCCACGTGGATTCGGCGATGCGAATGACGTTCAGCCCCGCTTCCTTCATCATCCTCATGTCTTCATCGACGCGGTCGATGCCTTTCATCATGAGGTACTCGTCGTAATATGCGGCACCGAAAAGAATGTGATCTGCCTCGTAACGACTCACGGATCCTCCATCGTCTTCATTGACTTGTTACTAGTTACTACTTGTTGCTACGTCTAAGGTTGTTCTTTTGCGGTATCCCCGAGTTTTTCTCAAGTATCCGTATCTAACAGCCATTAGATATAAGAAATATAAATCTTCCCGATTCAGCTGTCAAGAACTGCAAAATTTCAGGCGTGTCTTACCTAACAACCATTAGATACAGCGTTTCCCCTTGACCAAAACCAACCAATCACAGCAATCCACACAAAAAGCTATCCCAGCGAGCAAATCTTTCCAGCCACTGGAGCAAGCTTCCCGCAAACACACCTCCAAAAGTCCTGATTCTTCCAGCTAGTGGAGGAATTGAGACACAAAAGGCCATAGAAACACAGCTCGCAAGAAAACTGCACACGGCTTAGCGGTAGCTGTCCCAGACAGGTGAGGGGAAGATCATCTTTTCGAAGGCAAGCCATTCATCGTAGAAATCGATGGGAGGCTTACGCATCCAACGCAGTTGAATGCCGTCCATCGCTTCCAAGCTTTGACGCACCATCGCACGCATATTCTCCCAACCGCCGATTTCAGGCGGCAATTTCCATGTGTACTGGGAATAGTGTTCCCACACGTATTTCGGACGATTCTCGAAATAGTCGTGCAACGGATGATCCTCACTGAACGACTCAGTTTCTAACACCATGTATAGCTGCAGCAAGCTGCGTCGGCTCGCATTGTAACGTACCAAAAAACGCAAGTACGCGGGAAACAGCATGCCTTCCGGATCACTGCCGGGTAGTCCCGACGCAGCGAAATCAGCCGGAGTGCCCTCCTGATCGTAATTGTCGGTGACCAGCAGCGACAGCAACCGTTCCTTGTTGCCGATGTAATGCAGCAATCCAGGCTGGCTCATGCCAATCGCATCAGCAATATCTTTCAACGATGTACCGTAATACCCCTTTTCCCCGATAAGACGGCTCGCCGCAGCGACGATTTCCCGCTTACGCTCCTCAGGTGTTTTACGAACACGTTTCTTCCCCTCATTAGCCATATGGACAGTGTACTATCTACTACCCATTAGACAGGCGGAAATCATATCAAACCACAACATTCCCACTCGCCACATAAAAACGGGCCGACCTTCAACAGACCAGCCCTGAATTACATTCAAAACCACTTCGAGATCACATTCAGTCAGCCTCGGCCAACCAAAAATATTCGAAAAACAGTTTTACTTCTGGAACACGTCAGGATGCTTCGGATCGCCAGGTTCGTCGGCAAGCACACCTTCGAGTCCTAAGAATTCCTGCCAGAATTCCAGCGAATTGCCATACGGAGCGGCCTGGTGGCCATGCGCCTGCAGGTTCGCCTTCGCCTCAAGCACGTCTTCCTCGCGAATGCCGTCGAAATACGATTCGAGACGCTCACGATTCGTCGGATCATAGAACAGCGATCCGATGATTTCCGTCAACCGTTCCGCACGCGCCACAGGCAGCGAATCCCAGTGACGGAATTCAATGAAGTTCTTCAAACGCACATCGTTGAAATGCGTGGAAATCACATGATTGATTTCGTATGCGTTGAGTTCTCGATCAGGATACACGTCGTTCGCGTTCTCATAGAATGCAGGATGATGCAGATCAGTTCCGGGAGTTTCCAACGCTTCCGGAGTGTGCGTCAGATCAGCGAACATCATCGGCGTGCTCAGCACGTCAACCGCATAATCTTCCCAACCGAAGCGAGGATCAAACAGTCCCGGAATAACGTTCGTACGCTGGAAATCCAAATAATCCCACATGCGCTGGCGCAGCAGCGGATACGGATTCTCCCGCCCCTCGAAGTACGGGGTGTTACGGAAGAACCATGCAAGAATCGGACCGATCACCGTACCCAAACGCAACTTGGAAATCGCATCCTCTTCCGAAACATAGTCAATGCTGATCTGCGTCGAAGCGGAGCAGCGCATCATGCACGGACCAAACTGGCCGACACGACCCAAATACGCGGTCATCGCCTTGTAACGGTCTTTCGGATTGACGGGAATGTCGGCATAGCCGGACTTCGGCTGGTATCCGTAATTAACCAAGCGGAAGCCAAGCTCGTCAAGCACCGGATCGACTTCGCGGCGGAACGCTCCGTAAATCGTGCGCAGATCCTCCGGCTTGTGCAGAATACCCAGCGAACATTCCAGCTGGCCACCCGGCTCAAGCGACACGGAAATACCTTCGCGCCCAAGGCCAACAAGCCTGCCGTTCTCCCAGTATTCCTTGCTTTCGTCGTAATACGGGCGAATGCGGTTCAGCAACGCCTCGATGCCGTTCTCCTCGTAATAGTTCACGGCGGTATCATCGCTGTTATGCACCGGCAGATGCTCGATTTCCACGCCGAAACCGCCGGTTCCGCGCTCTTGGCAGCCTGATTCGAAGAATTTGACCAGACTTTCCACATGCTTCGGATTCGGCTCGGTAAGCAGGTGTGCGTAAGAAATTCGTGGTGCTGTCATGTTGGCAATCCTACCGAAACTCATTGATGAGCACGGCGCGATTGCTATACGAAAAACTGATAGCCAACTCTTACGTATCCCGAATCGAGTACACATTTTCAATTACAACAGACATGCTCTGCAAGACCGACCAATAATAATTAACAGCTGTCAATAAAGTCAGAAGCAATTACCACTATTTGGAGAATTGTTTGTATATATCAATAAAAATACCGACGCTGAAGATGTTGTCCGCGTCGGTATTTTGGTCAATTCCAGTCAGTGCTTATTGATTTATCTGCCTATGATCAGGCGACTTTTTCGCTTTGCGTCGTCTCACCCTGTTGCGCGGCCTTGTGAGCCTTCTTGGCGGCTGCGATCATCAGTTTGATGCGGTTGAGCTGGTTCGCTTCGGATGCTCCCGGATCGTAATCGATGGACACGATGTTGGCTTCCGGATGCAGTCGGCGGATCTTGCCGAACATGCCTCGGCCGGTCACGTGGTTCGGCAGGCAGGCGAACGGCTGCGCACAAATCACGTTCGGACAGCCGGATTCGATGAGCTCAAGGATTTCCGCAGTCAGCAGCCAGCCTTCACCAGCCTGCACACCCACGGAAGTGACCTCGTCGGCCTTCTTCACGAGTTCCGGCATCGGCAGGTCCTGGGAGAACTTGCCGTGTGCTAAATCGATCGCCTTGTGCACAGGAGCGTTGTACATGTCAAGCGCCTTGCGCATCAGCGCGTAGCCAAGCTTGTTGCCGCCCATGCCGAGGTAATGCTCGTTCCAGTCGGAAATGTATGGGCGGGTGGTCATGAATTCCATGATGCCCGGCACCACGGCCTCGCAATCCTGCGATTCGATGACGTCGACCACATGGTTGTTGGCGTCCGGCTGGTACTTGACGAGGATTTCGCCCACCACACCGACGCGCACCTTGCGCGGCTCGTCCTTCAACGGCAGCGCGTCGAAGGATTTCACAATCTCCTTAACGAGCGTCTGATACGGCAGATACCCCTTGCCGATGAACTTGCGTGCCGTCTTGGAATAGCCGTGGTGTTCGAGCGTTTCACGCACGATGGTGTCCCACGTGTGGTACAGCTGATTCGCACTGCCTGGCGTCACCTCGTACGGGCGTACGCGATACAGGCATTTCATCAGCAGATCACCGATAATCAGCGCCTTGATGACACGATGCAACAATGCCGGAGTGGCGGTGAAGCCCGGATTGTCTTCGATGCCCTGCGTGGAAATGGCGATCACTGGAATCTGCGGATAGCCAGCATCGACCAATGCCTTGCGGATCAGGCCGAAATAGTTTGTGGCTCGGCACATGCCGCCGGTCTGTGTGATGGCGAGCGCGGTGTGTTCCGGATCGTATTTGCCGTCCAAAATCGCGTCCACGAGCTGACCGATAACCATGATGGCCGGGTAGCAGGCGTCGTTGTTGACGTATTTCAGACCGGTTTCCACGTTTTCGCGGCTGGCGTGTTCGAGAATGTCGAACTTGTAACCGCCGGAACGGATCACGGATTCCACCAAGGAGAAGTGGATCGGGCTCATCTGCGGAGCCACGATGGTGTAGTCCTTCATGTCTTTGCCGAATGGCACGCGGTTGGCGTACTTCGACATGGTGGCGGAATTGTGCGCGGATTTCTTCGCTTCGCCGATGCCGTTTTCCGCGGCACGCCTGGATGCGGCTTTGACGGCTTCGGTAAGTTTCGGATTGGCTTTCATCACGGTGTCAAGCATGACTTGACGTCCCGGAGTCGGCGCCTCAGACCCGGTCTTGCGGAATTCGCCCTGCTTGTTAGGCGCACTGTCTTGTTTGTTAGGCATGACTGCGGCGATTCCGCGCTGCTTGTTGCGTTCGCGTTCTTCGACGGCTGCCTTGAGCGAGCGCAGTCGGATTTTTGCCGCTCCCAAGTTGGAGACTTCGTCGATCTTCAGCATGGTGTACACGTCGGCCTTGTCGGCGAGGATTTCGCCCACCTGGTCGGTGGTGATGGCGTCGAGACCGCAGCCGAAGGAGTTGAGCTGTACGAGTTCAAGTCCCGGATAGGAGGCCACGAAGTTTGCCGCCGAGTACAGGCGTGCGTGGTAGGCCCACTGATTGGTGACTCGCAACGGCATTTTGGTGACTTTGCGGTCTTCCACATGACGGAAGCCGTCCGCGTTCTTCTTGCGCGGATCGTCTTCGTCCGCGGCGAGGAAATCACTCAGGTTGAGCTTCTCCCCCGGCTGCAGTTCGCAGATCGAATCTTCAGACAATACCACCATGCCGAGCGAGCAGATGGTTTCCGGAATGCCATGGTTGACTTCCGGATCGATGTGGTACGGGCGGCCTGCGAGCACGATGCCTCGGCAGTCGTGTTCCTTCATGTAGGCGAGTGCCTTGAGGCCTTCCATCTGCACATCGTGCTTGAAGACTTCGTTTTCGGCATAGGCCGCTTTGACTGCGGTTTCGGCTTCTTCACGGGTCACGTTGGCCCAAGCGAATTCTTCGACGATACGGTCGACCATGAGTTCATGGTTGGCCATGTTGAAGTATGGGCGCATGTAACGGATGCCCTCTTCGCGCAGTTCCGGCATGTTTGCGCCGATGACCACGGGATAGTTGGCTACTACCGGGCAGTTGTAGTGGTTGTCGGTGTTGGGTACTAGGTTCTCTTCGTAGCTGACGCACGGATAGAAGATGGTTTTCACACCCTTGCTCAGCAGCCATTTGATGTGTCCGTGCACAAGTTTGGCCGGATAGCAGATGTTTTCGGATGCGATGGATTCGATGCCTGTTTCGAACAGTTCATGCGAGCTTCGTCCGGAAATCATCACTTTGAAGCCCAGCGAGGTGAGCAGTGTGAACCAGAACGGATAGTTTTCGTACATGTTGAGTACGCGCGGAATGCCGATTTCGCCGCGGGTTGCGTTTTTGTCGGTGAGTCTGCGGTAGGCGAAGCAACGCTTGTACTTGTAATCGTAGAGGTTCGGGCGATCGGAACGCTTCTTTTTCGCGTCTCCGCCTCGTTCGCAGCGGTTGCCGGTCACGTAGCGGGATCCGTCTTGGAAGGTGGTGATGGTGAGCTTGCAGTGGTTTTGGCACAGCTTGCACACGTCTCGTTCGGAGGTCATCGACAGGTTGTCGAGTTCTTCGCCGCTCAAAATGTTCGACGCGGTGTGGCGTACGCCTGCGATCACCGCCTCTTTGGTGTCGGTGGTATCGACGTCTTCGTCTTCCGCTTCGTCGGCATAGTGCATGCGTGCGGTCAGTGCGGCACCGTATGCGCCCATGAGTCCTGCGATGTTCGGTCGGGTCACTTCACGTTCTGTGAGCAGTTCGAATGCGCGAAGCACGGCGTCGTTGAGGAACGTGCCGCCCTGCACTACCACGGTGTCGCCAAGTTCGCCGGAATCACGCAGCTTGATTACCTTGTAGAGGGCGTTGCGCACTACGGAATAGCACAGGCCTGCGGCGATGTCTTCGATGGACGCGCCTTCCTTTTGCGCCTGCTTCACGGACGAGTTCATGAACACGGTGCATCGGGAGCCCAAATCGACCGGATGGGTGGAGTTGAGCGCCGCTTGGGTGAATTCCTGAATGGTCAGGCCCATGGAAATGGCGAACGTTTGCAGGAACGATCCGCAGCCGGACGAGCATGCTTCGTTCACTGCGATGGAGTCGATCACGCCATCGTTGATGGCGAGATATTTCATGTCTTGGCCGCCGATATCGATGACGGCGGTAACGCCCGGGCTTACCATTTCGGCACCGCGATAGTGAGCCATGGTTTCCACTACGCCTTCGTCGAGGTGCAGGCCGGTGGTGATGAGGCCTTCGCCGTAGCCGGTCGCACAGGATCGTGCGATCCATGCGCCTTCAGGTAGTTCGGCTTGGATTTTTTTGACGATTTGTACGGCTGCCGTCAGCGGGCTGCCTTCGTTGGTCGCATAAGAGGACCATACGATTTCTCGATCGTCGTTCACCAACGTCGCTTTGATGGTGGTGGAACCGGCGTCTATGCCCAGGAAGTGCGGTCCTTGGGCTCCTTCGAGCGTGCCTTGATGGATATGCTCGCGATGATGCCGTTCGTTGAATGCGGTGCGATCCGCCTCGGTAGCGAACAGCGGAGGCATGGTCGGAGTGTTGGACGGCAGGTTTTCCAGTTCGTCCAGTCGTGCCAGAAGGTCGGCGCAGGTTCGTGCTTCGTAATGCTTAGTCAAGGTCGTCACCATCCTGATCGGCCTGCAATGCGGCACCGTATGCCACATACAGGTGAGCGTCGGTCGGAACAATGAATTCGTCCACTTTGCCGTCGAGCGCCCGCTTGAACGCGGCTCGCAGTTCGGACATGAAGAACAACGGACCACCCAGGAAGATCACGGTTCCGTGAATCGGGCGTCCGGAGGCAAGGCCTGCAATGGTCTGCGTGGCCACTGCGGTGAAGATCGATGCAGCCAGATCCGGCTTGGCCGCACCATCGTTGATAAGCGGCTGCAAATCGGTTTTGGCGAACACGCCGCAACGTGATGCGATCGGATATAGGGTTTCGTATTGCGCGGCCATTTCGTTCAGACCAGCGGCGTCGGTGTCGAGCAGTGTTGCCATCTGATCGATGAATGCGCCGGTACCACCTGCGCAGGAACCATTCATACGCTGTTCCGGAGTCGGCTTGAGATACGTGATTTTCGCATCCTCGCCACCAAGCTCGATGATCACGTCAGCCTGCGGATATTCCTTGTCGATGGCTTCGGTTTCGGCGATGACCTCCTGAATGAAGGGCACGTCGAGGCTGTCTGCAAGGGCAAGACCGCCTGAACCGGTGATGGCCAGGCGAATCGGCTCGTCGCCTCGGCCAAGCTTTTCCAGCTCCTGGTGGATGTCGGCCAATAGTCCGGCCACGGTGGCGCGCACGTTCGCGTGGTGACGCCGATAATCGGAGAACAGCGCGTCCGCGAGCGCGTCGGACTGATCGAGCACCACCGCCTTCACAGTAGTGGAACCGATATCAAGACCTACACGCAACGGCTTTGTGCCGTGCGTTTCGGTCACGGCTTCTGCTGCTTCAACCATGTCTCAACCTCTATCGTTCTATCCGCCGGGCTGCATTCCATGGCAGGCATGGAAGCCCCTACCCCGGGTTATCCAATCATGTAATCGTAGTCTGTGCCCACGCCTAAGTGCTTTGTAAATGCTCGCAATCAGCATAAAATGCACGACACAGCGCACAAATTAGACAACTAATCCAGTCAACGTGCCTAATTATGTATCTGGACGCTCGACGAATGTCGAGATCGCAAACCCTTCCAAGCATTTCCATGTCAGGATGCGCTGCCTTCCCCTGCAGAACGGTCTTTGCCGTATATTTCGGGAATGAATCGTGTTTGATCATGTAATTTCGGCCAAATCACCACTTGTCCGCTTTCCAGTGATTTCGGTACGTCGATGATGCGTTGGTTGCTGCTTCCGCGGAATTGCAGCAGGGAATCATGTAATTCTTTGATATAACGGCCATCCACGAGAATGTCGATCAGTTCGAGCAGCTCGCGCTTGTCGGGGCTTTCGCCTTCGCGCATGAGCTCTTCCCACGTGTAGCCGGTCCAGCACCAAATATCTTTGGTATTACCGAACCGTTCGCGTATTTTGCGCGCAAGGGGCAACAGCACGCCCGTGTTGAGCAATGGTTCGCCTCCGAGGAAGGTGATGCCTTGCACATACGATTGGCTTAAGTCATCCATGATTTGCGCTTCGAGCTTGTCGTTGTATTCGTGGCCGGCTTGGAAATCCCAGATTGACGTGTTGTAGCATTCCTCGCAATGGAACGGGCAGCCGGACACGTACAGCGAGCATCGGATGCCTTCTCCATCGGTCATGAGGAACCGTTTGTAGTCGGCGATCATATTGCGGCTCATGCGGTTGGTCCATTGCCCTGCTTTGGGATTGTTGGAACGAGTTGTGGGGATGAAAGGTCCGCGATTGGTTTCGTCCGCCGCAAAGTCACGACGTTGAATTGCTGGATTCGCGCTGCTGATCATACGTTGTCCCTTCACGTTTTGCCGTTACGTCGCGTTTTTGCGATTGCTGCTTGCCTCATGATTGTCACAGAATGAAAGAGGGTGGAAACCCACCCTCTTTCATATTTCGTTTATGTTTGCTGCCGCCGCGACCCTTACTTGGCTTCCTCGAACCATTCACGTTCGGAACCGTCACTCAAGGTGACATGACCGGTTTCGCCGCTCATATGCTTGACGCGGTGCGCGATCTCCTCGTGACGTCCGTGCACCATCGGGCGCTGCACCGGGTTGCCCAAGTAGCCGCAGGTGCGCTTGGTCACGTTGCAGTGGTCCGGATCGGAGTTGCCGCACTCCGGGCACTTGAAGCCTTCCTCAGTGGGCTCGAAGTCGCCTTGGAATCCGCAATCGTAGCAGCGGTCGATCGGCGTGTTCGTGCCCAGATAGCCGATGCCGATGTTGTAGGCGTAATCCCACACCGCTTCGAGTGCCTTGGGGTTGGACTGCAGGCACGGGAACTCGCAGTAGTTGATGAAGCCGCCGGACGCGTAGTACGGGAAGTCCTTCTCGTAGTTGAGCTTTTCCATTGGGGTTGGCTGCAGCCAGACCGGGTAGTGGAAGGAGTTGGTGTAGAAGTCATGGTCGGTCACGCCTTCCACTTCGCCGAACTTCTCGTGGTCCATACGGTTGAAGCGGTCGGTGAGGGATTCGGCCGGCGTGGAGTACACGGAATAGTGGTAGCCTTCCGCGTCGCTCCATTCCTTGCACAGCTCGTTCATGCGCTTGACGATGGACAGTGCGAATTCCTTGCCTTGCGGATCCCAGCCGTGATCGCGCATCCAGTTCTTGCCGTAGAACACGCTGGTCGCCTCATACAGGCCAATGTAGCCCAGGGAAACGGTGGCACGTTCGTTGCGGAACAGCTGGTCGACGCTGTCGTTGGCGCCGAGTCGACCGAAAGCTCCGAAACGGAACAGGGTCGGCGCATTGACCGGCGCGGCCTGCTTGCAACGCATGATACGGAATTGCAATGCCTGATGAGCCACGGCCATACGCTCGTCGAAGATCTTCCAGAAGCGATCCTTGTCGCCGTGGGATTCCAGTGCGATGCGCGGAACGTTCACGGTGACGACGCCAAGGTTCATGCGTCCGTCTTCCACGTCCTTGCCGGTCGCCGGATCAATCCAACCCTGCAAGAAGGAACGGCAGCCCATCGGCGCTTTGAAGGAGCCGGTGATCTTCACGATGTTCTCGTAGAAGATGACGTCCGGGTACATGCGCTTGGTGGCGCATTCGAGGGCGAGCTGCTTCAAATCGTAGTTCGGATCGCCCGGATCGGCGTTCACACCATGCTTGATGGTGAACACGAGCTTCGGGAAAATGGCGGTGTGATGTTCGGAACCGAGGCCGCGGATACGGTTCAGGAAGATGGCACGCTGAATCTCGCGGGCGAACCAGTCAGTGCCCAAACC